>Ga0181591_10000151_pt1 | contig 46723 bp, 33 predicted proteins | sample 071ome_33_FD_133757 | JGI IMG/M metagenome (GOLD analysis project Ga0181591, IMG submission 133757) | Coastal salt marsh microbial communities from the Groves Creek Marsh, Skidaway Island, Georgia - 071412AT metaG (megahit assembly) | ecosystem: Environmental > Aquatic > Marine > Intertidal...
GGTTTTATCAAAACTTTGGCTTTTTTCGTTTTCAGAGGCTCAGAATTACAACACAAGCAACACCCGACGAGTCGCCGGTTCGCTCTCAAATATCTTGGGGCCTCCGCAACCAGAATTCAAAAAGCCAAGGTTTTATCAAAACCTTGGCTTTTTTCGTTTTCAGAGGCTCAGAATTACAACACAAGCAACACCCGACGAGTCGCCGGTTCGCTCTCAAATATCTTGGGGCCCCCGCAACCAGAATTCGAAAAGCCAAGATTAGCAATGATCTTGGCTTTTTTCGTTTTCAGAAGCTCATAATTAAAGCACAAGCAACACCCGACGAGTCGCCGGTTCGCTCTCAAATATCTTGGGGCCCCCGCAACCAGAATTCAAAAAGCCAAGATTAGCAATGATCTTGGCTTTTTTCGTTTTCAGAGGCTCAGAATTAAAACACAAGCAACATCCGACGAGTCGCCGGTTCGCTCTCAAATATCTTGGGGCCCCCGCAACCAGAATTCGAAAAGCCAAGATTAGCAATGATCCTGCTTTTTTCGTTTTCAGAGGCTCAGAATTCAAACGCAAGCAACACCCGACGAGTCGCCGGTTCGCTCTCAAATATCTTGGGGCACCCGCAACCAGAATTCGAAAAGCCAAGATTAGCAATGATCTTGGCTTTTTTCGTTTTCAGAGGCTCAGAATTCAAACGCAAGCAACACCCGACGAGTCGCCGGTTTACTCTCAATTATCTCAGGCACCATTCAACCGAGCAGCTTTTGAACAATTTGAATTTTAAAAATACGGACAACTACAACCAGAATCACTTCCCTATGTGGTTTTTGGCCACCTACAAATTCATAACAGATGCGATTCACCCCGACTGCTACAGTTCGCTTTTTTCTAATGTCCCCTCTGCAATTAACACGGATTTTATGCGCGCTTTCCTGCATTTATTTAGCCTAAGCCAATGGATCAAGGCTGGCCTAATATTGATTTCTCTTCTTGTGAGCACAGCCGGACACTCCGCAGCTGGCGGAAACAAAGGCACACCCGTTGCCTTTTTCAAAAGTTTTGCGGGAAACGTGTCATTTGAATTGGCTGCAGGATCTTTTTTAGACAACCCTAGCGATCTGTGCAGCACCTCAGCAAGCGCAACCGGTGGTATCAGCGGAAACATCCCTGACGACGCGAAGATTCTGGCGGCCTACCTTTATTGGGCGGGTTCATACAAAGCTAGCGGCAATGGCAAAAACTCACCCGACACCGAAGTCACCCTCAACAATCAAAGCATCATTGCCAGTGACTCACATTTTGGTAGCAGCAACCTTGGCGCTGATTTTTACGGTGGCAAAGCAGATGTCACACACATTGTCGGAAACTCAGGTGCTTTAGCAAAAAAACCATACACACTTACCGACTTAGATATTTACAAAGATACGAATAAGTGTGACGAAACGACATTAGGCGGCTGGGCCATGATTGTGATTTACGAGCACAATTCACTCCCCTTCCAAGTGACCAATGTGTTTGATGGTTTTGAGGTCGTGTTCAGCAATAACCCTGTCGAACTCGTACTGGATAACTTTACCGCTTCACCTAACCCCAGCGGTAAGCATGCACATTTAACATTCGAAGGCGACAATCTAAGAGATCAAGATAAAGAAATGCTGGTGTTTAACAGCGTTGAATTAACCGACAGCTACAACCAAAGCAACCGCCAGTTCAACTCCACTTCAAACATTTACGCCAATAGCTCGTATTCAACCAGTACCCTCGGCGTTGACGTGGATTCCTATGACATTTCAGCCTACATTCAACCCGGCGACACCACTGCCACCAGCTATTATGGTTCAGGGGTGGATACCGTATTGCTCGCAGCGGAAGTCATCAGCTTGTCTAACGTGCCCGTTGCCGATTTAGGGGTTACCTCCACCGCACCCACTTCATGGCTACGCGGCAGTGACGTCACGCAGAAGTTCGCCATCACCAACCACGGGCCAAACGATACCCCCGCCGAGCGTACTCAGTTTTCACTCAGCCTACCGGCAGGCGTGACGTTTAATGGCACACAAACTCAGAGCGACTGGCAATGTACTCAAAGCCAACAACAACTGGATTGTTATTACACGGCCAAGTTACGCAGCGGCTGGAGTGTGTATTTTGATGTGGACCTAACCGTCGCAGCCAATGCCACAAGTTCCGTCAGCCTCACTGCACACGTCACACACGACAATGGTACCGGCGATATACTGGACAATGTTTTGGCTAACAACACGCAAATTTTAACCGTGCCGACATCGGACGTGGCGGTGGTGGATCTATCGGCATCCAGTAAACGACCAGTACACACCAATGGCGATGCCCTGTTAGCAGGACAAACGCTTGAGTACATCATTACCCTCGATGATGCCACCGATCTGGATGTGACCAATATTCAGGTCATCGACTCACTGCCGCTCGATATTTCCGCCTACCGCATCACCAGCACTCTGCCCGTCGGCACTCTAGACACCTCTACCGCCATCGCCAATGGTGATAACGATAATACGGTTCGCCTTAACGGCATCCACCTAGCCCCAGGTGAAACTTTGGATATTCACATCGAGGTGGATATCAACGCGGGCGCACCCAAAGGCACCTCGCTGCAAAACATTGCCGACATCACCTATGGCTCGGGCAATCCGACGTGGTCACTCGATACGGGCGACATTACCGTGGTTGAATACGATCTTTCGGTTTCAAGCAAACAAGCCACAGATATAAACGGGCAATCGGTTCAAGCGGGCGACACCATTCGCTACACCATCACATTAAAAGATCGAGATGGCTTGGCCATTACTGATCTCAGTGTTAGCGACGCACTACCAACCGAATTTGATTCTTATACCATGATCAATTTGCCTGCTGGCGCCACCAATAACAGCAGCGGACAACACATCTTGATTGAAGGCATCGACATCGACGCCGGTAGCCAAGCGCAAATCATCATAGACGCGGTTCTGAAGAGCGACGTAGTAGCCGGAACCGCCATTACCAATACCGCTGAATTGCAATTAGCACTGAGCAACTGGTCCATCGATTCCAACGAAATCATCATCGATGAAGCCATCAATCAAAGTACACAAGGTAATAAACCTCTGTATCTCGTGCAGTCAGGTAGCTCCGACCTGACGCGCGTACGTCCCAGCGCAAACTCTTCAATCACGGTAAACCCTCAAAGCCCCCATACTTGGACACTGACACCGAGTCTGGCCTCAGATCTCACCTTAAATAACGGCGCCTTTCCTCTGCAATTAGCGATATTGGGGTTTGAAAACGCCAACGGCAGCGGTGGTATCATCGAAGCTGAACTGTATAGCAGTGGCCAATTACTGGCCGCCACACAATCTTCAAATCAGGTATTCGAAAATGGTCGCCTCACTAATCTGACGTTAGCCTTCGATTTAGCCAACAGCATCACCTTGCCTGCCGGAAATGATTTATCCCTAAGAATCATTAACCAACACTCTTCTGCAAACATTGGCATCGAAAGCATCAATGGCAGTTTTTACTCCAGATTGATTTTGAACGCACAAACCGTGATTAACGTAGACAGAATTGAATATTGGAACGGCCCTTCTACAGATGCGAGCGCCCAGCAAATCACTGAAACAGAAGTGGGCAATACCGTTTATGTGCGAGCTTGGGTCAGTGACCCATTCGGTGCCTTCGACATCAGCAAGGTCACCATGACCGTACAAAAAACCAATGGTGCAGCTGTAACGCTTAATCAAACGGACATGAGCTGGACCAATACCAGCATCGACCCCTACAGCGAATCCACCAAACAATTTGAGCATGTGTTCGATGTGGCGGCAAACGAGGGCAGCACAGGCCTGTGGCCTATTACCATTCAGGCGTTTGAAGGTATCGAACCCGCGAGCGAGCAAGTGGTGCACGCCCTACAACAAGGATTTTTAGTAAAACCCATATTGCCGATACTCACCATCGATAGAAACATTGAAGTACTCAACGATCCCATTAATGGCACACTGAACCCCAAGGCCATTCCAGGTGCTCATATTCAATACACGTTAAGGCTCACAAATATAGGCAGAGGGCAAAATGACGCTGATAGCCTTGTGCTCATTGAACAAATCCCTTCAGGGGCTGTGCTGTTACTTAACCATTCGAACTGCCCATCCAATAGCGGCCCTATTTGCTTTATTGATGGCGCCGCTCCCAATGAAAGCGGACTAGGCTTTAGCTTTACGGATTTTTCCGACAATGGCGATCAAATCGACTTTTCTATTGATGGCACCGCATTCGACTATTTACCGGATCCAAACAAGGGGGCAACCGATGACCAAATCCGCTTCCTTCGTCTTCGCCCCAGCGGGCAAATGAATCCCTCTCCAGATGGCATATCGATCACCCCTATCGTAGACCTAACTTATCAGGTACAAATCCAATAAATGACCAAATTTTGACCAATATTTAGCTCAACGGAAACATTTCACGTCTGCTGTCAGGCAACTGGCGATATATAACTAAATAATTGTTCCCTTTTTGTAACAAAAAATTACAATTCCCTTAATTTTGAAACAAAGTCAGCATACGTGTGTTTACTGTCTCATATATTTATCAATTAGATCGTTGACTAACCCATTGGTCTTACATAAATCATAATAATGGCCAATTTTAGCCATTAATCGAGACTCATTCTCTACCCCGAAATTTCTTCGCAATATTAGGTACTTAGAGAACATAGAAGTCGCCATTTGAGAACTATGTCACATTATTGACTGCCCTCGAATAGCGCAATAACATTCCGTTACAGACTAAGAACAATGTATTACAAGCGGTCATTCGTTGAAAAAAACAGGGCTACCTCCCCGTTCTCGCTACTCATCTAAGTCGCTATTCACCGTCATTATGGTGATAGGGCTATTCGGGGGACACATAGAAGACTCGCAAGCTGGCACGGCTGTTTCTTTAAGAGAGAGCTATGCTGGCAATTTGTCGTTTGAGTTGACGGGCGGTTCCTTCCGTACCACGCAAAACAACACTTCAGCCTGTCAGTTAGCCAGTAGTTCTAGCGGCAACCTCACCACTCTCCCTGTGAATGCCGACATCAAAAAGGCGTATCTATATTGGGCCGCCTCCGGCGACGGCTTTAACGTCGACAATACAGTAACACTGAACGGCATCACCATCGTCGCAGACCGCATGTACACCGAAGATACGGGGAGTTGGGACTTTTTCAATGGCGTCGCCGACGTTACCAATATCATTAACAGCCAGCGCAATGGTATTTATACGCTATCGGATCTGAGTATCTACTCCACCTTTAATCACTGCCAATCGCAAACGACCTTAGGGGGCTGGGCGCTCGCCATTATTTACGAGGACGACTCAGTTCCGTTTCACGTTTTGAATTTGTATGAGGGTTTTCAGTCTTACCAGAACAGCACCGTGACACTGATTCCCGACAACTTTAAGTTACCCTCTACCCCTTCAGGCAAGCACGCCCACATTACTTGGGAGGGGGACGACACCCTAGGTACCGACGGAGAATACCTAGCATTCGAAGGTGTCCGACTGACCGACGCCGGCAACCCTTCAAACAACCAGTTCAACTCTTACTCTAATGTTCAGGGCGGCTTCACCAGTTACGGCGTGGACATCGATGAGTACGATATTTCACCCTACCTGACGGCAGGCGCAGAATCCGTCACCACGGTATACAGTGCCGGACAAGACTTAGTCTTACTGTCTGCGGAATTGGTCAGTGTGGCCAATATCCCGGTGGCTGATCTGTCTGTCACCACATCCGACCCAAGTGCATGGACTCAAGGCACCCAGGTCACGAAAAAATTTACGATCTCTAATAACGGTCCGAACGATGTGCCGACCCAAAGCGTGCGCTTTTCCACGACCTTGCCTACCCAGTTATCCCTTGCCTCGCTGCCGAATGATAGTGACTGGCAGTGTAACCAGAGTGGCCAAACGCTCACGTGTATCTATCAAAATAAATTGCGTAGCGGTTGGAGTGACTATTTAGACATCACGTTTGACGTGGCCAATGGAACGGCAGGCAGCACCGTAAATTGGAACGTAACCGTCGACCATGATCTTGCTCCCTACGACATCTTTGATAATCATGCAGAGAACGACACCAAGAACCTATCGGTGCCGATTTCTTTTGTGCCCGTTGTCGATTTGTCTGCCTCCAGTAAGACCTATACCAACCTGAGCGGCGACTCCCTCCTCGCTGGTGACACTCTGCGATATGTGATTACCATCGACGACGCCAGCGACCTTGTATCGAACAACATTCGAGTTTTGGATCAGCTACCCGGTAACATCTCCGGCTTCTCTATTCTGTCATTGCCTGCAGGTGCCACTAACAACTCCACCACGACAGGCGGCACCAATGGCACCGGGGTTCTCGACATCTCGAATATTTCACTTGGCGCAGGTCAAACCGAACAGATTGTTTTCGAAGTCACCATTGATGCAAACGCCCCAAAAGGGGCTTCGCTTCAAAACCAAGCTAGTTTAACCGAGGACTCCAGCAGCTGGGTCGTCGATACCGGCGATATTACGGTGGTGGAGCCTGACCTTACGCCTTCAACCATCTCAACGCTCGACGTCAATGGCGGCCTGCTAAAAGCAGGGGATACCATCCGCGTCACGATGACACTGGATGATCTGTACGATCTCGATATTTCAAATTTACGCGTATCTGGAGATATGCCGAATTGGGTAACCAGTCTAATCGAAACCGCGCTACCCTCAGGTGCCACTTCCTACAGCAACAGCAATGGTGGCGGCAATGGAACAGGGTTAATTGACATTCGTACCATCTCGTTTTCAGCGGGCAACACGGCCACTGTGTCATTTGAGGTGACAATCGATCCTTCAGCACAAAACGGTGACACCATTCAATTTAACCAACAAATCGTGCTCAACAGTAAGGTTTGGTCATTGCAATCGGACGTGCTTACCGTACAAAACAACTCCCCAGCTGCATCCGGCAATAAGCAGTTGTACATGAATACAAACAACTCTCTGACTCGCTTAATACCAAGCGATGGCACCCTGACCATCGTCGACGAAAACTTTATTGAACTAGAACTATCACCGGCACTACAGGACGACCTCACCTTTTCGATCACAGATGTCACAATCGAAATGTACTTAGAGGGAAATCGTTATTTCAATAATGGCAATCCCCGCACAACCACACCTGACATTACCGTAAGCCTGTTCACCAGCACTTATACCTTGCTAGCACAAACCCAATTTAACAGTGTGACACTTCGCCCAGGCACCATCGAACCTATCAGCGACACTCTCACCAAGAACGGCAGCATCAGCAACGACAGCGTCACCATAACACAGGGTGATACGCTAAAGCTGCGCATCGCCACCCAAGACGGTAACGGCTCCAGTCAAAGCAATCGTAATGTCACATTACATATTTTCGACACATTAGATGACACCCAAAAGGCTAATGGTTATAGCGCCGTAATATTGAACGCATCTACCGTAATTAACGTCGACAGTGTTTCAGTGTGGACGCAAGCATTTAATGATACCAACGGCGACTTTTTAGACGACAGCGGAGCAATCCAAGTTAGCTCACATCAACCTGACACCTCTCTGTCGGTGCGAGCCAGCGTATCCGATCCATTTGGCGCATTCGATATTGGCAGTGTCAGCATTGAAATCAAGAAGGCAGATGGCAGCCTATATGACTTTTCAGGCGTCGATGCAATGACCGCCATCGACGACCCTAGTGACGATACGCAAAGCTCTTCAAAACAATTTGAAAAATTATTTTCGCTATCGGAAGAAAATGAAAAGATAGGGAATTGGACCATCACAATACGGGCTGACGAAGGCACAGAAGGCGACGTTCAACATACAGAAATAGGCACCTTTACCGTCGCGCCCTTCTTGCCTCAAATCGGTTTAACCAAAAACGTTTCGGTGATCAGTGACCCTGTCAATGGAACCTCAAACCCAAAAGCCATTCCCGGCGCTGAATTAATGTACACCATTAATGGCATTAACACTGGCCGTGGTAAAAGCGACAGCAACACCATCAAAATGACGGATGAAATTCCTGCCAACGCCGAGCTTTATATTGGCGACGTAACTTGCAATAATCGCGGCCCCGGAACAGGACTCGGCCCCGTGTGCTTTATCGATGGAACGACGCCCCATGAAAGTGGTTTGTCATATAACTTTATAACCCTCGACAACCTAACCGACGGTGTTCAATTTTCAACCGACGGAAATGATTTTACTTACGAACCAGATTTAACCAATGGCGATTATGATGCCGCCATTCGCTTTATACGAATTGAGCCTACGGGCACTTATAACAATCAACCCAAAGACGGCAGCAAACAACCTGAATTTACGTTTAGCTACCGCGTAAGGTTGAACTAACAATGAATCACACAATGCAACTAAAAAAGGAGTTCACCTTAATGAGAGGACTCGTAAAAATTGGGGCGCTACTGTCATCGTTAACAGTAATAGCGACACCCTCCTGGGCTACAGGCACCACAGCCGGAACCAGCATCGCTAACCAAGCCACCCTAACCTATGATGCGGGCGCAGGTACTGTGAGTGCGCAATCCAACACAGTAACGGTGAAAGTAGATGAATTGGTGCGCGCCACTGTGCTATCTCAAGACAGCAGCAAGCAAGTGGCAGTGAGTGCCGGTGACACCAACCAAGTGCTTAAATTTCAACTGTCTAATACAGGTAATGGCAGCGAAGCCTTTCAAATCACGGCAGCGAACTTAACGGGCGATGATTTCGATACGGGCAGTTTTACCATTTACATGGATGCAACCGGTAATGGCAACGAAGGTGACTTCGACATCGCAACCGATACCCTTTTGAGCGGTGGATTAACACCCGAGCTGGCCGCCGATGAAAGCATTGTACTGTGGATTGTTACAGATATTCCTGCCGTCTTAACAGACGGTGACAAAGCAGACGTTCAAATGGTCGCCCGCTCTAATACCTTCGTAACCGGCGGTAATAACAACCCCAATACTGGTGATGTGATCGCCAATGCCGGTGATGGTAATACCAATGCGGTGTATGGTTCCACCGGCATCATCGCAGATAACGCCTCGTTTGTGGTGAGCGCCATTGCCGTCACCATGACCAAAGCCATCAGCGAAATTCGTGACAACCTAGGCCAGAACGGATCTCAACCCGTACCCGGTGCTGAGGTGGATTATGTATTGACGGTGAGCGTAACCGGTTCAGGCACTGCAAACAGTGTGGTGGTGAGCGACCCATTACCCGCTGAACTGGCTTTACAAGGCGGTATTAACGGCACCATTACCGTGAATGGAAGTGATCTGACGGCCACATCATTAGATTCAGACAACGCATCCTACGATGCCAATACCAATACCATTACCGTGAATTTGGGCAGTGTTGCCTCTGGTAACACCACCACCATCGAATTCACGACGATCATTCAATAGGAGGCGACCATGAAAAAATTTATCGCCCTATCCGCCTTTTTGCCTGCATTGGCCTTTGCAGAGGTGACTCTTAAAACAGAAATGTTTGAAGTGGTTGAAACACAGCAAGCCAATGGCAAAAGCAAGGTGGAATGGGTTACGCCGGATAACATCGTGCCGGGTGATAAAGTGGGTTATCGCATTTCTTTCATCAATGAAGGTGAAGAGCCCGCTGACAACATCGTTTTAAACAACCCAGTACCAGAAAACACGCACTACGTGGCTGACAGCGCCCGTGGTGCAAACACCGACATCGACTATTCCGTGGATGGCGGCAAACGCTTTGGACAACCTAGCCAACTCTTCATTGAGAAAAACGGCAAAAAAGTACAAGCCAAAGCCACCGATTACACCCACGTCCGTTGGACTCTGAAAGCGCCGTTAAAAGCGGCCGAATCAGGTTCGGTCCAATACGTGGTTCAAGTGAAGTAAACATTTAAATTAAAAATTAGAAAACGGATTTTCCCATAAGGAGAAAAACATGAAACTAAACAAAATCCTGACAGCAGCCATTGCTTCAGCTGGTTTAGGCCTCGCGGGTCAAGCGATGGCCGCTGGTACTGCAGCTGGTACGGATATTCAAAACACCGTAACACTAAACTATAGCGTAAACAGCACTGCACAAACCGCCGTTGAATCTAGCTCTCAGTTCAAAGTCGACCAAAAAGTGGATATGACGTTGTCCTCGGACACCGCCTCTGCCGCAACCGCTCCCGGTGAAACCGTGACGCTGGCCTACACCATTGCTAACACTGGTAACAAATCGACTGATTACGTTCTTTCTGTAGCGAACAACGGTAATGCAGATCACACACCTCAGTCATACACGTTCCATACAGCATCACCAACCAGCGCAGCAAACCAAATTGCAAACAACAAAATTACTCTGGCTGTTGATACACCGACAACCGTTTACGCCAGCGTTGTGATGACCAACAATGCGAATGTGGGTAACGGCGACACAGTAGAGATGCTTGTAACCGCTACTGCGCTTGCCCCAAGTGATACTGACGGTACTACGCTGTTAACTCAAAACATCGCTGCCGACAAAAATGCCAACTTGAGTACAGAATACGTTGTTTTCGCGGAAGCGGCCTCAGTAAACAATGCCAAGCAAACGGGTGCGATTACAGCTCAAACCAATCGAAGCATTGTGACAGCAGAATTCACCGATCCAGCCGATTCTAACGCTGTGCCAAAACTAAACGTGGCAATCATTAACGATATCATTTGTGATGCTACCTTAACTGCAGCATCAACTGCCGATTATTCTGAAGGCGGTGCGAATGTTGGCACATGTCCAAATGTGGATGCTCCAAACAAAGCAAACTACCGTCCAAAGGCCATTCCAACCTCAATGGCTAAATTCAGCTACTCAGCTGTTAACTCTGGTGCGGTAACCGCTAACGCTGTTGTGTTCAGTGAAACTCTTCCTGCAGGTTACAAGGCGACAACCCTTGCTCAGCCAACACTTTCAGTGGGCAGCGTTTCACAAACATTAACCGATGCAGGCGCAACTCCAACTGCGACGAATGAATATTTCATTAGTGGTAACACCATCACCATTTATGTAGGTGACGTTGATGCTACTGAGCAAGTAGACATCACTTTCACGGCCATCGTGGAATAATCGCTAAATGATTTTTCGTAGTTTGAAAAATCCATTGCCCGACCTGTTTCACCAACAGGGTACATTACGTACCCTGAAGGCGAAGCAGGCTTCGGCCATACGCCGTGGCCAATGCAAATGGAACCCAGTGACATTATTGGGAGCATTTGCATTGTCTACGGTGTCTGCTATTTCTGTGGCAGCCACCGCACCCAACACCCTCATTAATAACACCGCCTCGGTAAGCTTTGAGTTTGCGGGGCGCCAACGACAAGCGTCGGCTTCCACGCAATTTGTCACCGCACGTAATGCCGATGGCACGGGTACGCCCTCTGTGATTACCTTGATGCACAACAGCATTAACTTTTCTGCACAGTACCAAGCGGCACAAGCGGCGTCTGGCAACAGCGCCGGTAGCACCAGCGACTTTAATAGTGTCAGCGCGCAAAGCCGAACCATTGCCAGTTCCAACGGCCAATCCATTTCTGGTAACTTCAGCGTGAATCAAGGCCGCTGTTCCACCGACGCCAATCAATCGAGTTTTGTTGCGCAGCCTACGCCCGTAAACTATCAAGGCTCCGCCCTTTCTGTGCCCAGCACATTGAATTTAAGCAGCGATGATTATTTTAAAGTGGGCGACACCATTTTTGTGCATTTGGAAGATTTGGATCAAAACACCGATCCCACATCCGTTGAAAACGTCGTCGTGACTATTCTTAGCGAGAATGGCGTGGATTCAGAAACCATCGAGTTAACCGAAACCGCTGCCAGCTCAGGTATTTTCACCGGCTACATTCAAAGTGTCGACATTAATCAAAATGGCAGCACGCCATACGACTGTCAGTTGTCCGTGGCTAACGACAGCTCTATGCAGGCGCAATATCAAGATCAATACGATTCGCGCGATTTGGTACAAGCAGGTGCCTTGTTTGACCCAAACAGTTATGTGATTAATGCGGACACTGGTGCGTACATCAACGGAATCGAAGTCACCTTGATTGACGCCATCACTGAACTGCCTGCGCAAATTTTAAGTGACGAAGGGGGCATCTTCCCGAGTACCGTGACCACGGGTGGCACCGTCACAGATAGCAAAGGTAATGTGTATAACTTCCCTTACGGCGGTTTCCAATTCCCCGTTTTAGACAACGGCCAATATCGCATTCAAGTGGGCGAAAGCGCTTACCACGATTACCCTATTCCGTTGCAAACCACGCTAGAAGACATCAATGAATTGCCGAACGGGCCATTTAATTTAGACGAGCAAGGCAGTCGCGCTTTAGCGTTCCCGGTTAATGGCATCACCTTCCGTTTGGACATTCCACTCGACCCGAAAGACAACAACGTGATGCTGACCAAAACCAGCAGCAAATCACAAGCCGGTTTAGGTGAACTGGTGCGCTACAGCATTCAAATCAAAAACACCGAAATCCCCGGCACCAATGTCTCACTGAAAGACCAATTACCCCAGGGCTTTCGTTATGTACCCGGTTCGGCGGCCATCGACGGCGTGAGCATCAATGACCCAGTGATGGAAGGAGACGGTCGCGGCCTCACATTTACTTTGGGCAGCCTCGCCGTAGATGAAACCATCACGCTACGCTACGTGGCGCGTATCAGTGTGAACACCCCATTCGGAAAGGCCATTAATACGGCGTGGATCGAAGATCAAGAAGACATTGTCGGCGAAGGCATCTTGCAAAGTAACGTCACCGAAGCGGCAATGGAAATCAAAGAAGAATTATTCAGTGATGCCACACGCCTATTTGGTCGCGTGTACATTGGCGACTGTGAAGGCAACGCCGAGCAAGAAGGCATTCCCGGCGCCCGTGTCTATCTAGAAAACGGCACCTACGTGGTAACCGATGAAGACGGCATGTGGCACATCGAAGGTCAAGAACCCGGTACCCATGTCGTGCAACTGGATACCGAAACCCTACCAAAATATTTGGATCTCGTGGCCTGTGACAACTTAGGCCTGCACGCAGGTCGTGAATACAGCCAGTTCGTGGATCTTGCCAAAGGCACCATGTGGCGTAGCGACTTTGTGGTGAAACTCAAGCCACCGAGTAAAGGGGAAGTGACTCAGCGACTCACAAGCCGAATCTTACCGTTAAGCGATAGCGACATGACCATGGAACAGGCCTCGTCCTTGTCTTTGGCTGTGCCGCAAAAGATTCGCTATTCCCTCGATTTGACCGGCACCGAAGTCATGTTGCAAGCCTTGCGTTCCATGATCATTCTGCCAGAAGGGGTCGTGTATAAAGACAACAGTGTGACCCTTGATGGTTCTTCCCTCTCCGAGCCCAAAAAATACGATGAACAAACCTTGCTGTTTGATTTAAATGATCCAGGTAAAGATTGGAAACACACGTTAGAGTTCGAAGCGTGGATCACCTCTGGCGCGAAAGCCGGAGAGCTGACCACTCGCTCTATCGCCATGTTTAATTCGCCGAGTGAAAACAACCAAAGAACGCCTGTCGCTCTCACCTCCGCATTGTTAGCCATGGTGCCAAGCGATAAGCAGGTGCATAAACCCGAGAAGGCGCCTAAGTTTGGTTCGTTTAGCGAAAGTTTAAGCGAAGAGGACATTGCTTCCATGCAGGACGTGTTGGCCCGCTTAAAAGGATTAGAAGACCTACAAATCGAAGTGGCTGGCCACACGGATAATGTGCCCATTGCACGCCGCAGCCGTCACATATTCAAAGACAACTATGAATTGTCCCTAGCTCGTGCCCGCAGTGCGGCAAACTATTTAATGGCAGAACTGAATCTTGAACCTCATCAGATCAGCATCACTGGTTACGGGTCGAAGCGGCCGCTTGCGAAAAACTCTTCTGCCGACAACCGCGCCAAAAACCGCCGTGTCGAAGTGCGTATTCTTGCGGCCAAAAACGGCATGAAGATGGCCAAGGCCGACAGTGGGAACCAAATGGTGGCCACACTGGGTGTCGCACCGGGTGGTTTTGATTTCCCGATTGAAGCGACGGCGTCCGGCCCAACGCGTCATGAAGTGACCATGCCCATCTTCGACGCGGCGTTCTTAGCACAAACCAATAACGAATTCGAATGGCTCTGGCCAACTGATGGATATTTACCGAATATTCCATCCACCAAGGTGGCGCTAAAGCACGGCATACAAGAGCGCATTGAACTAACGCTAAACGGCAACCCTGTCAGCCAATTAAATTTTGTGGGTAAAGAAACCCACGGGCCAAATCAATCGGCTGTCAGTACCTGGAGTGGCGTGGATATTAAAGAAGGCTATAACCGATTTGTCGCCACCCTGCTGGATGCCAACGACAACATCATCAATCGCAAAGAATTCCAGCTTCACTACTCAGGCACGCCGGCTCGCGTAGAAGTATTAGAAGACCAAAGCAAACTGGTGGCCGACGGTGTGATTGCCCCGGTGATCGCGTTAAAGCTTTACGATAAAGACGGTTACCCGGTTCGTAATGGCCTACAAGGTGAGTTCTCGGTGGATTCCCCTTATGTGGTGCAAGATCCAAACAAAAACAAAGTGCAAATCAACCGTAATGATTTCAAACCGATTTATGAAATTTTAGAAGATGGCACCACGTACATCACGCTAGAGCCCACCACTCAAGCAGGCGAGGCTGTCATTCGCATGCCTTTGGCCAACGGTCAGGTGGATGACGTACGCGTTTGGCTAAAACCGCAAAACCGCGACTGGATGCTCATTGCCCTAGGCGAAGGGGTGATTGGATACAATCAAATCTCCGGTCACGTTCAAAATGCCGAAAGCCACGACGTGGATGACAAATTCTACACGGATGGCCGCCTCGCTTTATTCGCCAAAGGCCAAATCATGGGTGATTGGTTGCTGACTGCGGCGTACGACAGCGCCAAAGGCAAAACCACACCATTTGAGAAGCTGCTCGAACCAAATAAGTACTACACCTTGTACGGCGACAACAGCGAACAGAAACTGGATGCGTCCATGGAAGGCAAACTCTATGTGCGTATCGAGAAAGAACGTTTCTATACCGTGTTTGGTGATTTCAGCACCGATATGAACAAGACAGAACTCAGTAAATACCTGCGCAAGTTCCACGGTATTCAATCGGTCTTCCAAGGGGGTATTCTCAGCTTTAACGGATTCGTGACCGAATCAGCACAGCGCTTCGTGCGGGACGAAATTCCCGGCGACGGCACCAGTGGCCTCTATCGCTTAAGCGCTCAAGACATTATCAGCAACAGTGAAACCATTTCGATTCAAGTGCGTGATCGTTTCCGTAGCGAGTTAATTTTAAGTGAAGTGGAACTGACAAAAGACGCGGATTACAGTATCGATTACATCGATGGCACCGTGTTCTTTAAAACCCCGATTCAAAGTACCGACGAAAACTTTAACCCAAGATACATTGTGGCCCGTTACGAAACTCAAGACGACAACGCCAACGATCTGACCTATGGGGTACGTGCGGCCCTGCATAGCTCTGACAAACGAATCGAGGTGGGCTCAAGCTTGATTAAAGAAGAACTGGGCACCGACAGCAAAACCTTGTCGGCGGTGGATATGACGTTCAACTGGTCGGACGAACTGGAAATCAAAGCTGAAAGCGCTTTGACTCAAACTCGTTCCGCGGGTGTCGATAGCGAAGCTCAGGCAACCTACCTGGGTCTCGAATACCGTGGCGAACAACTACAAACCAAAGCGTATATTCGCACCGAAGAAGCCGGCTTTGGTCTGAATCAATTAAACGCCAGCGAAGGGAACACCGAAAAACTGGGCTTAGAAGGCACCTATTACTTCACATCTCAACAATACATGAACGTTTTGTTGAGTGATCAAAACACATTGAATTCTGCCCAGCGTTTAAGCTTGCTTGAAGCCAAGCTGAATCATGAGTACGAATATGGTCGTTATCATCTGGGTGCTCGCGTAAGCGAACAGACTGGCACCACGGGTGACACTCGTTCGATCCAGCAATTATTGGCTGGCCACTCCTATACCTTCTTTAACGGCAAGGTGTTAGTGAACGGCGATATCGAGTTGAACCTAAAACGATACGACGACGTTTACGACATTCTGCGTTTAAGCAGTGATTATCGTATTACTCAAGAAGTGTCTTTGTTCGGTGTATTTGAAACCGGTTTTGAATCCGATGCACCACAGCGTTCGGTATTGGGTTTACGCGCTTCACCATGGCAAGGCATGCAAGTGACCAACAGTGTTGAACAACAACGCAGCAAAGACGGCGCTCGTCTGTTCGCCGTACATGGTCTAAACCAAGAAATTAACCTCAATGAACAGTGGCAAATGAGCCTTGGCTACGACCAAGCCCGCGATTTAGAAAACAGCGTCATGGATAGCGACGACAATGTGAAAAGCCAAGAAGATTTTTATGCCGTGAGCACCGGCTGGGGCTATCGCAGTGACACATGGCAGTGGACCAACCGCGTGGAATACAGAGAAAGCGAACTCAATGAAAAATGGAATGCGCTCACAGGATTGTATCGCCCGGTGGGATTCGGTTTAGCCATGGGCTTGAGCGGTGAATACCGTTCCGATGAATCCGACACCAGTCACACCATTTTCAAACAAGTGGAATTTGACATCGGCTTGCGCCCGCTGGCGTTTGGACTCGCATGGTTAAACCAAACCAAGTGGATCAACGAACAACAAAGCCAAGCGGACGGGAAACTCATTAGCCACCGTATGCTGAACAACACCCACGTGAATATGCGTTGGACTCAGGCACAATTAAGCGCTCAATATGGCTTTAAATATGTGGATGAAACCATAGATGGCGTGGATTACAGCGGCTACATCGATTTAATCGGGGCTCAGTTGCGTCATTATTTCCAACCCCGTTGGGATTGGGGCCTACAAGCACAACGACTATACGATTACGAAATAGAAAGCAGCCGTCATAGCTTTGGTGTGAATCTTGGTTACACACCGCAACCCAACACCTGGGTTAGCCTCGGCTATAACTTCGCAGGCTTTACTGATGCCGACTTTGACGACGCCGGTTACAGCGCCCACGGTATTTATCTCAAACTGCGCATCAAAGCCGACCAAGACAACCTAAAAGCACTGCGCGCCTATTTTAACTAGGGCGCAGTCAACCTTTCGAACGCCACACTTCCAGTAATAACAATTAAGCGTCCATGGCTAGGCTCGACATCTAGGCCTACACGCCCTACAAATATCGCTCGCGATCTTCCGGTGTGTTCAAATTACAAAATGTATCCGCTACATCTGAGAAATCGACGCGATGTACAGCATGACGTTTTAACCAACCGTACACACTGCGCCCCCCCTCTAACAAATACACTTCTAAATCGTCTTTCAACTGGGTAGGAATACAGAGATGAAGGTTTTGTTCACGCTGTCCGTCGAATGCAACCTGAACGACCGGTTGAAATGAAGACGAGGGATCTTGTAACCCTGCGGTCATACGCTGTGCGTATTCTGTGGTGAGTTTTGGGGTGTCGCAAGGGCTGACCAGCAGGTATTCGGCTTGACTGCATGTCATCGCCGCTAAAATCCCAGCCAAAGGGCCGCTGTCTTCTGCAATATTGTCCAAGTCCGCGTCATTCACCAGCTGATACCCCAGCGCTTCATAGTGCGCTTGCTGGTCATGGATACTCAGCCAAGTGGATTGAGCACCCTTGAGGCGTTGAGCAACGGCATCGACCCATGTACCCTGACCGAAGGCTAACAAGCCCTTATCGGCACCCATACGGCGACTTCGGCCACCCGCCAGTATTAGTGCGTCCCACGTTGCCATTGTTTTGATTCCGGTACCGCTTATCAGAAGCCACATATTAACCTTGACGCAAAGCCTGTAAAGTCGTCTAATGCCTTAAATCTCAGCGAACACTTGTTTACCAAAATGTTAAAAAGACACCTTAGAGAACCGTTTTCCGGCTTAAGTCACCTATTTGGCGCCCTATTATCCTTGGTCGCCTTAACCTATATGCTGACCCAAACCCCAGAAGAACGCTTTGGTTCTTACCTTGCCAGCTACTTGGTGTTTGGTATCAGCATGTTTTTGATGTTTGGCTCCAGCGCCGTTTATCACCTAATGGAAATCAGTGACGCCGGGATTCGCGCCCTCAAACGGGTGGATCATATGGCCATCTACGTGATGATTGCGGGCTCTTACACCCCCTATTGCCTGCTTGGCCTTGAAGGCAGCCGGGGTTGGTGGATGTTTGGCATCGTCTGGGGCATCGCCTTATTAGGGATATTGAAGAAAATTTTCTGGCTGCACGCGCCTCGCTGGTTTAGCACCCTGCTGTATCTGGCCATGGGCTGGATCAGTATGTTTGTCTATGAACCGCTTAGCCAAAATCTATCTTCAGAAGCCATTTATTGGCTCGTGGCCGGCGGCATCAGCTACAGCGTGGGTGCCGTGGTATACGCCACCAAATGGCCCAATATTCGTCCTGGATTTGGCTTCCACGAGTTATGGCACTTATTCGTATTAGGCGGCGCGGCCTGTCATTTCATCAGCATTGGTGTGTATCTTTAACGGCACCACTCACGCCGATCACACCCAGATTGGATCCCCGATCATTTGCGCTTCGCGCGTCAGGGATGACGTCTTAGTTCTACGAGGCCACCGGCGGGCGACCTAACGAAGTCAGGCAACACCAATATCTATCGGCTGGCGATATCACTTAACGCTTGAACGAAGGCATCCGCTGGTTGCCCGCCACTAATAAGGTATTGGTCATTAATGATGAACGCCGGCACAGACTGAATGCCCATGTGTTTGTATTTGGATTCTTCCTCAAGCACCACTTTCTTGTATTGCTCATCCTTCAACACGATCTGAGCTTCTAAGGTATCTAGGCCCGCTTCTTTAACGGCAGCGACCAACACCTCATCTGAATTCAGGTTTTCGCCACGAGTAAAATAAGCCGCAAACAAAGCTAATTTCAGTTCCGTTTGCTTGCCCTTTTCCCCAGCCCAATGCAGTAAGATATGGCACTTAAGCGTATTAAAAATGCGAGAGCGCTGTTCGAATTTAAAATCCACCCCGGCTAGTTTGCCCATATCCACAATGCGCTGCTTGTTCTCGGCCAGCTGAGCCTCGTTCAATCCATACTTCTCACCAAGATGCTCATTGATTTCCTGCCCTTCAGCTGGCATATGAGGATTCAATTGAAACGGGTGCCATTGGATATCTGCGCTGAGTTGATCTTTTAGTTGCTCTAGGGCCTTAGCCAGATTGCCATAACCAATGGCACACCAAGGGCATACTACGTCACTGACAATGTCGATTTTGATAGGCTGAGTCATGATGTCACCAAATAATATATTGGGCGTTATTAGAACCAATAATCCCGTCAGTGGCGAGTGCAAAAGGTGGAACACTGCATCCAATACGCAACGCAGCGGATGCAATCACGCCTAATTCAGCCATCTCTTTACGTAATAAAGGAAATCGTAATGCTTACGAAATCGTGCCACACTGAACCCGTCAAACTCAGAATGCCAAAATAAGTCATCATGAACATGTCATTTAAATGGTCTCGCCTAGAGGCCCTTTCCACACTGGAACTCTACGAGATCATCAAGGCGCGCGAAGCGGTGTTTGTGGTGGAACAAAACTGCCCCTATCAAGAGACCGACGAAAAGGACTTAAAAGCTTGGCATCTCATGGCCACAATGGAGGGTGAGCTTGCAGCCTATGCACGGGTGGTGGACCCAGGTGCAAAATACGCTGAGCCTTCCATTGGCCGAGTGATGGTGGTGGAAAAATTCAGAAAAAAGAACATCGGCAGAACGCTGATGGATGAGGCCATTCGCTTTTCGGAAACAACCTTTCCGGGTGCCACCATTAGAATCAGCGCCCAAGTGTATTTAAAAAAGTTTTATGAATCGCTAGGGTTTTTAGCCTCTTCAGAGCAATACGATGAAGATGGAATACCCCATATCGAGATGATCCGCCCAACCCATTAATGGCCACAAAAAAACCGCCAGCAGGCGGTTTCTTCCTTCACAACTTGTGTCACTCAGCGCCATTAAACATCTAGGCGATAGATCTCGCTAAGCTGACTCGACTCGTTTACCGTGACGTTTAAGTTGTTCACACGGCCATCTTTCAAACCATATATCCAGCCGTGTACCGCCAGCTTTTGACCTCTAGCCCAAGCGTCTTGCACGATACTTGTATGGCTCAAGTTATAGACCTGCCTAATCACGTTCAACTCGCATAAGAGATCCACTTTGTCGTCCTCTGTTTGCAAGCCATTAAACATGTGGCGTTTTTGATGATACAAATCTTTAATTTCCAATAGCCAGTTATCAATGAGCCCTAGCTTTTGGTTTTCCATGGATGCTTTTACGCCACCACAACCATAGTGGCCACATACGATCACGTGACGGACTTTTAACACTTCAACGGCATACTGCAATACAGAAAGCAGGTTCATGTCGGTGTGCACCACCATGTTGGCCACGTTACGGTGTACGAACAATTCGCCAGGCAAAAGGCCGACGATTTCGTTGGCTGGCACTCGGCTGTCACTACAACCAATCCACAAATAATCTGGCGCTTGTTGCTGAGCTAGAGTTGGAAAAAACTCAGGGTCTTGCTCACTGATTTCTTTCGACCATCGACGATTGTTATCGATGAGTTCCTGAAGAGATTTGGGGTCTTTTTCTACTGTCACTGCTCTTGTTCCAAATGAGTTGCGGAAGCAGCTTCGGGTACCCATAACCTTTGTAAGGTCTATACCCGTCATGAAGCCAATTTTGAATTGGAAACATCTTTTACACGATTTCAGCTAAAAAATCAGTGAGTTATGGCGTTTAAACTGAATTTATTTACTGACACGTCGGGCAGGTTTTTGACTTTCTAACGCCGAACGAACGCCACTGCCCAGTTAATCCGTCAAAGCTAGTTAAGCAGTGAGTTAAACTTTCGCCCACTGCGGATAGGAGTTTGATGGCTTCTAAAGCTTGGAATACCCCCATCATTCCCACGACCGGCGACAAGATACCGGACTCAGAGCACGTGGCTTCTTGGTTGTTGGATTCAGGGTAGACACAATCGTAACAGGGACAATCGCTTTTCCTAGGATCCACCACCATCAGCTGCCCTTCGAACCGAATGGCAGCTGCGCTAACCAGTGGCGTCGCCAGCGACCAGGCCAGTCGATTAACGGTTCGGCGAGTCTCACTGTTATCACTGCAATCCAATACGACATCCGCATTCACAATCTGTTTACTCAGGCTGGTTTCGTCAAGAGCGTAATCGACTGCTTGAACTTGAACATCGGAGTTAATTTCAGCGATTCGTAAGGCCGCTGATTGGGCTTTATTCATCCCTATGCGGTTCTCGCTGTGAATAATTTGGCGCTGCAGATTACTCATTTCGACCGTATCTGGGTCACTTAAAACAAGCTGCCCAACCCCTGAGGCGGCCAAATAAGAGGCCGCTGCGGAGCCTAACCCTCCTACACCAATAATGAGCACTCGAGCATTCAACAACGAGGCCTGCCCATCGTAATCAAACTGGGGCAGTAAAAGGTGTCGGCTATATCGGTCAAGTTGTGAATCTTTCATGGTTGCAAGCTTAACAATTTCATCTTCTAGCCGATATACCAAACTATGGGTAACACACTGATTTTACGTCTATTTCTGGCTTCTGTATTCGCTGGTTTCATCCTCACCGGTTGCGGCGGGGCTAGCTCTAGCTCTGGCCCGACCCTCAACTTGCCTGACTTGCCCACGCCACCAATTGTGCAGCTAGGGTTACCGGACGATTACGTCGGCTTCATTATCGGTAACCAGCCCCTTGGATTGGATCCAAATCTCGCCACGAGCCAACAGTTCACTCAACAGATTTTTACCATTGATGCCTTAGGCACACTCACGCCCGTGCCGTTTTACGATAACGAGGGCAATGTTATCGACCTCACGGGCAATTTATCATTCACTGGAGTGGAAGGGGTGGTGCCGCTAGACCTCATGGTCATTAGTCCGGACTACATCATGGTGACCATCTATCATCGCAACTTCGACGATGACCCCGACAACGATTACTTCAATCTCATGGTAGATCTACACAACGGCTTTGTGGTCGCAGCGCCAGTGGGCCTTAATGTGCAGGGGAACAGCGGTCGCAGTGCCTTAACTCAATTAGGCAGAGACTATTTCCCACCCGATGCGCGCTGGAACGATTCTCAGTATCTTTATGTGGTCAGTGTGGATTACGAAGCACTAGATATGATGATTACTGGCGAGTACTCAGATGACGGCCCGGAGCCCGTCGACCACCACAATGGCGTCCCTTGCCCGACCAATGAGGACGAAAACGCCACTGATACAACCGATACAACCGATACCACGGACACCACAGATACAACCGATACAACCGATACAACCGATACCACGGATACCACAGATACAACCGATACCACGGATACCACAGATACCACTGAGCCCGTATGCGTCGGTACCGTTCAGGTCGGGGGCTCAAACCAAGATTCGACGGATACCACAAGCTCAGACGGCACCACCGACACGACCACTACTACAGACACAACAGACACAGGTGAGCCAATCGGTAATGGCCAAGACCCTGTACCGACGGGCACTACCGAGCCGAGCTTAGAAGAAGATCCACTAACACCCACTGCGATTTACCGATTCGAACTGCAGGCTAATAACCAATACAATTTGGTAAAAGTGAGTCTAGAGGGAGATCGACCCGCCTTAGGCCAATTCATAGTGAGTCGTTCTGGCGTAATCATTTACCGAAATCAAGATGGCGGTGATAATTCTTACCGGGTGATCTTAGATAATTGCCCAGATGAAACCGGTCGAGTCAGTACCGTACTCATAGCGCCTTATTCTACGCTGATGGTTGCCGATGACAGCAATGGTGACAGCGCCATCTTCGAAGTCACCGAACGAGGCATGAACCGACTTGGGTTTAGCTGCAACGGCAACGTCACCCGTTATGCCTACAGCGGCTACAGCACCACAGTACAAAGCCTCAAACTGCCGTACAATAGCCCATCCATAGCGAGCTATGACTATGCCTATCCTTATTTTGTGACGACTGCCTGCTACACTGGCCGCCTTTTTCCTCAGCAAGTCCCGGTTACACAGATCATTAACCCCATGCCCCCTATACCCGGCTTGCCCAGTTCCGACGTGCGCGGCTTACGTAAAAGCCAGTACTTTGGTGGTAACCTCTACTGTATTGGGTACGACAGCGGATTAAACCTGCAAGTGGCCCAACTCGACCCCACTCTGGACCCAGCCACCTATCAGAACGTCAGCTTTGACTTTGGCATCTGGATTGCCAATTTCGACACAATACACGTACTATCTGCCACTCAGGTGATTTTTACCGGCTATACCCGTGTGAACTCAACCGTGCGCACCGTGGTACTGAGCACAGATGGTACCGAAACCGAGTTAACGGATACCCTAGCCGGATTCCGCGTGGGTCAACAGATCGAAATCACCCCTCCTCCCGATGACACCTACACACTGCCCGAACCCGTAGAAGAGGCCACAGACGACACAACGGACGAAACGGCCCCTTGACGCCCAAGCACAGAGTTTGTTCAGTTTTTAGCCATGTTTATAAGCGCGCCTTGTCGTCTCAAACCTGATAAGAAAAAACAGTGTGTTTTCAAAGGGGCGACGCTGTTGTCAATCTGGCCAAAGTGATACCATCGGTTTTATTTTTTGACCTAAGACGCCCCATGCTGAATTCTGACAGCTTAGCTCAACTGCAAGCGCTTAAATCCCAAATTAAAACTGATCATGAAGCGTCCCTGAAAACCGGTACTGTCCGGGGTAGTCAGGGGCGATTTGGCTTTGTCACCAGTGAGGAAGGCGAGTCCTTCTTTCTGGCCCCTGATGAAATGGCCAAAGTTTTCCCAGGTGATCATATTCAATTTTCAACGAAAGAAGACGACAAAGGCAAAGTTCAAGCCATTGTTGAAAAATTAATCAATAGCGATTTTAAGACCTTTTGCGGTGCCTTTATCCGCAAAGGCAAGGCCCAGTTTGCGGCACCTGACATCCAAGGGTTTAATAACTGGCTGTACCTTCCGCCGGATGCCTGCAAAGACATAAAAGAAGACGACTGGATCGTCTGTGAAGTAACACGCCACCCTTACCCTTCAGGTAAGCCTCAGGCGAAAGTCATCAAACGAATCGGTCAACTTAGCGACACCGGTTTCGAGCGAGCCTATGCCATCGAAAAGTTTGGCCTGAGCCATGAGTGGCCTGAAACCACCCCTTCTGAGCTGGCGCTGTTAGAAGAAGAAAACATTCCGTCAATGGCAGAAGGCCGTGAAGACTTAACGGCCCTCCCGTTTGTCACCATAGACAGTGAGCATACCCGCGATATGGACGATGCTCTCTACGCTGAAGCAACGGACAATGGCTGGAAATTACATGTGGCCATCGCTGATCCGAGTGCATGGTTCGGTATGAACACCGCATTAGATAAAGAAGCCGCTCGCCGTGGCAATAGCCTCTATTTCCCTGGTCGTAGTCTACCTATGCTGCCACAAGAGCTAAGTAACGGCCTGTGCTCCCTACTAGAGAATGAAGTTCGCTTAGCCTTGGTTTGTTCTATTGAGGTGTCTTCCTCTGGTGAAATGAGCAACGTCGTATTTAAAGAAGCAACGATCAAGTCTCAGGGTAAGCTATCCTATCAGCAAGTGGCTGATTTTCTTGACGGTACCAACCAAGATGTACCGGACACATTGGCCACTCATCTAACAGAGCTTCACAAGGCGACTCAAGCATTAAACCAATACCGTGGTGAACACTGCCTGCTAATGGAAGATCGCCCAGACTACTACCTGACGGTTGGCGACAATGGCAAAGTACAAAACATTGTAAAAGCCGATCGTAATACCGCGCAAAAACTGGTTGAAGAAGCCATGCTAGCAGCCAACTTATGTTGCGCTCGCTTCCTAAAAGAAATCGATCACGGATTATTTATTGAGCATGCCGGTTTCCGTACCGAGCGCATCGGTGATGTCAAAACCATTATCGAACAGTTGGGTCTTAACTACGAAGGCGACTTTACCAAAGCAGACGGCTATAAGTCGCTAATCAAAGGGCTAACCCAGTACGAAGGGGATATCCCAGTTAAGACACTACTAAGCCGCTTCTTAATTCGCAGCGAATTTACCGCTGAAGCCAAGCCGCACCAAGGTATGGGCTTCGATTGCTACACATCGTTTACCTCACCCATTCGCAAATATAATGATTTGTTTATCCACCGTATCATCAAAGCGCACCTAAAAGGTGCCGCCTTGCCTGAGATAACCGAGACGCTCATTGATCGCTTACAAACCCTTTTAATGGAAGGTCGTAGCGCAGTCTACATGGCAGAGAACTGGTTAAAGCTGCAATACATTGAGAAGAACAAGCAAGATCTTTACGAAGGTACGGTACAGCAAGTGAATGCAGGCGGCATCACGGTGCAATTAGATGATCTCGGCATCGATGGTTTTGTGGACCTTAAAAAGGCCAAGTACGAATTCGATAAAGCCTACTTAACTCAGCGCAAAGGCGACATTCGCTATCAGCTAGACCAAAAGGTTAAGGTTAAAGTTAAAAATATCGACTTAGTTGCACGTAAGCTAGAGCTTTCTTTAGCTTAATCTAAAATTTAAAAAAGGCCGCATCAGCGGCCTTTTTTAAATTTGCTATCTCGTAAGCTACTTTGGATATTTACCTAAATATTCCAGTAAATCAAAGTCTTCTAGAATTTTTTCATTGTATTCTTTATGCCGATGTCGGTACACATCAAACCCTTGATAACCCACGCTGTGCAAGCAATATTCACACGGCTGTAGCGACTTTAACAAATCCAGCTTCAATGTCGCCTTCACTTCGGGAAGGCGTCCCTGACTGACCCACTTCTTAATTTGATCACAGTATGCAAAGTGCGCTTTATTTTCATGAGCTGCAAATATGTGAGTATTTTTATACGCTAGGTGATCTTTATGCCCGTGTAGGTTAGAACCATTAATGACACACCACTCTTTTAAAAAACGCTCTTTTTCTTGCCACGTAATGTGCCTCGCTGGATCAAATAGCTCGAACGATCCATAGTCGTTCGTACCCATTTTTTCTCGTAAGGCGTCAAACGCCCCTTCTTGCTTAAAGTCAATGAGCTTCATGTTTAAGGTAATGCGTCTTCTAATATGGTGGCGATTTTACCTTCCGCGTCCGTACGTACTTTAAACTCCACGCGCCGGGAGCGGTCTGCATCCTCTACGTTTTCTTCGATAATTACTTTCGCCGAGGACAAACCATTCGCGGTTAAATACTTTCGTAACCAATCCTTTTGATCACTTACCGCTGGTAACGACAACACATAAGCCAAAGCAGAACGAGTACGTGCTTGTGAGAGTGCCATGTTGAATATATAGGCCTGATCTTCATCCGCTGCCCCAAGCCAGCCACTTGATGTATGACCTTCAATTCGCACTTCCAAAATATCATCACGATATTTAGGCGCCGTAATAATCTTCACATAACGGGGAAAGAAGTTACTCAATATGGCTTCGAAATCCGGGTTCAATTCAGAATCACCGCGCGCAAAGAGCAGTTCGGTTTTATTAAATCGAAAGGTTAAATCGGGCTTGATCTCAGCCCCCCATTTTGGAAGATCGTCTTTAAATTCAGCTAGCAAGTCTTCATATAATTGTGTACGAAGATGATCATATAGTATGGCGACGTCTGTTATTTTTTTTCTTTGCCACTCCACGTGAATCATGAACACAATCGATATCAGTAAGAACACCATCATGAGGCCAGCCATTAAATCGCTCACCGCGACCCAATGCCCTTCCTGTTCACGGATACCTCCGAGCTTCTCTTCATCCGTTAACATGGTCTATTTCCCCTGCGCTAAGGAGACCAATTCTTGCAACCGCTCTGTCAGAGGGCTGTAATCTTGCACAAATTTCTCACTTAATGCGGCCAGCTGTTCTCCCATGGTCTTGAGTGATTTGTTCAATTCTTGCTCTAACGCCGCATCGAGTTTCGCAATCTGTTTGTCTGTTTGAATAAGCGTGGCTTGAATCTTTCCATCTAGCTCGCTAAAGGCTTGAGTGTATGCACCTTCTAAAGACTGCGTAAGATTTGTAGTGGTTTGATCCATACTTTGCGTGGTCTTGCTGAGCATGGCTTCCATTCGGTCATTGTATTGACCAAGCGCATCACTCAACCCAGTTGTCAGGAATGTAATTCGTTCTTCTAGCTGAGGGAGACCTTGCCCTGCTTCGCTGACCAATTTTGCGAGACCTGACAAGTGCTTATCTAATACATCCCGTTGAACGTTTAAGCCTTCTAGCATGGTGCCCAAACTTTCACTGATGCCGTTAAAGCTTTCAGCGTGGTTCACCATGTCACCAAAAGCTTGAGTCGCCTTCATCATGGCATCGCCAATGGTTTTCTGATTATCTGCCAACTCCGCCAACTGCGTTTTATATTCTTTCTGCCAGTCCAGCATCTTGCCCACACTGTCATTGAGGCGTTTAAAGTTTTCGCCATACTGCTCATCAATCTTCGTATTGAAGTCACGCATCACGATGCCCAGAGCATCAATGAGCGCTTGTGTGTTCGCTTCAACCATCTGGGTTTGATAGCGGTCCATGGCGCCCAATAAGTCTTCACTTTGACGCTTCTGCTCCACTCGCATCAAAGATAGCTCTTGAATGAGGGTTTGGTCTTTTTCTGCAAGAGACTGATGTATTTGCAACAAGGCTACATGCAAATCGTCTATGCTCGCTGTGCGCTGGTGGTGCTCCTCCCCTTTTGTGGCATCGAGCACGGCCCTAAATTTTATGGTCAGTGCCCCCAATAAACCGGCAATGGAGGACCAAAATGCCGTCTTGAGGCCACTTAAAAGCTGTGGAACGCTGTCCTGGAGGTGTTCAGTGTCAAAATCAGATAAACCCAAAGCAACACCGAGAAAGGTACCGAAGATACCAATGCTGGTTAAAATGGTCGGTGCGGCCTCTGCCGTCCGTGAGCCGTAGCGAAATAACTGAAAGTAGACCGTCAATGCCACAATGACGGCTATGAGCCCCATGGTCCAAGGGGAGAATTGAGCTAGAAAGTTGGACATATCCGTGTCACCCAGATGACTAAGGTAAGCATAGTCAATTTCGGGTCCTTCATACTGGAGGAATAGGACTTTGGCGAATAAGGCCTATTCTTCCCGGTGATACGGCGCAGCCGAGCTAGAAGGTCAAAACCGGCGCTTCATCCCAGACCGCATCATCAATTGAGGGCAGTAACAGCCACTGCATTGCCAAGGCGTTATTGGCAAACGTTTTCACCTCGATGCCTTGGGCCGCCAAAACAGAGCTGACCAAGGTACGGCTCGTGTTACTGGCTTTCTTCGAAATAAAGGCAAACTTCTTTAAGCTGGTTTCAACGAGCTGGTTTTTGAAGTAATTTGCAGCCTCTTTGGCGCTTTCTTCAATTAACCCTTCAAGCTGACTCACATCACACAGCCACGACTCTAAACCCTGTTTTTGGATACACCCCACGCAGTAATCCATAACCGCCACCACTTGGTCTTGCGAGGTTAACTCTCCCGTCCACACGTCCATCAGTAAAGATTGCTCAGGCTCACACACCACGCTGGCGTAAAACCGGCCGTCTTCGTTTTCAAATCGTTTGATCGCATTCATCTCAACCCCCTATTCAGCCCCTCTTCGTGAACTGAATCACATGCTATACCTCTATTAAATCACCTTATGGCGTACACATTGTTGAACACATAGGGCATTTGATAGTGATTTCGTGACGATTTGTAACTGACTCCCACATTCTGTAAATCTGACCTCAATAGTGGGTTTTAATATCTCCATACTGTACAATTCGCGCCCAAATTATCGAACCGTACACCCTGCACTCAATGGCATACTATCACTGAGCGCAGCGGTGCAAATTTGAGGTATTCATGTCTGAGCAAAAGCCAGTAAATAACGGCCGCGTCGGCTTCGTTAGCCTAGGTTGCCCAAAGGCTCTAACCGATAGTGAGCGCATACTCACTCAATTAAAGTTAGATGGCTATGATGTCGTTAACAGCTATGACGACGCCGATGTCGTCGTGGTCAACACCTGTGGCTTTATTGACAGTGCGAAACAAGAATCTCTGGATGCCATTAATGAGGCCATGAAAGAGAACGGCAAAGTCATCGTGACGGGCTGTATGGGTAAAGGCAATGACGCTGAAGTCATCAAGCAACAGAATCCAGGCATATTAGCCGTTACAGGCCCTGCAGCCTACGAAGAAGTCATGACGGCTGTTCACGACTGGGTACCGCCTACCGTGACCGAACATGACCCGTTCACTGATTTAGTGCCGCCTCAAGGGGTTAAACTGACGCCTCGTCACTACAGCTATCTAAAAATCAGTGAAGGTTGCAATCATAGTTGCACCTTTTGCATCATCCCGGACATGCGTGGTAAGCATGTCAGCCGTCCTATCGGTGATGTACTAGAAGAAGCCAAGCGTTTGGTGGCAGCCGGTACAAAAGAAATTTTGGTCATCAGCCAAGATACCAGTGCCTATGGCGTGGATGTTAAGTACCGTACAGGCTTCTGGAACGGCATGCCGGTGAAAACCAAGCTCTATGACCTATGTAACGAGCTTGGCAAAATGGGCGTGTGGGTGCGTTTACACTATGTATACCCTTACCCAAATGTCGACGACATCATTCCACTGATGCAAGAAGGCAAGATCCTGCCTTATTTGGATATTCCTTTCCAACACGCCAGCCCGCGTATTCTTAAGCTTATGAAGCGCCCAGCTCATGCAGAAAACACGCTTGAGCGTATCAAGAATTGGAAACAGGCCGTGCCTAATCTCGTATTGCGCTCTACTTTCGTAGTGGGCTTTCCGGGTGAAACCGAAGAAGACTTCCAAATGTTGTTGGATTGGTTAGACGAGGCCGAACTCGATCGTGTGGGCTGCTTCCAATACAGTCCGGTAGAAGGTGCAAAAGCCAACGCGCTGCCTGACCACGTGCCAGATGAAATCAAGCAAGAGCGCTTCGATCGCTTCATGCAAAAACAGCAAGAAATCAGTGCCCGCAAGATGCAACGTCGCATTGGCGAAGAGATGGATGTGATCATTGACGAAGTGGATTCCGAAGGCGCTGTAGCACGTAGCTACGCTGACGCACCGGGCATCGACGGCATGGTGTACCTCAACGATTTCTTCGACTGCGAACCAGGTGACCTAGTGAAGGTTAAGATTGAGCACGCCGACGAATACGATTTATGGGGCACCCCCATTTAATCCACCCTCAATTAATTTGGGATAGGAATCAGCGTAAACGTCGCATCAAAAATGTCCAAATCCTGCCCGCTGAGTTTAGCGCGGTAGGATTTGGCAACTTGATACTGCTGTATGGCAGCAGCTTCATCGCCACTAATGAGTAAGGCATGACTTAATACGGCATAGGCAAATGCCTTGGCCCAATCATCCCCTTGCCCGCGAAAATACACTTCAGCCTGTTGTGCAAATGCCAAAGCCAGTATCGAATCATTTATGCACAATGCTCTAGCCACACCCACTCTAGCTAACTGCACATTTTCTTCCGTACCCACCCGTGACCAGTGATACAAAGAGGTAAACGCATTCGTTAGCAAGTCTTGTTTTTGCTGATCGTTCACATCGGATTCAGCGAGCCCCCAAAACGCGTTATTGCTTTCAACCGCAAAATAACGGCCGAGTTTAGCGATGTCTTCTGCGACCGGCTTTGACATATATGCCTCCAGTTGGCTGCCATATTGATTCAATGGAGGGCTAGCGTATCAGTAACCGCTCAGGCAAGCACAGTTTAAATGGGCCACATTGACCCAGACATAAAAAAACCCCGATGCTTTCACATCGGGGTTTCTTTCGTTGTGTCACCGTTGGCTAACTTAGCCTAAGTAAGACAACATCACGCCTGCTGCAATCGCAGAACCGATTACACCGGCGACGTTTGGCCCCATGGCGTGCATCAATAGGAAGTTTTGAGGGTTTGCCTCAAGACCCACTTTGTTTGATACACGAGCCGCCATTGGTACCGCAGACACACCTGCAGAACCGATCAATGGGTTGATCTTAGTGGTGCTGAATAGGTTCATGACTTTTGCCATGATGACACCGGCAGCCGTACCCACACAGAATGCAGCTAGACCTAAACAGATGATGGCTAAAGTTTGACCATTCAAGAATGCATCAGAACTCATTTTGTAACCCACCGATAGACCTAGGAAGATGGTCACCACGTTGATCAAAGCGTTTTGTGCTGTATCGCTCAGACGCTCAACCACACCAGACTCTTTCATCAGGTTACCGAAACAGAACATGCCTAGTAGCGGTGCAGCAGACGGTAGAATCAAGGCAACCAATACCAATACCGCAATTGGGAACAAGATCTTTTCAAGCTTAGAAACGGAACGTAGCTGCTCCATCTTGATCTTACGCTCTTCTTCAGTCGTCAACGCTTTCATAATAGGCGGCTGGATCATAGGCACCAGTGCCATGTATGAGTAAGCGGCTACCGCGATGGCACCCAATAGCTCAGGTGCCAACTTAGACGCAATGAAGATGGAGGTTGGGCCATCCGCACCACCGATGATGCCGATCGCCGCCGCTTGCTCGATGCTAAAATCAGTTAGACCGAAGTGCGTTAGCGCAACTGCACCAAGTACCGTACCGAAGATACCGAACTGGGCCGCAGCACCAAGAAGCAGTGTCTTAGGGTTAGCCAATAGCGGACCGAAATCCGTCATCGCACCCACACCCATGAAGATCAACAATGGCGCAACACCACTGGCAATGGTCATAGAGTAGAAGGTATACAACATGCCATTTTCAAAGCCTAAAGAAGACGCGATAAGCAGCGCTTTCTTGTAAACAATGGTGTCCGCATGGTGATAGGCTTCTAGTAACGCTGTTTTGTCAGCATCGGCCGCTAAACCAAACAACACACGCAGTTGATCCAATACTTCTGGACCACCGGTACGAATGGCTTGCTCTGCTGCAGACCAACCAAGGCCCGCACCAGGAATGTTTACCATCAAGGTACCGACCGCGATCGGTAGCAGTAGCAAAGGCTCAAAGCCTTTTTTGATGGCTAAGTAAAGCATTACGAAGCCAACCAACATCATGGCAAGTTGACCAGGCTCTAACGCGTAGAAACCCGAGTCGTGCCAAAATTTAAGTAACGTTTCCATCGACAATCCCCTTACGCGATAGTGATAAGAGTATCGCCAACTTGAACAGAATCGCCTTCTTTCACGTTAACGCTTCCGACGACGCCGCCCTTGGCTGCACGTACTTCAGTTTCCATCTTCATCGCTTCAAGGATCATGATGAGATCGCCTTCAGCCACTTGTTGACCTGGCTGTACGTGAACTTTCCAGATGTTACCCGCAAGAGGAGCTGGTTGTGGTTCACCACCACCGGCCGCTGCCGTAGCAGCAGATGCAGCAGAAGGCGCCGCGCCACCAAGAGAAGTTGGAGCACCATTTAGGGCACCAAGCTGAGTGACATCACCGCCTTCGTTTACTTTCACTACGTATTCGTTACCGTCTACGGTCACAGTGAAGGTATCTTCAGCGTCGCCTTTTGGCGCTGGTTCAAACGCGTCTGGATTGCCACGGTTCTCAAGGAACTTAGGAGCAACCTGAGGGAATAAAGCGTACGTTAGCGCGTCGTCGATTTTCTCGTCAGCAAGCTTGAAGCCTTTATCAGCAGCAAGCGCGTCAACATCAGCAATGATCTTGTCTAGTTCGTTTTCTAGTAGATCAGCAGGACGACATGTGATGGCTTCAGCACCGTCTAAAACGCGAGCTTGTAGTTCAGCGTTGTAAGGAGCAGGAGCAGCACCGTATTCACCTTTAAGAATGCCTTGAGTCTCTTTAGAGATAGACTTGTAACGCTCGCCAGTTAATACATTAAGAACCGCTTGAGTACCCACGATTTGAGAGGTTGGCGTTACTAGAGGAATATGGCCTAGATCTTCACGAACGCGTGGGATTTCTTTTAGTACATCATCGAACTTGTCAGACGCACCTTGCTCACGCAATTGGTTTTCCATATTGGTCAACATACCGCCAGGCACCTGAGCCACTAGGATGCGAGAGTCAGTACCGCGTAGCGCACCTTCAAATTTAGCGTATTTCTTACGAACACCACGGAAGTAAGCAGCAATTTCTTCAAGAAGCAGTAGATCGATACCCGTGTCACGATCTGTACCCGCCATAGCAGCCACCACGGTTTCAGTTGCAGAGTGGCCGTAAGTACCAGACATAGAAGAGATAGCAGTATCAACACGGTCAACGCCCGCTTCGATGGCTTTCAAGATCGCCATGTCAGACATACCCGCCGTAGCATGGCAGTGCAATTGAACTTCTAGCGCCGTTTCTTTCTTAAGACGAGATACCAATTCATACACTTCGTATGGATTAATGATACCTGCCATATCTTTAATGGCGATGGAGTCAGCACCCAAATCTTCGATTTGCTTAGCAAGACCCAACCATGCGTCCATGTTGTGAACAGGAGAAGTGGTATAAGACAGAGTACCCTGAGCGTGTTTACCTTGCTTTTTAACGGCTTCGATTGCGCGCTTAAGGTTGCGAGGGTCGTTCATAGCGTCGAATACACGGAAAACGTCAACACCGTTTACAGCTGCACGTTCAACGAATTTATCCACTACGTCGTCCGCATAGTGACGGTAACCTAGAAGGTTTTGACCACGTAGAAGCATTTGATGTTTGGTGTTAGGCATTGCCTTTTTGAATTCGCGGATACGATCCCAAGGATCTTCACCCAAGAAGCGGATGCAAGAATCGAACGTTGCACCACCCCAAGATTCAAGAGACCAGTAACCAACTTGGTCTAATTTCTCAGCAATTGGAAGCATGTCGTCGATGCGCATGCGGGTAGCAAATAAAGATTGATGAGCGTCGCGCAAGACGACGTCGGTAATGCCTAATGGTTTTTTAGTATCGGTCATTTGTAATGGCCTTTATAAATTATCGTTGTACGTTTAAAGCAGTTCACGCTTACTTTTGGCGAGCGCGGTGCTCCTTAACTGCAGCGGCTAAAACTTTTAGCAACTGCGGATCGGCGCCTTGTCCTGGGGCTTGAACTGGCTTCGCTGGAGCAGCGGGTGCTTCCGGGAAGTACTTGTTCACCACAAATGACATGATGGAAGTGGCAAAGATAAGGATGATCAAAAAGACGAACACCATCCCCATACCAAATGCCATCAAACCAACGCCGTCAGCTACGATACTGGCTTGCTCGGCAGTCTGAGTAACCACGTCAGTTACAACAGCCGCATCAGCTAGATTGGACATAAAATCCGCTCCTATTCGTTAACAAACGGTGTGTGATCATCTATTGCTATCAGATCACAGATTATTGATTAAAAGATAATCAAATTCTTTCCAGTGTCTAAACGAGTGTCTAAAACTTAAACAGGATAGACAAAAACTCGCGCTAATGTACTGTAATTCCTAGCCCTAGGCAAATAACGGGCCTTTTTTGACCAGTTGGAAAAACTCCTTTGAAAGCCAGTATTTCCGCCGCTTTTGATGGTAGAATGCGCACCCTAAATTCATTAGGCGAATTGCCAGTATTAATTACACTGATAGTGGTTTCGTTTTGCTAATAACGCAACTTTTTTGTGGTTTTTCAGGCTGAGTAGTATGACCCTCGCATTAGCCCCTATGGAAGGCTTGGTAGACCAAGCCATGCGCACCTTGCTAACCCAAAAGGGCGATTTCGATTTTTGTGTGACTGAATTCTTACGGGTCACAGATAAGCTGCATTCCGAGCGAGCGTTTCGTCAGATCTGCCCTGAATCTCTCTCTGATTGGAAAACCCCCTCTGGCACGCCTGTACACCTGCAACTACTAGGCAATCATCCACAAGCCATGGCCGATAACGCCTGCCGTGGTGCACAATTGGGGGCTCCGGCCGTCGACATCAACTTCGGCTGCCCTATGTATGTTCGCAGCGCTCAAAAAAGCCACAACAGCCGTAACCGAGAAAATAAGATCAATGCCTGCGGTGAAACCTACGGCGGCTCTATTCTGCTACAGTTTCCAGAAGAGATTTACCAACTGCTGTCCACCATACGGAAAGCCCTACCCAGCCACGTACCGCTCACCGCCAAAATGCGCCTTGGGTATGAGGACAAATCATTAGCCATTGAAAATGCCCAAGCCATAGAAGCCGCCGGCGTGAGTCAGCTGTGCATACATGCGAGAACAAAAATTGAAGGCTACAAACCGCCTGCCCATTGGCATTACGTGGCCAACATCAAAGAGGCGGTGAACCTCCCGATATTAGCCAACGGCGAAATTTGGACGTTGGACGACTACATCTTGTGCAAACAAGAAAGCCAATGCGACGATATCATGCTGGGCCGCGGCGCCGTGGCGAGCCCGGATCTCGCCCATCAGATTCAACATTATGAAACCACCGGCGAGAAACGGGCAGCCAGCCCATGGCGCCAACATTTGTTGTATTTAAATTGGATGATTTTAGAACTGCAAAACTTACAACCTGAAAAAGCCATTCACGGCAAAATTAAGCAATGGTTGTCGTTTATGAAAATGCAGCACACTGAAGCGCAAGCCTGTTTCACCCATCTAAGAACCGCCACCACGGTAACCGCTCTACTGGACGCCATTGCAGTGATGCTGCAAGATGAACCCGCGTTTAATCAAGCCTAAATACATTGAGCGAAAAACCTTCACGATAAGGAACCTATCGGCGTGACCATTCAAACCACTTTAATGGTACAAGGCACCACCTCTGACGCTGGCAAAAGCATTCTCGTAGCGGCTATATGTCGCATACTAAACAATCACGGCCATACCGTCGCACCGTTCAAACCGCAAAACATGGCGCTCAACAGTGCGGTGACCGACGATGGCGGTGAAATCGGCCGCGCACAAGCGGTGCAGGCCCAAGCGGCAAGAGTCACACCCACCACAGATATGAACCCGGTGCTGCTTAAACCCAATACCGACATTGGCGCACAAGTCATTGTGCACGGTAAAGCGGTGGCCAACATGGATGCCCGTTATTATCACGACCACAAACCCAAACTACTTAATGCAGTTTTGGAATCCCATGAACGCCTTACACAACACTTTGAATATGTGATCGTTGAAGGAGCCGGCAGCCCCGCCGAAGTGAATTTAAGAGACAGAGACATCGCCAACATGGGGTTCGCAGAAGCCGCCGATTGCCCCGTCATTATCGTGGCAGACATTGATCGCGGCGGCGTTTTTGCCCACCTCTTAGGTACCTTAGCGTGCTTAAGCGAATCCGAACGCAATCGCGTCAAGGGATTTGTGATTAATCGTTTTCGCGGCGATGTATCCCTACTGCAACCAGGGCTCGATTGGTTAGAACAACAAACCGGTAAACCCGTCTTAGGGGTTATTCCCTACATACATAATCTTCATGTAGAAGCCGAGGACGCCATTCAAGTGAAGCATCAGGCGAGCGACCACGACAAATTGAAGATTGTCGTACCCGTGTTACCAAGAATCAGCAATCATACAGATTTCGATGCCCTTGCCTTGCACCCGGATGTCGACTTGGAATTTATCAAAGACCCTAAACACTTTAAGGGCTGTGACCTCCTCATATTACCCGGCAGCAAAAACGTACGCCAAGACTTCGACTGGATCGAATCATCCGGTTGGCAAGCACACATCCAACGGCATTTGCGCTTTAATGGCAAACTCATCGGCATATGCGGCGGTTTTCAAATGCTTGGAAACATCATTCATGATCCAAAAGGCATTGAAGGACAGGCAGGTAGCACAAACACCTTGGGATTATTGGATTTCGAAACCACCCTTGAAGCGGATAAACAACTCATCAATGTCGCAGGAGAGCTCACACTGCCGAATCAAACGTGTGTCAAAATCAAGGGGTACGAGATTCATGCTGGTGTAAGCCATGGCCCAGCACTCCAAAAACCGTTAATGAACCTAGTCACACATCACGACGGAATCGTGTCCGATGACCATCAGATTTTCGGCTGCTACACCCACGGTTTGTTCGACGAGCCCGACGTAATCAATCAATTTTTAGTCTGGGCCGGAAAAGACAAAATTAACGAATTTAATTATAAAGAACATCAAGAACACGAGTTAAATCGTTTAGCCCAAGAAGTTGAGCACGCCATTCCCTACCCGACATGGATGAGCTTATTTAAAGGATGACCTTATGCAGCGCCTACTACTCGCCCTGACTGTGATTACTCTGTCCGCGGTTTGGCTTTTAGGCCAATCGCCGTTTCCAGACGAGATTAATGTTGGCCTCTTTATTTTTATTTGTGCCGCCACGTTATGGATTACAGAAGCCATTCATTTAACGGCCACCGCACTCATCACTCCCCTCCTGGCCACTGTCTTCAACGTTTTTCCGGTTAATACCGCCCTAACCGCATTTGCTCACCCTATTATCTTTATTTTTTTAGGGGGCTTTAGCTTGGCCGCTGCCATGCAGCACGTAGGCCTTGACGTACGCATTGCTAATCAGATTCTCAAACTCTCCGGTGGCAATGGCTTGAAGGCGATTACCTTATTATTTTTAGTAACGGCTATTTTATCCATGTGGGTCAGCAATACGGCCGTGGCCGCCTTGATGCTCCCTCTGACCCTAGGCCTATTAAACCGACTCCATATTGCCGATTACAGCACCAAAGTCTTTGTTTTACTTGGCATGGCTTACTCTGCCAGCATTGGCGGCATGGGCACTTTGGTCGGTAGCCCACCCAATGCCATTGTCGCTGCGCAACTCAATCTAAGTTTCAATCAATGGCTGCTATTCGGGTTGCCGCTGGTGGCCGTTTTACTGCCAATATTGTTATTCGTGCTGTATCTACGATTGAAGCCAATAGGACTCAATACTCCATTCGAATTTCAAGCACAAAATGCTAAATCGGATATCAACATAAAACCCGTTCTAGTCATTTTTCTGATGACGGTGAGCCTATGGTTATTTGGGCAACCCATTGGTAAAGCACTCGGTATCGAAAAATATTTTGACGCCGTGGTCGCCCTATTCGCCATCATCACCCTAGTTGGCAGCCAACAAGTGCCTTGGCAAACCATTCAGACAAAAACAGATTGGGGCGTTCTCATTTTATTTGGTGGCGGATTATGCTTAAGCAGCATCTTGAAAGAAACGAATACCAGTGCATTTATTGCGCAACACCTAGCAAGCGGTCTATCTGAATTACCATTTTTTATCTTGTTAAGTGCCGTGATTCTGTTCGTGATTTTCTTAACCGAACTTACCAGCAACACCGCCACTGCCGCGTTACTCGTCCCATTGTTCATTAGCCTTGCACACTCCATGCAAGTGGATCATGCCGCACTGGCACTGGGCATTGGATTCGCCGCGTCCTGTGCATTCATGCTACCCGTGGCTACGCCGCCCAATGCCGTCGTGTTTGGCAGTGGCGAAGTAAAACAGAGGGACATGATGTCAGCTGGTTTCATGCTGAATATCAGCGCAGCCATTTTACTGCCGATACTGCTATGGTGGTTGGTTTAACGGCTAATCATGGGTTGCCTGACAACCGCCAGCACATCATTCGATACGAACCAAATATTGATATTGCAATGTCGGTTGAGTGGTCAGTGAGGGTAAAAAGTGTCCACTAAACGTCAACCTAAAGTCCGTTATGTTTGCATCGAAGCCTTCTGCATCTGCAACAGGAATGTAATTAAAGCTGACACCGCCATCATTGCTAAACGCCAATCCATCTGCCGCATCAGCTAAGGTCGTAAAGGTAAAACCGACGCCGCTTTGCTCTAACCCAGAACCTTGCTGAATCAAAATAGGCCCCATACCACTCCAATTGTTTACGTTCATCGCTAAATCAGATGGGATGGATTGAACCAGTGTAAAACTCCCAACATCGGTACTCAACTTACCTTCATTTACAAGGTCAACGATTTTTAATACTCGAGCCCCAGGAATCGCCTTGGGTAGGTTGGTTCCGTTAACTGGATCATTATTCACAACAACGGAATGGGTCATCGTAATATTCATTTCCCCAGCACAATGATAAAAATAAGCACTCGGGACCAGTTGGTCATTTGTAAATGGCGTATCCCAATAAAGTTGATACAACGCACTTCCTGTATATTCCTGCATACGATACTCAAACTTATGATAGCCCGCCGCCAACCTCACTGTTTGCCAATTTTGAGCAGAACCGTTTGCACCATGCAAACCGTAAAAGGTTGTGATGATTTGGTCATCAATCCAAAACTCCAACGCATCGTCGCCATCTAAAGCAAATTCGTAGTCACCGGTTTCTGGGACATTTAGATAACCTTGCAACACTGTTAGGTAGTATTCATCGTTTCGATCATCAAAAGGATTGATCGAACCATTAATCTCACTAAGAATTGTTTGACCATCCACATAGGTCTGATTCACCCGGCTATCCACAATGGCTTGCATAGCAGCGGCGTCATCTAACGTGCTATCGGCGTACGTTTCAATGTTAAAGTACCTTGCCCATATTCCCGATGCGGGGCTTGCACATTCGGGTAGGACGGCACTAAACGCATTCAAATCAACGATGGTGATGGCCTGCGTCACCTGATTATTACTTGGATTCACGTCATAAAAATCATTACTCGCTGAGATGATAATTTGATCGCTCCCAGGCGACGCGGATTCAGTCGGCAGCAAGGTCAGACTCAGCGCAGTGGAGTTTTGGTTTCGATTTATAGAAGAAGAGTACTGACACGTCACAATGTCAGCCGCTTGAAGGCAAGACCAATTTGAACCGGCATAATTTGCCAGATTAAACCCAATGGGCAACTGAATCGTCGCCACCGCCGGATTGGACGTTGCATCCGTTCCCTGACTGGTGTTTCGAAACTGAAAGCTTATATCTGCCGAGACTCCGATTTCCCAGCTATTGGGAATCGACAAGCTTCCACCACCACGTATCCTTAAATCCACGAGATCACAAACATCATGGCCTGAGAATACAATGGTCGGCTCCACTACGGGACAAGCTCGACTGCGGATATCGATGTCATTCACGGTAAACGTCGTCCAGTTTCCTCCGGGCTTGCGAAATTGCACCGTAATACCGCCATCGCAACACCCCTCAAAACCAATGACTTCTAGTTTGTGATACCCCTCCGTCAACGTGATCGAACCTTGGAGTACATCTGCGTTGGTCCAGCTGTTATTCCACCAAAGGTCGTTATTCCAATCTTCTTCTAAGGCTACATTATCAACGTACAAGGCTCCGCCTCGTCCAAAGTCAGCTCCGTAGCGAAATGACCACGTACCGGCTTCACCCGATGCCACTTCAAAATAGCTTTCGCTGTAGGCTGCAAAGTTTTCTCCCGCGCCAAACGTGGCATTTTTCGTCACCCCAGTAAAATTGGTGATAAAGGTACAGCCGTATCCATCTGTGTTATCTCCGTTGTCGGCTATGCTATTAAATTCATTAAACGCCGCGGTTTTACTGGTTGGGTTAAAGGATGTTGGACGCGTGTGAAACTTAATACCCGGCTCAATAAAGGTAAACGGCACCGTTGCTAGGGGAGAAGCATTTTCATTGCCATAATAGAAGTAGATGGTTCTTGCTTGATTCGCTAATAACGGCGCACTAACAGGAAAGCGAACCCAGACTTCGGCCAATTCATTGGCTTGATCCCATTCTTCGATCCAAAACTCTAATGGCGTAACATCGTCGAAATCAAACACCCTCAAGTCGAAACCGTCTACCGTCCAACGATAGGCATTGTGAAAATCACTCGCTGAGATGGAAACTTTAACTTGATAGTCGCCCAAATTTGAACCGGATTGCTCTGTCAGCGTAGCTGTTGTTCTGAACGGCCAGTCACAGCTTTGACGAGCCTGAACAACCGATACGCTAAAACACAAAACAAAGAATAAAAGAAGTAGGCGCATGACTATTAATGTTATAAGAATGTATTTTTGCGACACACTACCACTTTATTCTGAATTCTCAAACAACCCTGAGAGAATTTGCTTAAATTGCGAACAAAAAAAAAGCCCAGCGGTTAGCTGAGCTTTTTCGACCAGATCAAAATCTTATTGGCAGGTCACTTCAACCGTTTTGGGATACCAAATGGGGCCCAAAAAATTAACAATTACCGACGAGAATATATTCGCCGCCGTCAATTCGGTTTTGACCGAAACCCATTCCTTCTGCTGACACTCTGCCTCCAGATCTACCGCATCGGAACCCTCATAAAGAGAAAATAAAAAGTTATGGTGCCATTTATTTTCATTCGCTTGAGCAACCGCCGTCTGAGGACCATTGTCAAAATGAATACTGGTACAACCGGACAAAAGAATTAGCCCTACAATTAAAATATTTTTCATTCTGCATTCATCCCTAAATTTATTTACACCAAACTTTTACCGTATGTGGAGCGTAAATACCCAGCGTCAGCACACCTAACAAACCATCAGCAAACGTCTGCTGAGACTGCATTTGCTGCACTTCTCGTCCTTGGCACACTGCTTTTACGTCTACTCGCTGTTCACCCACTAAACCCCAAAAATAGAACGAACGAGACTCTTGATAGGTCGGTTCAAATGGAATTTTCGGCATTTTTTTAGGTTGAATGGTAACTGAGGAGCAACCAACCATGGCAATCGACAGCGTTAAAAGCAACGCACTTTTCTTGAACATGTTTTTTCCTTTTACTTCATTCCTTGTTAATAGCCGGCCCATTTAATCAGGTTACTTAAAAGCATGTCAATATGACAATCTAAAAGCACACTCGTCATACCAACAAAAAAGCCCAGCGGCTAGCTGGGCTTTTTCAACATCATGGAGGCTATCTTCTATTAGCCACGCGGACGCATGTGCGGGAACAAAATAACATCTTTGATGGTTGGGCTGTCTGTGAACAACATAACCAAGCGGTCGATACCGATACCTTCACCTGCGGTCGGTGGCATACCGTATTCAAGTGCCGTAATATAATCCGCATCGTAATGCATGGCCTCGTCATCACCCGCGTCTTTCTCTTCCACTTGCTTACGGAAACGTGCCGCTTGGTCTTCGGCGTCATTTAGCTCAGAGAAGCCGTTAGCTAACTCACGGCCACCTACGAAAAACTCAAAACGGTCTGTGATGAACGGGTTTTCGTCGTTACGACGCGCCAATGGGGATACTTCCCAAGGATACGCTGTAATAAACGTCGGCTGATCCAGTTTTTCTTCTGCTGTTTCTTCGAAGATTTCACACAACCACTTACCTGGCCCCCAGGCTTTTTGCTTGGCATCTTCACGAATGCCAATTTTACGACCGTGAGCGATGAGCTCTTCCACATGATTCTCTGGATCATTGAAAATGGCAGGGTCCGCTTCTGGGTTGTACTTGATGGCCGCTTCCGCCATCGTCATGCGGGTGAACGGCTTAGCAAAGTCGTATACGGTTTCATTCACGACATTGCCTTCACCATCACGATCGGTTTTCTTAACGTCAGTGGTGCCCAATACGTCTTGCGCAATGGTACGCAACATATCTTCTGTGGTATCCATCAAGTCATGGTACGTGGCATACGCTTGATAGAATTCAATCATAGTGAATTCTGGATTATGACGAGTAGACAAACCTTCGTTTCGGAAGTTACGGTTAATTTCGAATACGCGCTCAAAACCACCCACAACCAAACGCTTCAAGTAAAGCTCAGGCGCAATACGTAGATACATACCAATATCCAACGCATTATGATGTGTCTCAAACGGTTTAGCCGTCGCACCACCAGGAATGGTTTGCAGCATCGGCGTTTCGACTTCCATGAAGTTGCGATCGCTTAAATATTTGCGAATGCCTTCAATAATTTTTGAACGAACCAAGAATAGATCACGGGTTTCCTGATTAATAATCAAGTCTACATAACGTTGACGGTATTTGGTTTCCTGATCCGCTAGACCGTGGAACTTGTCCGGTAATGGACGCAGCGCTTTCGTCAGAATCACCAAGTCATCTGCACTGGCGACATTCACATAAAGCTCACCCTTACCTGACTTATGTAAGGCACCACGAACACCCACGATATCACCCAAGTCGAATCGGGTTTTATAGTTGATTTCTTTTTGAATATCTTTAGGCACGTAATACTGAATACCACCTGAAGCGTCGGTGATTTTAGTGAACGGGCCACGCTGAAACATAATACGACCAGCAACAGCAACCTGATTATCCTGAGCCTCTAGCTCTTCTTTTGATAGCTCGCCAAACTTAGCCTGAAGATCTGCAGATAGATCCTTACGATCAAAGTCGTTGCGATGACCGTTTGCTTTACAGCCATCTCGAAGCGCGTTTAGCTTCTCACGACGCTCGGCAATCAGTTTGTTCTCATCCTGTTGTTGGTCTGTCATGTTTCTACCTTACTTTAAAGTCAGATTCCGATATTCGGCGCCTGATGCTTCTAATTTTAAAAATGTAATTTGTGTGCTAACAGCAATCTGAATTGCGGTATCTTTGAGCGAATACACTCAGTTTAGAGGCCCGCCTTCAAACTGGCTTCCATAAATGGATCTAATGCCCCATCCAACACCGCTTGAGTGTTTCGATTTTCAACGCCCGTTCGTAAGTCTTTAATGCGAGAGTCATCCAGAACGTATGAGCGGATCTGACTACCCCAGCCAATATCACTCTTCGTTTCTTCCAACGCTTGCGCTTCTGCATTACGTTTTTGTAACTCAAGCTCATACAGTTTGGCTTTCAACTGCTTCATGGCCTGGTCTTTGTTTTTGTGCTGAGAACGCTGGTTTTGACATTGCGTTACCGTGTTCGTCGGAACGTGAGTGATACGCACCGCTGATTCGGTAGTGTTAACGTGCTGACCACCTGCGCCTGACGCTCGATACACGTCGATTTTCAAGTCCGCCGGGTTGATTTCAATATCAATATTGTCGTCGATCTCAGGTGACACAAATACCGATGAGAACGACGTATGTCGACGACCACTGGAGTCGAAAGGCGACTTGCGAACTAAGCGATGTACACCGGTTTCGGTTCTCAACCAACCAAACGCGTATTCCCCTTCGAAACGAACGGTAGCGCTTTTGATACCCGCCACTTCACCCGCTGAAGCTTCCATCAGTTCCACTTTAAAGCCTTTTGCTTCACCCCAGCGCAGATACATACGTAATATCATTTCAGCCCAGTCTTGAGCCTCAGTACCGCCGGATCCAGATTGAATGTCTAGATAAGCATTATTGGGGTCCATTTCGCCTGAGAACATACGACGAAACTCTAGGGTCTCTAGCTTTTGACGCAGACCGTCTAGCTCCGATTCCACATCCGCAACGCTGTCCGCATCATCCTCAGCCACCGCCATTTCTAGTAACTCTTGGCAATCCCCAAGACCCGCATCCATGTCATCAATGGTGGACACTACCGCTTGCAGAGACGAGCGCTCACGTCCCAGTTCTTGGGCACGTTCTGGCTCATTCCAAACTTCAGGTTGACCTAATTCTAGCTCGACTTCTTGGAGACGCTCCGCCTTAGTGGCGTAGTCAAAGATACCCCCTAAGCATATCGGTACGGGACTTTAGATCTTTGATGAGGTTGACGATGGGTTGGACTTCCAAAGGGATTCTCCAAACAGATAAGGTTAGACCCATAGCAGTATCGACTTGCTAGGGGCGATATTCAAAATTGGGGCGCAATTCTAGCGAAATTTTAGCCATAAAAACAGCAGAAGAAGCGCAAAGTACCCGCAATCATTGGCCTGAAGGCGATTTGCAGTGGAATCGCAGCGAAATTCAGTCTGAAAGACCAACTCAGCCCATTTTAAAATCAAATTTTCTATATATTTCATAGGGTTAAACCACAACCCGCTAGATCTCAACGATTTGTGATTGGTAAGGGGCGGTATGCACTTCTATATTTTAAGTATGAACCTACGTCAGTCCGCCTTTAGCCTGCTTATCGTCACCTGCATTAGCCTTGCCGATGTATCCATTGGCAATGAGGTGCTCATTGGGCCTGTGAAAAAAATGGAATGGCTTGCCTCTCAACCAGATTTGGTATCGGTGGCCAAGGCTGCAGATGGCGTCCTCACCATTGATGAATTGGCTCTATTGGATGACACTTGGTCCAAAGAGCTGGCCAGCCAGCAACTGAACAACCATCTTCAGTACTACTTTCAAGACATCATCGATCAACCGGGCAGCCCCTTCATATCCATGACGCTTTTCGGCAGTCAGGGGGAAACACTGGCGGGCTGGCCCATTCCATCTCAATTTTGGATCGGGAACTCAGCCCACTTCGTTTACGTGATGGCCGACGAACAAACCTATATCGACCAACTGTCCTTAAACCCAAACTCAGATGTACTAAGCGCCACCATCAGTGTGCCCGTACTGGACCGAACCGGTGAACTATTTGGCGTACTTCAAGCGAAAGTGAAGGCCAGCCTACAGAGCCTTAGTAATCTTAAAAGTGATATGGGCTTTTAATAGGCCTTCATTCACGCCGTTGCTCGCATCCACACACAATCACTCCAATCCAGCCCCATGTGAATCAACAAGCCTAAACCAATCCAGCCGATCCAATGGTCTCGTGAAGACAAGGGCCGACCTAACAGAAAGCGAACCCCAAAAGGCCATACCGTCGCCAACCCATACAAGACAATCGGCAGTAATTGATGCAATGGATGAAAGAATATACTGCATCTACCGGGTGCATATATGGGAGTGGCCAGTAGATGATCAGCGTCCACCACCATGGTTCCGATCAATATCAAAAAAGCCTTTAGCCACGAGAAACCCGCTGCTCCAATTGACTGAGCATATCGCCCTTGAAATGCCATGATCGCCACCACTAGCCAAGCGACCAGAGCAGGCACACATACATGGAGCAGAAGGTGTAAGATTGCGCGATATTCGTTAAGCCATTCCAGCATAGTGTTTCCAAGAGAAGAGAATGAGATCTGGGATCAATCTGAGTTAGACTTCCGTCGTTAAAGTAGGTCGGGGTTCACCCTAGCCTCGTCTTCCACAATTAAATAGGCCGGGGTTCAACTAGACCTAGAGAGCCGCCATTAAAGTAGGTCGGGGTTCAACTAGACCTAGAGAGCCGCCATTAAAGTAGGTCGGGTTTTAACTAGACCTAGAGAGCCGCCATTAAAGTAGGTCGGGTTTTAACCCGACAAAAATAACGGCCTGCGGCGAGACAAGTCACTGCCTGCGGCGAGACAAGTCACTGCCTGCGGCGAGACAAGTCACTGCCTGCGGCGAGACAAGTCACGGTTCTACGAACGATACAGAGTCTTAATCAAGTGGTAGCCGAAACGGGTCTTGATGGGGCCATGTACTTTTAAGATAGGACGCTTGAACACCACATCATCAAACGCTTTTACCATGTCACCCTTATGGAACTCGCCTAAATTACCGCCATTCTTTTTACTTGGGCAGGTGGAATACTTCTTGGCGAGTTGAGCAAAATCTTCTCCTTTGGCCAATCTTTGCTTTAGCTCTTCAGCTAAGGCTTTGTCTTTCACCAATATATGGCAAGCACTGGCAAC
>Ga0181591_10000155_pt1 | contig 46425 bp, 24 predicted proteins | sample 071ome_33_FD_133757 | JGI IMG/M metagenome (GOLD analysis project Ga0181591, IMG submission 133757) | Coastal salt marsh microbial communities from the Groves Creek Marsh, Skidaway Island, Georgia - 071412AT metaG (megahit assembly) | ecosystem: Environmental > Aquatic > Marine > Intertidal...
TGGCGTCTCTATTGTTCGCCTTCACGGTAACAAAATTGCCGAGATTGATGACACTTCGATGACAATCTTTGATGGTGGTTGGCAATCTAACACCACAAAGTCTCGCCTTAATGCACTCTGTGATGAGTTTTGTATCGCTGGTGAAGGTGTTTTTCAGAAGAACTTTAAGTGGTTTGTTCGTAAGTTCTCAGGACAAATCGGTGAGAACAAAGTATTCACGATCGAAGAGTTCGACAACGGTTACATCTTCGCTTGATTATGTTCAAAGCACTGACTAAAACTCGTTCAGCAAACTTCTACGCTAATCAAGTGAAAGTTCTTCTCTTAGTTGTTATCGGTGCCCTGCTCTGGACTAACAACGATGCCCGTAATTTCACTGCTGATAGACTCAACGATGCTGCTGAGTTTATCCGCCCTGAAGGTAACAAATTCACCATCCAATTCTGATGTCTCGTCAACAACGCCAGACCAACGCAATTCGTTACAACACCCGCCCAATTCGTAATCACCTTGTCAACAATCACCCATCAAATAAGATGATAAAGGTGTTGACAATTCCAGCAAAATAATACATAATGGAGGGAATCAAATCCCTCCTTTTTTATACCATAAAATATCACTGATGACGACTAATCTTTCTGATGGTTTTGAGAACATTGCTGACTCAACTGTGTATGGGTTGTTTATGTCCCCAGTTGGTAGATACACCAATAAGCAACACGAAGAACACAAAACTATCATCCTTGAGTATATCCAATCTCTCTCTGAAGTAAAGAACGAACCACGCCCATTCATCTCTCGTGGTATCACTCAAATGGGTCCAGATAATGTCCTAGAGGTACCACAACTAGCACCAATTAAGGAGATGATTGTTGATGCTGTCACTAAGACAAATGCATCCGCTTTCCAATACAATCTCCCAGAAATTGTCATCGCTGATTCATACCTAGAATTAGCAGATAAACAATCAATGTATGCACCACACGAACACTCTAATGTTATCTACAGTGGCACATACTTCATCAATTTCGATATAACAAAACACGCCCTACTTAAGTTCAGACGTAATACAGCATCGCCACATTATCCAATCTTTCAACTAACTCACACAGCACAAAATGCCTTCAATCAATTAGACTGTGAAGTCCCTTATAATGAAGGAGATGTTATCATTCACCCGCCTAACTTGCAACACGGTTATGAACAAAACTTAAACCCAAATAGAATATCTCTCTCCTTCAATATTGCCCCTTTCTAATATGATCTATCAATTCACTAAAGTAGACGAAACTACCTACAAAGATCAGGATGGTACACTATACAAACCCATCCCTAATTACGATGAGTATTACATCACTGAACACGGCAATGTGTTTTCCACAAAGTATGGTAAGTGGAGACAATTAAATACTCACCTCAATGAAAATGGTTATAGAAGGGTAACACTCAGACAAGAAGGTAAGACAGTTGTTAGAAGAATTGCGCGTCTAGTTGCGGAAGCATTTCTATCAACTAAAACCCCTACTACGACTCAGGTTAGACACATCGATGGAGACAAACTTAATGACCATTTCTCTAACTTACGGTGGTTTAATCCGTAATAAATAAAGGGTTAAATAAATATACTTGAGTATTTTATCTTTTCCACAATACCTGTGGAAAACTATACTTAAACCTGTTGAGAAACTATCAATAATCCACGGAGGATTAGCAACCTTAGGACGTTAGCACACGAACGAACGGTTGTCAACACATAGGGACGAAACAGATTCTGACACACTCTTGACATATCGGAGAAAATCCTATACATTATGAGAGTCCTCAAAGGAACACTAATCACCACACAATTCAATGGGTAGAACATACAAGCGTAACGACGTTTATAGATCAAACCGTCCTAAGAGTTTGAGAGAGAAACGTGCATACGGTTCGCGTAAACAATCGACGTACTCTGATGGTAACAATTCAGAGCAATTCGATCAAGATCGCAACATCAACCGAAACGGTAAAAACTATCAAATTGACTCGGAGGATTACTATCAATGAATGACGAAGAGTTTCTAACAACAATCACAGCAGACGATTGGATTGAACAAATGCTCGAAGATTCTCTCGACGATATATTTGAAGACTTGGAGTTTGATGATCAATCCTATGGGGATATTGACCTCGATTATACTACACAATCGTGAGCACATTTAGTCTGTATTCGACACTCTATGAGGAGGGATCATTGCCCCCTCAAGAGTGTATCGAATGGGTGCAGTATTTGATTGACACTGAACAAGAACCGTGGTACACTGAGTATAAACAACTCAGAGAATATTACGTTGCCGAAGGGCTATGCTACTCAGTGAATGTTGGGGACGATTTGTGATAGTTTCGACATATTAAAAAGGGTCCCCTATGCTAACCTACAAAAGTATAGGGTCGCCTATATTATCGAAAACGCAGATTGGGTCCCCCCATATACAAAAAATTTTTCCCAGGTAAATTATGTCTGACAAGTTGATGCAAAAATACTCGGAGGAGTATGCTGAGTTTCTCGGGAGAGAATGGGGCGGTCAGAGAGGGGGAGGATGTTTCAACCTCCTCTTTGAGTTTGGGAGGAAGACAGGGTACCACGAGTGCGCTGAGGACTACTCCCTGAACTTCAAAGACTTTCTCAGGAACATCTGGGAACTGGAAGGGTGGACATCTGTCCTGGAATCAGAGGAAGGAGAGGACTTTGACAAAACAATTATTGAAAAATATGATGTTTTGGTAATGTCATTTGATAACCTCGAACCGAATCGGAGGGCAGGTCGTCTGAAGCATAGTGCTATCTACCTCGGAGATAGTATTCTATTGCATCAGAAGGCATACGATGTATCACGATTGGAGTATGTGGACTCCTATATACCGTATATTAGACATATACTTCGGAAGAATGAGTAAACGTTTTACAGTCCACATAGAAGAGGATGAACACGGGGAACTCTACTTCACTATACCTGACGAGATCTGTGAGGAACTTGGGTGGGATGTAGGCAATGAAGTAGAGTATAATATTGTCGATGATTACTTTGAGATCAGGAGAGTCAATGAGTGACCCGTTAACCAGCACTGAGATGAAGATTGTGTACGATGCAATTCGTTACTATCAATCGAATAACATTGGACCTTTCAAAAAAGATCGCTATGATGAATGCGATGCAATATTGCAAAAGATCGCAAACAGGGTGAATCGTTATGGAACCTACAGAGCAACAGACTGAGTGGACTATCACACTCACTGATGCGGAACGCAAACTACTGTGCAATTCAGCTCAGTGGTGTCTCATATACAAAGCAGACGTTTGCGGTGGCAAGGAGTTATTGAAGACTCAGAAACTATGGCGAAGTATCCAGACCAAACTGGGTGCTTCAAGTTTTATTTGAGTGATTCAGAACCGTTACCCCCGCGAACGTCGTAACTATTCTAATACTATGGAAATCATTGACAATTTTTTACCTGAAGAGGTGTTTCAGGAAATACGTAGCGTGTTTGCGGGACAGGACTTCCCTTGGTACGTTAATGAAGCAAAGGTAATGCACGTTGCTCGTATGTTCGATCCAGAACTACAGGCAAAGGAGATTTACAACTGGCAAATGGTTAATTACGTTTATTTGGGTGGACAACCCAGAAACGAGTTTTACAACGTCCTCCTGCCCCTTGTAGATGCCTTACAACCGCGTGCGCTGATCAGGATCAAGGCAAACCTGAATCACCATACAGATGAATTACAGGAGTATGCATTTCATACCGACTGTGGTGAGTATGGTACCGATGAATTTGCTGGAGCGACCACTGCAATCTACTATCTGAATGATAATGATGGGTACACTAGGTTTGAAGATGGTACCAAGGTAGAATCTAAAGCAAACCGTCTAGTACGTTTCCCTGTGAATACACCTCACGCTGGTACATCTACTACTGATCAAAAGTATCGTATTGTCCTTAACCTGAATTATTTCTGATGACACAAGACTTTGAAATCCCACAGGATATTGAGATTCCCAACTTTGCTAACAAAGAGGAAGAGAATGAATGGCGATTTGAAATGATTGCCAAGACAGCAACTAACCTTGCTGGACGCCTTGCACGAGTGGAGCAGATGCTTTCCCGTGGTGCTGATATGATTCAGTATAAGATTCCTGGTGATGAGCACTACACCAACCTGACTGGTCTTTTTGATAATATCTTTGAGCGACTAAATAAGATCGAAGAGAAACTCTCGTAATGTAGTGGCAATTTACCTGCAGGAGACTGGGCGCTCTTACGAGAACCCAGTCGATTCTGAAGATTACAATAAAACCTGGAACGGTGTAGAGAACGTACCCAACGGTTACCAGATCACCTATGAGGATGAGGGACCTGGTGGGTACAAATTTGGGCGTGATGAAGTATTCTATATTGGTGATAGACAAAAAACGTGTGTAGCGTTCTGCGATAGTGAAAGAAATACTATCTACAGATGGTACTCTGGTAAGCAAAGAGACCACTTATACACAAAGAAGCAAGAACTAGACAGCGGTTACACCGATTTCCGTTCGTACAATAGGGAACCGAGACAAAGAAGCGCAAAATACTTCACCCTGATGAAGTCTAGTGTCTCTGGTACCACAGCATTATACCGTGCCTACGACTCGGGTCAGAATGATTCCAGACTACAGACTGGAAGTGGATCCGAATTACTTGGATATATTTGGTCTTCACAATCTGCTGCAACCTCTTCTGGTCTACTGACATCGGGAGAGAGCATCTTAGCACTCCACGAATACATTGCTCCTAGCAATGGAAGGGGTACAGATCACTTTTATACTATAAACCCTGCGGCAGAAGTTAATTTACAAACAGGGGTACCTGGAGTACCTGACTGTAAGGAACCTGGTTCTGAGGACTATCAGTATGTTGGTGTTGTTGGTTATGTTACCTTAACACCTGGTCCTAAGAGTGTTGCACAGTATCTTGATATTGGTGGACCCCAGAGTACAGGTCTAGTAAACCGTAGTGGTTGGTATTCTTGGGATACGACACCACCAACAACCTACACAGAGATTAATTACCTTAAGGATAAGGATGGTGTACCTGCTACATCAAACTACGGTTGGGGATTCAATGTTGGTATATTAAGCACCGATGCATACTTTGAGTGGTATTACGGCAAGAACGCTGCTGTGAAGGCATCTGTGCCCCGCTCATTGAACTTTCACGATGCCTTTGAGGGTCAGTTTGTATTCTATCTTTATGATACAACTAATCCCTGGAATGGACCGATCTATGGTATCAACTTCTTTGAGACTGATGCACCGTGTCTTCCTACCACGTATCAGCAAGGCACTCCTCCTCCAGAACCGACTCTAACGTACCACACGTACAATTATGAGATCGATCCTGACGTTTGGAGAACCCAGAAGACTCATATCTTTGTAGATGCACCCTCAGGTGAACTTGGTGCCAATGAATCATTCTGGACTGCTGGTACCGATGATCACCGTATCTTCTTTAGGTACACCACTTCTAGTGGATTCTTCCTCGTTGGTGAGCGCATTAACGGTTGGATGATCACTGCTTGTCGCTATTTTGGCGATGAGATGAACTGTGGTTATATGGAATTGACGCAAATTAACCAAGAAGGTACGGGAAATACGTTCTCATATGGTCAAACATTCACTTCCGATAACGGTGGAGGCATAACAGTCCTTGCTGGATACGGAATTAAGAACAAAGCAGCGTTCTGGGGAGTGTATGAGTTCCCCAAACAGGTAACATATACCCGTGTAGAGATCGATAAGAACGCTCTGATCCCTCAAAGATCCATTGATTCCGCAGTTATTCAGTGTAAAATCAACAAACAAGGTCAAGTTACATCAGTCAATATCGTAAATAGCGGTAAAGACTATGTAAATCCACAACTTTCTGTAGAATTTCCAGAGACAATCCGCGATCAGGGGTTTGTTGACCCCGCTCAAAACACTCCTGAGTTCTTTGAAGACGATTCTACTACTAAAGTTCAACTGGATGTTGAAGATGAGACAGATTTTGCCCGCACCGACAAGCAATTTAGAAAGTCTGCTGCGGATTTGAGTAAGAAAAAGTACGTCAACAAGTCAGATTTCACGGGTACCCTGGAAGAAGCAGAGTTTACTGCGGTTCTTGATGAGAGAGGATCCATCATTGACGTAATTATTACCAATCCTGGGCGCGGATATGCACCTGGAAGGAACTGTCCTATCATTGTAGTAGACAGGGAACAAGGAAAACGCACAGATACTTACGTTGGTGAGGGTATGTCTCCCGTGGAAAGTGAGATCAATAACTCACTTTCTGGGTTTGGTGTATCAGATGCAGCGGCAAACGCGCAACTTCAAGCAGATAGAGACGTTATTCTTAACCTATCACAAGAGTTTAATAAAACTAAAGAGATATCATACAACCGTGGTTACATCAAAATGGGTGATGTTAACATAGAACAACCAGAAAAGTTCTGTAACAGCATCATTCCTGGCAGTTGTTTCTCACCAAATTCTGGTGGAGACTGGGCAGATTTCGGATCTAGATTTGATCAGAGCACGATTTTCAACAATTTGCGCTCTATGGATCCAAACTTTAACGCCAACAACCCTATGTTGGACAGTTTGTGGTCCCAATCCAAACCAACATCCAACCTTATCAAGGAAAGAATGAGTTCTGGGATGCCTGGAATCTTCCCAGGCGGGTGTATTGAGGTTGCTACCGCTAATTTATACAGTACCAGACGCTTTTTTGACATTCCTTGCCCCTATGTTTCTTATAATGCTGACGGTGATGAGATTGTTTACGGTTATATGCCGTTCAAATACTGTGCTTCTAAGCAAGATACCGCGAAAATTAGCGTCAGTATTCAAGTAGAGGGTGATGTTAGTGGTGCAGGCGCGGCAGTAAACACCAGATTTATGAACTGGTTGAAGTCTTTGAACAGACCACAACTCACAAGACCGCGTAAATTCCCTGGAAGTGGTGGTAACCTCTTCCAAAAGACGCATCCCTGCAGTAATGGTGCAGCAAAAGGCAGATGTTTTGAGTCAAGTAACGGACAATACACGTTCGTTCCGATTGGTGGAGATGAAAATACGTTCGATTACGGACTAAACCAGGGTATGACAGAGCTTGATCAGTTGGAAACTTGGATTTCTGACAACTATAGTGCGTACACTCCATTGTTCTGGTTCTCGTATGAGCAGGCTACTACTACAACGGAGACTACAGACCCAGAAACAGGTGAAACAACTACAACCACAACTACAGGTCCAACTGGTAACTCCGTGAGTGCTCCGTACAATTCGATTGTTCTAGACTCTTGTAGTGGTGGTCAGTTCCCTAGTGACTGCTGGCATAACTTTGTAGATGAAGGAGTTCTGACAGTTAACTCTGGATATACTGCCAATGGTAGTGAGATTAGTGCGGTAGACATATGTTCTAGTCCACCATTTGCGGGATGTCTAGCACTAGATGAGGTTGTTCACGCAGCGATTGCCATTGACCCCAAACGTATCAACCAAAACAACTGGATTGAGATGGGACCATATGAAGGGACAATGCTTTGGAGAAATTTCTCTACAGGTGCTGCGCGATTGCTTGATCAAACGTTAAATAACTTTGGTAACCCGTACTTTGACGAGTGCGATATTACATTCGATCCACTGTAAATGGCAATAGGAATTCTAAAACCACTTGCATCACTCAACGGTCTTCCGTGTTCTGGACACGGATTACCTGTGCCTGCGACTATTCACAATTCTCAAGTCTGTGGTACTCCCCCAATCCCCTTTGGCATCGTCCTAAAGGATCTTACCTGTTGGTGGGCACCTCAACCACTAATTCCCCTTGAAGCGGTCAATCCTCTTAGGGCAACTGTGCTTGTAAACGGATTGCCTGTGATGTTATTTGGTGATGTTTTTACACCGCACACATCAACTACAGCAAATATCATCAACTATGTTTGTCCTTGTGGTAAGGGTACCTGTCTTATTCCAACACCAACTACTTGCGGGATGTTGACTGTTGAGGATATGGGTGGTGTTGGTCACTTCCGTATGTGTGAAGCAACAACATTTACAGTCTACGCTCTGAAGAGACCTGTTGGTAGAATGTTGGACCCGCTTGGCATTGGTAAACCATTTGTTTCTTGGCCGTGTAAATCTGTGGTTGCATATGGATCACCCACTGTACTTGCAGGATAGATAGTGCTATAATTTCAGAGTTCTACACACAAGATTATGGCACGAGCAAAAGTTGGTCTTTCTGGCAAAAAGATTATTGTATCTACTCCAAAGTGTACTCGTCAGGGTAACAGTAAGAATACAAAGTATGCTGCCACGAGTCGTAACAAAGCGAAGAAGAAGTATCGCGGTCAAGGCAAGCGATAAATAACCACAGCGATAGTAACCGCTATAAAAGTTCTACTACTTAGTAGGGAGAACGAAATGGCGAACCATCCAATTCCAGATCAATCTCAAGAGTTCATTGAGTCAGGTATGGTACTCATAACTGATCCAAGAGCTGATAAATACTTAAACCGAACGAAACCCAACGATCCCCCTAAGGATCGCTATTCTAGACAATGTGGAGGTGCAGGTGGTTTCGATGATTACGTCGAACGCTGGCATTAATGGCATACAAATTTAGAGCAGAGAGGACGCTCAGTAGAGCGTTCAAAGACTTCAGTATTGGATTCAGACCGAACCCCAATACTGAAGATTTTTCTGTAGTTAAAAATGAGAATGCTATTAAGCAGTCTGTGAGAAACCTTGTTCTCACTGGATTTTATGAGAGACCTTTCCAACCCCGTAAAGGTTCTCGCTTGAGAGAAATGCTCTTTGAACCATTTGATGTATTTCTTGCTGAGGACATCAGAGAAGAGATTTCCAACGTAGTCAAAAGATTTGAACCCAGAGTCGTACTCAATAGTGTACGGGTCAAGGAGGGTGAAGAAACTAATACTATTGAAGTTGAACTTGATTACACTATCGTTGGTGAAACTCTTATACAAACAGTTGATTTCCTCTTAGAGAGAACCTAACAAATGGCAGCAATTCCTTCCAATTTAACCTCTCTGGATTTTACAGAGATTAAGGAGTCTATCAGATCTTATCTAAGAACTCGTGAAGAGTTTACGGATTATGATTTTGATGGTTCTGCTGCGTCTTATCTGCTAGACGTACTGTCATATAACACTTACTACGCTTCGTTCAATGCCAATATGGCAATGAATGAAGCATTCTTAGAATCTGCAACGATTAGAGACAACGTTGTTAAGATTGCGAAGCAACTTAATTATACACCAAGATCCATCAAAGCGTCAAAGGCGTGTCTGAACTTCTCTGTGCAGACTTCTTTGGTGGGTAGTAGCAATGCATATCCCGCTACGGTAACCCTTCCTCAGGGTGATGTATTTGTTTCTTCTGTAGACGGTCAATCATTCCTGTTTACTCTCCCTGTTGCAATTACAACCGCAGTAGATCAACAGACAGGTATTGCGTCATTCCCCAAAACTGTTGCATATCAGGGTAACCTGCTGAACTACACATACACCGTGCAGGACGTTAAGAAGCGCGGGTATGAGATTCCTGTAGACAATGTTGATACAGATCTTCTGTACGTTTCTATTTCACCTAACGCTCAATCTGAGGAGATTGACACATACAATCGTATTAATGACATTGTAGGTGTTGATGGTACCACTCGTGGATACTTCTTGGAAGAAACTGATGACCTGAGGTATAAGATCATCTTTGGTGACGGTATCATTGGTAGAGAATTGATTGCTGGTGAGATCATCAGACTCAAGTATGTACGTACTGACGGTCCTCTTGCTAACGGTTGTAAGAAGTTTACCTTTATTGGTCGTGCGATTGATAACCTAAACCGTGTTATCCCTTCCTCACAGATCACTATAGCGACCGTAGACGCCTCTCAGGACGGCGAAGAGGGTGAAGACATCGTTAGCATCAAATTCAACGCTCCTAGGGCATTCTCAGCGCAGAATAGAGCGGTTACTGAGACTGACTATGAGTACATTACCAAATATGTGTACCCTCAGGCACGTTCTGTGACTGCATATGGTGGTGAAAGACTTTCTCCTCCCATTTACGGCAAGGTTTTCATTGCAGTTAAGACCAAGAGTGGTTCTGCACTGAACGAAACTACCAAAAAGCGCATCAAAGCGGATCTTCTGAAGTATTCGATGGCAGCAATCGAACCTGTCATCATCGATCCTGTCTCTATGTACATCCGTCCCAAGTCTTACGTCTTCTTTGATGGTAGATCTACGAATCTTTCCAACAATGAGCTGGCATCGAAGGTCTTAGGCGCTATTGATCAGTACAATACTCAAGGTTCTGCCAACAGATTTAACGGAAGAATTGATACATCGGCATTTATGACGATGGTTGACTCTTCTGACAACGCTATTGTTGGTAACCAGACATCAATGACCCTTGGTTTGAACATTGAAGGGTTCCCATTTGGGTCAACGTTCACTCAATGTGTCGATTTTGACAATGAGATCGTAAATCCTGGTGATATTTCTGGTGGAACGACTGGATCTGGTGAAGGCGCTGGTACTTGTGACCCGAAATTCTCTTCTGTTAAGAGTGGTACCTTCTATTCGACAGGATATACGGAAAATCTGCTCGATCTTGCCGTACAATCACAACAACTGACTGCAAATTCAGTTCTGAGCACCAGTACATTTATTGATGGTGACACTTCAGCACTTCTTCCCGTAAATGTCCGAGATGACGGACGTGGTGAATTGATTATGGTCACAAAATTGGATGAAAAAGAAGTTATTCTCAAAAAAGGTGTCGGAACAGTCAACTATAAGAGTGGCGAAGTTTGTCTTGGACCTGTAAATGTTGCTAGCACTCCAGATGGTACCTCACGCATCCCGATTACGGTTCTAGTCGCTTCTGGAGCGGTCACAATCGGCACTGGAGTAGACCCTGTGATCTTCAATCCACAGGTTATTACCATCGACTACACAATCGATGGAACCGTAGTCCCCAACTTCGATCCGTTCGACTTTACGCCAATTAACTTCGACGGAACCTCGATAAATATCATTGATTATCCGACGACAGTGTTCGAGTTCCCCGAGTTCGACGCTTGCTTCTAACTTAGACAGAAGAATAACAAAAAATGAAGTCAGTTAAGGTATCCCAAAGGTTACAAGACCAAATTCCTGCCTTTATCAGGGAGGAAGATCAGGCTTTTGTAGATTTGCTAGTTCAATACTACAAATCTCAGGAAAAGTATGGCAAGCCTTACGATATTCTCAATAATATTCTGTCTTATACAGATATTAGTTCGGATGAGTATGATCCCAACTTCCTGGCATCATCTTCTGTCGTTCTGAACCGTGTTTCACCGTATGATAACAACATTACGGTAGAAAACATTGATTACTTCCTCGAAAAGGACGGTACTATCAAAATTGATGATGAAATCATCTTCTACGAGAGTATCACCAAGTCTCCTGAGGTAGTTTTCACTCCTGGAGTCAATCTTCTTGAGTTTAACAAAAAAATTCAAGAACTTGAGAACATCAAAACTCTTTTTGATGGTACCAGAACACAATTCCCTCTTACACTCGGTGGAACGCCCGTTACACCTGAGGCACCAGAGTATCTGCGTGTTGTTGTCAATGGTATTCAACTGAAACCGAATGTAGATTACTTTTTGGAAGGAGCGCAGATTCGTTTCCAGACTCCTCCAACGATTATTCAAGGATCTACGGAAATTACTCGTCTTGAGTATCTTATTGGTTACACAAGTGTACCTGTAAGAGAACTGGATGCAATTACAGTTGCAAACGCTAACGAAGAGAGAGCAGAATACAATCTGACTCTAAATGGTAGTAGATATATTCCACTTTCGACAGTTTCTTGTCTTGTAGCAATTAATGGTAGGGTAAAAACGCCATTTGTGGATTATACGATCTATCAGGATAATATTATCCTCAAATCTTCTCTTAGTGTCAATGATGAACTTACAGTTCGTGCTGTTGAGCTTATTGCACCAGAATTTGGCAAAAATGCAGAAGCAATCAGTAAAATTGAGAATGGACAACTGATTGACCTCATCGTAAAGAATGGTGGTAGCGGATATCAAATTAATTTCACACCAAAAGTTACCGTTCTGACTCCAGATGATACGACTGGTGAAAACGCAACTGCGGAAGCACTTGTCAATGGTATCAAGGATATTCAACTGATTGATGGTGGTCAAGGTTATACTTCCGCAAATCCCCCTCTAATTGAGTTCGATACACCCGCAGATCCTTCTGGCATTCCTGCTAGAGCGACAGTAACTGTTGATGATACTACTGGTCAAGTATCTGGTATCAATGTTCAGTCTTCTGGTTCTGGATATGACTCCATTCCCTCTATCAGATTCCTCAATCCTGGTGGAGCAAAGATTAGTGATTCTCAGATTGATGCGGAAGGTTCCGTGGTTGATGGTTCTATCACCGTACTCGAAGGTGGTCTGAGATACACAACTGCACCTCAAGTTTATATCGATCCGCCTTCTGAGAATGCGGTAAATGCAATTTCTGCGTCTGCATATGCAACTTTGAATGCCGAAGGGCAAGTAGACGGGATTGTTATGATTTCCCGTGGTAGAGGGTACCTTACTGCGCCTAGATGCCGTATTATTGATCCTATTGGCGCACAAATCCTCGATGTTCAAGTAACTGGTGGCAAACTAACAAATATCGAACTGCTTACTGGCGGTCAAGGTTACACTGATGCTCCCTCTGTTTATATCGTAGATAATCGTAAGAATCTTTCTGGAGATAACATCGGTGGTACAGGAGCAACTGCTGTAGCAACTATCTTCAATGGTGAGATTACTGATATCAATATCACCAGTTTTGGTGATGGATATTCTGAAGATAATCCTCCTACTGTCTTCATTGCAGAACCTAAAGCGGCTGCAGCATCCTGTAACGTTGGTTTTGGTGAAGTTACTGGATTTACTATTCATTCCCAAGGTAGAGACTATCAACCCTCACAGTTCCGTAACTGTAAGCGTGGTGTGTCGTCCACAACCTCGTATGATATTAGAGCAAACCAGGTTTATACTAAAGAATCTGATAGCATCGTTTCTTCTCACGAAGCAGGCACAGTAATCGAGAATCTGGATACACTATTCGTAAAAACTCTATACAATCGTTTTGTAAACCAGTTCTTGCCTAATGCGCCTATTGACTACACCAAAGTCAATGCTCCGCAGATTATCAAGACAATTAAAGACTTCTATCTGTCTAAAGGTACCAAGAGAGCAACAGAATATCTCTTCAAGGTCCTCTTCTCGGAACAGATTGATGTTTCTTATCCTAAAGATGAACTGATCAAACCGTCTTCTGCAACTTGGAGTGTAGAGACGATTATTCGTGCAGAAATTATTTCTGGCAACCCACTTGACATCCAAGATTCTCAGTTGTTCCAGTATGCGGATCCAGTTGATATTAATGTTGGAAATGCAACCTGTCTGGTTGAAAACGTTATTGCTATCAATACTGGTGTTGGTACTATCTACGAACTTTCAATTTCAGAAGAAACCCTTTCTGGTAAGTTCACTATTCCCTACAAGACCACTCTTGTAGAACCTCTGAACACAACCGATTCTATTATTACGGTTGACTCTACTATTGGTTGGCCAGAAAGAAATGGTTTGATTATTCTTGGTGATAATGAGTATGTTCAATATAAAGAGAAGTCTCTGAACCAGTTTATCGAATGTACTCGTTCTAAGAACGGTATTGTAGAGGATTGGGACGCAGGTACAGAAATTTACTCTGACATCTTCTGCTATATCAACAAAGGTCTTGATAACGAAGTTAAACTCCGTATTCTTGGTATTGCAGAAGCAAATGGTACCGTATTGAATGATACTGGTTCCTACTATCTGGCAGGTGACAAACTGAACGTTGCATCGCTGGGTTCTTCTTCCATTAATAAGAAAATCACTTCTTGGTTGTATAACGTCAAGAAACTGATTCAGGTCAACAATATTGAACCTGGTGGTCTTAATAATCAGACTGCAACTGTCTATACAACTAATAAGCACGGTCTGCTGGTTGGAGACTCGGTAACCATTTACGGTGCAAACCCAACAGTCTTTAACGGCACATTCGCTGTCACTTCTCGTATCAGTGACACTATCTTCTCGTATCAGATTAGTGCACCTGCTCCGAATGCACCTCAGGGTAACATCCTGATGTCGGTTGACCTTAATAAAGGTAAGTCCGACGTTGATAGTATCAATGATTCCATTGAAGACTATACAACTAACGTACAAAACACTTTCTTCGATAATACTCACGCATATATTGCTACAACTGGTATTCCCAACTATAAGGTTGGTCCTTTCATTGGATCTGCACTTCTTCCTGGTAACCAGCGCAAACTATCTCGTTTCCCACTGAATGTTGAGACAGTTTCTCGTCGAGAGAACATTTCGTTTGGTCCTATTGGTGCTTGGGTTAATGGTGTTGCTGCTTGGTCCTATAAATCTGAGAACAAGATTCAGTTTGGTGGCATCACTGGTATCGATATTACCAATTCTGGTAAAGGTTATGACGCTGCAAACAAACCCGCTATTGAAATTAATGGTGGTGGAGGATCAGGTGCCGAAGCAAATGTAACTGTTAATGGATCCCTCTTCAGCGTTGAAGTTACTGCTGGTGGTACTGGATACACATCTTCACCCCTGGTTTCTATTGTTGGTGGCGGTGGTTTCGGTGCAACAGCAACTGCTGTTATCACGAATGGTACTGTAAGTAAGATCCTGGTAGAAACTCCTGGTGAACAGTACACCTCTGCTCCTACTGTATCAATTTCTGGTGGCGGGGGATCTGGCGCAACAGCAACTGCCGAAGTTAGAGGTCCGATCAAATCTATTGCTCTGACTTCATCTGGTTCTGGTTACACATCTTCTCCTGAAATTAAATTGAATTCTGGTGAGGGTGCTGTTGCACAACCGATTATTATCAACGGTCGTATCGTCTCTATCGCTATTATTGCATCTGGTAGAGGATATACATCTCCACCGAGAGTCGTCATCAATGGCGATGGTTATGGTGCTGTTGGTAAAGCAATTATCGGTACCATTGGTGAAGATAAGGGCAAAGTTCTTGGTGTTACCGTAGAAAACCGTGGTATTGGATACAGCACTGGAACCACTACAATTCGCCTGGAAGCGATTGGCGAACTTGCGACATTCAAAGCAAATGTATTTGAGTGGACTCGTAACCTGGAAAATGAACTTGATGGTCTCCTTGATCCTTCTCGTGGATATGTTTTTGCTGGATATAACACTCAGTATGGTGGCGAGTATGCTCACCTGTCTGATCCTAAGCAACTGAGATATGTTCTCGGTGACAATGTATTCCGTGAGGCTTCTACAGGACAGTTGAAAGAACTTTCATCTGGTCTGAGACACTCCCCGATCATTGGTTGGGCATTTGATGGTAACCCAATCTACGGTCCTTACGGTTATATTGATGCCGCAGACCAGTCTTCTGGTATTAAGAGGGTCACTTCTTCTTACAGAATCAAACCAGTTCTTCTATATGATGAGGATACAAACCCGAACCCTGTTCGCGCTGATGGTCCTGTCCTGGCATCTTATCCTGCAGGTTCCTTTATTGAAGACTATGAGTATGTCTTCCAACAGGGTGATCTGGACCAATATAACGGTAGATATTGTAAGACACCCGACTATCCCGAAGGTGTATATGCGTATTTCGTTTCTATTGACGCATCTGAAGCAGGTCTTCCAGTATTCCCTTATATTGCTGGTCCTCAACTGTACTCCACACCTGATAAGTGGAATTACAATCAAGATGCTGTTCAGACGAACATTCCTCAGGGTGTTGTCCGTTATAGAGATCCTTATGAAGATGTTGATATCGACATTGATCGTCAACCCAACGCTGATACCGATCAACTGGTAACAGAATTTGGTGATACCTTTGTCTTTGAGATTGAAGATATCAACCGTGATGGTGTTCTGCAGCAGTCTGAAATTGAAACTCTTCTGGAAATCTCCGAAGAACCTGTGCTGCAACTCTTCGATTACTACCCTCGTGTCTCCACCAGATCTCAAGTTGACATCGAAATTGAGACCACTACTAAGTTTGAGGATGCTCAAATTAGTGGTTTTGTGGTTGAGAATCCAGGTGTATCGTATAAGGTTAACGATAAACTGTACTTTGACAATGAAGGTACTGGTGGTTATGGTGCATCTGCAAAGGTCAATTCGGTTAAGGGTATTGACATTGCTGCATACACATCCTTTGTTGAGGATGATATTCCTTATGGTCGTATTACAACAACTGGTGAGCACGATCTCAGAGCAGGCGATGGTATTATCGTTGACAGTATTCCCATCATCGATCAAACCAACAAGACATACCGTGTCAAGGTCGTATCTGGTGTTGAGCGCGTAACTGTTACCCAACAGGGTCTCGGTTATTCTGAAGATATTCCTCCCACCTACGAAGTTGTTAGTGGATCTGGTCAAGACTTTGCCCTGTCAATTACCAGAGAAGAGTCTGGTGCTGTTAACACAGTTAAGATCATTAACTCTGGATCTGAGTATGATAAGGACAATCCCCCAGAAATCAGAGTATCTCACCCCCAGAGATTCAAGAAAGCAGCATATGCACTATCTGTCCTGAAAGAAAATAGCAGTGGTTTTGATAGGATCTGTAAGATCTCTGATGTTGCTATTGCGGAAGATCGCACTTTCTATGTTGTTGGTCAGACAGATGATCTTACTGGAGACTCTGCTGGTCTGATTGCTAAGTTCAACAGTGACGGTCGTCTTCTGTGGACTCGTACAATGCTGCCTTTGCAACCTGCAACGGGAGATAAGGATTGTGTATTCACTAGAATTTACGTTGAGAACACTTCTCCCCATTCAATCTATGTTGTTGGTGAGACAAAACCCCATACATCTAACCCGAACTACAACCCTGATCTGGTAGTTGCTAAGTTCATCTCTGGATTTGATGGGTTCAACAATCCTACTGCAGTCATTCAGTGGCAGAGAGAAATTGCTGGTATCTCTGGTGGTACCCGTCGTGATTATATGAGTGGTGTTGCACTGGATGATGACGGTCAACTGTATATCGCTGGTTACACAGATACCAACTCACTCAATCCCAACGATATGTGGATTGCTTTGATGGATCTTGATGGTACAATCAAAGAAAAGCGTAAGATCTGTTCCACAAGTAGTGATGAAACACTGAATGATCTTCATTACATTGGCAATAACAGCACACTGTTTGTTGGTATTAGTGATCCTACTGGTGTTGGCAACATCATCGTGGGTGAAACTTACTACGATACCGCAACTATTGAAGTAACCTGGAGCAGACAGTTTGGCAACACTGCATTCAGATTCTCCGAACCTAAGATTACTATTGACGAATATGGCAGCAGATTCCTGACTGCTACAGCAACTCAAATTGCCACTGGCAATAAGGTTGGCGTTCTGTATATGAAGTTTACCCCAGATGACTATAAAACACCTGCGGTAACAAAGATGTTTGCTCCCACAGGAAACTTTGAGGAGATTCGCTCTACAGGTGTCAAGTTTGATGTCTTTGGTAACATTGACGTTGGTGCATATGTCAAGTATGCATTCAATGATCATCGTGCAATTATGTTCAAGGTATCTTGGAACACCAACAATGTTCTTACTGCAGCATACCTGAAGCAAGATTCTGGTATCGGTTTCAGACCTACCAATGTAACCAATGATAGTTCTGGTGATACCATCATCGTTGGTAACAAGATTGAATCAAACGAAGTTGCTCTCTTCGACTTTGATACCGCAGTTGATGAAGACCAGACATTCAATTCTGCTCTGACTGCTACTTGGACATCTGCACCTTCTCTGGATAATACTAAGTTCCAGTATGGTACTCAGTCTGTGTACACAGGTGCTGCTGCTACGTCTTTGCACTTAGATTATGGTGCTGATGTTGCGACATCATTTACTTGTGAAGCGTTTATGGCGCTGGAAACAGCTCAATATAATGCCCAAGCATCTAATCCTATCCTGTTCAAAGTCATTCCTAATACAGGATCTAATGCAATCGTAAGTATTGTTGGTACTTCTGGAGATGCAAACTTCGGTAAAGTAAAACTGGAGTTGGGTGCAAATACTTATTATTCCACAAGCACAACTAACTGGACTGCATTTAACAACCAAGGATTTGTTCACGTTGCTTTTGTCAAGTCTTCTCCTGGTGTTGGTAACTATCAGTATGAGATCTTCCTCAATGGTACATCTGTTCTGAGTGTTACCAGTACGACCGTTGACACTAACCTTGCTGAAGTTTATGTTGGCGGTGATGCAACCCCTGCTGCTGCCACATCTGTTGATGGTTGGATTGATAACCTGTCTATCTCGACATTGGTTAAGTATGATGACACCTTTACTCCTACACAGGCAGTTGGTAGTAATAGGGAAACTGATGCATTCACCTTCAAACTGGATCGTGAGCAGACCAAGACTGGTACCTATGCACTGACTACTATTGCAGCGGATATGTCGATTGAGATCGGCACAGCTATCAATAACTTCACATATAACACTCAGGCAATTACATCTAGCGATTGGGCACTTGGACCTGCAGGTTTGCAGATTCTGGACTATGGTGATGTTGTTTCCAACAACGTTGAGGGTGTATATTCATTCGCATCCCACGACGAAACATACGAAACCAGAACGGCAACTATTCCCACACCTCTAGGTAAGAAATTGCTGTTGTCCACAACAGTTATTCCTAAGTTTTATCTGCGTGATGCTCTGTACACAAGCATCGATGCTGTTAAGACTATTTCGTTCAATCAACCTGCAACCTTCACTAAGGGTTCGGTCTTGCAGCAATACACCACGATTGGTGGTCAGGATGTTGTGAGTGCTTACGGTACTATTGTTGAAGTCGGAACTAACTTCTGTAAAATTGGTAGAATTATCGGTAACTTCGATCAAACCAAGAAACTGAAGTCTACTGCAAATGATATCAACCTGATTGCGCGAGTATTTGAAGTTGAAACAACCACACCTCAGTGGACAGAGAACTTCACATATAATACTGGAGATGAAGTTTACAGTGACGGCAAGATCTACACCGCATCTAGCACTGGTATTTCTGGTCCCACTGCTCCCACACATCTTGTGGGTACAGTTTCTGATGGAAATGTCAACTGGGTTTATACATCCGTTGCGGGTACTTTCACCGAAGATCTTGCAAATACTGCATACAATGGCGGTATTCTTTCCCAGTATGCAACTTGGAGGCAGTTTAGTCCTACCGATTACATCATCAAGATTGATGAAATCTATAGTGATGCTGGATTTATCAAAGGAGATACCATCGATGCTGAGGCAGTTGGCGTAACCCTTTCATTCGATAATACTGGAAAGATTGTTACCATTGGTGGTCTCGCTGGTGTTAAGAAGTTTACCTTGACTGCAAATCTTGACAAGGATGTTATCCCCAATGCTCCTCTGGCATATACGGATCTTGTTTATTGCTTGTCTTCTACCAAGAATAACTTTGAAGAAAATGAAATCGTCTTTATCGAAGGTTTTGCTACCAATGAGTACAACGGTTCATTCTTCATTGAAGAGGTATTCAATAGCAGAGAGTTTACTTACAGACTGAGATCGACTGCTGTACAAGATCCGACATTCAACAGCAATACGATTGGTAGTGTAAACATTTACGCTAAGCATCCCAAACTGCTGTTTGTTCGTGGACACCAGTATGTATTTGACCTTGATGATACTTCCAACTTTGGATACTTTATCTCATTCTCCAAGGATAACCAGTACAAACTGGAATATCCGTTCGTCAACATCGTTAGAGAAGGTATTCCTGGTCTGACCGACCAAACTTCACCCAAACCTCTGGTTAAGTTCATTGTTAACGATGATGTTACCAACATCTCTTACTACTTTGATCCTTCCAGAACTACTCCAGATACTTCTCCTGTAAGTGATACTTCGTTTATTGACGTTATCCAAACACCTTACAAGGGCACATTTAGAGTTGAAGAAATTATTAGTGACGCCGAGTTTAGCTTTGAGCTTCTGAACGAACCCGAGAAAGCAACTGCACCTCTGGGTACCACTGAGACTGGTCTTGCCAGAGCGTCGTACTCTACGACTTCTACCAAGGCAATCGGACCTATCTCTGACATTAAACTTGTCAACCCAGGTGGTTTCTATCAGAAACTACCTATTGTTACAGATATTGCATCTAATAGAGAGATTGAGAAAATTCGTATCACATCTGGTGGTACCGAATACGTAAATGGTATTTACTATAACGTTCCCATTGAAGGCGATGGGGAAGGTGCTTTGTGCAACATTACAGTTGCTGATGACGGTGAACTGACAGGTACTATCACCAATGTTGTTCTAACATCTGCTGGTAAGGGATATACCTTTGCGTCTGTTGATATTGACGCTATTCCTGGAATCCTTGGACCCCTGCTGGCAGGTTCTGGTGGTGATCTGGAAGTTGTGATTCCAGATGAAGGTTCGGGTGCATCCGTCTTCCTGCAAGGTAGAAGCATCGGTAAGATTAAGAAACTGAAGAACAACGAATTTGGTTTCGGTTATTCACACGACTACACTCTGAGACCCGAAATTACTTTCCCAGTAAACCTTCAGCTGTTTAATACCGCTATTCTGTCCGAAATTAAAGTTACTAATCCTGGTTCTGGTTATACCTCTGTTCCTAGAGTTGTGATCGAAGGTGGTGGCGGTACAGGTGCTGAAGCAGAGGCAATCGTCAAGAACAATAGACTTTCTGAAGTTATCATCAAGAACCCTGGTTCTGGTTACTCTTCCGAACCGTCTGTTACTCTGAAATCCGAATTTAACTATGTTGTTAACCTTGACTTGGGTTACCTGCAGTTTAACTTCCCGCACGGCATCACCACTGGTGCAGAAATTCAGTTGAGAGCAGAAGATCTTGGTTCTACTGTTGGCGTTCTGCCAAAACCGAGTAGCGCAGGTCTGGTTAGCTTGAATGCAAACACTACTTACTTTGCAATCGCGGGTAATGCCAACTCCCTGGAACCCGACCAACTGAGAATTGCTCTGACAAAAGTTGATGCTGAGTCTGGTAACTTTATTTCTTTCCTGACACAAGGTGATGGTCGTCAGATCCTTCTTACCGAAGTGTTCGGTGGTCAAGCAGAAGCAATCGTTGAAACTTCTCGCTTCCTGAAGGGTGAACTTGTTTATCAAGGCAGCACCATTGAGACTGCAACTGCAACAGGTTACGTTTCCAATAATGAGGGTTGGCAAATCGGTCCTCGCATCCTGAAACTTGAGAACTACAATGGTACTTGGGTAGAGGGCGAGAGAGTTACTGGTCAGGTGTCTCGTGCATCTGGTTTGATTGATAACCTCTCGATTGCTCGTGGTACCTTGAATATTGACTCGATGACTACCACAACTGGTCAGTTTATCGATGACGTGGGTAAACCTTCCGAAATTGTCCAGAAGATTCAAGACTCTTTCTTCTATCAGAACTTCTCTTACGTTATCAAGTCTCAGACTCCGATTAACGAATGGAGAAAGTCCATCCTGGAAACAAACCACCCCGTTGGTTTCAATATGTTCGGTGAACTTTCACTGAGCGCAGGTAAGGATATCTCTGGTCGTAAGGTTGTTTCGGACCTGATCAAAGAGGTCAACATCTTCAGTGCCACCGATGTTAATAAGATTACATCGTTTGCAAACTCGCAACCCATCTATACAGAGTTTAACAATACTGAAGTTCTGTTCAGACAGAAGCGTCTGACCAACTCTGAGGAAATTTTGACCTCTATTGTTAAGAAACTGGACAACATTGAGAACGATTTCAATGGCATCAAGACCCAGTTCCCTCTGACTGTTGAGGGTGAGTCGATTACAGCAACTGATGATCAGATGCTGATTCTGATTAATGGTGTTGCACAATCGCCTGGCACCTCTTTCACGACCGCTGGTCCTAGCATTGTGTTTGCTGAGCCACCCAAAGCACCGTCTAGAATCAAGTTCCGTACTATTGAGTACGCTCAAATCAACATCACTCGCTTTACCTTCGCAAGCACAAGTGGCATTTTCCCAACTGTAGGTAAAATTGTCCGTTCTCTGCAGACCGAAGCAACTGCAACTGTGATTGATTCTGGTACAGACTACATCGATGTAGTTAATGTTGAGGGAACATTTGGTATCAATGACAATGTTCTGTCTTCTGCAACTGGATTTGACGGTCTTTTGGCTGCTGTTGCTCCTGTAAACAGCAAAACAATCTATGAGCAGGGAGAAACCATTACCAATCTGAACGGTAATTTTGCAGTTACTGAAAGTAGCAACTTGGAAGATGGTGTTATTTCTAACGTATTGCTTGTTTCTCGTACTTCTGGTACCGCAGAATATGAAACTGGTGACTTCCAACTGAAGTTTAACGACATTATTTACTCTGCACGCTCCAAAATTGCTGCAAGAATTACCTCCATTGCTCCATACCAGGATCCTGTAAGCGCACAAATCATCGATACCGTTGATTTGTCTCCTGCATCCACGTTCTTTGGTCTAGTATTCCAGCGTGTACCTTCTATTACCTATCCGAACGTCATTCTTGACAATATTTCGGAGACAGTTATCAAACCTGTCGAATTGTATGATGCAGAATCTACCAATAACCAGGACTTCCTTGACTTTGAGGAGGTAAGAAACCAGGAAATTCGTTATACCGACCTTGTTGGTTCTCAATTTGCTGCTGGTGACAAGATTCGCAACAAGAAAATCTACTACAACAACTCTTCTCTGAAGATTGTTGATGATACACGCTCCTTTGATGCAAATAACTTGCTGACTAAGAACGCAAGATTCATCGCAGAAGAGGCAGTGGGAGCAATGAAGGATTACTACCCTGCTTTCCAAGTAGATTCTATCGGCGGTGATAGAGATTGTCAGGATGACATTATCGATATCATCAACATCATTGCATATTCTATCCTCTATGATGGTAACTCTGAGATGTGGGATGCAGCAGCAACCTATGTTCAGGGCAACAACGTCTATCACTTGGATGGCGCAATCCCTCAAACGGTATATGCATTCGAGCAAGCACGCGATCTTGCAATCAAGTGTGTACGCAACCAACCACACTCGGCAAACTTCACCACTCTGACTCAGTATATCGATAACACGATTACTGCAGAATATGGTGTAATTGACAATAGTCACGCTGATGCACGCGATCTTATCCTTGCTAACAAGTGGTTCATTGCACACGAAGCACTGCATTACGCTAAGACTCAGAATCCTTCTCTGGTTGTTCCTGGTGGTGATGTAAATTGCCTCTCAGACATCGTTGATGTTCTTGAAGCACTTGCATATAACGTTGCTCACGGTGGTAACGACTTTATTTGGGATGCTACTGAGAAGTATCTCCTGGGTGCACACGTTGCTGGTTATGAAGACGATACCGTGAATGCCTTCACTAAGGCACGCGATATGGCAATCGACGTGATGAGAAACAATGCAATCGTTAAGGCAGGTTCTCACAGTTGGAATCAGGTATATGATCTGACAATTACTGCAGACACTGCATCTCCTGCGTGTCAGCAAGTTGCTTCTGCAATCACTACCTTGATGAATACCCTGATCAGTGCTCTGGGTACTACAGCATCTCCTGGTACCCTCGCAGCATTCACTGCAGGTGTAACCAGAACAGAACCCTCTACTGCCCTCGACGGTTATACAAATAGCTGTGTAAGTCAGGTCAATACCATCACCAGTCTGATGAAGATCCTGACAGATACTCTGCAGGATCCCACTGGTGCTGATCCCACCACTTATCAGTGGGCAATCACCAACATTCCTCGCGTAGAACCCCCCTACGCTTTTGAAGATGCTGAGACTCTGCGTTGCACCAAGCACGCATACAGAGACAAGTCTTCGGGTGGATTCTTTGCTTTCGGTGATGTCATCAAGGCAATGACCTCTGGTGCTACCTACGATGTTATTGGTTCTAATGCTGGTAACAAGTGGATCTACTCCAAGGGAATTACTGGTACTCTGCAAGCAGGTGAGTACATCACCAACTCGAAACTGACCATCTCGAACGTAACTCAGGATGCTCTCACATATAAAACTGACTCTGGTTCACTGAGATTCTCTGGTACTGGTTCTTACCTTTCCTACCCTGAGTCCAATAGAGTCACTTTTGGTGAAGGTGATTATACTATAGAAGCGTGGATCCGTCCTTCTGGTATTTCTGGAACTCAGCGTATCGTTGATTTCAGAAATGGTGCAGGTACCGACACTCAAGTCTCACTCTTTATGAGTGGCACATCTCTCAGATTCGGTGTTGGTAACGTTGACGTTATCACCGCTGCTGGTGCAATTCCTACTGCTAATACCTGGTATCACGTTGCTGTTACTCGCACTTCCAATGTTACCAAACTCTTTGTTGATGGTGCTCAAGTCGGTAGCGATTATACAGACACTAACAACTACAATGTAGACAAAGAAATTAAAGTTGGTGCTGCATACTCTAATGGTGAGGTATTCGGTGGTTGGATTGATAACCTGATCGTCAGAAAAGGAACCTCCAGCTACTCTTCTGCGTTTACTCCCCCCATCATCTTCAATGATAATGATCTGAGTGTATCTTTCGCACTTCTGGGTGAAGCACCCTTCGCACTTGAAGATGGTGCAATCTACGCAACATATGTTGCTCATACTATCTCTTCTGCTACTGCGGATGAAGTTGAACTTTGGAGATCCGAAATCACCACTGAAGGTGTTGATCTGGGTCGTCAGGAGTTTAGAGATTGTGCTGAAGTCATTCGCAAGAACATCAACTGGATTGCTGAAGAAGCAGTTGGTCGCCTGAGAAATCGTTATCCCGATTTTGTCATTCCAGGTGACGGTGCTGGTGGTTATGCTGGCGAAAATATCTGCCTTCGCGATACTAAGTCGTATATCCTCCCTGCAATCATTGAAGATATGATCAATGGTGGTAACTATGAAACCACCGTTGTTGGTCGTGCATATCTGGAAGGATCTGGTGCTCTGAAGCACATTGGTGGTGAGCAACTTCAGTCAATCTTTGTCTGGAGAGAAGTTGCAAAACTCTGTGTCGATGTAATCACTCTGGACGAAGCAGATCTGTCTGGCGCATATTCCACTGGCGTACGTGTCCCCAACTACTTCGCATCTCCTGCATCTCAAACAGTACAAGATTTTGTTACTGATCTGGTCGATGATATGCTCGATATCATTGGTCCTACAGGTCACAGATTCCGTGATGCAGCAGACTTGATCTACTTCAACCGTGACTTTATCGCGGATGAAACTGTTTCCTACATTGAGGACAAGTACAACATTTTGGTTGGATTCTCCACTGTCAATAAACTGACCATTCCTGGTGGTAGAACCAAGTGTGTACGTGACCTCAAACAGTATATTCTGCCTGCTATCGCAGGTGACTTGGTAACAGGTGGCAACTTTGAAACTCAGGCAGTCATTGACTTCTATCTCGACAATCAAACGAATATCGTTTATGTCGAAGATGAACTCCTGCAAATGCTTGATGCTGTTGAGTTTGCCAAGGGTCTGGTTGAGAAAGCAATTCAGAACCTGCTGATCAGCAGAAATGAAAACCCCGCCGATATTGCACTAGACACAACTGATTATTATCAAGCACAGTGGACTGATGAATCTGCATATCGTGATACTACCATTACTATTGATCCTAAGGCATACACAGGTACTAATAGAGACATTGATGCTTCTAATATGATCCTGCGTAACGCAAGGGCAATCGCTGGTGAAGCAGTTGATATAACCACTAAGTTGTCAGCGTTCACAACCAACGGATTCAAGGTACCTGGCGGTAAGGATCATTGTGAAGATGACATCGTTGACATCCTTGAGGCAATCGCTCACGACATTCGTTTTGGTGGTAACAGTGAGACCTATGATGCTGCAGCACTCTATCTGAATACAGATATGGGTCTTCAGCACGTCGCGAATCAGTCTGAAGAGACAATGTATGCCTTCAAGATGGCACGCGATATGGCAATCCTCGCGATGCAGAACAGACTTGGTTTCGTACCCTATGAGGATGCTACGACTTCTGGTCTGGGTCAACCCGTTCCTCGTGACACATACTTTGAGAACGCAAACGACGATGGTTTCTATGATGCATCTAATGAAATCCTGAACAATCTCAGATTCATTGCTACAACTGCAGTTGGACGTGGATTGATCAACTTCCCCTCCTTGTCCATCCCTGGTGGTTATCAGAACTGTGTTGATGACGTTATTGACGTGCTTGAGGCAATGTGCTTCAATCTGAGACACGGTGGTAACAACAAAGTTTGGTACGCAACCGAGTTCTATATCACTAACGCGAACGCTATCAATCACGTCACTTCGCAGTCGAATGAAACCAGATACATCTTCGGTGAGGCACGCATTATTGCTACTCAGGTAATGCGTGGTCAGACTGTTATGGTTAACGCGACAACCGAAGGTACACAGCAAATTGATACGACAATCACCCCTGGTGCTTGCGTGAACGAAGCTGCTGCGATTGATACCCTGATGAACATCGTTATCAACTTGTTCAACAACACTGCCGATCCTCAAGGGTATCTCGACGGCATTACCAGAACTCTGCCTCTGGAATGGCCAATGACTGGCGATCGTGGCGTTGAGCGTGACCTCACGGTTACTTACGCAACTGATGACAGCGGAACTTGCGTAGCACAAGCTTCTACGATTACTACCCTCTGGGATATTCTGATTAACACTATCGATACTGCTGCTGCAGGTAATGGTAGTCACCTCACGACCATTACTAGAACAGTTCCTGTAGAAAACAATACCGTCTACGCGGCAGGTACTTGCTACAACGTTCTTTCTGCTTCCAACACTCTCTTCGATATCCTCCTTGAGACTCTCGGTAAGGGTACCAGACAATATGATCAGACTGCTCGCATTCTCCTGTATAACGATACGTACATCAGATACGAAGCATTTGAGCAAACATTGTCCCAGTATCCTGGATATCAAGGAAACATTGAGTTTGCAGATCCCATCATTAAGGCAGTCATCTATGATTTTGTCACCGATGGCAATGCAAGAGTAACTCAACTTACAAATAGCTGGTTCGACTCTGAAGCAAACTTCATCGCATTCCCTGGAGTCTTTAGAACTCGCCTGGTTTATCACGCACAACGCCTGCGTGATCATATGAGTGCGGTTATTCGCCAGAATGCTCCCAACCCTGGTACCTGGTCTAATCAACCCACATATACCGATAGAGAGCTTCGTGCAACCGAAACTTCTGTTCATAAACTCAATCAACTGTTCCACCTGATTCTGACTGCTCTACAGCGTTCTCAGTATCCGTCCGCGTACATTAAGTACACCTTCGACGCAGGTGTTGCAGTCTCTGGTAATGGTATTGATGTTACCTCCCATCCGTTTGAGGCATATGACAAGGTTAAGTACGTCGTTCTCGGATCTGCAATTCCTGAGTTGAATCGTGAGTTCTACTACATCCACCCGTCTACTACTTCCACCAAGATCTACTTGGCAGAATATATTGACGGTGAAGCACTCACCATTACCCCAGGTGTAGTTGGTCAGATTCATACCCTAGAAGTCTTCAGAGACACTGGTATTGAGCGTGTAACTACCACATATGGTGATCGCGACGTTCCTACACCTATTAATGGTGGATTTAACCTCGCAGACGTTATCTACGGTGTTACCACTGGATCTTACGCTGAAATTGTTCGCGTACAAGATAACCTGGCAGACATTATGTACCAGGTCAAGTACCTTGAACTGAATAACTTTAGTGCTGCCAATGTCGGTGGTGCTTCCTTCGCGAACGGCGAGGCAATCGTTGTACAAGGTGCTACCGCAAATACAGGTGTCATCCTTGCAACCGATAATGCAACTTATGTCAAGATCCTGTCTCCCCAAGGCACATTCTCAGGTACGCTTGAGGGTACAACCTCTGGTGCAACTGCAGACTATGTTTCTGAGCACGACAGAATCTTGGTTAACTTCCGCCAGGGCGAATTCATCGCGACGGACAAGATCTTCTCCTTTAATACCCCCTCTAAGGCAAATGCACTAATCGTTAGAAATAACAATGGTGCTTTGATCGACAACCAAAACGGTCGTATCACATATGATATTGAAACTGTTACGGGTGAGTGGGCACCTGGTGATGTCATCTACGGTTCTGTTACCGATCAAATCATTGAAATTGAATCGTTTGTTACCCTCCCAGATTTCGGTGAGTATGTACACGGTAGAGACATCACAAGATTGACTTATGGTTCTCTGATTACTGATACGGGTGTAAGTGACACATTCCTCGTGGGTGATACTCTCCAGATCCTCTCTGGTGGTATTCAGATCGGTTGGACAGCAACTGTTACCGAATTGGATACGGATAACAACTACGTTTATATCGCGAACGAGACTGGAGCACCTGAGGGTGTAACCATTAGCGATATTGCATCCAATTCCAACTATACGCTCGCGAAGATTCCTCCTGGATCCCTGTTCCCGTCCGTATATACACAGGTTGGTGCTGTTACAATTACGCCCACATCGGCATACGGTAAGATCGCTAAGATCTCCCAGTTTGGTACTCGCGCAGTTCTGCATTTGGAAGGCACCCAGGGTACATTCCAGAAGAATGCTCAGATCATTGGTGACAATGGATTCCGTGGTGCCTGTTCGCAAGCAAGATTCCTCCGTGGTCGCGTTGCTCGTTACTTCAGGGGTTTCGACGGTGTTCAGACGAACTTCAAACTAACTCAGGATAACGGCACTGCATACTTCCCCGATCCCGCAGGTCATATGATGATCTTCGTGAACGGTATCCTCCAACCTCCTGGTGCAGACTACGCTTTCACAGCGTTCTCGGACAATATCCAGTTCACTGAAGCACCTGCAGTTGGTTCCACCTTCCACGGCGTCTATATGGGCAAACTGCGTCAGTTGGATGACATCTCGTTCGACTTCGACTCGCTGCGTAACTCCTTCAACCTGAAACTTGGTGGTGTGTTCTACTCGCTGACTCTGACTGACGGTGTTCAGTCCAACACGATCAGACCTGAGAACAACATCATCTGTCAGTTGAACGGTGTTATTCAGGAACCAGGAATCGGTTTCGAGATCGTTGGTTCTAGAATCATCTTCTCTGAGATTCCTCGCGCAGGTTCGACCTTCGTTGCCTTCTCCTACATCGGTTCTGACGTTGACGTTATCGCGGCAACAGTCGTTCCCCCGATCGAAGCTGGTGACGAACTGATCATCGAAGGTGAAGAAGAGAACAGAACAGTCGCTCTGATCGAATCTTCCAACTCTCTGATCACATTTGAATACTCTGGTGCAGTTCAGGGTCGTGGTGCTCAAGCACTTGCAGAGATTACACGCGGGCGCGTAACCGAGGCAATTCTTACTGGTTCTGGTGATGGTTACAGCGACAGACCTCAGGTTGATGTAATTTCTTCCTCTGGTTTTGGTGCTCGCATCAAGGCACTGGTTGGTCTCGCACGTATTGACGTGAAGAACGCTGGTCAGGGTTATGCACTTCCCACTGTTCAGGTCAATACAACTGTTCCTGATAATTTCCTTGGTCCCACGGGTCCTGCAGTTAACGGTGGTATTGATATTTACGATCCCAACTTCATTCCTGTTGACACTGGCACTGGCACAATTGAGAATTTCATCTCGATTCTTCAACAACCCGCTAGCGTCACCGTCAACCAGGGTCAAACAGCACTCTTCGCGGTTGCAGCAAAGGTTACCATCAGCAATATCGTTTCCTACGAGGTTCTGGTTCAGAATACGAGTGTCAACCACCCCTTTTACAATGTAGGAAGTGGTAAAGGTTATTCTCTGGAGGGCGGTCAGTTCTCTGAGAACACCGAGGCACCGATTCTCACATTTGTTAAGGGTGCTACCTACAGATTTAATCAAACTGAAGCATCCAACGCTACGCACGCGATTTACTTCGCGACTAGCGAAGATGGTTATGGTGGTAGTGATCGTTATGACACTGGTGTTGAGTACAGACTCAACAATGCTGTGGTCGAAAATTATGAAGCGTATGTTGCTGGGTTTGATACCGCTACACAGCGTAGCGTTACCATCACGGTTGCTAACAATGCACCTAGCACTCTCTACTACGCCTGCGCGAACCATCTCAAGATGGGTAACGTCATCAACGTCGGCACTGGAAGTCTCGCTTATCAGTGGCAGAAGAAGGAGTATGGCACTAACACCTGGACTAACATCCCAGGCGCTACAAACAACTCCTACAGCACTGGAGAGACCTCTCAGGGCGACGACAGAGATGAGTATCGCGTCGGTATCACATCACCTGGCGCTGTACCGCTCCTCTCGCAGGCAGCAGTCCTCAACGTCAACGTTGGTGCTACCGTATTCGCATCGTTCACACCGACACAGATCTTTGACGACAACTAAATAGTAGAAAAGTCAAATGGCGGCAAACGGATCTTACAATCCAGCAACGAAAGTGTTAACAGTCACGGGGGATGGTTTACCCAACCCCGTGGGCTATGGTACCTTCCCGAATGACAATAACCCAAATACAGTTACTGCTTACAACTTCTCCCATCAATTCACTTACAGAGGTGGAGAGAACACGTCTAATAGTGGTTCTTTCGGTTTGGGTATTGTTGGTATCGCTGCAAACGGCGTTGCCTTTTTTAACCCTAGTGCTGGAGCAGGTGGTAACCCACCACAAGGATTTTCCTATGTGGCAGCAGGCACTAATGCTGCTATTAGCTTTGGAGAAGATAATTGCGGTGGTCATCCTGAGCAAACTGGTCAGTACCATTATCACGACAGTCACTTCTTAGAATGTTGGAATGCTAATTCAATTATCACCACTTACAATGACTACTATGGTACTTCTCAGTACAATGGTGATAGTCTCCGTCATCCCGATGGTCACTCGAAGATCTTAGGTTTTGCATTTGATGGGTATCCTGTTTATGGACCCTGGGCATATAGTGATCCCAATGACAACACATCATCGGTTGTCAAAATGCAGTCTGGTTATCAAGTAAGAACTAATGAGACACCAGGAAGACCTGCATATGGACCTCAGTATCCTGCGGGTGTGTTTATGCAGGACTATGAATATATTGGTGGTGAAGGAAAACTAGATACACATAATGGTAGATACAGTGTTACTCCAGAATTTCCTAGCGGAACCTGGGCATACTTTCTCACTGTAGATGAAGACAATAATCCCGTATTCCCATTCATCTTTGGTACCACATCTAAAGAAGCATTATCAATTCCAGAAAATGATGGATTCAATCCCATCGTTGAAGGCGGTGGAGAAGGTGGTGAAGAAGGTGAAGGTGGTGCAGAACCACCATCTCTAGTCATTACCAATCAACCAACAAATGCCACGGTATCTTCTGGCAATGTACAAACATTTACCGTTTTGGCAGAGATTCAACCTGAAAATGGTCCTATTGGATATCAATGGCAGGTATCTACCGATGGCGGATTTGCTTGGGCAAACATTCAAGGTGCAACTAGCAACGTCTTAACTATTACTGCTCTGGCATTTATGACGGGGTATCGTTATAGAGCAGTCTTGACAGGACCGATTGGTGCACCTGCTGCTCAAAATTCACCCCTTTCATCAAACCTTGCAATCCTTACCGTAACTGGTAGTGGTACTCAGATCGATTATTCTGCAATTTTGAAGTGGGATAACGATATTGGTAAGTATGATATGACTCAAGTTGAGTTTGATAGGGACAATAATAACCCAGACTTTACTAGGTCAAATCTATTCTTTGACAACACGTCAGAAAACTTTGATATGACATAAATACAACTGTAGAAAAGACCCCCAACTATGGCAAAGCAGAACATAAATGTCGGTGTATCCGCGAATGACGGAACAGGCGACACTTTAAGAGACGGTGCTATTAAGCTAAACAACGTCATCAATGAGTTGTACTCTCAACTTGGTGACAATACTAACCTGCAAATCAGCGTCGGGTCTCCCTCTACCAATCAAGTCCTGAAGTGGAATGGTTCGGTTTTCACTGAGGGTCAACTTGCGCTGTCAAACCTCACAGATGTTAACGTTGCGGGTTTGGTAAACGGTCAGGTATTGAAGTGGAACGATGCTAATGCACGTTGGCAACCTGGCGATGATCTTCAAGGTGGTGGTGAAGGGGGCACTGCCATCACGAACCTGTCGAACAATGTTGCTAATGATGTAGTCATTAGTGCTCACTTTTTGCCTAATAGCGATAGTACATATGACCTGGGTTCTTCTTCACTCAAGTTCCGTGACCTCTATCTTAGTGCCGCAACTATTTGGTTGGACGACACTGGTCTTTCTACTGATAACGTAACTCAAGAAATCACTCGTCAGAAGAGACAGCAGCACACAGTACAATCTATTGATACTGGTGCAACTCGTACCATCTCGTCGAAACTTGCTTCCGAAGACTCTACACAAGAAGAGAAGTTCCGTGTTCGCTTTGAAGCGATGAAAGCGGATACCAAACTTACTATTAAAGATTCTACTGGTACAGAAATTGAAGTTGGTTTCATTGACTTCACTGCAGAGAATGGTCCTGCTCGTGGTTTTATCCGTGTTGCTGCAGTTGGTACTGCTAATCAGTCTACTGAACTGAATGTCACCAATCCTCTGCACATCACTTCTAAGAACCGTATTGTTTCCGAAGATGAGGCAGGTAAGATCGACCTTGGTGGTCAGGGTCTGAACTTTGGTGCTGGTCGTGAGATGAAGATCGACGAGGACGGCATTCTGGAACTGCCTGCTAACAGTTCTATCCGTTTCGGTGATGTGACTTCTAGCAAAATTATTGGTGTTGATGGTGACGGTAACCTTGATCTTGCTGCTGGAACTGATATTCGTTTTGGTGGTGATGCAAGCAAAGCACTTAAGTTTGATGCCAATGGCAACCTTGAGGTTCCTGAGAGTGCGGAGATTCGCTTCGGTTCTGGTGGAACTAAAAAGATTTCAATGGATGCTTCCAACAACTTGGAACTTCCTGATAGTGCAGAAATTAAAATTGGTACCAAGCGTATCAAGATTGACACCGATGGTGAAATCCAAGTTGCAAACGATGGCAGCACATTTGTTGATGTTGACAACGGTTTCCGTCGTCAAATAAATAATGCACCTGTCGGATCTTCGATCATCAAAGGTCACGACAATTCGACTATTCACCAACCTTCTCCTGCACTTCTGTATAGATTCAGTGCTGTAGGTAGCACTAACTATACGGTCCAAGGACCTGGACTCCCTGGACCTGGCGCGTCTGATCCCACACTGATTCTCTATCGTGGATTCACATATGTTTTCCACAATTTGTCTGGTGGTGCTCACCCCCTGAGAATCCAATCAACTACAGGTTTAGGTCAAACTGCTTACACGACTGGAAAATCTGGATCTGAAACAGGCGTTCAAACCTTTACTGTTCCCCTAGATGCACCTAATACACTGTATTATCAGTGCACCATCCACAGCGGAATGAATGGAACCATCGACATCAGATAATAAATGGCAAGAGTTGTACCAGGATCGGGAGCAGTCATTGAACCCGTTTTTAACAGTACGTTTGGTGTAAAAGACGTATATGTTATTAACGGGGGAACTGGTTATGTTCAAGCAGATCCCCCAGAATTAAAGATCGGTAATTGTGGTACCCCAATCCGTGAGGCAATTCTTGAACCAGTTATCAGGAATGGTCAAATTGCTGCTGTAAAGGTATTGGATCCTGGATCGGGTTACGATCCTTTCAGAGTTAAGATTGAAACTGAAGGTTCTGGTTATGGCGCTGTTGCGAAGGCAATCTTGTATGAACAGGATGAAATTGCACCAGATGGCAGTTTGATTGCACCTGCTGGTTCAATCCAGTACATCCAAATGCTGTCTAATGGTGATCAGTATTTCACCTCACCAACAACAGCAGTAATTGAAGGTGGTGGTGGATCTGGTGCTGAACTGCGTCCCGTTACAGGTCTTGTAACAGGTCTCTCTTTGGAAGCAGCTGGAGAGAACTATGAAAATGGTGACATCAACCTAATCATCTCTGGAGGCAACGGACAAGGTGCTACAGGCGTTGCTGACGTTGACGAGTTCGGTATTATCAAAAGTATTAATATCTCAAATCCTGGCGAGTATTTCAAAACACCCCCTGTTGTTTTGCTTAATGGTGGTGGCGGTGGTGGAGCCAGAGCACAAGCTAATGTTAATCTTGGTGCCATTACAGGTATTGATATTCTGGATCCTGGTGGTGGGTACTCTAGTACACCTCAAGTTATTTTCACCAGAAAAACTGACCTGATCAAGAAATCAAGAAATCGTCAGTCTTTTAACTCATACTTATATAATCTAACTGGTCTTATTGCACCCGTTGGTATTGCTGATGATGTTGTTTATGTTGAGACCACTGCTCCGTATGCTGGATCTGGTAAAATCCTGATCGGTAACGAAGTTATTCGTTATACAGGTAAGACTCCAACATCATTTACTGGTTGTGATAGAGCAATCAACTTCCGATATGATCAAAAGGTAACTCTAGACAATCTTGCTAATGATCCTGTAACTGGAGTATCAGATTACACATTTAATGTTGGTGACCGTGTTGTTAGAACATCTGAAAGTTCTGGTAACAAGATTGCTCGTGTTTATGACTGGAGACCTGAAGAGAAAGCACTCTTCCTAGTATTTGAAGTTGACGAACTGGCATTTATTGATGGTGGCAATTCTAGCATCACTTCCCAGGTCATCGACTTTAGTGGTGGTATTGCAACATCTACACAAACAGGCGTTGAACCACACCGTTTAGTTGAATCTATTGGCGATGAAATTGTTCAGTTGACCGATCCTATTGGTCTGATTCAGGACCGTAAGTTTGAAGACATTGCCGAACTTGATGGTGAAGGTGATGGAATTCCTGACCTGATCAACTTAAACACAGACTTTGAAGGCGAGATCAACCTCGATGGTGGTATCGCTGTTTCTTTGTATGGTATTGAAGAGACACTTGGTGGTCAGAATACCTCTCTGTTCCAAGTTGGTGATCAGATGACTGATGCATCACTTCCTCCAAAGTCCCCAACAGTATCTGTTGCTGGTGCACTTGGTGACGGTAACGCACACCCAGCAACCATTGAGTTTACCTTCAGATCACTCAACAACCAATACAACTTCTCCGTTGGAGAAACGGTAACTGGTAGTTTGAGTGGTGTTACTGCAACTGTAGTTTCCTGGAACTCGGCAACTAAAAAACTTGTATGTGATACCCCCGTAGCAAACCTGGGCAACTATCTTTGGAATAAAAATGAAACCATCGTTGGGGGTTCTACAAGTGCTTCTGGCGTGATTCAATTCATCAACTATCCGTCCCAAATCAGAAACGAACCTGATTAACACCTTATAAATAAAGAGAAGGCAGAAACTGTCCAATGGCACTACTTACCGACCAATTTAGAATTTTCACCGCAGAACGTTTTATCAAATCTCTGGAAGGTCCCGACACCACTCAGAGTGATATTGCTGCTGGTGCGAATAGAGATCGTCTTTATGTTTTCATTGGACGCCCTCAGGAATGGGATAACGAGAATAATCCCCCTACACCAGTTGACTCTTTTCAAGAGTTCTCTGACTCGTATGACGATATGATCTCGATGAAGCGTGTTCTTGCGAATGACGCTATCCAAGTTATTCGTCGTATTGACTGGATTCCTCCTGAGCAAACCACTGGTGGTTTGGGTTATGTGTACGATATGTATCGTCACGACTACTCTTCCTCTAAGACTGCATCTTCTGGTGCTACAAAACTATATGACGCTGACTTCTACGTGGTGAACTCCTCGTATCAAGTCTATAAGTGCATTTACAACGGTACCTCTCCTGCTGATCCCAACGGTAAGCCTTCCACTGTTGAACCGACTGGTACCTCTACTTCCATTATCACAACCGCTGATGGTTATCGCTGGAAGTATATGTACACCATCCCTGTGGGTCAGGTGCTGAAGTTCTTCTCGGCAGACTATATGCCTGTCTTGATTGACACTGCAGTCCAATCTGATGCTGTTGGTGGTGAGATTGATACTGTTGTTATTCAGTCTTCTGGTTCTGGTTACAACAATGGTACATACGAGAACGTACCGCTTAAAGGTGATGGCACTGGTGGTCGTATTTCTATCGTTGTTGACGGTGGTAAGATCGTCTCTGCTACTGTCACATCTGGTGGATCCAACTACTCCTTCGGTAAGATCATCATCGACGAAGTGAACGGTATTGGTGCTGGTACTGGTTCTGGTGGTGCTATCGACGTTATCATTCCTCCGAAAGGTGGTCACGGTTCTTCCCCCCAAATCGAGATGGGTGGTTTCCGTGTAATGATCAACACTAAGTTCACCTACTCTGAAGGTTCTGGTGACTTCCCAACTGATAACGACTATCGTCGTATCGGTCTGGTTCTGAACCCTCTGAAGTATGGTACTGAAGAATTGGCAGACGCAATTACTTTGTCTGCTACTAACGCTGTGATCTTCTCGCCCGATTTCACAGGTTCGTTTAACACTGACGAAATTATTACACAGACACGTACTGTGGGTGGTCAACAGGTTACTGCACGAGGTCGTGTTGTTTCCTGGAACTCTGTCACAAAAGTTCTGAAATTCTATCAGAACAGAATTGACGGTATCTTCCCCGAAATCTCTGGTAACAAGGTTGAGTTCTCAGGTGGTAACACCATCGTGGGTTCGGGTTCTGGTACGTCTGTTGACCCTGACATCAACTTCCCAGTTGTTCCTGGTGAAGCGACTCGTGTTATTAACAACACTGAGTACGATTTGGGTATGTCATTTACCTCTGGATACGCAAAACCTGAGGTGAAAAAGGACTCTGGTAAAGTTATCTATATAGACAATAGGAGAGCGATCTCTCGCGCAGGCGACCAAATTGAAGACATCAAGATCGTAGTAGAGTTCTAAGCAATGCCACAGAATACCAACCTCAACATTAGTCCGTACTTCGACGATTTCGATGCGGACAATAATTTTTACAAGGTTCTGTATCGTCCTGGGTATCCTATTCAGGCGAGAGAACTTACTACGATGCAATCCATCCTCCAGAATCAGGTGGAGTCGATGGGTTCTCATATGTTCAAGGATGGCGCAATGGTCATCCCTGGACAGGTTGGTTATGACCTAGATGCTAAAGCAGTCCTTTTGCAGGCATCTTTCCTGGGTACCAACGTTGAAGAATATAGATCTCAACTTACTGGTCGTATCATCACTGGTCTGACCACGGGTATTCAAGCAAAGGTTCTCTTCTCTATTAGCTCTACAGAATCTGAGCGTGGTTATATTACCTTATATCTTAAGTACATCACTTCTGGTGGTGAAGACAGCGATGCTCGTACATTTGTTGAGAACGAGCAGCTTGTCTGTGATGCAGAACTAACATATGGTAGTGCCCTGATTGAAATTGGCACACCATTCGCACAGTTGCTTCCTACTACAGCAACTGCTATTGGTTCTACTGCAACCGTTGCTAACGGTGTTTATTTCATCCGTGGATACTTTGTTGATGTCCAAGAACAAACAATTATCCTGGATCAATATGACAACAACCCCTCTTATAGGGTTGGTCTAGAAATTTTTGAATCGATCGTTACTCCCGAAGACGATCCCAATCTTAATGATAATGCAACTGGTACCTCGAACTATTCTGCTCCTGGTGCACACCGTTTCCGTATTAGAGTATCTCTTACCAAGAAGGTAATTGATGACGATACTGATAAGAACTTCATTGAACTGCTGCGTATTAACAACGCATCGGTTGAGTCTTTTGTAGAAAGAACTGCATATAACGAATTTGCTAAGGAACTTGCTCGTCGTACTTTCGACGAATCTGGTGACTATTCGGTTCGCGATTTTGAACTCCGTATGAGAGAGCACCAGGATGACGGTGCTAATGGTGGTGTATATCTACCCAATCAAACATCTCCTAAAGGAATTAAGTCCAGCAGTGCATACTATGCACTTGAGGCATCTCCTGGTAAGGCATATGTTCGTGGTTACGAAGTGGAAACTCTTGTACCCACATATATTGACGTTCAAAAACCCAGAACAACAAAGGCACTTCAAAACTCGATCGTTCCGTTTGAACTCGGCAATTATATGCTGATGGATAACGTCAAGGGTTCTCCTATCGTCAATGGTTCAAATATCAATGCCAACTATCAAGTTCTGGAGTTCCGTGATGTTGCACCTAATGGAAATCTGACTGCATCTGGTCAAGTTATTGCATATGCACGTTGTGCTGCATACGAACATCACTCTGGTTCAAACGTAGCAGCTGCCGATACTCAGTACAAGACATATCTATTTGATATCCAACCATTGACGGTGTTCCATATGAGCACCCCTGTTACTGCAGGTCAAGGTGCAGTAATTCGTGGTAGAACATCTCGCGCTAAAGCATTTATTGTTGATGCTCAGGCAGGAAATGCAATCTTCACTGTATATCAGGTGTATGGTACTTTCCGTACTGGTGAAGTTATTGAGAGAGACGGTGTTGAAATTGGAACTCTGACAAATTCTTTCCAGTTTGAAATCACCGATGCAAAGGGTGTTACTGGTAGAGATCCCGATACCAATTCTATCGTGTTTGCTGGTGATATGATTCTCGATGATGAGAAACTGATTGCTGGTACAAACTTCAATGTTAATAGTGGCACACTTACTGGTACCAAGTCCAACTTTACTTTGGACCTGCGTCCTGGTGATGTTCTGACTCCCAATGGTACCGATACATTTAGTATCTCGACACTGACAACAGTTGGTAGCTTGGTAAGCACTGTTACTAATGCTTTGTCTGCTGGTGGTTCTTCATCTGGTGTTGCTAATGGTGACTATGCATTCCTTATTCGTCGTAGAGCACAAGTCTATGATAAGGAGACTGCAGATCTTCTGATCGAGATGCCCAAAGAATCTATTCGTCAAATCACTGATGAATCGGCAATCGTTGCACGTTCTTTTGATGACATCACGGTTACTGGTGCAAACGACTTTACGATCTCTCTGCCTGCTGACGAACAGTTCCTGGCATACGATAAAGATCACTACACCCTCGTGTCACTGGCGCCTACAGCAGGTACCATTATTGACATCGAACCAAATCTGACGTTCAACACAACTGGTACACCCAGAACATCTCTGACCGTTTCTGGTCTTGCTGGCGTTTCCACCTGTCGTCTTATCGCTTCTATCTCTAAGAACCAAGCAGAGAAGAAACTGAAGAATGCGACTGAAATGCAAGTGATGAGAGTCGAAAAGACTAACATCTCATCTGACGCACCCAAGTATGGTCTTTCTTACGGTTCCCTCTATGGTACCCGTATTGAAGACGAAGAAATCTCTCTGGGTTGCTCTGACGTATATAAGGTACACGCTGTTTACGAGTCTCTCGATGACAACGGTGCCGTCGTGCCTTTCATCACGATGCAGGAAGCAACTATCTTCCAGAAAGGTACTATCATCCAAGGTCAGACCTCGAAAGCAAAGGCAAGAGTTGTTGACTTCAACTCAGTGTCTTATGTTTGCCACTTTGTATATGAGAACGATGCGTTCTTCCAACTTGGTGAAACAGTTCAAGGTTTTGATGCTAACAACAACGTAATCAGTGGCATCATCAATGATGCAGATGGTTCTATCAGTAATGGTAGTAAGAATATTACATCTTCGTTCTTCCTGGATGCAAACCAGCAAGGACATATGTATGACATCTCCAAACTGATTCGTTATGCATCGTCTACAAGACCTCTAAGAAAACTCAAGATTGTGTTTGACAGATTCGTTCACGAAGCAACTGGTGACTATTTTGCTTCCGAATCTTATGTCGGTATTGACTATGATGACATTCCGACATTTACTCAAAACGGCGTTACTAAGCAACTGAGAGATGTCCTTGATTTCAGACCTGCTGTTACTCCTGTTTTATCTGGTTCTGGTACAGTTGGTTCTCCGTATTTTGTAAACTGTGCTTCCTTGGACTTCAAGGATCGTGGTTTTGCTTCTGGTGGTGTTGCAAACAATGCAACGATCATCGATATCCCCAAACCAGAATCTGACTTCCGCTGCGACTATGACTTCTACCTGGGTCGTATCGACAAACTGTTCCTGACAGATCAGCAACAGTTTAAGGTCATTAAAGGTACTCCTGGCGAATCGGGTGAACTCCCAGCAAACATTGACAATGCAATGCTTCTGGCAACCATTGTCCACAAACCATATGGTTATTCTCCCGAAGACGTTACCATCGTTCGTGAGAACAATCGTCGTTTCACGATGCGTGACATCGGTGCGATTGAAAAGCGCGTTGACCAGTTGGAGTATTACACTTCACTGAATATGCTTGAATTGGAAACCAGCACTCTGTCTATTAAGGACAGTGACGGTTTCGACAAGTTTAAGAATGGATTCCTGGTTGATAACTTCACTTCCTTTGATTCCGCTGCAACCACTCACGAAGATTTTGGTGCATCTGTAGACTTCAAAGAAGGTGTTCTGCGTGCATCTCACTATACAACTAACGTATCTCTTGAGTATAACGCTGGATCATCTTCTGGAGTTACCCTCCACGAAACTGGTACAATCACTCTCCCATATACCGAGACCAGATTCATTGTTCAACCCTATGCATCTCGTGTTGAGAACGTTAACCCGTTTAACGTGTTTGCATACATCGGTCGTCTGGATCTGTTCCCGTCTTCCGATGACTGGATCGATACCCGTAGAGCACCCGACCGTGTTGTAAACATTGAAGGTGACTTCAACGCAACTATGCTGCGTTTTGGTGCAGACTTTAATACTGGATTTGCTCCTACACAATGGCAAGCGTGGAGAACTAACTGGTCTGCTACATCAACTTCATCCAGCAGTCAGTTCTTCCGTGGTCCTGGTATTCGTTGGGTCACTAGAACAACTCGATCGACAACAACGTCTCAGACAAGATCTGGTCTTAGAACTCGTGTTGTTCCTAGAATTGACCGCCAGTCTCTTGGTGATCGTACTATTGAACGTACTGTGGTACCGTTCATTCGTTCTAGAAACATTGCATTCAAGATCCAGCGTCTGAAACCCAACACAAGATTCTACGCCTTCATCGATAACGTAGATATCAATTTCTACGCTTCTCCCAGACTGCTGGAAGTTATCAAGAACACTGTTGAGGATATTAGAACTAACGATACTCCTTTTGTTGAAGGTGAGACTGTTGTTGGTCAAACTTCTGGTTGCCGTTTGAAACTGGTCAACCCCAGAACTGGTTTTGATGATAACTTGTCTCCGTACAACTCGGATGATGAACTGGCAGCATCTTATGCATCTACCACTCCATATCTCAACATTGATACCAAAACAATGTCTGAGACTGTTGCTGGTGCATACTATGGTAACCCCCTAGAAGGTGAGATCCTTGTAGGTGCTACCTCTGGTGCTCGTGCTGTTGTGAAACCGAAGCGTATGGTTTCTAACACTAATGGTGACCTAGAAGGTATCATCTGGATTCCTAACCCCGCAGTTAACACCAACCCCAGATTTGCAACTGGTACTCGTGTTATTCGTGTTACAACTTCCTCCACAGACTCCAGAGTTCCTGGTGAAGTTGACTCTGCTGCACAGCATAACTATGTTGCTTCTGGTGTTATCGAAACCAAGCAGCAAACCATTCTTGCAGTTAGAAACGCTGATCTTGTTAGAGACACTGTAACCCAAGACAGAATTGTCAACAGCAGTTCTACCAGCGTTCGTGACACTGGTTGGTATGACCCTCTTGCTCAATCCTTCTTGGTTGAGTCTAAGGGTGGCGCATTCCTGACTAGCGTTGACATCTACTTCAGAACTCGTGACGAGAGAATCCCCGTCTCCTGTCAGATCAGAGAGATGGCAAATGGTTATCCCACTACCAAGGTTCTGGCATTCTCTGACGTTACTCTGCTTCCTTCCCAGATCAACCTGTCTGAGAACGGTACAATTCCCACCAAGTTCACATTCCCATCTCCTGTGTATGTGGTTGAGAACCGTGACTATTGTGTGGTTATCCTTTCTGACTCCAACGAATACAAGCTTTGGATTTCCAGAATGGGTGAGGATGACGTAACTAGCGACAGAACGATCTCCGAACAGCCTTATGCTGGTGTTCTGTTCAAGTCTCAGAACGCATCTACCTGGACTGCTGACCAGTACGAAGACCTCAAGTTTGTTCTCTACAAGGCAGCATTTGATACCGCAAGTGGTATGGCAGTGTTTAACAATGCTAAGTTGGACATTGGTAACGGTGGCATTGCACAACTCCGCAATAACCCGATCGAGACAACCAAACCACAAGTCAAGATCATCCTTAGCGATGCTACAGCAAACTTCACTATCGGTGCTGAGTTGACTCAGACTGATACTTCACCTGCACCTTCCGCGATTGTTCGTGAAGTTGTTCAAGGTGTTCAAGGTTCTTCCAACGCTTACATCATTGTTGATGACCTTGTTGGTACCTTCCGTGAAGGTGTTGCTTCTGGTAACTCCTTCATCTATAGATTGGTTTCTTCCAGATCTGTCGGTGACATTGTTATGACTGGTGTATCTGGTACATTCCAAACGGGCGAGTCTCTTACTAACGGTACAGGTGCAACAGCAACTGTTACTGCTTGGGATGCTGGTACTGGTACTGTTACCGTCAAGTCTGTAACTGGTACATTTGCTGCTGGTGATGCTATTACGCAAACCGTAAATAGCGTAGTCGTTGCTTCTGGTACTATCCAGTCTGGTGGCGTTACTCTGACTGGTGACGACATCAATGATTATCCCTCTGCTCCAATCTCATACTTCAACGAAGCAACTGAAATCACAGTTCGTCACGCTAACCACTGTATGCACGACAGTTCCAACTCGGTTCTGATCCAAGGTGCTATCTCGGAAGTTTCTCCGACGATTGTTGACTCTGCATACCATACAAATGGTATTACTGCAACAGATGGCGTTACAAACTCCTTCCAGTTGCACGTACAAGATGCATCTGCATTCCATACCATTGTTAACGGTGAGAACATCAGCAGTTCCAACAAAGGATACTTGGTTCTCCGTGATCCTGAGATTCCTAAGCAACACTTTGAGATCATCGAATATCAAGCGATCTCTTCCGATGGTAAGATCATCACCATTCCTGCAGGTGGTCGTGGACAAGCAGGCACTGCTGCTCTGGTACACTCCTCGAATAGTATTGTTGAATGCTATGTCATCGATGGTATCCCTCTGACAGAAGTGAACAAACTGCACACTCAGATTGGTAACCCTGGTCTGGACTACTATAAACTCGCAGTTACCTCAGTTTCTACTGCAGGTATTGTAAGTGGTGGTTTTGATGTCACTGCAACTCAGAACGTACAGTTTGATCAACTGTATCCTCAACTTCAGATGAACGTTTATCCTGAGACTGAGGTTACACCTAGACTCAACGCTGTGTCTGGTACATCTATCCAAGATGGTAATAATGTTGAGCAGGCATCCTTCATCAATGATGGTGTTTATTATGATATGATTCCCAATGAGGATAACTATCTTGACCAACCCAAACTGGTTTGTTCTCAGGTTAATGAAGATGCTAGATTGTCTGGTTCTAAGTCTCTGAACGTTCAACTGATTATGACCACTGAGAATACAAACATTTCTCCTGTGGTTGACACCGATCGTTGTTCACTCATCACTACGATGAATAGAATTAATGACCTGAGTGTTGGTGAGAACGACGCTGAGAAAGCAACTGGTGATAAGACTGAAGCAGTTTATCTGACTAAAGTCATCAATCTCCTGAATCCTGCAAATACCCTTAAGGTACGCTTTGAGGGATGGAGACATCCATCTACTGAGATTCGTGTAATGTACAGGATTCTCCCCGTTGGTGCTTCCCTGTCTATGGATGAGGTTGGTTTCACATACTTCAATGGTAACGGTCTTGAAGACAAGACTATCCAGAAGACTGAAGACGAACTCTACAGAGATTTCGAGTATAGTTATGAAGGTCCTGAGTACACAACTGCTCAGGTTAAGATCCTCCTCACATCTTCCAACCAGTGCTTCGTACCTACTATCAAGAACCTTCGTGTAATTGCTCTTAGCGATTTGTAATGCCTAAACCAAAATTTCTGCAAGTTGAAGGACATCCCGAACTAATTCGGGATTCCTCATCTGGAGCAGTGCTAAATACATCAAATGAAACGCTTGGCACTGCTGCCAAGAAACGGAAACAAAAAGATGATGAGATCAACACTTTGAAAGATGATGTTGATGTGCTAAAATCTGATGTGACCGAGATTAAATCTCTTCTCAAATCATTACTGGAGACCTTAAAATGAGCGCAACTGAAACTGAGACTATGACCGAAGAAGAACTTCTTAATGACTTCAAACGTCGATTCACTGCTCTCCGAGACGAAAATCAACAACTTGCTGCTAAGGTTCGTGACAACGAACAGCAAATGCTGAAACTGCAAGGGGCAATCGAAACCCTAGAATACCTAGGACAAAACACTGTTGACGAAGCGGAAGCAGAATAATAAGAGGGGACCGCAAGGTCCCCTTTTTATTTGTCGTATAAATATCAAAGAGGCAACTACCCATAGTGGGATCCATATAAACAATGGCAAATAGAATTCAATTAAGGCGTGATGGTGCTCAGCAGTGGGCAAACATCAACCCAATCCTTGCTCAAGGCGAACTCGGAATCGAGATCGATACTTCACGTATCAAGATCGGTGACGGTGTTACCCCGTGGAACTCGCTTAGGTATGAGCGACCACTAGAAACTGAATCTAACGCTGCAAACACACTCGTTAAGCGAGACGCTGACGGTAACTTTGAAGCAGGTGCGATTAGCGCAACTCTGATTGGTAATGCCTCTACTGCCACCAGACTTGCTAGTGCACGTCAGATCCAGTTGACTGGTTCTATCACTGGTTCTGGTTCTTTTGATGGATCCTCAAACCTGAACCTGGCAACCAACCTGGAGTTGGTTCCCACACTGCCTCACTATAATCCTAACGATCCTGATGCCACCGCACTGTACTCCCGAGTACAGGTTGACTCTCGTGGTAGGGTTGTCGGCGCTAGTTTGGCGTCTACCCTTGCTGAGTATGGCATCACCGACGCTCAACCCCTTGACAGTGATCTGTCATCTCTTGCCAACCTAACTACCTTCGGTACTCTCACCAGAACTGCTACTGGTGTTATTGTAACAAGAAACCTGACTGGTGGTGCTGGTCGTATCATCTTTACCAATGCTGATGGTGTTGCTCAGAACCCGTTCATTGACCTTGCTGATACGGCAGTTGTTGTTGGTACTTACAACGTAGAGTCTCTGAATTCAGTTGTTGCCAACGGTCCTGCTGGTGAACCATTTGGTACTGAGACTGTCAACGCAACTAGATTCAGTGTTGACCGTTATGGTCGTATCACTCAAGCAATCAATGTACCTATTGCTACTGCAACTGAAGGTAGTAAGTATGGTGCATACAATGCTGGTACCGCATACTCTCGCTACGATATTATCGAAGAGGGTGGCAAGGTATATCAAGCATATCTTGACATTGTTGCTGGTGCAGGTGCTCCTACCCACAGCACTGGTGATGTAAATGGATGGAGATTCCTCAATAACGCTGCTGTGGAGCAGAAGGGTCTTGCTTCGTTTGCACAAGAAGATTTCGATGTAGACGCTAATGGGCACGTTACTATTGCATCGGGTGCTATTGATAATACTCAGCTGCAAAATAATCGCATTATTTACACTGACAGAAATACTACTCAAGAGTATATTCTTGACAATGAACTGACAGCAGTAAATGCCTTCAATGGTTTCGACTACCTGAACCACATCTATATTAATGACACTTCAGGTAATCTCCTATTCACCGCCAACAATGTTGATAACACTGGTGCTGGTGGTGTTGATATTAATGTTGACACCCATATTAGTGGCGCTAACATCGTCCTTGATCGCCCTGGCACTTCTCCGCTTCAAACAATTGAGAGGACTGCGGGTTCTCTGAAGATCTGGCATAATGTCAACTCTGCAACTGACAGAACTCTTGACATTATCAGTAATAACGCAGGCGCTGGTACAGCGACTCTAAACATTACTGCAGATAATGATATTACAATCTCTGCTACAGATGTAAGCAGCAGAGTCAA
>Ga0181591_10000163_pt1 | contig 45637 bp, 38 predicted proteins | sample 071ome_33_FD_133757 | JGI IMG/M metagenome (GOLD analysis project Ga0181591, IMG submission 133757) | Coastal salt marsh microbial communities from the Groves Creek Marsh, Skidaway Island, Georgia - 071412AT metaG (megahit assembly) | ecosystem: Environmental > Aquatic > Marine > Intertidal...
CCCAAGCCTCATTCGTGATTCACAGTTTCGAGTCCAGCCTGTCCGAGCTCAAGAAAGATGGTAAGTACACGAACCTGGATGATATCAACGTAGAAGGTAACAGCCCCCTGGGTGCGGCTGACCATGAGATCGAGGGCAAAGAGCCCCCGACCTTTGAGTTCAAGGATGAGCCGCGGAAGCGTATCGTTGTTCATGAGTACTGGGGATTCTGGGACTATGATGATTCTGGTATCGCTAAGCCTATTGTTGCTGCTTGGGTGGGTAATACTCTGATCCGGATGGAAGAGAATCCGTACCCGGACAAGTGCATTCCGTTTGTCTTCGTACCGATGTTGCCGATCGATGACTCAGTCTATGGCGAGCCGGACGGCGCTCTGCTGGAAGATAACCAGAAAGTAATCGGTGCACTGACCCGGGGCATGATTGATGTCATGGCCAGGTCTGCTAATGGTCAGATGGGCGTGCGTAAAGACGCACTGGACACGACTAACCGTATCAAGTTCCAGCGTGGCCAGGACTACGAGTACAACCAGAACATCGATCCCCGGGTGGCATTTCATATGCACACATACCCAGAGATCCCTCAGTCTGCTCCCTTCCTGCTTCAGCAGCAGATGGCAGAGGCTGAGTCCATGTCTGGCGTGAAAGCGTTCAATAACGGTATCTCAGGTGAAGGCCTGGGCGAGGTAGTTGCGGGTATCCGTGGCGCCCTGGATGCGAGCTCCAAGCGGGAGACGGGTATTCTCCGTAGGCTTGCTAAAGGCATGGTCGACATTGGTCGGAAGATCATGTCCATGAATGCCGAGTTCCTGGATGAGACTGAGGTGGTTCGAATCACGAACAACTCCTTCGTCACCATCCGTCGGGACGATCTGGCCGGCAAGTACGACATGAAGCTGGATATCTCCTCGATTGAGGAAGACAACATCAAGGCACAGGAACTGGCCTTCATGCTCCAGACCATGGGTAATAACATCGATCCTGCCCTGAGCAAAATTGTACTGCGTGACATTGCCAAGCTTCGTAAGATGCCGGCACTGGCACACGAGATTGAGGCCTGGGAACCCCAGCCTGATCCTATGCAGCAGCAGATCCAGATGCTGGAGATCCAGAAGCTCCAGGCCGAGATCCAAGAACTTCACGCACGCGCGGCCGAGAACCAGACTGATGCCCAGCTCAACGTGGCTAAGATTGGTACTGAGCAAGCTAAAGCGCGCCAGGCAGCTAGTGATGCTGACCTGAAAGACCTGAACTACGTCGAGCAAGAGTCCGGCGTAACCCAGGAGCGTGAGAAAGAACTCATGGGCGAACAGGCCCGGAGTAACATCGAACTCAAGAAAGCGGAGCATGTTCTGGAAGGCATTAAAGATCGCCAAACAGAGCTCCGCAAGTACCTGAGTGGCGGTACCCAAAGTGGAGAAGAATAAAAAAACTATGAAAAAATAGTGAAAAGGCATTAGTTTGCCCGCTGATCTTCTTTAACTAACCTAGCAATGAAGAGGTCCTTGCGACATGAATAACGAAGAACGTAACGAAGCAGTACGCCATATCGAAATCTCAATGGAAAGCGCCCGTGAGCGTGTAGAGCTGATGAAAGCTCTCGATCGCCTCTGGGACAACCCTGATTTCAAGAAAGTGATCCTAAACGACTACATGAAGGAAGAGCCGGCCAGGCTCGTAACCCTTCGTGCCGCTCCTCAGATGGCCGATCCGGAACGCCAGGATTCCCTCCTACGTGCGCTGGATTCCATTGGCTACCTGGATCTGCATTTCAACAGTATCCGCCAAATGGGTATGATGGCTGAAAATGAGATTGACGCTTCCCGGGACCAAGTATCCCAGCTGGAGGCCCTGGAGCTTGAGTCATGAGCGACGAAGATCTGAAAGCTGAAGACACCACCCCCGATGAAGGGGGTGATTTCCTGGAGATGTCTGACGAGGACTTCATGAAGATGGGGGGTGCCGACCAGGCAGATCTCTCATTCCAGAATGAAGAATCCGAAGATGAGGAATCCGACGAGGATGCTGAAGACGACGGCGAAGCCGTCGCGGAAGCTGACGAGGAGGATGACGAGTCTGAGGAAGATCCTGCTGAGGATGACGAAGACGATGAGGGCGACGACGAAGATGCAGAAAGGCGCGAGGACGAAGAATCCGAAGAGGATGAGGGAGAATCAGATAGTGGGGATGACTCATCTAGCGATGATGACGAAGATACTTCTTCCGAAGACGAAGAGGAAACCTCAGACGCCCAAACCTTCTTCGAAAAAGTAACCGCTCCTTTCAATGCCAACGGCCGGGAGATGCAGATTACTTCCGCGGAGGATGTTGTGCAGCTCATGCAAATGGGCGCCAACTACAACCGGAAGATGCAGGCGCTGAAGCCCAGCATGAAAGCACTTCGTACCCTCGAGAAGCACGATCTCTTGGATGAAGAAAAACTTAACCATGTTATCGATCTCGTTAACGGTGACGAGAAGGCTATCGCCAGTTTCCTGAAGGCGAAAGGTATTGATCCCGAAGAGTTTGAACTGTCCCAGGGTGATGACTATAAAGCCGGTAATAACATGGCCAGCGACGAAGAAGTTGCGTTGGAAGATGTAGTGCAGCGTATAAGTGGCACTGAGTCCTACAATAAAACGCTTGAAATCGTTGGAAAACAGTGGGACGATACCAGCCGTAAAGCTGTTTCGGACAATCCGACTCTGCTAGAGACCATCAATGAGCACGTCTCAAATGGTATCTACGAGGTGATCTCTGAACAGTTAGAACGCCAAAGAATGCTCGGCAAGATTCCTCCGGGAACCCCGGACATTCAGGCATACAAAATTGTTGGTGACGCTATCCAAGCCCAAGGCGGATTCAACCACTTGTTCCAGGAAGAGGCATCTTCTGAGGACAAGGGCAATGAAACCCCCAGGAAGGAAGCTACTCGCAGCAAGGGTGATGACTCAAAACGGCGTAACAAGCGTAAGGCAGCAAGCACTACGCGGAGAGCTAAGAAGCCGGCGAAGGCAGACAAGGACTTTAGTCCCTTGGCCATGTCGGATGAAGAGTTCTCTAAGCAGTTTAACCCAAGCTTAATGTAGCCTAACTAACCACCTGGAGGTGTATCATGGCTGAAGCAAACCCGATGGGATATAAAGATCCCGTAGGCGGTACCGATTCTACTATCGGTTCGCAGATCCGCTCGGATCACTTTATCAAGCAAGCCCTCATTGAGGCTCGCAAGTCACAGTACTTCATGCAGCTGGCCGACACGACCAACCTGCCGAAGCACATGGGTAAGAAGATCAAGAAGTATCATTATCTTCCCATCCTGGACGATGCGAACATCAACGACCAGGGCATCGACGCTGCTGGCGCTACCGCCAACGGCACCGTAACCTACAAGCTGCTGCCCCCGGGTGTAAGCGAAGCTACCAACGGCATGAACGTTATCTTCATCGTTGGTGAAGGCGCTAACCTGGCTGCTGCAGAAACTGACGCTGAGTCTCAAGCCAAGCTTGAGTCTGCAGTTCAGAACGCTGGTTACGACGTAGTAACGTGGAACACCAACTGGGATACCACTATCGATGACTACCAGGCTGCAGGTTGGCAGGTGACTGACGCCTCCAACGCTGAGCTGGGTGCATACGGTGGTTTTGTTCCTGAGAGCGGTAACCTGTACGGTTCTAGCAAGGACCCCGGTTACATCACCAGCAAACTGCCGGCTCTGACTGAGAACGGCGGTCGTGTAAACCGCGTAGGCTTCAAGCGCGTGGAAATCGAAGGCTCTATCGAGAAGTTCGGCTTCTTCGACGAGTACACCCAGGAATCTCTGGACTTCGACTCCGACGCTGACCTGGCGATGCACATCAACCGTGAGATGATCAACGCTGCTCACGAGATCACTGAAGATGCTCTTCAGATCGACCTCCTGAACGGTGCTGGCGTCCTGCGTTATGCTGGTACGGCTGTTTCCGACGCTACTGTTGCTGCTAGCCACATCGTTGACTACAACGACCTGGTCAAGCTGAGCATCATGCTCGACGACAACCGCACGCCTAAGCAGACTCAGGTTGTGACTGGTACTCGTAACATCGATACCAAGACCATCCCGGCTGCTCGCGTACTGTACTGTGGCTCTGAGCTGCAGGTAACCCTGATGGACATGGTGGATTACAACGCCGCTCCGGCGTTTATCCCCGTACAGCAGTACGCTGCTGGCACCACTGTTCTGAACGGTGAAATCGGTACTGTTGGTTACTTCCGCATCGTCATCGTACCTGAGATGATGAAGTGGGAAGGAGCTGGCGCTGCTGGTGACAACAGCACCTACGAGACTGACGGAAACGTTGACGTATTCCCGATGCTGGTAGTTGGTAGCGGTGCGTTCTCTACCATCGGTTTCCAGACTGACGGTAAGACGGTCAAGTTCAAGATTACCCACAAGAAGCCCGGGTATGAAACGGCTGACCGCAACGATCCGTACGGCGAGCTGGGCTTTATGTCCATCAAGTGGTACTACGGCTTCTTGCTCCAGCGTCCCGAGCGCATCGGCCTGGTCAAGACCGCAGCTAAACTGAACGCTTAATCAGCATTCAGTTAACTAGGGGGGGCTTTGCCCCCCTTATTTTTATAACTTCATCCTAACCGGAGAAACCGCAATGAGTGATGAAAGCAAAACCCCAAAAGAAGAAACCACCCCTGTAGTGGCAGATCCCACGCCCAAGGCCCCAGTCGATGAGAACTTCATCGGTGTCCTGAAGGCCCAGGCAGACCTACTCGGTGTTGAGTATCACCCCAACATTGGAGTAGACAAGCTGGCAGAGCGCGTTAATGAAGCGCTTATCGCCAAGACTACCCAAGAGAAAGATCCTGTAATCGTCAATGTGACGATGCCCGAGACGGCAGCTGATAGGCAGGTGGCTGAAGAAGCCGCGGCTATGGGCTTCGACCAGGAGGAGGCCAAGCGTATCGCGCGTGAGGCCAAGGCCCTGGTACGGGTTGAGATTACCTGCATGAACCCCAACAAGGGTGATTGGGAAGGCGAGATCTTTTCCGTGGGTAACAAAGCAGTCGGTTCCATTAAAAAGTATGTGCCCTTTGGTGTAGCATGGCACGTACCACAGATGGTACTGGATATGATCAAGGCACGTAAGTGTCAGGTATTCCATACGGTTACCGATCCCAGGACCGGGAACAAATCCCGTAAGGGCAGGCTGATTCAAGAGTTCGCGGTGAATGAACTTCCCCCGCTGACTCCGGAAGAGCTCAAAGACTTGGCACAACGCCAAGCCATGGCCCAGGGTACTGCTGATGAGGCAACGAGGCACTAAGTATGGCCATTCAAGTCCCAGATCCAATCACGCTGAGTGATCTGACAGACGCCACCCTTTCGGGGGATGGCGTCTTTGATGTTCTGATGCGGGCGATGGAAAACCATGTCGCCCAAGAGTATGACACCTCCCGCATTCGTGGACAGGACTACTCCCAGGTCTACCTGGGTGCACTACAGTCTGTCCTAGACCGCTCTATTATGTTCTTGCTCAACAAGGACAAGAGCTACTACGAAGCTGAGGCTCTTCGACTCGAGGCAGAGCGCCTGGAACTGGAGAAAGACAAGATTGCTGCAGAGACGCTGCTGATCAATGCCCAAATCGACAAGATCCAGGCAGAGATCCCGCTGATCAACCAGCAAGTCAAGAATGCCGTTGCTGAAGAGTTTCGTATCTCTGCTGCTACCAGTCTGCTGCACGAACAGCAGCTCACTGAGCAGAAGAAGCGCGAGGTCATGGAAGAAGAGATCTGTAAGCTCAAGGGTGAGTTTGATGTCCTGGTTCAACAGGCCCTCAAGGTTGCCGCGGAGACTGCAGTTCTCGAAGCCAAGAAGCATACTGAGCTGGCTCAGACTAACAGTTCTGGTATCGATCCTGACTCTGTACTTGGTAAGCAGACCCGTCTGTACCAGGCCCAGACCGATGGATTCCAGCGTGATGCGGAGCAGAAGGCCGCTTCCATCATGACCCAGACCTGGTCAGTACGCCGGACCACTGATGAAGCTACTCCGTACGACAATAATAATAAGTTGGCGGATAGTTATATCGGTGAGGTAATCCAGAAGTTGATGGAAGGCATCAACGCATAAAATCAGCGAGTAGTGCATAATGGGGCCCTCGTGGCCCCTTTTTTGTGAGAGCCTTATTGTCGGAGGGTAGTCAGATCGGACTTTTCAGTACTAAGAAGAAACATATCGTCGATACCCACGTTCAACGGATAATCGATGAGCCCCTTATTCCGAATGCTACTCTCGATGCCCTTATGGAGGTTATCTTCGAGGGTACTCCCATGGCTGAGGCACTCCTGGACCGTGTCCTGAATGCCGACTATCACAAGTTTGAGCGTATGTACCGCTGGGCTCGGGAAAACTACTACTACAAGCTACCAGATGCGTCGATCATAGCCTCTGGATCTGCTCGGTACCTCTTGGTGGATACCATAGAGTATCTGTTCGGGAATAACCCGAACGACCCTCATGCATTCCCGCCGGTGTATGAATACTATGAGCCGTACTTCGAAAGACCTCACTACACCCAGTTCAGGCCAATCAACCATGTCCATCTGGCATGGGAATGGGTATGGCACCCTGACCAGGAATACACGTATGAGGACAACTGTCTAAATACAATTTCGAATACGCTCTCAAGGCAGTTTGAAGAAAGTGAGCAGTTTCAGGAGTGGCTAGCTTCACTTCCTGAAGATCCTGTAGATGAAAATGGGGAGGTTATCCCCGAGACGGCGATCAATCGGGACCCTCCGCGGATCAAAGCTCATATCAAAGAGGTCGTGGGTTACTACAACGTAGACGATATAGAGAACATCCCAGAGTGGTCGACAATACGCACCTGGAATACCACAGCGCTCGCCGGTATTCGAGATGAGCAGACTCTCACTGACATCCTTAGAAAACCTATTGCCTCTCCCATCATTGATGGTCCAAGCAGCCTTTCGAACAATTTCGATAACAGTCTGTACGTTAGTCGTAGTGTTTTTGATAGAGGTATAGATGATAAATTCTCAGTCGTCTACTTCTGGGTAAACCCACTTACTCAGGAAATAGTGGAAGGGGTCTACTCTGAAATTATTGAGTATACAGAGGATATTACTGAGACCTGGAAATACGACAAAGACGCAGAGTATTACCACATCCATGCAACGCATAAGTTACCGGCACCCACAGAAGAGAACCCTGATGCTGTGATCCGCCAAGACTTGTATTGGCACTACAGGCCTCGAGAAAATGGTGACTACCCCCTTTTAGATGAGTTTTATCAGGATTTGGGTGTCTTTCACAGGTTTAACGGCACTTATTTCCCGTTCGTGATGTTTCGGTCTGAAGATGAGGATCGTACAAGTGATAAGTATGCCGGCACTCTTGAACAGAATAGCGCTATTGAGCTGCTAGACAAAATAAACATCGACTTCCTAGAGTTGGGTGCAGCCATTCACGAGAATCCTGATATCAAATACATTGATCAGGCAGTAATGCTTATGGGTGTACCCGTTACTACTGAGCGTCAGTACGAACTTGAGTACCTGTTTGCCTGGTTAAAAGATATGCACGAGTTCGATCCTAGTGAAGTTCCTCCTTGGGAAGACAGACCTCCCTACTTGCCTTATGGGGCCAGGGACCGCGAAAGTATTTACATGGATCCTGTGGTTAGGGCTAATGTGAAAAGAGTTCCTAATAGCTGGGCGATCGATATACAAGATGCTGATTACCGTACTACTATCAGCTTCGAGAACCTAACGTATTCTATCCGCGGTCTTGCTGAGGATGTACCCGACATTGGGCCCATTGGGTTTTATACCAATGAGTTAGATGTCTACGAGCTTCCTGAAGAATTTCGGTTTGGGCCTGATCCTGATGGTATTTCCGTTTCTAGTGTAGACAACGCCAGCTTATTTAATGGCACTATTCCCATGGTCAGTTGGCGGGTGACACGGGTGACTCCGACCATTAGCACAAGGATATACAGGCACCAGATCTACCCAGGCATCATTGAAGAAATCCGCCTGGAAGAGCCACGTGTTCGCTACCACATCTACAAGAAAAAGGGAGCAGAGGGCGGGGCTGATGACGAGCGGTGTATCTTCCCACTGGACTACCGTATTACTCGTACATTGCCCACCACTACCCGGGAGAAGCTGTATTACAGTTCACTCCACCTGGTTATGAACTCCCACGTGGTGGAGAAGACCAAGTGGTACCAGAAGGGTTGGTTTAAGGCTATAGTCGTTATCGTAGCTGTAGTGATTGCTGTGTACACCGGTTATGTGGCCTTCGAAGAGATAGGCGCCCTGTTGGGTGCTATTGCCAGTGCTGCTATAGGTGTTGATTTAGCCTTGGCCGTGATTGCCCTGATTAAGTACATCTTCATTAAGCTGGCTACCGGCTACCTCATCTCAGAGGTTCTGACTGTGATAGCAGAGCAGCTGGGTGCTGAGTGGGCCCTGATTGTGGCTGCGATCGCTTATTACTACGCCTGGGATACCGGTCAGGGAGGGAGCATAGACATTGCCAGTACGGTGAAGGTCACTGCATCACAAATGCTGATGGTCGCTAATGGACTAGTAGCTGCTGTAGGCCGTGTAGTACAAGCCGATATGGAAGAACTCCAGAAGGATATGCTGGCATTCCAAGACTACACGGAGGGTAAATGGAAGGAACTAGAGGAGGCCCAGGCCCTCCTAGAAACAGATTCTTTGCTAGATCCGCTACAAGTGATTAGAATGGATCCTATGTTCATCCCAGGTGAGACACCGGACCAGTACTACAACAGAGTGTCCCACAATACTAACCCTGGGGTGGAAAGCTTGAAATTAGTTGAGAATTTTGTTGGATATTCCCTTACATTGCCAAGATTGACTGAAACTGTCGGAGAGACGTTCTATGGGTAAGTTCAACCTAGAGGGCATTGGATTAGACCCCATGCAAAGCCTGGATGAGCAATCTGGGCTCAATTTGGGTGATATGACATACGACCCTTCCGCGTTTTCCTTTGGTTCCACTAGTGGCGCGGGTACTGGCCTCAACCTAAACCTGGACGGCATGGAACTCTTCGGTAACGAGTTCCAAACAGATCTGCCTACCCAGCTTGGTAACTTGGACTTTGGTACTCAGGTCGCTGAGCCCGGGTTTATGGACACTTTTTTTGGCTCTACCAACGACAAAGGCGTATTTCAGCCAGGTGCAGGCCTCTATGGCTTGAAGGCACTGACAGGTGTAGCCAACACTTACCTGGGTATGAAGCAGTACGGTCTGGCCAAGAAGCAGTTCAAAGAGAACAAGCGTCAATTCAATCTGCAGTACGACGCGCAGAAGAATCTGACTAATTCTCAGCTGGCTGACCGTCAGCGGTCCCGCGTAGCGGGATCCGCAGGTCAGCTCAGCGTTGATGAATACATGAGCGAATACGGGATTAAGTAATGCCAATTACTTGGAGAAATATCAACGGTGGTGAGTCTCGAGGCGCCTTGCTGGGCCTTGAAGGTGCTGGTGGGTCTCTGGATCGTGCATCTGATGCCTTTGAGTCCATCTTCAATACGTACGGCAAGACTCAGGAAGCCAACTACAAGGCTGAGTCAGATGCCAATACGGATGCATACCTGGACGCCATTGCTGGTGCCAACTCTGCTGAAGATCTGGAACGGTTGGAATCGGATGGAACATTGGAGGGTCTGCGTAATGTCGGCCCTATCGATCGTGACGCTATCCGCGGACAGTCTGAGGACCGCCTCTCTGAACTCTACTCCCAGGAGAAAGCAACCCGGGAGCGTGAACTAGAGGCGCTTGAGATTGAGATGCGTCCTGTTATGGAGAACATTAAGTATCTTCATGCAAACGGGCAGGGCAGGAAAGCAGATGAGCTGACTGCACAACACAAAGATAAGTTGGGTCAGCTTGGCCAGTTGGATGAAATGACCGACTACGGTACTGAAGCTATAAGGAAGTTCCGTCAGGAAGAGATTGATATCATCAATCACACTAACGTAACTACCCAGCATACCCTGGATAAGCTTGCTGCAGATCCCCGAGTAGAGGCGGCTACTGATCCCAGTGAAGCCACTGCAATCTTCATGCAGCTCGTAGATGCGGCCGGCCTGGATCGAGGTATTGCAGCCAACAACGGTTACTACCAGAAAGTAGAGACTGGTTGGTTAGCTCGTAATGACATCAGTGATTTCCAGGCTGAGGGTCTCTCACGTGCCGCGACCGCAGACGCAGCAGCTACAGCAGACTTTGAAGCAGCTGAGCGTGCTGCACTTACTGCTAAGTGGAACACTAACAGTCGTAAGTCTGTATTGGACAGCAATTCTCAGTACTTGCAGGAGAACTACTCCAATTACGACGGTAAAGCCTTCCGTAAGGACCTGGCCGCTCCCGTAGAAGAGGGTGGGCATGGCGTGGATCCGGACGAAGTTTCTGAGCTGTTTGCAGGAGATATTCCCCTGGACCATGCCGCTGATGAGTATTCAAACATGCTTGTGCAAGATAAGGTGGCTTTGACCAACGCTATTCCTGACGAAGTTATTGCTGCCGTTGGTGGACTGAAAGAAGGTAAAAAGCACCTTACCGGTACCCAGTTTAAGCAGGCTTTCAAGAATGACCCTGCCTTTTGGGCAATGCTGTATAAGTCAGCTAGCACACATATCCAGACTTATGATGGCGGCTGGGCTGATTGGAATGATATCGATGGAGACCATCGGGAAGCAGTTGGCCTGCAACTCATTCAGGAATACCGTAACCTGTTGAACGTACGTAAGCATGAAAATGAGCGTACTGCAGATATGGCAGACCTGGAAGAAAGGATCCTGGCCCGTAAAGGACAGGACAGGGCACGGTCTACCAAGCGGTATAATGATTTGCTGCAATCAAACGCGCGTCTGACCGCGATCAAAAAAGCGCAAACCAAGTAATTCGATAAGGCCCGCCTGCTTGCAGTAAATGGGCCGTATCACATCCCTTAGGAGGGGCTAGTTATGTCTACAGATCTGGACGGCCGGCTGAATCAGCTGGTATCGGGCGCTATTGAGGCCGGAGCAACTCCGGAGGATATTCAGGGCGTAACACCAGGACGTGATGTAGGCATAGAGCTAGGCCCCGAAACTCAAGAAGTCCTTTACGACGTACCAGTAGGTGAAGAGTTCAGTAGGGAGCTCAACCCCGGGGCGGAAGCCGCGGAGGTTCACCGTGTCAAACAGCTCCTGCAAACTGGCCAGGAGATTAAGGACTCCAATCCAGTAGTATCAGGCGAGCAACAATTGCTTGCCGAAGAGCCCGTTCCTATTGATCCGACTCCGGAGCCTGGCAATGTGCCGGCCCCTGATACTGTGAATCCTGAGAAGGCTGCTAAGCTGGAAGAGATTACTCCCACTAAGCGCGAGAAGCTCAATACTGTAATCCCTGAGAAACAGGAGATTATGGACGAGTTTAAGTCGCCAGAAGTGACTGATAAACCCGCTATAGCCGACAATACGTCAGAAAAGGCGAGTACTGGGGTACCTGAATTTCTGAAGCGTGCGCCGTCTAAGCAAGAGAAGGTTGAAAGAAAGGTTTCTGATACCGGTCTCCCCGACTTCCTGAAGCATGCGGCAGACAATCGGTCTGCTCTCCAGAAAGCAGCTGATGAGAGTCGCGCTGAAGCCAGCAAACTGGACAGGGCTATTCAGGCCCTGGATAGAAACTTGGAAGTCGACGAAAATGCGTTGGCAGATGCAGACGGTCTGGAAAGAAATGAGGCTATTCCTGAGCTGGCCCAGGCCGGTGCCACAATATTTGCCACGAGCGCGCGTATGGTGGGATGGGCCCGTACATCTTGGGCCACCGCTGCTGCACACGAGGCAGCTCAGCGAGCTGGCGACACTGCTCTGGAACTGTGGTCAACACAGATGCAGTACGATGAGCACAACAAGTCGTTGGACAATATGGAGGTCACTCTAGACCTGGCTCTGTTGAGCGGTCAGATCGACAAGGTCCAGCATGCCAATGGCATGTCCGGCATTAACGAAAAGCGACTCGAGCTCATTCCTTTGGGTTCCGAAGAGAATGCTCACCTTGATGAAGTTGTATCCGGAGGCCAGACTCGTCGTCAGCTTGTAGAGCAGTCATACAAAAAGTATGAAGAAGCTGCCGGTTACCGTGAACAGTACGATTATAGTCACCTCATCCAAAATCAGCGCCGCGATCGTTTGCACGGCGGTGCTATACGTGCCTGGGAAGAAGCTGAGCCTTCTTTCGTTACTGCAGGGGAAGCGTGGGAAAAAGGTGACTGGGGTACCTTTATTGGAGAGAGTATCGTAGGCACAGCTAACTATATGGGAGGTGTAGGTGGTGCTATATGGCGTAATCCTGCAGCTACCTTGGGTTATGCTATTGAGAACACCCCCTTCCTGATTGCTGGTCGGATTAGCCCTCTTCTTCTGGGCGGAATCAATGTCGCTTATGGTTTGGACATCTATGACAATGCTGTAAACGAGTTTATCAAAGAGAACGATAAGCAGCCCTCTAGCAAACAGAAAGCAGCAATGTTCGCTATTGGCCAAGCAGCGGGCGCCCTAGAACAAATTGGTGATATCTCCATCTTGCGCGCACTGGATAAAATCCCGGGAGCAGATAGGCTCTCTAAGTTCTTCCATGAAGGACCTGCTAAGAAGACCCTGGAGAAATTGGCCGAAAAAGGCGTCACGGGTAAAGTTGCCGAAGCTCTTATCAACAACCCTGCTACTCGGTTAACAGCTAACCTTAGCCGGCCGGCACTTACGGAAGGTGTCACCGAACTTGCTCAGACAGCTATTGAGGAGACCTACTCTCACCTCAAGACCGAGCTGGACCCCGAAGCCATGTCCATTGGTTTTGTTGCTGGTTTCGGCAGTGGTGGTACATTCGCTGCTCCGCGCGCGGCTGGGTATGAACTCGCTCGTGCAGGACAAAAAGCCCTCCTTCGTAAGCAAGCAGGAGACGACTCCGCGGACCGGTCCAAGGCCAGTGCAGCTGACCTCCAAGAGCAGGTAGAGAAATCTGCAGACACCGGGGATGTAACCGCATTCGTGGATCCTGGATCTCCTTTCTACGAGCCGGCTATGGGTGCTATTGCACTCCAGAAGCGCCTGGCTAGGGAGGGCCTCTCAGAAGAAGATCGTACTGCTACTGAAGCAGAGCTGGGCTCTCTTGTTGCACAGCAGGAGGAAGCTCTCACGGCCCTGAATAAAGCTTTGGACCTCAGCTCCGAAGAGAACTTGCAGAGCATGCAAGAAGACATCGACCTGTTCGAAGAACAAGCACAGGACGAGTCACTGACTGAATCTGAGCGCCGGCAGGCAGCTGGTATTGCCCAAAGCCTTACCCAGGCACTGGAGTCCGCCCAAAAGACGGATCGTGAAGCAGTAGAAGACGCTATCACTGTTGCTGAGCGTAACCTGGAGCTGATGACGCTGGCAGAAACTCATGAGAGCCGGCACCAGACTGTACTGGGCCTAGCTGAGAGTCTGAAACAGTATTCAGATCCGGAGAGTACTCCTGAGCAGAGGGTAGAGGCAGCAGATGCCATTATCCTGTCTGCCATGGAGAACCCGGACATTCTCATCCCTAACGAGCAGCTGACTGCTCTGAAGAGTGATGAGGCTCTTACTCCTGAACAGCGCCAGATCATTACTACATACAGCGAAGCGCACGCCGCGGTAAACGCGTCTAAAGACGTGTCTGAAGTTTCTGGTGAAGTAATCAACGGCGGTAAAGGCTTCAAAGGCCTGAACGATTACATGGCTGTACTCAGCCGTGCCGTTAAGCGTAACAACTCTAAGCTAGCCCTTGGTGAACAGAACAAGCTTCGTAATTTCTACAGCGAGCTCAAGAACAAGCGTGATCTTGTAGAGCGTATGCTTAAAGCTGCTAAAAAGCAGGCTGATAGCGGTGGTGGTAAGCAGTTCTTTTTTGTATACCGAGATCCCAACGAAGAGGGCGGGTATAAGTTGGGCGTCGGTCGGCAAAACGCTCCCTGGAGTAAAGGTCCCGAAGGAGACGTAGAACGCTCAGCCCTGGGCGGCATGTTCGTATGGAGCCATCAGCTGGATAAAGCCTCTGGGTTCCTAGAAGCGATCGATACTGATCTTGAAGCCATTGAGGCAGTAGGTAAGTTTTTCAAACAAGTTATCGATGAGAACTTTGAAGGCGAGGTCGTAGCGGAGCCGCAGGCGGAAGCGGAGACCGAAGCCGTACAGGAGGATACAAGTGAACCTGAAGCAGCAACTGAGCCACAACCAGTTTCGGAACCAGCTCCTGAAGAAGTGGTTTCCGAACCTGTACCGGAAGGAAGAACAGCAGAGCAAGAAGCTGATGAACTTGAAAAGGCTCAGCTAACGCACCTGGTTCAAAATGATCTGATCTCTGTTGCTGAGGGCAACAACGCCCTGGTACCCGACCCTAACTTTGTGCGTGGCGAATCCGATAAGCCTGGTGAAGTACCCCTGGTGCGCACAAGCTCCCTGAACCCTGACTGGTTTCAGAATAACGAAGACATGACCTCCGTGAAGGAAGTCCGCAAAGCTGTGGCTGCGTATGTCGCAGGCAAGAAGCTGGGCAAAAAGCAGACCCGCATTGTCGAGGCTCTAAAGGCGGTACTGGAGGACGAAAGAGAAGAGGCCGACCGCCGGTACGGAGAGCCGGAAGAAACCGCACCCGAAGAAACTAACTCTGCCCCGGGAGATACTAATCCTCCCCCACCTCCGCAACAGACGCCGGTTCCTACGCCTTCGCCTGCGAATAACAGTAATGAGCGGCTCCAAGAGATCATCGTGGAACTGTCCGCAAAAGTGAACTGGGAATCGGTAGCCGAAGATGGCGAAATAGACATTGTTGAAGCTGAAATTCGGGAAGAAGCTGAAGAGATTCTGGCGAAGGAACTCGCTGAAGGTGCTCCACAAGCATCAACCGAGTCACAGCAGTCGGAAGACCCTGGAGCATCTTTTGACGACTATGCGGACACAGAACAGGACGAAGGGCCTCCACCTGTAGATGATCAGGACCCGGGCTTTGATCCTGACGAAGATGCTGTGCCCTTCGAAGAAGATGGTGAGACGTTTGAGCTGAACCTGCCTGAGATTGAGGATAACCCGATCATTGGGCCGCTGCAGCGTGACGAAGACTTTGTAGGTCAAGTATCTAACCGGCCTGAGCACATGACTCAGGAAGAGCTTACCAACCCGGAAGAAAACCGGTTCTTGGCACGCTACTTCCGTCGTATAACTGTATTCAATGGCGTACCTAACCCGTTGTATGCGGTAAAGGACTTCATGAACACTCTGTGGGCAGACGGCAAGCTCAACATGCCTCTGCTGCAGCAGTTCCTGCCCAAGGCGCCTACTGAGCGTCAACTTCAGCTTCTGGGAACGTTCCAAAGCTTCCACGAGGCATTCGCGCCCATTATCCGGGAGAACCTGGAGATGCGTCCGCGCCAAAGTCATAAGACCGGTCCGAAACGGATCCCTAACGAAGAATTCTATACCTATCGTTGGAAGGACCTGAGTACTGATCTGTCTGAGAATGTGACGGAGAACCTCGTTACTGCGATTGCAGCTGCTGCTTTCCAGCAGATTATCGAGATGGGCGAGAACGACATCAACTACGATGATGACATCCGGGCTATGCTGAACCTGGATGACGACGCGACTGTTACTAATGCTATGCGAGAAGAGCTCGCAGGATTGGGACTGCGTCAGTCCTTCTTCGTCCGCCAGGCTGGCAAGAAAGCAGCACAGGCTTGGGGCGTTAAAGCCAAGGGTGGTGAGAATCCCCGAGATAGTCAGAACAAGCTCGAGATGGCTCTGGGCGGTCAGGTCCTTGCACTATTAACGCATGTGGATAATGATCCTGATCGTAGCATCAACATGTTTGAGCATCTTGAGAGTAACGCCGGTGCTCTGTTCCATAACTACGATAACGGTCCTTACATGGGCCCGCCTGATAAACCTTCTGCACGATTCCACTCCTTTGTGCGTATCCGCAGGAATGAGAATGGCGTACTGGACCAGAACGTACTGAGTGTTACTGCAGAGGCTAAAGAGACTGCTGGTATCATCAGTAAACTGTTTGGTATAACTCCTAAGCGTAGCGTACCGCGCAACACTGCCGAGCTGAAGACGGTTAAACGTGACAATACTGACCTGGGTGTATCAAAGACCCAAGAACGTATCGAGAAGAAAGTGGCCAAGCGTCGTTTCCGCCCGAAGGTCCTCATGGATAAAGTCCAGAAGGCGTTCGGCCGTGAGTTCCTGGCTAAGGCCCATGGTCTTATCGATATGGAAGGTATTATCCACGAAGAGAATCGTAAAGCTTACGAGGCTAAGAACCGCCAGATCGAAACAGAGCTGGACCTCTGGTATGACTTCCTGGAAGAGAACGGCACGGATCAGCCTTTCTACCTGACTCCTCAGATTCAGAAGAACGGTCGCTCACAGTACATGGATACGATCGATCCTCAGAAGAAGAAGATCCATCGTCACATGATGTCCATGTATGTCTGGGAAACAGAAATTGATCCAAATCAAGATACTGAGGCCATGAACCTTTTCTTGATTGCAGTCGGTGCTGGGTTGGGGATTGATGTCACTCAGCAGAACGATGAGGACAGTGTGAGTCAGACTCTTGCGAAGATTGATGAGTTGCAAGAGGCGATCGATGTGCTTAAGGCTGTGATCCAGGACCAGGAGGTCACTCCTGAGATGCAAGAAGCAGCTCTTAAGGGCGTGCAGGACGCCGGGGAGGGAATGCACAGTCTTGATGTACTTACAGAGGTGGCCAACTACCAGATAGCGGTAGCTAATGGCACGTCATTCAAGACTGACATCATGTTTGAAGTGGACGGTATTGCTAACGGCCCCGCACTGCTGAACCTGCAGTTCGGAACCATGATCAATGCAGACGGCGACAACATGGCGCCTATGTTCGGTTTCTACAATGATGCTAAGTACGGCTTCAAGGACTTCCGCTCTCAAGGCGGTAACCTGGACATGTATGAGTACATGGCCTACTCCGTGCACCAGATCATTCAGGATATGATTGCAGATCCTGGGAATGCCGCGGCAACGGTAAGCAATGTAGATACGATCTACAGGGCCCTAGGTCTCGTTAAGTACGACAATGACGGTGTTGAAACCATCCTAGGCTTTGCTAGCGATGCTGCAGAGGTATCTAAGCCCGCGCGTAAGCTGATCAAGGAGCCTATGCGTCCGTTGGCGTTTGGCTCTTCGGTTACCAAGGCCGTGGACAACATGACCGTGCATTTTATCTATGGTTTCTATGGCGCCATCGAGAAAGCAGCTAATTCTCTCCAAGGTTTGGAGAAGGTCAACGAGATTGCTGGTCACTACAACGCCATGCTCTCTGAAAGCAACCAGATCCCTGTATTCGAATCGATCGAGCAGGCGATGAACTACTCTCTGGTATGGGACCAGATGGCTGAACTGGAGAATGTCTTCCAGGGCACAGTAGGTACCGCGGTATCCGAGGCAGTAGATACCAAGCTCAAGGACTTCACCGATGCTCAAAAAGAGATCGTGAAAATATCTGAGGCCATCCACATGCGCTTCCGTGAAGCGTTTTCGATGTTGTACGCCCAGAAACTTAACGAGCTGACAAAAAATGGCAACATCGCTACGAATAAGAGCGGTGAACCGGTGCAGGACCTGAACAATACTCAGGTTAAAGAAATCATGGACGAGCTCCACGAGCTTGGACTGACTCCGTATATCCATACTCCGATGTCCAGGATGGATGATGATCTTCTGTCCGGCTTGTCTCTGGGCAAGCACCACACTATCAGTATGCCGAACCGTAAGGTCCGGAGTATCCGGGATAATAATCCGGAACAGCTGAGTGAGTCTCAGCGGAACATACCTGACCACGTGTGGAACCTGGTAGAGGCGTACTCAGCCCGGGTACAACCCGGTAATGGTGTACAGACCACAGGATATAAGGGAGGTACCTACAACCAGCTGAACCTGAATGTGACTGGAGTCCTGAACTTCGAAGGATCCCCGGGGGTCAGCACGCCTGTGAACTATGCACACTCCATGGATTCGGCTGTTGCTACCCTGGCACGTGAATACATAGCCATGATCAATATCCACGACGCCGGCGGTGCAGGTATCGAGCAGATCCAGGAAATGTCTCGGGCCTTCAACAAAGCTCTGTGGGACCTGAGTACCACTAACCATCTCGGCATTGAACTGGCCACAGCTCTGCATCGTTCATTGAGCGCCCAGAGGGCTTTGTCTGAGAAGCACCCCGAGATAGCTGAGCGGCTGGTTAATCTGGTTTATACCCCCCGGGGCAGGAACCCCAAGTCTGAAGCTATTGGTCCTAACATGTACCGGACCTACCTTCTGTCTGCTCTACAGCAGAAACTGGATAAGCTGTACATGATGCGGGATGTTAAGACAGTGGATCAGTACACCCGCTTTGAGGGTTGGTATGAGCCCACTGCAGAGGACAAAGCTGCGATTGAGGCTGAAATCGGCCGTACAGAGGCTGAAATAGAGCGAGTTCGGGCCAAACAAAACCGCCAGACGCCCTCAGAGGCCTCACAAGCGCCTCAGAGCGCTTCTACGGGAGAGAGGGCCCAGGTTAAGCAGGCCTCCAATTCGGTCCGTACAGAGCCGCAGGATACGCCCTGGGGCCGTGTAGGCCGTTCTACGGGCACTCACGCCTCTAATCTGCTGAAATTCTTTAGGGATACCTCTGAAACCACGCTGGGCACGTTATTCCCGTACCTGGAAGACGCTGCAGCAGCCCAGGGTATGCCTGAGTTCCAGCAGAAGTGGTACAAACAGATTCTGGCGGCACTGGAAAAGACTGCGAACATGGACACCAAGATCGTTTTGATCACTCCAGATACGCCTTTTTCTAGTGAATTCAAGAACTTAAAGACGGCACTGGGCTTTACTGCCACGTTCCGGGATGACACTACCGGTACTATTTACGTGAAATCTCCCTATTTCGTGAATTCTGGCCTGTCTGCAGAGCTCTTGCTTCATGAAGTCCTCCACGCACACGTGGATAGCATGGTCGCTAAGTACGAGAACATGAAAGAGGGTAAGGTCAAGAAGGGCGAGAAAGAGGTCTGGCAGGCTGTTCAGGACCTGAAAGAGATGTATGAGCAGGTGAAGGATCTTGATCTGCCTGCAGAGCATAAGCATGCCTTGGCCAACCTGAGGGAGTTTATCTCTTGGGGTATGACCAATGGCAAGTTCATGAATGTTCTGGACAAGCAGCTGGCCAGTGAGGGTGTATCTAAGCGTACTCAGGCCCGGGTTGAAGGGTCTCGTATTCGAGAGTTCATTCGTGGGCTGGTCAAGCTCCTGTGGGGCGTAACCAATAACAAGACCACCGGTAACCGGATGAATATGCTGGCGGCTCACTTGGCCAATGTGCACATACTGCTCGAGAACCAGTACGCTGAGATGGAGGGTTCCAATAAGCGGATCATCTCCCGTATGGAGAACGATCGTGTAGATCCCCATACTATGACCGCGGAAGAGGTCTTTGAAGCGCTTCATGAGACTGGTGCCCAGGTAGATCCTACTTTCCAGAACCACCTCCGGAATGTTCTGAATACGATCGTCGACAGTATGTTCCTGGAGCTGAGCCCGTACAAGAAGGTAATCGAGCGGGAGACGCCGGTTACAACTGAAGATGAGTTCATCCAGGCCATGTTGGAGGAGCGTAGTGTTTGGTCCAGTGAGATAGCACAGCGCCTAGGTCTGTCTAGCCAGAACCAGTATGTACTTGAAGCGGTTGAAGCCGCTGTTCAAGCATCTCTGAATGCCAGCAAGGCTCACCGTCGTGAGATGCGTCGTTTATTCGAGCAGGCCCGGGAAGAGCTCACTCCCCAAGATTTCGGTGGCGGACTCAAGGGTCAGATGATCTGGGATACTTTGTTCCTGAACACGACTGTGGACGGAGATAGAACTAAGGTACTGTCTGCCTTTGCTGCAGCTGCACTGACCTATAAGCCACTCCATGACGCTCTGCAGGACAGGGTAATTGCAATGGATAACAAGTCTCTGTTCGACGGGACTTTTGCTGAAGCGGTACAGCTGTTCTTCTCCCGTCTGGCTACCTGGTTAGGCCGTATTGGCACGGATGTGCACAACGGTCAGCTAGAAGGGCATGCATGGGAAGCTCTGGCACGTACCCTGGTTCAGTTGGAAGTACGTCGTAAGACTGAGCTCTCACGTAGTGCCGGCCCTGTAGAAGCTATCTCAGAACTGACCACCAATATGAGTGAAGCTGTTCGCGGCGCCATAGAAACTACTCTGGGTTCGAAGATCTTCAGGGAATCTGGTAGCGGCATTATCCGTGGTACCACTGCAGTAGGTAGAGCAATTGCTGGTAAGCGATTCGGTGAGATGATGGACGTGGTCCAGGAAATCCGGGATCAGAATACCAATGACAAGCTTGGTTTCTTGTCCAGCCTGTACAACGAGGTACGTCTGAGCTCACCTCTGACTCGTCTGGGCGTACAACTCCTGTCTCGTAGTAATCACCACGAACAAGAGCGTAAGCAGTACATCGATGACTTCACCAAGAATGTGAAGGACCGGTTCCTGAACTGGAACAGTACTAAGCCGGCTGAAAAACGACTGAACAAAGCCAAGGAAGAGGCTGTGAAGTTTGCCGCGGTAGACACCGATATGCAGGCCCTGCTGGGCTCGTTCTCTCTGCCTGAGATTGTGCGTCTCATGAGAGATCCGGCATATCTCGAGTCTGAGATACAAGCTCGTGAAGGTTTCTTCAACGGACACCAGCACGAGAAGTACTTCATTGCGTCTGCTAAGCACCTGGCTTGGTACATGGTTACCGGAATCAATTATGATGGCGATCAGGCATTCAATGCCCACAATATCGCTCACATGGTAGGTACTGACACCATGATAGTAGGTGAAAATGGTGAAGCTAGCCTGAACAGTGATGTACTGGACGTGCTTATTACCTTGTACGCCATGAAGTACCAGAAGGGCCAGAAAGGTGCAGAGATGGAACTGGCTGCAGAGACCTTTGCTGAGGAACTCAGCCGTCCTTCAAATGAAGAGAATGGAATGGAGTATCTCCTGCGTCTGTACCGTCAAGCCAAAGAAGACTCTATTACTGAGCTCTTCGATGGTAACGAGGTGCACTTCCAGAAGGGCTACAGCAAAGACATCTTGGACCCTCACGTGGACATCAAAGCTGCTTCTGAACTGGAAGGTGAGCAGCTGAAGCGTATGGGCTACAAGAAAGTAAGTCCGCATCCCCTGGGTAAAGACCCTGTCGACCCGACTGGTGTTCAGCGGTACCTGTGGATTGCTCCTACTGCTGGTTTGAACCCGACCTACTCTGGCGCCATGATCCAGACTGATCAGAAGCACCAGGGTTTCGCTATGCACTCTGGCGTATACAGTCAGGCTACTGACACTGTTCACTACAAGAACAGGAAGATGCAGCGTGCGATGAACCAGGCTAAGAAGCATGCCGCGGATAATAAGCGTAACACTCCTCTGTCCTGGGACCCTAGTAAGGTGAACCAGGGTCAGGCAGTAATGGCTCCGGTGTACAACAACTACGGTGAAGTAGTGAACTATCGCTACATCATGAATAACCACACCCGGGATACTCTCCTGAGACGTGAGAACCGTGTGAGTAAGGTAACCGGTTATTACCAGGCCTCTATCGTCGATAAGGCAGCTACTCCGGTAATCAACGAAAACGTCGTAGACGCTCTCCATGGTCAGTTCCGTGAAGACTACCTGAACAGCCCTCAGTCTTACATCGAGGTGGGACCGAACTCTCAGGATCCTCAGATCCGTGAGGCTTATCGTCTTCTGCCCTATGCTACTCGTGAACACATCAAGAGTGTCTGGGGTAAAGAGACCATGCTCGTACGTAATGACATGTACGACATGATTTTCGGCTACCGTAAGTGGTCTGTGAAGACTCTGTTCGAGAAAGAACAGTTTGAGAATGCATGGTACCAGCAGGCCTTTGTGGGACTGATGGAGTTTATGTTCGGCCGTAAGGCAGCACTGCGTGCTGTTCAAGGTGAGTCCATATGGCAGACCATGACCAAGTATGTGAAAGATGCCTGGGTGATCAAGTCGATCTTCACCTTCCTGTTTAACGAACTGGCCAACGCTACCCAGCTGTGGGCTATGGGTGTTAATCCTACCCAAGGTATCCGGGACAAGTATGTTGCCTGGCAATCTACTCTGCAGTTCCAACAGGACGCACGTGAATTGCGCCGGCTGGAGAGTGACCTGGAGATCGGTTACTTCAACAGTGGCCAAGAGGTGACTATGCGTCAGCGTATAGCTGAGCTGCAAGACAGCATGGATCGCAATCCGATTAAGCCACTGATTGACGAGCACATGTTCCAAACCCTGGTGGAAGACATCACTACGGAAGAAGATCCGTGGGGATATCAATCCCGTATGGACAAGAACATCGATACGTGGACCGGTAAGTATGCTGATACACCTCTGGTACAGGCCCCTAGAACTGCACTTAAGTGGATCTTTATGACGCACGACACGACACTGTACAAGTTAGCCAACCAGGCTACGATCATGTCGGACTTCACGTCTCGTTTTGCACTGTACAACCATATGATCCAAAAAGATGGCGCCGTACATGAAGAGGTCATCTCGGATGTGCGTGAGGCGTTCGTGAACTATGACGTGCCCACCCATAGGAACATGCAGTACCTGAATGATATGGGTCTGTTATGGTTTACGAAGTACTACGCGCGTATTCAAAAGGTATTGTTTATGGCGGCACAGGAAAATCCAGCAAGGGCGCTGGTGTTGTCGCTCATTATGGGACCGGTGTTTGGTCTCCAGCATATCTTTAACTCGAGTATACTGGTTAACAACCCCATCAATCTGGGGGCTGGTCCTCTGGAGGGATTGGATGCCGTTGAAAGCATCATAACCATCAACGCCCTGGGTGGGGGCGCTGATGTAGCACTCTAACGAAGTGATTCGTAGATGACTGATGCGACGAGTATGGTTAAACCTACTACGCCGGCGATCACCAGTAATGCACTGATGATGAATGAGCCAAAGAAAACGGCTGTCACAACCAATGCAACGAACAGTAGTGCCAGGACGAGGGACACAATGCCGTTGAAAAAGTTGGACAGCCCAGAGGTAACGTCTTTCACCGGGGATCCGTTAACCGTTATCCTTTCGGAAACAGTGTCGGACCTTCTTCTACTTCATCGGTGACGACGCTTTCCTGAGAAAGCTCTTGGCTTTTATCGAGAAATGGGAACGCTACATTCCCAGACTCAGGTTCGTCTTCTACGGACGATTGCCTGGTCTCGATATCCTCAGGATCTGCGGCACGCAGATTAGGATACTGTTCCGCCGCGGGGATAACCTCGGCCTCTGCTTCCATGGTCATGCTGAGACCTGAAGACTGAGACGGTGCTTCGGGGTTACCATCAGCGATACGGATATCAGTAATTACACCCTGGCCACTCCTGGTAGCCGTGAATCGGATAGATTCAACAGGCTGGGTGAGGCCTTTCTTGCAAATGAAATCTTTGACTGCCTGCATCAGGTCAGCCTGAGACAATTGAATGTCCATGTTAAAAACCTCTCGGGAGTTTCTCGAGGTTAATGGCAGCATTGATGGCGCCAAGGGCATCAGCCATATGTTCGGCTTTGCCCATGACTATTTGCCCTCTATGCGTAGGCCACATATCCTCATAGCTTGTACCAAATTGAGTCGCCCACTCAACCATCTGTTCCTTAGAAGCGTTTGGATCTCCAACTGCTTGCTCTTTCACTTCACGTGCGGTGAGCGTAATAAGCGGTACCCCGGAAGCCATGGCTAAACTTCCGAGGACACCTAGACACACCCCGTAGGATGCCATTGCACGCGAGCTCTGGCTCCCATGAGGGAGCTCAGCGCATATTGCATGACAATGTTTGGCGTAGTATTCGAAGAAAGTGAAGTGCCGCTGAGCGGTCTTCAGATCTCTCATATTGGGGGCCAGTGTTTTATCGGGCTTGGGTTGGCAAATCTGAAGATCGTCTATTTCAGACAATACGGGATTTCCTTCCTCAACCCACACTGAGGCCATCCCCCAATTCCGTAGGGACGGATCGAATCCTACAATGCGGCGCATTAGGCCGCATCCTCTGCTTTCTTGAACAGGCTTTGAGTAGCAGAGCCAGACTGTACACCACTGCCACCAGGTGCAGCAGCACCCAGGGACTCATGACGTACTGCCTTCGCAAAGTTGCGAGGCTTGCCAGCCCACTTCTCTTCCCACTGTGCAGCAAATGATGCATTGGGGATGCCTGCCAGGATTTCGGCCTGAGTCATCAGGTCGTCTGCGCGGAAGAACTTATCTACTTCGTTCTCGTCCCGGGTGTTACCACTCGGTACGTAGTCGCCTGCAGCGTTCTTCTCGTTCTTGTCGACGGTCTGGAGGAAGATGCCTGCAGCGATCTTCTTGCCAACCAGATCAGAAAGTACAGTGACTTCCTTCTCGACTTCTTTGCGCTCCTGGAAATCATAGATCGGAACGACCTTCTGATCTTCTGAAAGCTCGGCTACTTCTTTCTCTGCGGCCAGGCGGGCCATAGATTGAAGCATGTTGTAACCAGGCAGGTAGTGCTTCTTGCCGTCACGCTCGTAGTAGTTCTTGCAGCCCTTGGCGGTGCCAGACTGGATCCAGAACTCCTGGGTGATGCGACGACCAGACTCAATTTCCTTGAGCCAGGTTACTGCTGCAACGGCGCCTGAATCGGCTACGCGCAGATAGCACATCTCAATGATGCACTGGTACAGACCGCTGTCGATCGGTCCAGAACCGCCAAGGCGGTCTTCTTCCGTACCGATATCGGCACTTTCGGTCATATTACCTAACAGAGACATAAGAGATTACCTCGTTTGTTGTCTAGGCGGCTTTGTCAGCACGATTGATGGCAGCTTCATCTGAATAGCCATCGGTGTAACGTGCTTGTTCGCCGGTTTCGAGTTTCATGATGTTTTCCGCGAGTGTTTCATCACGGTCAATATCAAGACCTTGTCGCAGACCTTCCAGGTAGAACTCAATGTCACCAAGCTCCTCTACCGTGTTAGCACGGTCCAGGTCTTTGCCATAGATTATGGCTTTCTTGATAGCATCTACGAGTTCACCTACTTCCCCTGCGAGGCCCATCAGCATGTGAAGCAGATGTGCATCTTCTGGAGAAAGGCTTTCGAGAATGGCATCACCGTCTTTTGCAAGGCGGTAAACCATGTCTGCATGCTCGTCGTACAAAGTGGTCGTTTCGATTTCCATCATGTAGTACCTCCGTAGTACTCATGGAGACGGTTGATAACCAACTGCATGTTGTTATCAATAAACGTCTCAGATCTGTCAAACAGACCTAACGGACCTCGGATGCGCTCATTGACCGTATCCTTGGTAAGTCGGGTCTGATACACATACTTGAAACCAAGGATCTCTTCTTCTTCTGTTATTGTTAAGAGGTCATTCTCATAGCCTTCGAGCTGCTTAAGAGGGACTTTCTTACATGCCAGGACTACGGAGAAATACGATTCGATACCGTTATTCTTCAGAGCACCTTTGACAGGAATGGAGGTTTCACGGACATGATCGTCATTTACTACATCAGCAGTGTGAGCCAGGAAAATTACATTCTTAGAAGATTCAGCGACATACTTTTGCATTAGCTTTTTGAAGTACTGCTGGAAATCGCCCCATGCCTTCATAGTGTTGGCAGAGTTGAGTACATACATACTTTCGTACATATCCAGGAGATACGTCAGAGTGTCGATAACGATTGTGTGACAATCGGGATCGGTCTCAGCAACCTCAAAGGCTTCGAAAATCTGCATGGGATCGGTAATGGTAAATTCCCTGAATTGGGATCTGAACGGTAATTTCTTACCGCTCTCACAACCCATATACCAAACCCCTGCTGGGTTCTCGAGTTCCATGAGAGATGCTGATTTGCCTGTAGCGGACTTGCCGCCAACAATCACCAAGTGATCATTCGTTTTCGCAGACATTTTTTTACCTCGTAAGGAATCGCAGAGGGCCCGGAGGGCCCCCTAGTGAAAGGAACTACTACTGAGGATTAAGCTGCTTTTTCTGCAAGCTCTTTCGTCACGGTAGTCATGACAGTGCTGAGGATCTCAGCCTCGTCCAGTGAGTCAGGAAGCTTGTGATTCAAGTCCGTTACCCTGGAGAAGATATCGTCATACTGGAAACCAGCATCAACGAGTACACGAGCGTAACGGTGCAACATATTGTTACGGTTACCGTCACCTGTGTTAGTTACCATCCAACGTTCCAGGTTATTGAGAGAGTTCAAGTCATTAAAGGTCTGCTTGAAGTCTTCGTTCCTGGTCGTCTTCGGAATGAAAGGCAGTACATCTACCAGCTCGCCTTCCTGATACACGTATTCACCATCATGTGACATCCACTTACGAGAACGCTGACCGGTACAGTCATCAACATCAAAGGGAAGCCACTTGAATACGTTCTGCATGAACTCCTTGTACTCCTTTGCATCGAGTTTCAAGGTGTAGTTCATGGGCAACAGTATCCGGAAGCGCTGATCAGTGTCAGTGCTAGACTTGGTAGTGTAGAACATTGCACGGTAATCTTTGAGTAGCATCTGAGCAGTGCTCAGGTTGATGCCACCATCGATGTCCAGAACAATCATGTTGAACCCCGGGATAGCGTTCTCCTCTGTGCGATGCCCATCCAGGAACGCATGGTTCGCCCAGTGGATATCAGGTACCTGGGTCATGTTGTGCAGTTCAGTAAACGGCTGAGTATCCGGACGGTAGTTATACGCCAAGTCGTCACTGTAACTAATGATCATCTTCTGGATGTCAGTAGCTTCCAGTGATTCTCCGCGGAAGAACTCAATACCGTCTTCTGTGGACCGCTTAATGATGATGTTGTTCTGGTAACCATAGGTAATGGCCATCTGCAGCAGGTCATTCTTCTGGAGATTGGATCCCTTGAAGAATGGCAGGTCCTCTGTCAGATCTACCTGGGTTACAGGGCGCCGGCATTCTGCGATGTACTTTGCCAGCTTGATGTAGGGTCGATCACGTGTAAGTAATCGCTGAAACGCCTCACCGGAGCTCTCCGCAAGCTTGATGGCCTGATACAGGTGTTCCTCTGTAACAGAAGGAGATCCATCCATAAAAGCATAAGCGCCGGCTAACTTTAAGCTCTTAAAGTAGCGGTGAGACATTTCAGCTTTCCTCATCTCTTCATGCTCTCCCAGCTCTGCGGCCTGCCGTTCGCATTTGAGCTGGTACTCCATGAGCAGAAGAGTCTCTGGTTCCCCGATCATGAGGCGCTTGTTCATGTACAACGGGTCTGCCAGGTCCCCCATTCGATTAGAAAGGGCTTCGATGAACTGATCAGTATCATCATTCATCTTACGTGCCAGGAGCTCTTCGGGAGTCATGTCCAGGTTGCGATCATGACTCTTAACCAATCCAAAGAAGCACCTACGCGCGTATCCGGAATCCAACATGGAGAAGAACTCTTCTTCCTGCTTACCGTTATTGAGCAGCCGGCTAGGCGTGCCAAACAACATCATGTTGGTGGGAGTACGTCCCGGGATTTCTTCGTTCCGTGAGCGGTCGTTGGTGTTCATCACTAGCTTCTGCTTGATACGACCAATGTCGTACAGTTCCAGGAACGTGCTCAACGGCTCCAGGTTACCGAGAAGGTTGGTACCAATCTCGTCCATCTGGAAGTTCAGGGATCCTGCTCGGGCCATGAGGAGCTTGTGTCGCGCCTGCTTGATTGCAGGTGTCGTACCACTATCGAAAAAGATAGTAAGAGGGCCTTGGTTTTCAAACTCATACCTGGCGTTTTGGAGCTCAATATCCGGATCAGTGTTATTGCGTGCGGCGCGTTGCTGAGCAAGAACTGGGAGGTTCGCTTCAGCTGCGAGCGGCCAGGTTCTGTCTTGGAAGTTGAATCGGAACTGGTCAATGATCTGCTCCTCCATCAGGTTGGTGGACAGACCCTTACCAGAGCCTGAAGTCGACAGGTTAATGGCGTACATGTTGACCGGGATTTCTCCACGGTCCAGGGTTTCAATGGAGCACCGCATCATACTTGCTACTACTGAGAAGTAATAAGCAACCATCACCCTGAAGAACAGGGGATTGGTATTCTGTGTTTTCTCCATGAGTATCTGCACGAGCTTTTCAGCTGTGGGGTGATACTCCATTTCATCAAATGTTTTCATGATGGCCTCCTAGACATCATTAGGGGTTAGCATGCCTGCTCCAATCAGCTCATTACGCTGATCACAAATGGGGGCTGCAGGACAGTAGTTACAGCGGCGGACTTTGCCAGGCACAGAGACCACAAGTCCCGTTCCACCGTCTTCGGCCAACCGGAGGTTGGCTTCTGCCATGGTGTCGTAGTTCTTGGTGCTACGTTTACCTTCAGCGAAAGACTCGGGCTTCTTGTAGTACTTGATAGTGGGCGCGTCACGCCAGAGCTCTTCATCCGTGCACAGAGGTAACTCTTCGTTCGGCAGAGCAATAGCTCTACTAAACTCAGCGAGCCTCTGTCGGATAAAGGCCTCGGTATCCTCGATAGAAAGGAGAGGGATCTTCTTCTCCATCTGAGGGTAACTCGGGTAGTCCGGGGAGTCGGCTTTGCCTTGGTTCCAGTCCCAGAACATGAAGTCGATACACATGTAATCTTCGGTAATGATGTCCGGTCGAAGCCACCGGTAGATAGATCCCTGGAGCTGGTAATCAGAGCCCTCTATAGGCTTGCCCCAGGAAAAGGTAGAAGTGTTCTTGAGGTCCCTCAGGACTCCGTCGAATACGAAGTCAAACTTACCTGAGATCATCTTACCTTCGAACTCTTTCAGAGTCCGCTGTTCCAGATAGACTGGGGTCTTGTCCTCAAGATTAACTCCCTCCTCCGGATTCACCACAATCTTGTCGATGACACTCTGGGGATATCCCAGCTTAGCCATAGCTATCTTGTAGTTACCATTGGTCCAGGATTTCTCGACAGCGTCATGGATAGCTGTGCCCATACGGGACTTGGTGATACCTACGATATCGGTGACGTTGTATTCATCTGGAAGACGGCTGCCCAGTACCTGGGCTCGGATTGGTTTGAGGAGGGTGGTGGCTGAAACAGCCCCTTCGACGTAGTCATATGTGTCAGTAGCAAGGAAAACTGCAAGGGGCAAGGAGACCCCAGTGGAGTTCTGGTAACGTTGCATGGCAGAGCCTCTTATGGTGTTTTTGCAGGGGAGAGTCAGTATACGCCCCCCAACCAATAGATCAAGAAATGTTCGAGGGCGGGTTCTTCATGCCGACTTTCTCGGCGTATCTGACTGCTTTATGAATGGTGTCTGGCCTCACTGAGAGGCCATATCCGATGAGTTTCCAGGAGACGCCCTCTGACCTTAGTTCCATGGCCAGAGCGATCTCAGCGTCTCCTAGGCGGCTATTCCGCCGTTTCTTGCTCATGAGCTGCCAGAGCCTTGTTCATGGTCCCCATGAGCCCTTCAGTGAACTCAGCAATCTTGTTCAGATTGTCGGGGATATCAGAGAAGATCTTCTCTTCTTCGTTTGCATCGATTGCAGCGAGCATGGTAGATACCTGACGGAGATACTCAGGTATTGCTACAGCTGCCTGGTCCAGTTGCTGGATCTGTTTTTGTGTTACTTCTGAAGACATTTTCTTTTTCCTCAAAGTGTTAGAGTAGGTGTCACCGAGGACCCGGAGGGTCCGAATCCTAGAGTGGAGCTGGAGTTTATAGGAAAATATGCGTTCACTCATGTATAAACTGAATAAATTTTAGAGGAAGTACCCATGGCACGTCTTTGTGGCACAGGTTTATTTGACCGTCCCCCAGCTGATGATGATCCGCCTGGGCATCCTGGGGCGGAGATATGGGCTATAGGTGTACCAAGTGGCATTAATGTCTGGTGGAATTACCCTGATATCAATCCCCATACTGTAGCTTATTTCACTCTGTACCGCGGTCTGAGCGCTGATTTCACTACTGCCAGCTACCTGGCTACGGTGGGATCCTCGTTCTATGCAGACCTTGATACTGGTATAGATTATGAGACCAGGTTCTATTACTGGGTGCAGTACACCACTATCAATGGTACTAAGGGCCCTCTGGTTGGCCCTGCAGATGCCTCTATGCGCCGGCGTATCCAGGACATTATTGACGAGCTTGTGAACCAGATTGATGAGTCTATGCTGACTCAGAGCCTACGTTCTGAGATTGGGCGTATTACTGATCTGGACTCCGCTATCTCGATCGAAGAACAAGAACGTCTTTTTGGAGACGATCTCTTGTCAGATCTGTGGGCCCAACTGGAAATTGATTTAGAGGCGGTTGGTACATATATTGGTGAAGTTCAGCTTGAGACTGCAGATGATAATCTAGCTTTAGCCGCCAGCCTGAACTTTATGATTGCCAAGTTCAATGAGAATGCCGCGGCTATCGCTGAAGAGAAGGTAGCTTTTGCTACTGCAGTACGTGCTGTAGCTCTATCAGTAGAGACTCTAGAAGCAACAATCTTTGGTGATGATGAAGAGACTATTCAGAGTGTCCTGATACAGACAAAAAGTACGGCTACTGCCGCCCAGGACTGGATTGATGAAAATGGGGATGAAATCGAGAAGCTCTATGGTGAGTGGACAGTCAAAATCCAGACTAATAATCGGGGTGAAAAGTATATTGCCGGTATTGGTTTGGCTGTAGATGGTATCGAAGGTACATCTGAATTTACTGTCATTGCTGATCGTTTTTCTGTGGTAGATCCTACTCTAGGTCCGGATGGGGGCAATATTGTTCCATTTGTAATTGGTAAAGTAGATGGTGAAACCAACATTGTACTGAATGCCAGGGCACTGATACCGGATGCCACTATTGGTATTGGTATGATCGAGAACGCCCTACAGTCGGATAATTTTGTTCTGGGAGAATCTGGGTGGGCTATCTTCAAGGATTTTGGTGCCATTTATGACAATGAAGGGCAAAAGATTCAAGATGGTTTTGGGCCTTATGCTGAGTTTCATAATCTTACTGCCCGAGGTAAGATCCGTGCCAATGAGATTGAGGCGAATGCAGTCAATATCATCGATACTCTCCATATTCGTGGGGAGGCCGTAACCGTACCTGCAGGTTGGTCTGGAGGAGGTGCAGCCGCACTTACAAGCTCCTGGAGGGACCTGGGATACGTAAATCTGGATTCGGGTGACTACCCCCCTTCTAGTGTTATTGTGATTGCTACAATGGATATTGATGCTACTGATGGTGGTAACGATACCCGTACAGTTTCCCTGGGCATTCGAACAAGTGATGGAAGGGCTAGGAGCACTAGTACTAACATTACCCAAGGCCGGGACGGCCAACTCGCCCTTTCTGTCATATTACAGAATCTGCCTACTGGTAGAACTACGTTCTGGATCCGCGGCAAGGCTAGTGTGGATTATAAATGGAACGCCACAAGCCGAGCTATTTCGGTTATTGGAGCAAGACGATGAGCCAATGGGTCTGTTATACCCCAGATGATGGGGACATTAAGTGTGTTGTCATGGGCTCTTCTGAGTCAATAAAAGACATAGTCCCTAACGGCTGTCAGGTGCTCGAGTATGCCGGCGAAGCCGGCTACGAGAGCCATTATGTGAAGGCAGGAGCTGTCGTCCCTAAAACGGAGTTCCCTGGACTGAAGGTCCGGACTAACCGGATTACTGAAATCCCGAGAGGGACCCTGGTGAGCTGGCCAGATGGCTATCAGCACGTGGAGAACAGTGGAACCATCTCTTACGAAGCAGATTCTGCTGTGGAGCTCTGGTTCTTTTTTGAGCATCCCCAGTACCTGAGGAAGCGTGTAAAGGTGAAATATGACCCATCGTAAGATACAAGTAGACGGCCTGGAACAGCGTAAAAGGGCCTATATCGAGATGGAGCAGGACGGGCGGGCTCAGAGGGCTCTTTGGCAGGCTGTAGAAACCATTCACGAAGCCGGCCTGGTTGAGTTCCCTGAGTCTGTGGTTGAAGTCCTGGAGGCCAGGAAGGACATCAAGAGGCGATGTCCGAAAGGATGAGGGCCTTCCACCCTCACGTCGTCTTTCCGATTGTCCGCATCGCACTAGTCATTATTCAGCCGGTAGCTCACGAAGAGCCCATCAGCCAAGGAGTAGCCTAGTCGAATACTGCGGGCGGTTATTTATCCCCACCTTCTCAGGCTACCCCGGCCTATGAACGGGGTCCTCGTTGCCTGATCAAACCCGCTGGGGTTTTTGACTATAAATTCTGGAAAAAAATCTTTTTATACCCTTACACTGCTGATTGCAACCCCCTATACAACCTCCGGAGGAACGAGAAATGGGTGCATTTACTAACAAAATGGAAGAGTGGATCACTGAGCACTTTCTGCGTACCAGTACGTCTGTACCCCAGCCGTCTGGTCTGTGGCTTACTCTGTTTGAAGCTGACCCGACTGAAGCCGGTCTCTATACCAATGAGTGTAGCTATACCGGTTATACCCGGGAGACGATCTCCTTCAACACGATCAACTCCACCACTGGTGTTATCACCAACAACGGTGCAGTGACGTTTGATGCGAACCAGGATGCTGGCGCTGTAACTGTAACGCACGCTGGTGTTACTACTTCCGCTACCCTGGGAGCTGGTGACCTGCTGATCTACGGTGAGCTCCAAGCGGATAAGATCCTGGCTCAAGGCGATACTCTGTCGTTTGCAGACGGTGCTCTGTCCCTGACCCTGGACTAATCTGAGCTTAGGCTCAGTAGGGGTTACAGATGGCTGATCGTCATGCGATTAACCAAGCCGCCATAAACCAAGGTGCCGGGACTGTTCTTGTCCTGGCAACTACTTTATGGACGGCAGACGCTACCTGGGCCCAACCGGACCCGGGTTTCGTTTTTGGTACCGATGCTACTATCACGAGTACCGGTGCTGATTGGACCCCACCTGATGCAGATCAGGAGCACAATTCTGCAAAGCTAGATTCTTCCGAGGTAGCTGGAACGGCTACTCTGGTCATTACAGGTGATACTGAACTGTCACTGAGTACTGATTGGAGTGCCGGCTCCAGTGTAGGAAGCGGTCTAGAGTCGACTCTGCAGATCGATACAGATGTTTCTTGGTCTGCAAGTGCGATCAGGACCCCAAGTACTTGGCAGGCTGCTGCCGGTGAGGCACTGACTCTCTGGTCTGCAGGGGAGCAAAGCTCTCCTCTGGTTATCCAGGGAACTCATGTTAAGAGCGCTGGCGTATTCACCATGTCGGCGCCGGAGAGCGCCCTCACAGCTGATGCTGATGCACAGCTTGTTGGTGAGTGGAAGTCGACTGTTGTACCTGTAGCAGAGGTCTACTTGGCCCCGTCTTATCAGCCTAATGGCTCGAGTGACTGGGAACATGAAGACTTTCCTGTATGGTCTGGTGGAGTACCTGCCCTCACTATCCCGGATAATCTGATTGACCAGTGGTCTGGTGATTGGCTGATCCGAGCTAGTGCTGAGATCAATGGGGTATACGGTTCTACGCTGATAGGTGTTACTCATATCCACGGTGCAAGTGCTAGTTGGCATGTACAGGATACCGGTGTATGGGACGGTCGTCGTATGGCCCTGGGTAGTATCCAGGATACGATCGGAGTAACTACTACTGACTTCCTTGCCACTGCAAACAAGAACGATGCCGCGGCTAGTTGGACAGCACCCCCGGGATTCTGGTGGGTGGACCAAAAGGGTCTGAACATGAACTTTGCCTGTACTCCTTCCTGGGCCACCATGAATGCTGGTGTGTTTGATGGGGATGGTAAGTTTATAGGTGAAGGATTCTGGCCTATGACTTCAGTTTGGACTAAGCCAGATATACCTAGACGACGCACAACTCGTTCTAACTTTGGTAATGTTGGCGCTCTGACTCATGTGTTCCAGGGTACTAAGCAGCTCCAGGCTACACTAGATGATGAGGCGGCTCTGACGAGTAACTTACTTGCGCCGGCCGTATTACGTATTGCAGCGTCTCCCACTTGGAGACAGTTTGCAGTTGATGCTGAGAACAGGGTATTCGAGTTGCCTGGTTCAGCCCCGAGATATTTTGAGGTGGATCGATGATCATTGGTGCTGTGGTACAACAACCAAACGACCGTTTGGACTATGATGTGGACTTTGCGAAGTGGTTCGTCAGTCCTACGGAAGACTTTATCATTGGTGCTACTGCTTCAGTGGCCCCTGCTGGAGAGCTTTCTGCTTCTGTAATCGTTCCTCCGGACGACAACCAGATGGTGAAGCTCTGGCTCAGTGAAGGTGAAGACGGTAACGACTATATTGTTACAGTCCAGATCAGTACCAATGCTGGACGTGTGAAAGAAATTGAGCTCGAAGTAGCTGTGGAGGAATTCTGATGGCTTTTGAATATGCCAATAATGCATCTAGTCTTCTAAATGCTCAGCTCAATGCAGGCGCTAATGAGCTTTTTGTCGTTTCAACTGGTGGAAGTAACTTCCCTTCGACTTTTCCATTCTTGATTACTTTGGTTGAAATCGATGTCAATGGTAACGAAGTCGACTGGGAAATTATTAGTGTAGCCTCGCGTTTTGGAGATTGGTTCGCCGGTCTGACTCGAGGTCTGCAGGGCACTACAGATCGTACCTGGATTGCTGGTACCAAAGTAGAGGCACGCTTGACGGCAGGTCAGATGGACAACTTTGACCAGGCGTATGACTGGGGAGACCATGCTTCAGCAGGTTATCTCACTGATAGAGGCCTAGTAGTGCATGACACTATCCAGGCAGCAAATTTCACTGCAGCAGTGGGTTATATCTACAAAGTAAATCAGACAGGCAACATCAATATCACTATGCCCCCTACGCCAAGTATCGGTGATCGAGTAGCCTTTCTTGATGGTCATGGTAACCTGCCTGACGATACAATGACGTTGCTTCGGAATGGCTCTAAGTTCTACGAACTGGATGACGATTTACTGATCGATACTGAGCAGTATGGTTATTTCGAGTTTATTTATTATGGTTCAAACCGAGGGTGGATTCGGTCATGATTAATCTTTCAGCTTACGGTGGTTCTCACGGCGGTTTCATTGAAGAGTACTACTTTGAAAACGATGGTGGCTCCCAGGATAGCGGTACCATCACTGTACCGGCAAATGCTACTCTCATGGGCTGGATCATGTGTGGTGGCGGAGGCGGCGGCGGTGGTGGCCGCTATGGTGACTCTGGCGAAGCTGGCGCAGGTGGTGGTGGAGGCTCTGGTGGAGCCATCAATACGTGGTGTTTTGCTCGGTGTACTCCCGGAGCTAGTATCGCTTACCTGGTAGGTAATGGCGGTGCTGGTGGTACTGGACAAAACTCTACTACTTATGACAGTAACTGGTATTACGGCAGTCACGGTACTGCAGGGACCTCTACTCAATTAAGCGGGCATATGACTTGTGGTGGAGGTGGTCGAGGTAATCGTGGTGGAGTTAACCGCGGTGGAAACTTTTCTCTAGGGGGAAGTGGCGGAGATGCCGGCCTTGTTACTTGGAACACTACGATTGTTATTGCTTCTGATTTCTGGAACCGTAGTACGTATGAAGGTGACGCACACTCTGGTGGTCAAGGCCTTGAATGGGATACTGGTGAATACACCTGGGATAGCGATCTTCATGGTGGTGATAATTGGGGCCCTTATTCTGGTGGTGGTTCTGCTTCTGATGTTACCCCTAACTCTGACCAAGGTAACTATTGCCCAGGTGGTGGCGGTGCCGCTAGTCCTTTTAGTCATGGTGGTAGGGGCGCAGGTCGGTACAACTCCACTTATGCTGTTGCAGAAACGCCATACATAGGCGCCGGTGGTGGCGGTGGATCAGGCGGTGACAACGCTAATGGCGGTGTTACTAATTCTAAGAACGGTGCCAAAGGTGGCGCTGGCATGCTTTGGGTGAGGTTCTACAAATGATTACTGTAGTACTGCTGGATAGCACAGACCGTGTACTCAATGTCTACGAAGTTAATGTGGATTCTTTTGATGACTACATTACTGACGAGAAGGTTGTAGAGTTTCGCCCTGATTTCATGACCATGCCTGATGTTGGCTGGTTATGGAATGGAGTGAACTTCATTGAGGATGGTGAGGAACCCGATATTGTTAGCACGAAGTTTACTCGTGTTGAGTGGATTATGCGTTGGTCTCCTGCAGAGTGGTCTTTCTTGAATCACTGTCGTCAGGGCACCTTTGCTGGTGTTTTAGACAGTATTCAGAACGAGATCGGTCAGCTGATGGATGTCATTCTCTTCGTAGATGACGTAGATATCGATGGTCCTATTGTCGCGCGTCTTCATGAGATCCTGGAAACTGAGAACTTGATCTCTGGTTCTCGAGTAGGAGAACTCCGCAAAGCCCGGGTTATTAAGCCGGCTACTAACCGTCGTACAGATGGCCGGCCTCAGCCTCAAGTTGGTCAGGATAATAGAGAGCGTCCTGAAAGAGGTGGTCCTTCTGGGGGCCGTGGCCGTCCATGACAGACTTTATCCATAAGCATGGGGTACTCATAAGGCTGGCAACCGTTTGGTTACTGGCCTTAGCTACTTATGTAGTATTAACCTTGCTAGAGCCAGACTACTGGGGCACTATGGATCAGACTAAAGCAACATTCTGGGCAGGCATCCTGGCAACGTTGTTTGGAATAACCGCGTTGTTGGAGCGATGGAATGCCCGGAGGCCCCCTTCATGATCCAGTTTTTGAGTCCAGTGATGAGCGTCTTTCGTGCACGCTGGTTCCTGCCTGTGCTGCTCGGGGGTATAGCTCTTGTGAGCACTGTTTCTTTCGTGAGCTACAACAAGGGTTACTCGAAAGCCGAACTGGCAGCTCAGGAAGAGCTGAACATAGCTCTGGCAGCACAACTGGAAACGATCAGCAAGATCCATCAAGAGGACCTGAAGATCGTAGCTACTCAAAGTGAGAAGGAGAGATCCCTTGAACATGCAATTGAAATCATTCCTAGGACTGACGCTGACTGTCATTCTCCTGACTGGTTGCGGGTCTTCAATGCGGGTATCCGGGCAGTCAACACCTATTCCGCCCCAGCTCCTTGAGCCTTGTGAACGTCTCGTAGAAGCCGAGACCCTGGACGACGTACTAGAATCTCATCTAATCAATATGGAGCGTGCCGGCACATGTATGGCACGTCACGGTTCATTAGTGGAAGCCGTTAAGGCTAGGGAGGCGCAAGATGAAAGTGACTGACAACAGAGGGGCAGACGATAAGGGGGTGATCTGATCTCCGAGTCAGCCGGAAGCTGATCTAGAATAAGAATGGGGGCCCTAGGCCCCCTTTTTATTGGACTGAGATCCAGCGGATACCGTTACTGTACAACAGTTCTTGACAGTCTTTGCAGGCATAGGTGTGTCCAGTGACAATGGCTGACGCATCAACCAGGACTGCTTCATTAGATTGTGCGTCCCATAGTGCCATTTCTTCAGCATGTCCGAGCTGATCACAGATCGATTTACATTTTTCATACCCTTCTCCAGGTTCCCTAGGACAGGTCTTTTGAGGGTTTAGACAGGCATTGCTGCCATAGAATTGTTGACCGTTATTGTCAATTATTATGCACTCTACGGTCTGTTTTGCGCAGGGGCCCATGCTACCTCCTGAGGAGTTGATCCGGTGTTTTCATTATTTTTTGGATTTCTCGATCGATACGTCTGGCGTATGATTCTGCGACTGGTCGTTCGAATGTGTGCTCACCTTCCATGAGACCCCAGGCTAATCTTCCGTTTACGTGAATTGCTGGGACTGTTGCATAACCAACTGTTATGGACTCATTACGACGAATCGCGCTCTTAGCGAGAGTAGCTACAGGCATAGTGATGGCTTCCAAGAATCAGGAGTCGGTATCTTCCACAACTACCTGATTATTGTCAAGATCTATGACAGTGTGGAAGAATACGTCATCTGGGTATACCTCAATAGCACCTCCAGCGTAGCAACCAGGGAATGGGAACCCGTTGTAGGGCACAATAGCGTACTCAAACTTGACTATTTCCCCTACCTGTTCGGCATATTGACGCATTACAGCCTGGAGGATATATACAGCAGAGTTAACGGGCTGGGTTCCTTCTTGTTCAGTAGAAGAGGAGAACTTTATATATTCATACGCTGAGTCCTCATATGACCTACTATCCAGTAGTACGGTAACTCCGTACGCTGGTGCCCCATCTTCGATCATCTCTATGGTCAGATTGGTAAAGTGCTCGGAACGCTGGAAGAGCACATCTTTCTTGTCTGGTTTGTCTTCCTGCCATCGGCTTACAGCGTACTGCATGTCCCAGATGGCCCGGGTAATGATCTTGCCGTAGCCTGTAGGGACCCTGAGTAGAAAACAAAAACGATATTGAAGGAGTTTCTCTGGATTAGTCATCATAGGTCACCATATGTTGGATATACAGGTGTTGTGCCCCTGGTTGTATCCATCCTCAAATACTAGGTCTGCGAAGTTTTGCAGCATCCAAAAGACTAGAATGCCGAACAGTAGCTTGCCGCCATCAATTTCCATTTTCATACATCCTTGGGTCCGGAGGCATGGGCATCCAGTATGGATACTGATCCGGGTTCCCGTTGATTACGGAGATGCTAATGTGGCGCTGCCAGGACATGAATTCTGCATCCCAGGCCATGATGGATTTACCACCATGTTCCTTCATAGTGGGAGGATTCTCCGCAGTCTTCCGCGGTGCAAACATGTTTAGCAGGATTTGGTTCAGGCGGATCAGGGCTTCCCGGTCCATCTCTTCAATCGGAGCTTTCATACAATTCCCTCTCTCGGTACTCTTCGTAAAGTTGGTCTTCGTGGCGTAATTGTTCTTCTTCAGCTTGCAAATATGCAGCTTCTTCGATCATTTCCCAGATGTTCTCGTCAATGTAATCCCGAATCTCATTCCAGATTTTTCTATTTATTGCTGCTGTGAATGCCTGGGAGCGGAGATGATTATTAGGGTTGTGCAAGAAATCTGTCAAGAGGTCCAGGTAGTATGTCTCCTGGATTGCGTCTTCCAGGTAGCCTTGCCAGTAGCTCCTGTCCGCATACGCACACTGACATATCACTTCAGATAGTAAGGTTGTATCCGGATTGTTGAGGAAATCTATTCCCATGGTGTCTCTGGCATAGCCATACCATAGTTGAAGATCCATAGTTATCTCCTTGATATTTGGTGAAAAGCTGTTAATCTTTCCCGATCCTACTGTTTGGAAGATCCCATGACCTCTCGATTTCATGCTCTTCGTGAGTATTGTGAAACTACACGCCAGAAGGAAGCTTTTAATTCCCTGGTAACCACTCAAAATATCACTCAATCTGCAAATCAGTTAGGGGTATCGAGGCAAGGGATGCAATCCATTATTGCCTCTGTTGAGAAGAAAGCTCGTTTAAGGGGTTGGGATCCAAGTATGGACCTTACCCACCCCGCCGGAGCGGGGATGAATCTCAAACGAGTCAGTACAAATTACAATTCTGACGGGGATATCAACCAACAGTGGGTGATATATGAGCCAGAAAAAGAAGCACAAGATCTCGCCTACCGAGCCTATATCGAAGGGCTCTTGCAAAACCTGAAACCAGTCAAAGCTACCAAACCAAAGAAGCTCGATTACACCTCAGAGCTCGCCTCAGCCATAGTATTCGGAGACGCTCACCTGGGTATGATTGCCCATGCTGTTGAGACCCTGGGCGCTGAGCACGATCTGGACACAGCCCTAGCTGATATTAAGTCTGCGATCGATTATTTAGTCGACTGTTCGCCGGCCCAAGAAGAGGGCTATTTTATCAATGTGGGTGACTTTACCCATACCAATGACTTCTCTAATACGACCCCGGGACATGGCAATATGATGGATGTGGGGCAGAGACACAGTCAGACTATGCGTGCTGCAGGTGCCATAATCCGCTACTGTATCGCGCGTATGCTTACTAAGTTCAAGACTGTACGGGTTATAAACGCCCGCGGTAACCACGATTACGATGCTGCCTTTGCCCTGAACATGTTCCTGGAAGGAATCTACGAGAATGAGCCTCGGGTAGAGGTCCTCCAGAACGATTCCAAGTTCAACTTCATTGAGTTCGGTAATACCCTAATCGGGGTCAACCATGGTGATAAGATCAATGCACTGCGCTTAGCTGGCGTAATGACTCGTATGCAGTCTGAAGCTTGGGGCAGAACCAAATATAGACGCTGGTTTCTGGGGCATATACACCACAAGCTAGTGCAAGAGCATGAGACTGGTGTTACTCTAGAGTCCTTCCACACATTGGCGCCCATTGATGCCTGGCATGCTGAGAGCGGATATGGGGCGGAAAGCCGTGTGACCATGATCACTTTCCATAGGGAATTTGGAGAGGTCAACAGGATGAGTCCTTCGCTGGATATGCTTAGAGCTCTGCGGTGAAAGCCATGATCGAAAAGATCATCCGCCAAGTAGAAGAAAAGATCCTCCCCGGCATTGGGGAACGGCTCGAGATTGAGACCGAGCTGGTTAAGGACAAAGGTCGGGTATACCTGGTAACAACCAGTTACTGGGACGGGTACGAGGTCTCTAATAATGAATTCGATCTCGAACCTCTCATTGACGAGATAGTCGCCCGCCTCGAATAAGAGGTTTACATGGTTTGGTTACAAGTATGGCTCTGGAGCATTGCTCTGGTGGGCGTTCGAGCCTTCCAACAAAAGAACGTTCAGGGAAATCATTATTTCTTGATTCTCCCGACATCCTATATATTCGCACTCTGTGATATAGCACTGATCTACCAAGGTCTTCAGACCTGGGAGATTAGCTGGTGGAAAACCGTACTCTGTATGGGTACAGGCGCCTGGATGGGGTGCTGGATATCACTATTTCTACATAATAAAGTGAGGCCACAAAATGAGTCAGCCCAAAATTTGCCTTGTTCTCAACGGTCCCCCCAATGTGGGCAAGGACACTCTGGCGGAGGAACTGGAGAGGGAGATGGATTTCCAGAAGATGTCGTTCAAGACCGCTTTGTACGAGGAGACAATCCGCCACTTTGGAGTGGACAGACAAGAGTTCATGGATCGAGCTACCCACCGGAATTACAAGGAGAAACATTGGTGGGCACTGACCTTGCCGGCCGAAGACGATTTACTTCAGGTCTTGTCCCCCAGGGAAGCTCTGATCCACGTCTCTGAGCACGTGATCAAGCCTCTCCACGGTAAAGCCTTTTTTGGTAAAGCCGTGGCTCGAGACATTCTACGATCGGAGTCGGAGTTCATTGTGATGGCTGATGGGGGTTTTCCGGAGGAAATTGCTCCTCTTAAGGCTGTCTGTGAGAATGTGGTAGTTGTACGGCTACACCGCAAGGGATGTAGCTTTGAGGGGGATAGCAGAGATTACCTGTTTCCTGAGCAGGATAGCTATGATGTATACCTAGAGGACGACTGTATACAAGCAGGTGTAGATGACCTTCTCGGAATTACTGATAAGTATATTCCCACCACAATTTTCTAAACTTTTCCTGTTTACTCTGGTTATAGTGATTCCCTGTTACCGCGGGGAATTTTCCTATGGCTAAGATTGATATCGTTGATGCTCTTCTGCAGAAGGGCAACGTAGCAGCTCTGAACGCAATGTTGGACGAGCTCTATGCCCTGAATGGCTCTCTCGAGCCTTCAGATGTCCTGGCTCTCCTGGAAGCCAATACAGGCCCTGACATAGTGGGCATGACCCAGGCTGAACGGGATAAGCTATCTACTCTGGAAGGATCCAAGTATCTGGGTACATATACCAGTCTTGGGGCCCTCCAGACTGCTCACTCGTCTCCCAATATTGGCTCATACGGCCATGTTGACGCTGGTGTTGGTAATGACCTCCAGCTATGGATCTGGGACGATGACGACAATGAATACCAGCTCAATGAATCCAGTGCTTCTGGAGAGACTGCTGAGTCTATCAAGACCAAATATGAGTCTAATCTCCAGACCAACGCCTTTGATGACGCTGCCAAGGCTAAGACTGATGCTATCTCGGTATGGATCCGGGATAACCTGTTGGGAGCGGCGGACGCCTCAGCCGCGCGTAGCGCGCTGGGCGCCGACGCGGTACTCACATTCAATGATACTGCTGAAGTCGACCTGATCCGCACAGGAGACGTTGTAACGGCTCAAATCAATGGGGCATCCATCGCTAAGGCTAAGCTTACGTCTGACGTACAGAACTCTCTGGGGCTTGCTGACAGTGCCTCACAGCCTGGGCATGGTCACTCTGCCTCTGATATCGCTAATTTCGCCAATGAAGTGGGTGCAACCGCTGCTGTAACGGCCAATACGGCTAAGCGTAGCTATCCAATAGGGGATGAGAATAAGCTGGCCCTGATCACGGTTACCCAGTCTCGGGACCTGGACACTATGGCGGCTGATATCGCCTCTGGCATCAATGGTATGGACTATGTCGGTACCTGGACCCCGGGTGGTAGTTTCCCTGCGGGAGCTACCAAAGGTCAATTCTGGTGGTGTGATGCTGCTGGTACTACTGATGGTGAGACCTTTGCTAAAGGCGATCATCTGGTAGCTACTAAGGATGCTCCTAGCACGGTTACCTTTTCTGGTAACTGGTCACATTATGAGCAGCCTGACCGTGTGATCGAGGTCGCTGGTGAGTCTGGAGTAATCTCCTCTTCCGCGCTGAAGACTGCTATCTCTCTGGACAATGTTGTAAACGGTGCTACTCCCATCTCAGTACATGAGGATGGTGGTGCTGCACTGACTACAGCTGTGACTAAGCTGAACTTTACCGGTAATGTAATTCTCTCTGAACCAGTTGCAGATGAGATTGAGGTCAACATCACTGGTGGAGGTGCCTCAGACCACGGTGGTCTTACTGGTCTAGCGGATGATGACCATACCCAGTATTCACTGATTAGTACTGGCTCTGTGGCGCCGGCTTCTACTCCCTCTCGTGAGGGTGAAATTTATGTTGATACCACGGCCGACCAGGTCTATATCTCCAAGGGTACGGCCTCCAGTGCTGACTGGGTACGAGTCGACGGAGCAGGTGGGGCAACGGACCACGGGGCTTTGACCGGTCTTAGTGATGATGACCACACGATCTACTCTAAAATTAGCTCTGGTTCAGGTGCACCTGGATCTACTCCAACTCGGGTTGGAGAGATCTATATCGATACTACAGCGGATGCTGTGTACATCTCTACGGGTACTGCGAGCTCTGTAGACTGGACCCAGGTAGACGGTACTGGTGGTGTAACTGACCACACTGCTCTGACTAATATTGGTACCAATACTCACGCACAGATCGATACTCACATCGCTCTGGTAGACGAACACATCGACTGGACTGTGGACCAGGGTGCTACGAACATTCACCCGGGTAACTATACTGATACTGATACGACGGACCACACGGCTCTGTCGAATATCGGTACGAATACGCATGCCCAGATTGATACTCATATTGCAGACGGTACTACCCACTTTACCGAGGGCAGTATCGATCACGGTTCTATTGCTGGTTTGTCAGATGATGATCACCCCCAGTACGCCTTAATTACTACTGGAGTAGTGCCTCCTGCCAGTACGCCTAGCAGGGAAGGTCTGATCTACGTAGACACTGCCGCGGATACGATCTACATCTCTAAAGGCACTGCTTCTTCTGCAGATTGGGAACAAGTAGACGGTGCTGATCATGGAGCACTTACTGGCCTGGCAGATGATGATCACGGCCAATATGCATTATTGTCCGGAGGTGCAGGGGACCCTACTGGTGCTCCTGCTCGTTCAGGCACCTTGTACCGTAATACTACAAATAACCAGATCTGGTTCTCTATAGGAACGGCTTCTGTTGATGATTGGATGCTGGTTAGTGATCTGTCTGTAATGACGGCTACTGATGGTGTCACTATTGATCCTGACACTACTGCACTGCCTACTGATCATCCGTATGCAGTAGTCTTCGATGAGCCTACCGTAAACCTCATGACGAATCCCAGGTTCGATGGCGGTACCACGGGCTGGTCTGTCGTAGGTGGTTCTACTATTACGCACAATACCTCTGATGGCTACATCGGCGGTAAGTGTATGCAGATTGCTACTGCTGCTGCAGCAAACTCAGGAGCACAGATCACAGTCACTGGATTGAGCAGCAGTACTCGGTATGTTTTTTCTTGTTATGTGAAGGCTTCTACCGATACTAATAATTTCCAGATGCGTCTGGAACCAAATGACGGTTTTGATGAGCAGTCTCCGTCCCTTATGGGGTGGGGTCCAGAGACTCCTGTCAGTGATACTGAGTGGAGACGTTTCCGTATTTATATTGATATGACTGCGTCTGCTACACAGCTGGTTATTTATCTGGGTAACTCATCCGCTACTGCACAGACTCTCTACATTGACTGTGTACAGCTCGAAGAGAAAAATGATCCGTACACTCACCCGGATGCTGTTCCTGATGGCATGATGCCAAGTGCGTACTGCGATGGTTCTATGGGCGCTGGTCATTCTTGGAATGGCACTGCTCATGCTTCTACTTCTACTCGAGAAGCTGGTATTCATTTCCTTCAGCCTATCGCCGCGGACAACACCGGTTCTTGGGTGATGAAGAAGGACGGTTCGTTTACTGGTCGGATGGTCTGGGAAACAGATATGTCTGATAACCAGGGTTACCCTTATTCAGATAATGCATTTGATGGTGATCCGGTCTTCCCTTACCACTTCCGCGGTGCTTGGAATACTAACGTATCTGATGGTGGTACTCAGGCTGGCGTCTTGTGGGTGGAGAACACTGAGAACGGTTTAGCAATGCTGACCAGGTCACGTGTCACCACTGACATTGGTTCTATGCATGACTACCCGTCCCTGACCAGTGGTATTGGTCTGGCGGTATACGGTCCTGCAGATCCTACAGCTATGATCTCTAATGACGGCGCCTACTTTATGTTTGCTGCTAAGGAAGATGGTGTTCAGCAGCACACATGGTATGCCGATCGTTACCAGATGAACTCTCCGAACATGGATACGGATATGTTCACGTATTTATACGGCGGGGGCGGTGGAGCAACTAGAGATATCACTGTGTCTGCAGAGGCGTATACTGCTACTGCAACAAATAGTAGTCCTAACGTTACGTTATCTACGGCTAATGCTCATGATTTCCGTCCGGGTGATCTCATTAATATTGGTACCTCTGGTAATTCTCATACGTATGCTATTAAAGAGATTACTGGTACTACTACATTAGTTCTTACCGCTAATTATAGTGGTACCACTGGTAGTGGTAAGGCAGTACATAAAGCTAGTGGTGCACGTCAATATAGTCCGCATGCGTTGTATCTGGAAAGTGCTTCTTCTTACCATACGTATGGGGCATCTAACACTAAGCATAACCACTCTTTAACGGGTATTTTTGTAGGCCAGTATAACGATCAGCTGTACATACAAAAAGACAATAATCGTGGTGTAGGTAAGCCGACGTTACCTACTAGCAATACAGATGGGCATGCGATTCCAATAC
>Ga0181591_10000164_pt1 | contig 45604 bp, 53 predicted proteins | sample 071ome_33_FD_133757 | JGI IMG/M metagenome (GOLD analysis project Ga0181591, IMG submission 133757) | Coastal salt marsh microbial communities from the Groves Creek Marsh, Skidaway Island, Georgia - 071412AT metaG (megahit assembly) | ecosystem: Environmental > Aquatic > Marine > Intertidal...
GAGGCTAGATTAAGCGCCAACAACATATGATTAACGCTATTGGTAATATCCGGTACGCTATCGACCAAGGTACCATCTAAATCAAAACATAACCATTGGGGCGTTGGAAGTCTCTTCATAAATAAGTGTTAGGCTCGATATTTTGAGCGAGCCGATAGCATCATTACTTCATAGTGATACTTTTCTAGTCTCTGCTCTTATGACTCCAATTTGTATTAGGTTTTCAAGCGCCTGATTCAACGGAAGCTATCTGCTCACGCATAGCATCTATAGTGGCTTGATAATCTTCTGAATTGAAAATTGCTGAACCCGCGACAAAGGTATCGGCACCCGCGGCTTTGATTTGAGCAATGTTTTCGACCTTCACACCACCATCAATTTCAAGTCGTATAGCGCAACCAGAAGCATCAATTTTTTCCCTCACCTGAGCAAGCTTATCCAGTGATTGTGGAATGAAACTCTGTCCTCCAAAACCTGGGTTCACAGACATCAGAAGAATCATATCGAGCTTATCCATGACATGATCAAGATAATGCAAGGGCGTGGCTGGATTGAAAACCAATCCAGTCTTACAGCCCGCATCGCGAACCAGCTGTAGACTACGATCAATATGCTCGCTAGCTTCCGGATGAAAAGTAATGTATGTCGCACCTGCTTGTGCAAACTCACCAATCAGACGATCAACCGGTGAAACCATCAGATGGACATCAATAGGAGCTGTCACACCATGCTTGCGCAAAGCTTCACAGACCATAGGCCCAATAGTTAAATTAGGCACGTAGTGATTATCCATCACATCAAAATGCACAACATCAGCACCTGCGGCCAGCACATGATCAACCTCTTCACCCAATCGAGCAAAGTTTGCTGAGAGTATCGAAGGTGCTATCCAGTTTTCCATCGCCATAAGCTCAACCCATCTATAGAATATTTGATTATCGTTGATTCAATAAAGCTACTTTAACTTAGGCGAATGTTTTTTGCATGCAGATTTAAGTCTCGTGCCAGCGCTTAAGCTCACTTATACTCAACCCACTCACTCAACCAACCAAACTGAGTTTACTTCCATGAATATTGACTCTTATTTTTATACTTTAGCTGTAAGTCTGCATGCTGTGGCTGCGGTCATCTGGGTAGGCGGTATGTTTTTCGCTTATGTATCATTGCGTCCGGTCGCAGCAAAATTATTAGCGCCTCCACAAAGACTCGATTTATGGTCACAGACATTAAAAAACTTTTTCATCTGGGTATGGTTAGCCATCATCATATTACCAGCCAGTGGTTATTGGATTATATTCTCTATCTACAACGGTTTTGCGGGGGTAGGTTGGACAATTCACCTGATGCATACACTTGGCATTATTATGATTTTGATATTCCTTCATGTGTACTTTGCCCCCTTCAAACGTCTTCGACGCGCAGTGCAAGAGGAAAATTTTCATGAAGGCGCAAGAAATCTCGCCATCATACGTAAAATGGTTGGCATCAATCTTATTATTGGCATTGCAACATTTATCACCGCCATCGGTTTAGCCCATATTCCGCTATAGCCAATGCATTGCTCGGCGGAATATGGTTGGAAGGAGTTGTACAGAGCATGCTACTGGCAAGACAAGCTAGAGAAATAAGCGGCTAAATTAGCGATATCTTCATCTGTCAACGCCATTGCCATTGGCGACATCTGAGAATTTTTACGCTCACCAGAACGATACATTTTTAATGCATTGACTAAATACTGCTCCTTTTGACCAGCGAGATTAGGCCACACAGGTGTGGGACTAATACCCTGCCCACCATGACAGCCTGCACACATCGCTGCCTTGGCCTTACCTGCTTCAATATCAGCGGCTTGTGCTGTTGTTACTAGCCATACCTGCGCGGCGATAAACAATATCGATAAAGTTCTCATAATAAAACACTCCCTGAGTTAATTAATTCATGTGTCTGTGAATCTATTTCTGTGCCAACGACACTGCGTATGCTTTTCTGGCTTAATCTCGCCACTGGTGTCGAATGATTATATGCGCGAGTTTAATGTCAACTTGCTGCGCATAAAATATACAAGTCATATTGTAACCTTTATCAAAACCTGACCACACCTTTTTCAAGTGACATTAGTCGACTTGTACTAGTTAAACGTACAGCTCATATATCTATGAAAATTTGATGTTATCCACTTTCTCTGGATAGTTCTGATATGCTGTGTCATGACTTAAGATCACCCTTATATAAACACCATGAAACTGATCAATGATCTCGGCTTACTAAGAACCAGTCTGTTAGGCTTGGCAATTTTTGACACCTTGTTACGCCCAGAACCAGGTAGTTACCCCATTTACGATGGCTGGGGTGCAGTACCAACCTTGGTCGTACCCGCGGCCATACCTATCATCATCATGGTCATATTATTTGATGCATTAATGTCAAAAATTCGTAGCAATGATGCCGAGACGGAAGAGGGACGAATCAAGTATCGCAACATCATGCGTGTTGAATTAGGTGTGGTCTTGATTACCACTATTTTATGGGCACCTTATTTCATGGCCATAGGCAGATAATTCTCTTATGCTTGGACGCTTCTGGTCAGGTTGTATTATCACTGCGTTCCTTGCATGTGTTGGCCAACTACTACTGTTCGATCAACATCAAATATTCGATCAAGCCATACAAGCCCTATTTGATGTCGCCACACTCAGTGTAGAAATTGCGCTTGGTTTAATAGGACTGATGGCAATATGGCTGGGATTTTTCAAAATTGCAGAACATGCTGGTCTAATGGCTATGATCGCACGTCGCCTAAACCCATTATTTGTCAAGTTGATGCCAGAACTACCAAATAATCATCCCGCCATCTCATCTATGACTATGAACCTAAGCGCGAATGCGCTTGGACTGGATAACGCGGCGACCCCATTTGGTATCAAGGCCATGCAAGATTTGCAAAGTGTCAATCGCCACCCGCAACAACTATCTAATGCACAAATCTTGTTTTTAGTGCTGAATACTTCTTCAGTCACCGTGCTACCTATTTCAGTATTCTTGTTTCGTGCTCAACAAGGTGCAACTCACCCGACCGAAGTTTTTATTCCAATTTTAATCGCTACTTTTACTTCGACATTAGTGGGACTTTTAAGTGTCGCTTGGGTACAAAAACTCCCCATATTTAATCGTACTGTAATAAGTTATCTAGCCTTATTCAGCGCCATCCCAATCGGTCTTGCTGCTTATTTTATGTCGCTGCCGCAAGAACAGGTTAGTCAACAAGCCGCTCTCTTCGCTAACTTCATATTATTCAGCATCGTTGTAGTTTTTATTTGCATAGGATTAATCAAGAAGGTAGCAGTGTATGACGCATTCATCGAAGGAGCCAAAGAGGGTTTTGGGATTGCCATCAAACTGATTCCTTACTTAATTGCCATGTTGCTGGCAATAGCATTATTACGTGTTAGTGGACTATTAGATGCGTTGCTGGTGGGCTTAAGTTTTTTCCTCAATCTACTGCATATCGATACCGCATTCGTAGAGGCTATGCCTACGGCCATCATGAAACCATTCAGCGGCAGTGGTGCACGAGCAGCAATGATTGAAGTAATGCAGGAACAGGGAGTGGACTCATTTCCAGCAAAAGTCTCTGCTGTCATGCAAGGCAGCACTGAAACTACTTTTTACGTACTGGCGGTATATTGCGGCGCCGTTGGTATCAGCAAAATACGCTACGCACTGAGTTGTAGTTTACTAGCAGACTTCACTGGTATTTGTGCGGCAATTATTCTGTCTTATGTATTTTTTGCTTAAGATTTTAATACTATATAAATATCAATCCACATAGATCATCATCACTCATCGCATCATTTTTATACTCTTAGGCCTTTTGAGGGCGCAAATTTATTTTTAGATTTTGCGCGATTGTAAGATGATGCCAATCAAGCCTGACAATAAACCAAGTATTAATACACTAATACAAATAGATAGCAGTTGTTCGTATTTATGCCCCTGCCCAAAAAGCATTTGAACCCATTGTGCTTCTCGATATAAATATGCCGCCGCACCTATGAAAGCAGTCACACTACTGAATAGATAAGACCATAAAGGTACGATACGCTTAAAAATCAAAGCATATATCAGTATCGGTGCCAAAAACATAGACGCGGTGCCCGACACCGCAACCGCATCAAAAAGTGTTTTGTTATCCCAAAAGGTTAGCAAGACGCCACATGACATAAACATTACCATGACTATACGGCCGTTCATGACGGTACGCCTAGCAAGTTTAAATTCATCAATAACTAAGCGTGATGATGAAGCTAAAGCGCTATCTAAAGTGGATAGTGCTGATATCAACAAAGATGCAATGATAAGAAAATAGACTCCAGGTCCAAACATCATCTGCCAGGTTCCTAGTAATTGATTGTCGTACTGAGCATCAATTATGCTGGCCTGTATACCGAACATGCCAAACCCAAAAATACAAATAGATGAAAGCCAAAATGCATGAAAGAAACTACGACGCGTTGTTCTTTTGTCACTAATAAAACCTCGATCCATCATCACTGGGTCATGTGCTGGGTATGACAACACTTGCAACAATGCAACAACACACAGTATCCAGCCGGGGTAACTGCCCAGCTCTGAGACGCCGGTCGCAGTAATAATAGCCGTCCAATGAAAATCTTCCGCCCCCACCATGACTATGAAGGCTATAATGAGCACTAATAAAAAAATCAGCATTTGCATAACATCAGTACGCAAACTGGCACATAAGCCACCCAGCGCTGAATATAAACAAGCGGCAACGGCAAAACCAAGGATAGCAATCACATTAGCTTGTGTTGATTGTTCTGGAAACGCCGCGGAAAAAATCAAACCAACTACGATTAAATTAGCAAATAATTCTGACACCAAGCGCAAACTAATCACAAAATTATAAACATGACGACCTGCGTGACCGAAATGTTTCGCTAGCCAGTCCTGCACTGAGTTTGCTTGATCATTCCTAAGCTGATCGATAATAAACAAGCCAGTGAGAAAACTCAGATAATATAGTGTGTAAGCTAAGGTACCAGCAAAACCGTAAAAATAGCCAAGAATAGCTGCATTCATTAAAGAGCGCGCAAAAATCCAAGTAGTCACTTGACTGAGCACCAACACCCATAGACTGGGTGCCTGACCTGACAATGAAGCACCTTGATAAAAACCACCCACTGTCACTTGCCGTGGAGCGACCCACATACTGATCAACAATACGGCAGTTACAAAAATAATCAGACTAATGGGTTCAGACAGATAAGCATTCATCTCATAGCTCTTGTTTTATCAGACAAAAAAATAATCGATACATTTCTAGCACTCAGGTATTGGTATTCTGTTTAAGAATGACTTCTTTGCAAAGCATTAAGTAGAGATAAAAGATGAGACAGATGTGCTCACAATAGGTTTTAAAGAATTTGCAACGTTCAGGTTTAAATAATCTTAACTAGATAACGACCTTGCGTGTTAGCGTTTAATAATTCCTCAAAAGTGTGTGGCAATTGCTCTAGACCAATTTCATCGGCAAGCATCATTTCAATATTATCCGGATGCCATGTGGCACCCAGCTTGGTCCAAATAGCTTGTCGCCAATGCTGTGGACAGTTAGCTGAGCTTACTCCCAGTACACTGATACCACGCAGTATAAAAGGCATAGTGCTGGTTTTGATGTCAGTACCCGCCGCCATACCTACACTGACAATGTTTCCCCATGGCTTAACCGACTTGGTCAATGCCGCCAATGCCTGACCGCCCAAATTATCAATCGCACCTGACCAACGACCTTTATGCATTGGTGCACCATCATCACTTAAGCAATCAGGGCTCACAATATGATCCGCCCCCAGAGATTCTAGATACTCATGCGCTTGGGTTTGACGTGTCATCGCTGCGACTTCAAAACCCAGCTGACTAAGCAAGCGAATGGCAAAACTACCCACACCACCCGTTGCGCCCGTCACTAATATAGGGCCTTGTTCAGGTCTTTGATGATTATCCAATAGACGTTGTATAGCTAAAGCCGCCGTAAAACCGGCAGTGCCGATGATCATAGCTGTCCTCATATCGAGGCCCTCAGGCATCACAATCACCCACTTTGCGGGTACACGCACATATTGACTATAGCCACCATCATGCACTTCACTTAGCCCACAACCATTCACCAATACTTGTTGGCCAACAGGCAGCGCACTATCCTCGCTCTCAACGACCACACCGGCACAATCTATGCCACCATTGAGAGGAGATTTTCTAAGAATTTTACCCTGACCCGACCCGGCCAGAGCATCTTTATAATTGACACTAGAGTAATGGACTTCGATAAGCACATCGCCTGCGCTGAGATCATTTATGTGTAATGTTTCAATACCAGCATGTTCAAATTTTTCCTCGGCATGAATACGAAATGCCTGAAAATACTCTTGCATACTTAATCACTCATTAATTTTTCATATACGTTGACGGCATGTTGTTTAGCAACATCAACATGTTCTGCAAGCACGTTAAAGTGGCCCATCTTGCGTCCAGGTTTTGCACCTTGCTTACCATAGAGATGCAGCTTCACATTCACGTCTTCCAACAAATATTCAACCGGCAGTTCATCATTCACCCAAGCATCGCCAAGAATATTAACCATCGCGACTGCACTATGGTTGAGTGTATCTAGCGGTGTCAATCCACACACCATTCTTACCTGTTGCTCAAATTGGGAGACATGACAAGCATCTAATGTGTAGTGACCACTATTATGAACACGCGGTGCAATTTCATTCACCATTAATTGTTGATCTGAATTAATAAAATATTCAACGGTGAATATGCCTACATAATCCAATGCTTGTGCAATCTTGAGAGCAATTTCACAAGCATAAGTTTGAGTTTCATGAGGCACTTGTGCGGGTACAGAACTTATGTGCAAGATCCCATTTTGATGTTCATTACGTGCCACTGGGAAGTAACAAACCTCACCTTTATCATTGCGCCCCAATACCACGGAAATTTCACAGTCGAGCGCAACTTTTTCTTCTAAAATGCAGGGGACTTGCTCAAAAGTTTTAAAAGCTGTCTGAGCTTCTTGCATATTGTTAACCACTGCTTGGCCTTTTCCATCGTATCCAAACTGGGCGGTTTTTAATATGCATGGCCAATTAAGATGTTCTGATTGCGCAAAATCTTCGAGCTGATTAATTGCTATAAAAGCGGAAGTAGGAATCCCCAACTCATTAATAAACTGTTTTTCGCGGATACGATTCTGAGCGATATAGACAGCCTCAGGATTTGGACACACTTGCGAAGTTTTTTGTAAAAAACGCAAGGTTTCAGCCGGTATATTTTCAAATTCTGTCGTAATAACATCGCAGGCTTCACCAAACTCTTGCAGAGCTGCATGATCATCATATGAAGCACAGATATGTCTACAAGCCACTTCTCCGGCTGGACTCTGCTGATTGGGGTCGTATACCCAAACCCGATAACCCATTTGTGCGGCGGCTAATGCAAACATACGACCCAGCTGTCCGCCACCCAGCATGCCAAGTATGGAGTTTGGTTTAATCATCTTTGCTCGCTGCTATTGACTTATATCTTCTTAGGTCTCTGTTTATTCGCACTGCATCAAGAGGGTAGCACTTTAGCCATAACTTGATCACGTTGCACATGTCTAAAGGCAGCCAGCTTATCGGCTAATTCAGCATCATGATTAGCCAACATAGCAATGGCAAATAAAGCGGCATTTTTCGCACCAGCTTCACCAATAGCAAAAGTTGCCACTGGCACTCCCTTAGGCATTTGTACTATCGACAATAAAGAATCTTGTCCTTGCAAATGCTTACTGGGAATAGGCACTCCCAGCACTGGGACGTGACTAATAGCTGCCGCCATACCAGGTAAATGTGCCGCACCACCCGCGCCCGCAATGATGCATTCCAAGCCACGTGATTGCGCAGACGATGCATATTCATATAAATATTCTGGTGTGCGATGGGCCGATACCACCTTACATTCGTGTGCAACGCCGAATTCTGTTAGAGTTTGCGCCGTGTGCTGCATAACGCTCCAGTCACTGTCGCTGCCCATAATTATGCCCACTTTGGCCATATATCTACCATGTTTGTGAGAAAAAACGCGCATTTTCCCCTTTTTACGCGGATATGGCTAGTAAATTATTCATTCGATCAGTGATAATGCCATCTAATCCGCCTACAATACGCAGCTTTTGGGAACTTCTGAATGAGTCGAATCGTCTTCGAAACACAACTTAAATCTCTGCCTATACTCCACCGAGGCAAGGTGCGCGATATATACAGTGTCGACGATAAACATATGTTAGTGGTCGCCACAGACAGGATTTCAGCTTTTGATGTGATTATGCCTACACCGATCCCGCATAAAGGGGAATTACTCACACGCGTATCGGATTTTTGGTTTCAGCGCTTTAATAATTTAATTGCCAACCAAATCAGTGACATGAAAATCTCTGATCTGAATCTAACCGATGATGAATTCGCTCAAGTCAACGGACGTTCAATCATTGTTAAGCGTTTAAACGCATTACCTATTGAAGCGATTGTCCGCGGTTATTTGATTGGCTCAGGCTGGAAAGAATATCAATCTCAACAATCTGTGTGTGGTATTGCTTTACCCACAAATATTCCTTTAGCAGGTAAATTGCCTGAAACTCTATTCACACCTTCCACCAAAGCCGCGCCTGGAGAGCATGATGAAAATATTTCTCATGCGCAGGTGGTCGACTTAATCGGTTCTGAATGCGCCGAACAGGTTCGCAATGCCAGCGTTCAGCTCTATGAAAACGCGGCCAACTATGCCGAACAAAAGGGCATTATTATTGCCGACACTAAATTTGAATTCGGCCTCGATGATACAGGCACACTGACGTTAATCGATGAAGTCTTAACTCCCGACTCATCACGTTTTTGGCCCGCCACAAGCTATCAACCTGGGCATAATCCCGATAGCTTTGATAAACAATATATACGTGATTATTTAGAAACCTTAGACTGGAATAAACAAGCCCCCGGACCGCCACTACCCGAGTCCATCGTTGCGAATACCCAGGCTAAATATCAAGAAGCTGCTGAGCGCCTACTTTCTGGCAGTTAATTTAACTCTGCAAATCTACCGACAACGCTGTACACTGCCCTCCTTTTGCTCTTGAAGCGTCAGGTTTGGTGACCTGCACTACAACTTATTAGGATTTTCCATGACCACTGACGCCAATATCAGATTCAATCAACTTAATCTTAAAAAACCTATTCTCGATGCGTTAAATGACATTGGTTATGAAACCCCATCGCCAATTCAAGCCCAAACTATTCCTTTTTTATTAGAAGGCCGGGATGTCCTTGGACAAGCGCAAACAGGCACCGGTAAAACTGCAGCATTTGCACTACCTATACTCTCTAGGATCGATCTCAATCAAACACAACCTCAAGTATTGGTGCTAGCCCCGACCAGAGAATTAGCTATTCAGGTGGCTGAAGCTTTTCAAAAATATGCCTCAAAAATGAAAGGCTTCCATGTGTTACCCATCTATGGTGGCCAAGATTATCGCGGACAAATTCGTGCCCTCAAACGCGGCGTGCATGTGGTGGTAGGGACGCCAGGTCGTGTCATGGACCATATGCGCCGCGAAACCCTCAGTCTCAACAACCTACAAACATTAGTTCTAGATGAAGCCGATGAAATGTTACGCATGGGATTTATTGATGATGTTGAGTGGATACTGGAGCAAACGCCGCCGGATCGCCAGATCGCTCTCTTTTCAGCCACCATGCCGCAACAGATTCGACGCATTGCGACTAACCATTTAAACAATCCTGAACAAGTCACCATTAAGGTAAAAACTACCACCGCAGACACGATTCGACAGCGATATTGGCCAGTCAGCGGTATACATAAATTAGATGCTCTCACACGTATCTTAGAGGCAGAGGTATTTGATGGCATGCTAGTCTTTGTGAGAACTAAAACCATCACGACAGAGTTAGCCGAAAAACTGGCCGCACGGGGTTTTTCTACGGCCGCGTTAAATGGTGATATTGCACAAAATCAACGCGAACGTACTATTCAACAATTAAAAGATGGCAAGATAGATATTCTCATTGCCACCGACGTTGCTGCACGTGGCTTAGATGTCGATCGCGTCAGCCACGTGATCAATTATGATATTCCCTATGATACTGAATCTTACGTTCACCGCATTGGTAGAACAGGACGCGCCGGTCGTCAAGGTGATGCCATTTTATTCGTTGCACCTCGTGAAAAAAGATTACTCGCAGCGATTGAAAAAGCCACACGCAAGAAAATAGACTTAATGGAACTCCCCTCAACTGAAATTATTAATGACAATCGTATTGCACGCTTTATGCAGCGCATCACTGATACTCTAGGCAAAGAAGATCTCTCCTTATTCACTCAGTTGATCGAGCAGTATCAACTGGAACATAATGTTTCAGCAGTCGACATAGGGGCAGCACTGGCCAGTCTTTTGCAAGGTGACAGCCCCTTGTTACTACAAAACAAATCTCAACATAAGGCGGCAGCTTTCAAGCATGATCACGAACGCTCTGATAGATCACATACTGAAAGATCACCGCAAAAACTACGCAAGCGTGCTGCTGAACGCAAATCCGAACAACTAGCACCTGAAAATGGCATGCAACGCTATCGCATTGCAGTGGGACATAACCATGACGTTAAACCAGGTAATATTGTTGGAGCAATCGCTAATGAGGCAGGTCTTGATAGTAAATATATAGGCCATATAAAAATTCATGATGACCATAGTTTGGTGGATTTGCCTGAAGGCATGCCAAAAGAAATCTTTAAAAGCTTAAAGAAAGTCTGGGTGGCCGGTCAACAACTGAATATTTCACATTATGAAGAATTCAAATCAGAGAATCAGCCAAAAAACAAAAAAAGCCGTGGACAACTCAACAAACCCGATCAATCCAGCCGCACAGGCCAATCACGAAAATCTGCTAAAGCTCATCCTAGCAAATCCTCATCACGAGAGGAAAGATCATCAAAGTCCCACTCCGGCTCACAAAAATCCACTCGCAAATCTTCCACACCAAAAAGAAAAAGGCGCGGTTAATAAACTGCGCCTTGTCTCTATATCGGATGCCTGTAAACCTCTCAGTGCTGTGGATGTTAATGATGATGCATTTATCGCAGCAACAAAATTAAACATCAATTAATGCACGTGCCCATGCTCTATTTCCTCTGCAGTCGCATCACGAACACTGATAATTTTAACGTCAAAGTTAAGTGTCACACCGGCTAAAGGATGATTACCATCCACTGTGACTTGATCCCCATTAACTTCAGTAATCACCACACGTTGTACTTCTCCTGAGGGCCCTTGTGCTTCAAATGCCATGCCCGCCTCTAAAGAATCAACCCCTTCAAATGCCGCTTTATCTATTGTTTGAATCAGCTCGGGAATAATCTCTCCATAACCTTCCTGTGGCGCAACAGTCACCTGACACTCATCATCAATGGTTTTACCAATTAATCCTTTTTCTAATCCAGGGATAATATTCTTTGCGCCATGCAAATATGCCAATGGCTCAGAATCTTGAGAACTATCTAGTACATTGCCCTGTTCATCTGTGAGCGTGTAATGCATGCTCACAACCATATTGTCACCAACCATTAATGTCATTTACTTTCCCCAATATTTTTCGATGTTTTATATTTAATCCTACACTCTAGCAGTCTTGGTAAAGCATAACAGTTAAAAAATGCTATGTTATTGCGGCTATTCAATTCATGCTCAAGCATACTGTCGAATAAATTTATCTAACTGATTAGCAAATGCTTGCCTATCGCTATGACCAAATGGCGCTTGACCACTAGATTGAATGCCACTAGCACGCAAAGTATCCATCAAATCACGCATACTCAATAAGCTCTTGATGGTGCTAGCATCAAATCGCTCACCACGAGTACTCAATGCATGAGCTTGTTTTTCTATTACCTCAGCCGCCAACGGTATGTCACTGGTAATCACTAAATCATTTTTTTCTACTCGATTAACTATCTCATTGTCAGCCACATCGAATCCACGTGGCACTTGTAACATTTTAATCCATGGGCCACGCGGAAATGGAATAGGATTATTTGCCACTAAAATACATTCACACTGAGCTCGCTCAGCGGCACGGAATAATATCTCTCTGATTGCAACAGGACATGCATCTGCATCTACCCAAATTTTCATATTGGTGACTGCATACTCATTAAAAAAATTTAGTGAACATCTTATGTTGATTAGCTTGTGACAGCTTAACAATAAACTGTAACTGATGTTAGCGATTGGAAAGCAAACTGTAGCAGTTTACACTACTGGCCATGAAAACACTTTTTATTAGTGGTAATGATACCGATGTAGGCAAAACCTATATAGGCGCCTCCTTAGTCAATGCATTAGTCAAACGTGGACATCAGTGTGTGCCGAGAAAACCCATAGAATCTGGGTGCGCTGAGACTGAGGCAGGATTGCATCCGGCTGATGCATCTGCTTATTTTGATGCCTGTGAACACTCTATTCCACTGAAAGAAATTTGTCCTTTGAGATATGCACCCGCCATTTCACCAGAACGTGCGATACGACTTGCTCAACAGACCGTGCCTTTACAGCAGTTAGTCGAGTTATGTCAGCCTAACAATCCGCAAACATTGGACTACTTAATTGTTGAGGGCGCCGGTGGTTTGTACTCACCATTATGCTCGGATGGTTTGAACGCTGATCTAGCACAAGCACTGAATGCAGATGTGATACTGGTTATCAATGATCGCTTAGGCTGTATCAACCAAACACTACTTTGCTTGGAGGCACTTAAAACACGACATTTAACGCCGGTGGTGATCATACTCAATCAATGCCAACCTAATGCAGACCATGATATGAATAATTATGAGGACTTAAAATTACTTTTATCGTTACCTATTATCGTATTTCCTAACACACATGCAGATGACAATAAAAAACAAAAAGCACTCCATCAACTTGTTAATTTATTAGAGGCACTCTAGATGACTACCTCCGACAATCGTTTAGTCGATATTGAAACACAACTGGCCTATCAAGAAGATTTAATACAGTCTCTGAATGAAGTAGTGATCACCATGCAACAGCAGATCGATAAATTAGAACTCAAAAACCAACGCTTACAAGACAATCTGAAGCATATGGAAACATTGTTGCCCAACGATCAAAACCAGAATGAACAACCCCCACATTACTAATAATTATCTATCGGATTAATCTTAGCAGACACAAAAAAGCCCGCTTATGCGGGCCTTTTTTAAACATTTAGTCTGCCTAATAGCAACCTGCTGATAACATTAGTCTGCGCTGTATTCACCCAACGCTGCCTTACCGTTGCAACGCGCACGCTCCAGTAACACGGCTTGAGCTGCCACCACGTTTGCCGCATCACCCTTCCATGTTGACATTGCAGATTGTTGCAATGCTCTTCCATAGGAGAAAGTTAAATTCCATGGCAAATCGATACCTAGATTATGCATCGCACTTAAATGAGAACTGGCTTCTGCATCAGACTGCCCACCAGAAAGGAAAGCAATGCCTGGTACAGCGGCTGGTACTGTGTGCATTAAACAACGTACAGTTTGCTGGGCCACTGTTTCAACATCCGCTCTGTTAGCCGCATCAGCCCCTGAAATGACCATACTAGGTTTTAGTACCATGCCTTCCATCAAAACGCCTTGAGTATGGAGCTGCTGAAATGTCATACGTTGCGCTAACTCTGTTACTTCGTAACAACGCTCAATTGAATGCGTCCCATCCATCAATACTTCTGGCTCCACAATAGGTACGATACCTGCTTCTTGGCTAAGCTTTGCATAACGCGCTAAACCATGAGCATTCGCCTCAAGACAAGCTATAGTTGGAATATTGTCACCAATAGTAATAACCGCTCTCCATTTAGAGAAGCGCGCGCCTAATTTGTAATATTCTGCCAATCGATCCCTGAGACCGTCTAATCCTTCCGTGACTTTTTCATCTTCATGACCAGCTAATACTTTCGCGCCAGCATCGACTTTAATTCCAGGGATGATGCCATTGTCAGCCAAGTATTTGGGGAAGGGTGTACCGTCGAGTAATGTCTGGCGGATAGTCTCATCAAATAGAATGGCTCCACTGATGTAATCTGATAAACCGGCAGTAGTGACCAACATATCTCGATAAGCTTGGCGCATTTCCTCTGTTTCTGGGATACCCAATTTTTTAAAGCGCTTGCCGCAAGTGGGATGGCTTTCATCCATTGCTAATATGCCTTTACCAGGGGCAACCATTGCCTGTGCTATCTGTTTAAGTTGTTCACTCATCTCGTTCTCCCTATCTGCCTATATCAATATTCTTTATAAATAATTCTTTGCTTAATTTTACTTAACTATTATCCCGTATATTCTGGATCATTTTGCTCTTCGACTATATTGCCCACTTGTAGAACTTTCATGGCATTAGTGCCGCCATCAACTCCCATCAAGTCACCCTTTGTTAAAATTACCAGATTACCATCCACTACTTCACGCGATTCTTTTAAAACATCAACAGCAGCGTGATTAACTTGCGCATGGGTCTTGCCGAGAAAATCGAGTTTGGCAGGAAACACTCCGCGATATAGCGTCACTCTGCGTAAAGTTTTCACATGACGTGTTAGCGCATAAATTGGAATCGATGAACTAATGCGCGACATCCATAATGCGGTCGTACCTGATTCTGTCAAGGCAGCAATCGCCGCTACATTTAGATGGTTCGCTAAATACATCGCTGACATCGCAATGGCTTTATCAACTCGTTCTGCACCTTCTTGAATTCTACGTGCACCTTTTTGTGCTTCTCGATGTTCAGAAGCACGGCATACTCGACTCATGGCTTTAACGACTTCTACCGGATATTCACCTACAGCCGTTTCACCTGAAGTCATCACAGCATCAGTACCATCAAGTACCGCGTTTGCCACATCGGAGACTTCAGCACGCGTCGGTATCGGACTATGCACCATAGATTCCATCATCTGTGTAGCAGTAATCACACAACAATTCGTCTTTTGTGCTTGAGAGATCAATGATTTTTGCACACCGGGAACTTCTGCATCACCAATTTCCACACCAAGATCACCACGCGCCACCATGATGGCATCTGAAGCAGCAAGTATTTCATCTATGACCTCCAGTGCTTCGGAAGTTTCTATTTTAGAGACAATCCCAGCATCACTGTCGTTATCTTTCAGCAATTCACGCACGCGATAGATATCATCCGCACGTTTTAAGAATGAAATCGCGATGTAATCTAGATCTAATTCTTTTGCATAAGTGATGTCTTTAAGGTCTTTTTCTGTCAAACATGCTGCGGATAAACCGCCGCCTTTGCGATTCATGCCTTTATTACTTGAAAGCTCACCACCAACAATAACTGTGGTTTTAACCAAGGGACCTTCAACACTATCTACGTGCAAAGAGATGCGACCATCGTCCAGTAATAAGGTGTCACCGGCCACTACATCATTGACTAGACCTTTGTAAGTAAACCCTATTACATCTTTAGTACCAGACTCTAAGTCTAGCTCAGCATCTAGAGTAAACTTATCACCCGGCAGGATATTAACCTTACCTTCCTTAAAACGACCAATACGCAATTTAGCACCTTGCAAATCACCTAAGATACCAACGTTATAGTGTTTTTCTTTACTGATACGTCGCACCATCTCAACACGACGTTTGTGTTCTTCGATACTGCCATGTGAAAAATTCAATCTGACGAGATCGATGCCCGCATCGATCATATCCGACATGACTTGTTCATCATCTGTGGCCGGACCTAATGTTGTGATAATTTTAGTGCGTCGATGCATCATAGTTATTGTGCCTTTGCTAGTGTGCCTTTGCTAGTGTGCGTTGCTGGAGTATCTCCACCGCAGGTAAAACCTTGCCTTCAAGAAACTCTAAAAATGCACCACCACCTGTTGATATATATGAAATATTATTCGCTATATTGAACTTATCAATTGCTGCGACTGTATCGCCCCCGCCTGCTATAGAGAAAGCTTCACTGTCTGCAATTGCTTGCGCCAATGTTTTTGTTCCTTGTGCAAAATTATCAAACTCAAACACACCGAGTGGCCCATTCCATACAATTGTGCCTGCTTGTTTCATCAAGGCCGTTAATTGTTTACAACTTTCAGGCCCTATATCCAAAATTAAATCATCATCTGCTACCGCATCAACGGATTTTATTTCTGCCTCGGCTTGTTTTGAAAAACTTTTCGCACACACAACATCTACAGGTATGGGAATTTGGGTGCCTGTCGCTTGCGCTTTCTGAATAAACTTCTTAGCAACATCGACCAAATCTTCTTCATGTAGAGATTGACCAATAGAATAACCTGCTGCGGCAATAAATGTGTTAGCGATACCTCCACCAATAACGAGCTGATCAACTTTAGTGATAAGTTGTTCAAGTAACGCCAATTTTGTCGATACCTTAGAGCCACCCACGATTGCGACTATAGGATGAGCCGGTGTTTCCAAAGCATGAGCCAAAGCCCGCAACTCAGCGCTCAATAATGGACCTGCACAAGCAATAGGAGCAAACTCAGCCACGCCATAGGTAGAGGCTTGTGCACGATGCGCGGTGCCGAATGCATCCATAACATACACATCACACAAAGCGGCCATTTTCTGTGAAAGCTCAGGCGCAGACTTTTTCTCACCTGCTAAAAATCTAACATTTTCACACAACACAATCTGACCTGGCTGAATATCAATGCGTTCAATCCAATCACGCACTAAATTAACTTGCACCCCTAACGCCTCCGTTAACGCCGCAGCCACAGGTGCCAGACTTAAAGATGCATCATATTCACCCTCTACCGGTCGCCCTAAATGCGACATCACCATGACGGCTGCACCTTGCTTCAATGCATACTGTAAAGTCGGCAAAGAGGCTCGAATGCGTGCGTCATTAGTAATTTTACCCTCATGAATGGGCACGTTTAGGTCTTGACGAATTAGGACTCTCTGTCCGCTCAAAGACAGGTCGTGCATTTCAGTTAAATTGGGCATATACCCTCATCATCAAAATACCTGACTCTATTTTGCGTTATATAAGGCTACTGTGGTGTCGAGCATACGGTTAGAGAATCCCCACTCATTGTCATACCATGATTGCACTTTCACTAAGGTGCCACCCATCACTTTAGTCAGAGTAGACTCAAAAATTGATGAAGCTGGATTATGATTAAAATCACATGACACTAATGGTTGATCGTTATACGCCAGCACACCATTCAAGGCGCCTTGAGAAGCTGCCAAGATAGTGTTGTTAACTTCTTCTACACTAGTCTCACGAGACGCTTGGAAAGTTAAATCCACGATCGATACGTTAATAGTTGGCACACGCATAGCAAAACCATCTAGTTTGCCATTCATCTCTGGCAACACTAGGCCCACGGCTAATGCAGCACCAGTCTTAGTAGGAATCATAGATTGAGTGGCTGAACGCGCGCGACGCAGGTCAGAGTGCGCCACATCTGTAAGCACTTGGTCATTGGTATATGCATGAATAGTTGTCATCAACCCGTGCTCAAGACCAATCTTTTCATGCAAAGGCTTAACTAAAGGAGCTAGACAATTAGTTGTGCAAGAGGCATTCGATATCACGGTATCGGAAGATTTTAAGATATCATCGTTTACGCCATACACAACAGTTGCATCAACATCACTGCCACCAGGTGCTGAGATGATGACCTTTTTGGCACCTGCTGCAAGATGGGCAGAAGCCTTTTCTTTGCTCGCAAAAAATCCGGTCGACTCATGCACCACATCAACATCCAGCTCTCCCCAAGGAAGTTTGGCTGGATCTCTCTCACTGCATACACGGATACGATCACCGTTGATAATCATATGATCTCCCTCTAATGAAACATCAGCATTAAACTTTCCATGGGCTGAATCATACTGAGTTAGGTGTGCGTTGGTGCTGGCATCAGCTAAGTCATTAATTGCCACCACTTGAATCTCATCAGTGCGACCAGACTCATATAATGCGCGTAAAATGTTGCGACCTATTCTTCCATATCCGTTAATTGCAATTTTAATTGCCATTTTGCTTCCTCGTTAAAATACTTAAATCTAAATTAATGCTTTAGCACGTAGGTATATATTATCGGCAGTAAAACCGAAATGCTCCATGAGCACATCACCTGGAGCTGATAAACCAAATTCATCTAACCCCACAACATCTCCATCTAGGCCTACATATTTGCGCCAAAAATCTGTCACACCTGCCTCGACAGCAATACGTGCCCGCACATTATTGGGCAGCACAGAATTTTTATATTCGTCAGTTTGCAAATCAAACACATCAGTGCTGGGCATGGATACCACGCGCACACCAACATTTTCTGTCGCTAATCGTTGCCCTGCTTGTAGAGCAATTTCTACCTCGGTCCCTGTGGCAATGATAATAAGTTGGCATTCGACGTCATTCTCATACAACACATACCCTCCCTGTCGAATGGCTGTAATCTGCTCGTCTGAACGCGTCATAAAAGTTGCATTTTGTCTGGAGAATCCCATTGCTGTGGGCTTCTTCATATCGATACTGGTCATCCATGCCACCATGGACTCCACCGTGTCACATGGACGCCAGACCATTAAGTTGGGAATACTTCTTAGACTGGCGAAGTGCTCAACCGATTGATGCGTGGGGCCATCTTCTCCCAGACCGATGGAATCATGTGTATACACAAATAGACAGTGGGTATCCATGAGCGCTGCCATACGTACAGCGTTTCTAGCGTAATCCGAAAACGTCAGGAATGTCCCGCTGTAAGGAATAAACCCACCGTACAATGCCATGCCATTCATCATCGCCGACATGGCGAATTCTCGCACGCCATAATAAATATAGTTGCCTGAGGCATCCTCCGGCACCACGCCTTTAGACCCTGACCACCAAGTGTTATTGGAGCCAGTCAAATCGGCTGATCCCCCCGTAAGTTCTGGCAATAATGGCCCGATACCCTCAAGCGCTCGTTCTGATGCTTTGCGCGTCGCGGCGGTCTTAGCCTCAGCAACGATGGTAGCGAGTGCTTGCTGCGATTGTTGGGCCCATTGTTCAGGTAATTCTCCACGACAACGTCGTAATAATTCTTTCGCTTGCTGAGGATATTGTCGAGCATAGTCCTGCATCAGCTCATCCCACTGCGCTTGTTTTGCCTGGCCGGCTATTTTTGCATCCCACTGAGCGTATATATCATCAGGAATTTCAAATGGTGGGTGCGGCCAATCCAATGTTTCACGCGCTAATTGAATTTCTTCATCACCCAGTGGTGCACCATGAATACCTGAAGTCCCTTGTTTATTAGGTGACCCCTGTCCAATCACTGTTTTGCAGTCGATCAGTGTCGGCTGTGATAAATTTTGTTTAGCTAGTTGTATGGCCTGATCAATACTCGCGGAATTATGACCATCTACATCTCGAATTACTTGCCATCCGTAGGATTCAAATCGCCGCGGAATATCTTCGGTGAACCACCCCTGCACTTCACCATCAATAGAGATGCCATTATCATCATAAAAAACGATCAATTTGCCAAGATTATGAGTGCCCGCAAGAGAACAGGCCTCATGAGATATTCCCTCCATTAAACAGCCATCTCCAGCGAAAACATAGGTAAAATGATCGATTATGCTGATATCTTGCTGATTGAACTGCGCCCCAAGCATCTTCTCTGCCAGCGCCATACCCACCGCATTGGCTAGACCTTGTCCAAGCGGACCCGTGGTGGTCTCAACGCCAGGCGCCTCATTCACTTCGGGGTGACCTGCGGTTTTGGAGTGTAACTGACGGAAATCTTTGAGGTCTTGCATCGTCAGGTCATAACCACTTAGGTGTAAAAGCGCATAAATCAACATGGAACCATGGCCATTTGATAGTATGAAGCGGTCACGATTGATCCAGTGTGGATCTGTCGGATTGTGGTTAAGATGTTGGCGCCATAACACCTCAGCGATATCTGCCATTCCCATCGGCGCTCCAGGATGCCCAGATTTCGCCTGCTGAACGGCATCCATACTCAATATTCTTATGGCATTAGCCAATTGTTTTTGCTTATCCACGTGTCTTTATCTTAAGGTAAATTAAAAGAAGCATCATTCGACGCCAACGCATAAGTATAAAAGAATCCTAACCATTGCGATGTGTATGGGCGATCGCTTAGAGCGCCAGTATTTTCCATGACTTAAGCGGTTGTCGCAAGTAACCCCCCCTAATGGAATGGCTATGAAAAATTCTCTATGGCTCTAGGTTGTGTTCTTTTTCCATTTGATACTACATCCCACACTCGGTTTTTGTTCTGGAGATATGGCTCTATCCATCAATAATGATTCGATTGCCGTGCGCAGATCACTGCCCGTCACCGGCTGGGAATTTCCCGGGGTGGCGTCATCTAATCGTCCTCTGTAAACACACGCCAATGAATGATCAAATAGGAAAAAATCTGGTGTGCATTCTGCCTGATAAGCCTTGGCTATCGCCTGCGTCTCATCATAAAGATAAGGGAAACCATAAGCGTGTTTTTGACTCGCCAGCACCATTTTGTCTGGAGCGTCATCAGGATAGGCTTCGATATCATTAGCATTAATCGCGATCATACCGATTCCACGCGGCAAGTAGTCACGGCTCAACCTTGCCAGTTCCTCGTTATACTGCTTAACATAGGGGCAGTGATTACAGATAAACATCACTAATGTGCCCGTTTCACCCTTACACTCTGCCAATGTTCGCCACTGCCCCGAAGCTGGCTCGATTAATTTAAAGTCTGGGGCAATGGTCCCTAGAGGAATCATGGTTGAATCTGCTTTAGCCATACATTTTTGCTAGATGTTATTAGTTATGTTGAGTGTGTAAACCCTGCACGAATCATTAAATGCGTCATCTTTAATTTTGAATATTTTGATTTCATTATATGAAATCTATACACCTACTGCTGAGACTTTCCTATCATGTTAAGTTTCACGCTATAATTAGGCTGTTATGAAGCTTATGTATCATGCTCATAATAGACGATAAAGAACAATCACCAGCGACAACACACACTAAACATTTTCAAACGTTCAAAACCCTGAAAATTGACGAAATCTTACGATCATGACTGAAAGCACCTTGTTTACCTCAGAATCTGTCTCTGAAGGCCATCCCGATAAAATCTCTGATCAAGTGTCAGATGCTATCCTCGATGCCGCACTAGCCCAAGACCCAGATGCACGTGTTGCATGTGAGACCTTAGTTAAAACAGGACTGGTGTTAATGGCTGGTGAGATTACCACTAGCGCCAATATCGATTATGAGAGCATTGCACGCGAGACCATTAATAAAATAGGTTATGACCATTCCGATATTGGCTTTGATGGTAATACCTGTGCAGTCATCACAGCACTAGGTGAACAAGCTGCCGATATCGCTCAAGGTGTTGACCGGGCACGACCTGAAGATCAAGGCGCAGGTGATCAAGGTTTAATGTTTGGCTATGCATCCAATGAAACTGACGTGCTTATGCCTGCCCCCATTACTTATGCTCACCGACTAGTAAAACAACAGGCGAATATGCGTCGTACAACGTTAAAGTGGCTGCGACCGGATGCTAAGAGCCAAGTCACTTTTCGATACGAGAATAATCAACCAGTGTGTGTGGATGCCGTGGTGTTATCGACTCAGCATCATCCAGATATCCATCAAGATGATCTATATGAAGCTGTGATGGAACATATCATCAAACCCGTTCTACCCGCAGAGTGGTTAAATAAAAACACCCGCTATCATATTAATCCAACCGGGAAGTTTGTCATCGGCGGGCCTGTTGGGGACTGTGGTCTCACTGGTCGAAAGATTATTGTAGATACCTATGGCGGCATGGCGCGTCATGGTGGCGGTGCATTTTCTGGTAAAGATCCATCAAAAGTGGATCGCTCAGCAGCTTATGCAGGACGCTATGTCGCTAAAAATATTGTTGCTGCGGGATTAGCTGATCGTTGTGAAATACAAATTTCGTATGCTATTGGAGTGGCTGAACCAACGTCGATCTCTATTAATACTTTTGGTACTGGCACTCTCAGTGATCAACAGATAGAACAACGCGTGCGGGCTAACTTCGACTTGCGACCTTATGGTATCTTAAACATGTTAGATCTTAAGCAACCCATTTATAAAGCTAGCGCCAGCTATGGCCATTTTGGTCGCTCCGAATCTGAATTTACGTGGGAACGCACCGATAAAGTGGAAGCCTTACAGAACTCGTAAACTACACCACCACATTCTCCTACCGTCAACCTCTCCATAGGTTGACGCGCGGACAAACCAATACAATTGCACATCAAAGGAAACAGCATGAACAGCGAAGATTACAAAGTTGCCGATATCACATTGGCCGATTGGGGACGTAAGGAAATTGCGATCGCACAAACTGAAATGCCCGGATTAATGTCGCTACGAGAAAAATATGCTGGACAACAACCTCTCGCAGGCGCGCGCATCGTCGGTTGTTTACATATGACTATACAAACCGCCGTATTGATAGAAACACTCCGTGAACTGGGTGCAGAATTACGTTGGTCTTCATGCAATATTTTCTCTACTCAAGATCACGCCGCGGCAGCGATAGCTGCCAGCGGTATTCCAGTATTCGCTTGGAAGGGAGAAACTGAAGAAGAATACGAATGGTGTATTGAGCAAACTATTACTGGCCCTGATAACTGGACGCCTAATCTTTTACTGGATGACGGTGGTGACTTAACTAAACTCATGCATGACAAATACCCACAATTACTTGCCGACATTAAGGGAGTTTCAGAGGAGACGACTACCGGGGTTAAACGCCTGTATGACATGCTGGAAGCTGGCCAATTAAAGATCCCTGCTATCAACGTCAACGACTCTGTGACTAAATCAAAATTCGATAATTTGTACGGCTGTCGTGAGTCGTTAGTTGACGGTATTAAGCGTGCTACTGATGTAATGATTGCAGGTAAAGTGGCTGTTGTGTGTGGCTATGGAGATGTCGGTAAAGGTTCAGCTCAGTCACTACGTGGTCTGGGTGCCACTGTATGGGTCACTGAAATTGATCCTATCTGTGCTTTGCAAGCCGCCATGGAAGGTTATCGCGTCGTCACACTGGACGAGGCATGCTCACAAGCGGATATTTTTGTTACCACCACGGGCAACTTCAAAATTATTACTCATGATCATATGCTAGCGATGAAAGATCAGGCGATAGTTTGCAACATCGGTCACTTCGATAATGAAATTGATGTAGCAAGTCTGGAAAACTACCAGTGGGAAGAAATCAAACCACAAGTTGATCATGTAATTTTCCCGGACGGTAAACGTATCATCCTGTTGGCCAAGGGGCGTCTAGTCAATCTCGGCTGTGGCACTGGACATCCTAGCTTTGTGATGTCGAACTCATTCACCAACCAAGTGCTGGCTCAACTAGAATTGTGGAACAACAACGGTCAATACAATAATCAAGTGTATATTTTACCCAAGCACCTGGACGAGGAAGTGGCGCGCTTGCACTTAGACCAAATTGGCGCCAAATTAACAACCCTGAGCAATGAACAAGCTGACTATATTGGTGTACCGGTAAATGGCCCTTACAAGTCAGATCATTATCGTTATTAAAATCACCTCAATGACATCAGGCATCTTAACCCTTCATAGGGTATAGGCATTATCTATGCGTGTACCACGAATTTACACTCCTCACCCACTGTCCGAATCACACACCGTGGGATTAGATGAAAAAGGGATTAAGCATGTTCGAGAGGTATTGCGTTTAAGTGTCGGGCATCAGGTCATCCTATTTAATGGAGATGGCTATAATTACTTGGGTGAAATAGTTGAATCACAAAAACGCGGTGTTAGTGTCCTCATTCAAGATCAAGTCCACGTCGAATTTGAATCGTCACTGCAAATACACTTATTACAACCACTATGCCGTTCTGACAAGATGGATTGGTGTCTACAAAAAGCCACCGAACTTGGAGTCAGTGCGATTACCCCCTTTATCAGCTCGCGGGTTAATTTCAATCTCCCCCCTAAAAAAGTTGAAAAGAAACTCACACACTGGCAATCGGTGATTCATAGTGCATGTGAACAATGCGGTAGAGCTATTATCCCTCTAGTTAGAGCGCCTGTAGAATACCAAACGCTAATTGCCTCACTGCCCAAACATAGCCATAAAATTATCGCCAACCCTCATCAAGCAACCACCCACACTCATAACCCTGAGATAGTATCTGAGCATCAACAGGAAGTTATATGCGCTGTCGGCCCTGAGGGCGGATTCAGCCCCGAAGAAATTCAATTGTCACTTCAACACAGCTTCCAATCACAACGCTTGGGCCCGCGTATACTGCGCTTAGAGACAGCAGTCGTAACTTTATTAACCATGACACAAGCACGCTTCGGCGACTTGAATTAAACTGTTAACACACCCAACTCAAGCTCGAGTGACACAAGCTAAAACCCTAACTAATGCACTAAAGGTATTTTCGTGACTCAATCACTGGCCATCTTGATGGATCCTATAGAAGCCATCAACATTGAAAAAGATAGTAGCTTTGCTATGTTGCTGGAAGCACAGCGACGTGGTTGGGAGATACACTATTTGATACCTGATAGTCTATTTGCATTGGACGGACAAGCCTACGCACAGTGCGCCAATTTAACTGTCATAGAAGATCCAAACTGTTGGCATCAACTCAGTCCCGCTTACCAATGCATACTGAGTGATTTCGATGTAATTTTAATGCGCAAAGATCCTCCATTTGATATGGAGTTTATCTACATCAGTTATTTGTTAGATCTAGCTAAACAACATGGCACACTCGTCATTAATGACCCCAGCAGCCTGAGAAATTTCAATGAGAAGTTTTCCATCATGAATTTCCCTCAGTGTTGCGCCCCAACCATTGTCAGCAAAAATCAGGACATTATTAACACTTTTCTAGAGCAACATAAAACCATTGTCAGCAAACCAATGGATGCTATGGGGGGTGAATCAATTTTCAAACTCAAATATCAGGATACCCACAGTCAAATAATTATTGATGAGGCTACTCAACACGGCACCCAAACGATTATGTGTCAACAATTTCTAAAGGAAGTCAGTGCTGGCGATAAACGCATTTTATTAATACGTGGCGAACCCATCCCCTACGCGCTTGCTCGCGTGCCACAGGGAGATGAATTCCGTGCCAATCTCAATATGGGAGGACTTGGTCATGGGGTGGAATTAAGCGAACGCGATTACTGGATTTGCCAACAAATACAACCCACCTTGGTCGATAACGGCATCGTTTTTGCTGGTATTGATGTGATTGGCGACTACCTAACTGAAATCAATATCACCAGCCCAACATGTATACGACAATTGGATAGACTCTATAACCTTAATATCAGCGCAGTCTTATTTGACGCCATTGAGGATATGTTAGAAGCTTAGTTGTATGTCAGATAAACATTCTTATGTTGGGCAATTATTGATCGCTATGCCATCGCTCATAGACCCTGAGTTCAGTCACAGCGTGTCTCTCATCTGTGAGCACAGCCCTGAGAGAGGCACTATGAGTATTATTCTTAATCATCCTCTATCGATGACTTTGCAGGAATTAATCCAACAATCGAGTATCGATACACCCGATCATTTCGATGATCATTCATTAGTGCGAGCGGGAGGGCCTGTCGGTATGGACCATGGATTTATATTACATGACTCAGACTCACAACGCTGGCCATCAACAATTCCTATCTCCAGCTCATTATCACTGTGCGCATCGAACGATATTCTTTTTGATATCGCCCACAATCAAGGACCTCGAAATTGCATTGCAGTTGTAGGATATTCAGGTTGGTCTCCAGGCCAATTGGAAAGTGAAATTGCAGATAATTATTGGCTCACCGCAGATGTTGATAACACCTTTATCTTCAACACTCCCACAAGTGATCAATGGCACCATGCAGGGAAACTTTTAGGTATAGATTTGAATTTGCTCAATTCTAATGTAGGTCACGCATAGTGAGTAAATTATTCATGGCGTTTGATTTTGGTGAACGTCGCACAGGTGTAGCTATCAGTCAAAGTCTCACTCAAACTGCTCAGCCATTAACCACGATATCCAATGCCCTAGGTAAAATAGACTGGCCAACGATTGAAAAGCTTTTGCAAGAATGGAAACCACAAGAAATCATCGTCGGCCTACCTGATGATTCCGAGCAAAATAAAGTGTTACGCAGAAAGATTATGAAGTTTGTTCATGAATTGAAATCTCGTTTTCAACTGCCTGTGCACACTCATGATGAGACATTAACCTCTGATGAAGCCTATTTTCATCTGAAAAAACAGCGTCAGCAATCGAAAAAAAGTATTAATAAAAAAGAAATTGACAAAATTGCTGCGGCAATTTTGTTGGAATCGTGGATGAGTGTTAATCTACCTACATGAATACCAATATCGATTCACTCCTAAACTCACTGGCTGATCAAACAAAAGCCCATCTTGAGCAATTAGGTGAACAATCACCGCTCATCGTAGGTATACGCACTGGCGGTATATGGGTGGCTGAACATCTGCATCGCGCGCTCAATTTGAGTAATACCATCGGCGTGTTAGATATTTCTTTCTACCGAGATGATTTCAGTCGTTTGGGTCTGAATCCGCAAGTAAAACCCTCACAGTTACCCTTGGACATCACTGATCAGAATATTATTCTAGTTGATGATATCCTACACACTGGAAGAACCATACGCGCAGCCATGAATGAATTATTCGACTACGGTCGGCCAGCGAGTGTGAGCCTTGCCGTATTAATAGACCGCGGGGGACGTGAGTTACCCATCAGCGCGCAAATGGTTGGAGATGCAGTAGAGCTTCCTGCTCACCAACATGTTAAATTAACTGGACCTGAGCCTCTGGCACTTGAGATCATCACGACAGACTGACGACGAAAATGATGCAGCACTTCTTAACAACTGAATCACTCTCCCTAGATCAGTTGACCACTATATTGGATACCGCTGAGTCATTCTATAAAGTTGATGGCAGGCATGTGAAGAAAGTTCCTCTGCTGCGCGGTAAAACCATCGTTAATCTTTTCTTTGAAGCCAGCACACGAACACGCACAACCTTTGAACTGGCTGCTAAACGATTGTCAGCTGATGTGTTAAATATCAATGTTGATGCTTCCGCTACAGTTAAAGGTGAAAGCCTTTTAGATACACTACGTAATCTAGAAGCTATGGATGTCGATATGTTCATCATTCGTCACCAAGACAGTGGAGCTGCAAAATTTATTTCACAACACGTCGCTCCAGGAATTAGCGTTATAAATGCGGGTGATGGCAGACATGCTCACCCTACTCAAGCCATGCTGGACATGTTTACTATCCGCCGCATTAAGAAAGATTTTACTCGCCTAAAAGTGGCAATTGTTGGCGATTTAGCCCACTCGCGCGTCGCCCGTTCACAAATCCATGCATTGCGAACTTTAGGTACACAAGACATTCGGGTCATTGCTCCTAAAACATTACTGCCTAACCAGATCGAAACACTGGGAGTGCAAGCCTTCCAAAACATGGAAGATGGTCTCAGCAATGCGGATATTATTATCATGCTACGCTTACAAAAAGAGCGTATGCAAGGTGCATTTTTACCCAGTGAGCATGAATACTTTAATTTATTTGGCCTCACACCCGAGCGTTTATCACTGGCTGCAGATGACGCTACGGTGATGCATCCGGGTCCAATTAATCGCGGCGTAGAAATCAGTTCAGAAGTCGCAGACGGCAATCAATCCGTTATCTTAGAGCAGGTCTCAAATGGCATCGCGGTACGCATGGCTATCATGTCCTTATTGGCAGGAGGTCAATCATGAAGATTGCACTCAAGCATGCCCATATGATCGATCCGGCCAATGGCATAGATCGACCATGTGATCTGTATATTTGCGATAAGAAAATAGCTGCACTAGACACTGCACCTGAGGGTTGGCAGTCTGACAAAGTTTTGGACTTATCCGGCCACACCATTATCCCTGGCATGGTCGATATCGCCACTCACTTACGCGAGCCTGGTCAAGAACATAAGGCCACTATCGCTTCAGAAACGTTTGCTGGCGTCGCTGCAGGCATCACCTCAATGGTCTGTTCACCCGATACGAATCCGGTGATCGATACTCCAGCCGAGGTCGAATTTATTCAACAACGCAGTCAATTCTCTGCTTACTGTCATGTCTATGTGATGGGCGCTCTTACCACTCAACTTGCAGGTGAGTACTTAAGCGAAATGGCCGCTTTAAAACAAGCCGGTGTGGTTGGCGTGAGTAACTCACTTCATCCATTAGCGAATAATTTAGTGCTCAGACGCGCAATGGAATACGCTGCTAGTCAAGATCTCACTGTATTCTTTCATCCACATGATCATCATCTAGCGGCCAACGGTTGCATGCATGAAGGTGCGAATGCCACTCGCATGGGGCTACCAGGCATTCCAACCGCTGCCGAGACTGCAGCGGCTAGCACCTGCTTATCTATTATTGAAGACACCAATGTGCGTGTGCATTTTTGTCGTATTTCGACTCAGCGCACACTGCAGATGCTGGAGCGAGCATTGTATGATGGCGCCCCCGTCAGTGCTGATATATGTATGCACCAATTATTTCTAAGCGACGAAGACATCCATGGTTTTGATAGCCACTATCATACAATTCCACCGCTACGCAGCCGCTCGGATCTTGAAGGGCTACGGGCACGTTTAAATAGTAACGTCTTAATGAGTCTATGTTCTGATCACCAACCACATGAACCAGATGCTAAACTAGCGCCATTCCCAGCCACTGAACCTGGCATATCAAGCTTAGAAACACTGCTCCCGCTAACATTGAAGCTTAGCCAAGAAACCTCACTATCGTTATCAGAGGTAATTGCGCTAGTAACCACCAAACCTGCTCAATTAATTGGTATCGATGCAGGAAAACTCAATGTGGGTGCCACAGCAGATATCTGCGTATTTGATTCACAACAGGAATGGCAACTAACTGCAGAAAACATCCAAAGTGAGGGTAAAAATACGCCTTACCTAAACCAGACTTTACAGGGCAGAGTCACTCATACTTTTGTTGAAGGTGAGCTGGTCTACCAACTTACATCATGACTGAAGCATCCATTTTCCCAGAGCAGGCGCGCGTGCTAGAGCATCATGCTCTAGCCGATCATCAATATATTATTCGTCTACATGTTCCAAACTGTGCCACCCATGTGCTACCCGGTAATTTCATTCATTTGAGTTGCGATCAAAATCCATATGCCTTGAAACGTCCGTTTTCAGTATTACGGTGTGATGCAGTACAGGGCTGGATAGAAGTACTCTATAAGACTGTCGGTGAAGGCACACGCAATCTCAGTCTCGCGAAGATTGGCGATCAATTAGCTTGTCTTGGACCTATAGGGAATAATTTTGAACTATCTGATAACAAAACATTACCTCTATTACTAGGGGGCGGTGTAGGAATACCACCCATCGTATTTTTTGCAGAACATTTGAAGGCGCATACAGATATTAGACCTCTGGTGATGATGGGCTCTGAGATTGCTTTTCCTTTCATCGTTGAGACATCTCGACAATCACTGGCGGGTGTCCCTGAGCAAAGCAATGCTGTCATGCAATCTTTGCAAGCTCAAAATATTCAGTCGCGTTTATGTTCCAAACAAGGGTATGAAGGCTTCTTTGATGGCTACATCAACGAACTAGCCGAGTGTTGGTTATCAGAGTTAGACTCCAAACAATTAAATGGTGTGGAAATTTTTGCTTGCGGACCTGAGCCGATGCTCAAAGCTGTAGCTGCACTAGCAAAAAAATATCAGCTAGCTTGCCAACTCTCTCTTGAAGAACACATGGCATGTGCTGTCGGTGGATGTGCCGGCTGCACCGTCAAGATCACCGATACCCATGATCAAGCACAGATGAAGCGTGTATGCGTTGATGGCCCAGTATTTGATGCATATTCGGTATATTAAATTTAAGTCTGTTCTACCCGCCATACACAAAGCCTTAGATAATCACTGATCATAATATATCTCCATTATGTGAAATTATCTTTATACGCGGCTTTAAGGAGTGCCTCCTCACGTGTAATGACGCCTTGCTGCAGTATTCGTTGGAGGCATTGATCTAATGTTTGCATGCCCACATCCTGACCAGTTTGTATAGCAGAATACATTTGTGCAATCTTATCTTCTCGAATGAGATTTCTTATCGCAGGTGTAGACATCATAATTTCGTGTGCAGCCACACGCCCACCACCAATTTTTTTACATAACGTTTGTGACACCACCGCTTGTAATGATTCAGACAACATTGAACGCACCATATCTTTATCATTAGCAGGGAATACATCTATAATTCTATCTATGGTTTTAGCAGCAGAACGAGTATGTAAAGAAGCAAAGACTAAATGACCTGTCTCTGCGGCCGTAAGCGCAAGACTGATAGTCTCCAAGTCACGCAACTCACCGACTAAAATTGTATCTGGGTCTTCACGCAGCGCTGAGCGCAATGCTTGTTTAAAACTATTTGTGTCGCGATCAATTTCACGTTGATTAACCAAACATTTTCGACTCTCATGGATGAATTCGATGGGATCTTCGATTGTCAATATATGCCCATGTTCAGTTTGATTTTTATAATCAATTATTGCGGCCAAGGTTGTGGATTTACCGGATCCAGTAGGTCCTGTGACCAGCACTAATCCTCTTTGTAATGCAGCTATTTGACGAAAAATTTGTGGGCAATCAAGCGCCTCAAGACTTTGAACTTCACTAGGAATAGTTCTAAATACTGCCGCATTACCACGATTTTGATTGAACGCATTAACACGAAAACGTGCACAACCTGCAATCTCAAATGAAAAATCAATTTCAAGATTATTTTCAAAATATTTGCACTGCTGATCAGTCATGATCTCAACTATCATATTATGCACATCATTGCTGTCTAGCGCCGCCAAATTAATACGTGTTATGTCTCCATCAATACGAACCATTGGTGGAAGATCAGCTGACAGATGTAAATCAGAGGCTTTATGCTGCACTGAAAATGCTAACAGTTGGACAATATCGCATGATGATTGGTGACCATACTCGCTATTAACTAAATCAGCTCTCACATCATTTGCATGATCATGCTGTGTACTTATCTGCATATCCAAACTTAAATGATTGTCAGGTTCTATATCTAAATTCATAATCTTTCATACGTCTTGTAGGTATTTAATTTATGTAGTCAGATTGATTCATTCAATCATCAGTCTGTACAAAATGTTGATGAATAAATGAATACCATGCATTTTGTTTATTGAGTGATGAGTAATGATTTCTGCATCGCTTATTTCAATGGCATACTATGGGTATGTAGAGTGCTAAACTGTAATTTAGCGATAAGCCAACCTATTCTAACGATAAATGACACACGGTCCGCCTATGAGTTCTGTTGATCTAGCACATAATATTTCATCTACTCGAGAGAAAATTAAAGCGGTGTGTCGTGAATATAATCGCAGTGATGACGTGCTCTTGATCGCCGTGAGTAAAACTAGAAGTGCAGATGAGTGTAGAAATGCTTACACATGTGGTCAGACTCATTTTGGTGAGAATTACCTGCAAGAAGCGCTAGATAAAATCTCTGCCCTATCAGATTTGAATATCATCTGGCATTTCATAGGGCCTATTCAAAAAAATAAAACTCGTCCTATAGCTGAAAATTTTAGCTGGGTGCACAGCGTTGACAGAGAAATTATTGCTCAGAGACTCAGTCAGCAAAGACCCACACACCTGCCAGCCTTAAAGCTTTGCATTCAAATTAATATCGATGATGAAGACAGCAAATCCGGTATAGCGCCGGAGCAACTGCCAGACTTCGCAGAAAAAATCCATGCTTTACCTAATATAGAATTGGCTGGATTAATGGCCATACCACGAGCACAAACTGATTTTGATTCACAATATAATACCTTCAATCAACTTAGGTTATTATTGAACTCATTAAAACCTGAGCTCAATCATTGCAATACGCTGTCTATGGGCATGAGTAATGACTATACAGCCGCAATTGCTGCAGGTTCAACCATAGTCCGTATCGGCACTGCCATCTTTGGTCCACGCCGTTACCCAAAGGAATAAGCACATGACGATACAAATGATCAATCAAACCGTCCTGATTATTGGCTTGGGCAACATGGGTAGCGCTTTGGCAGAAGGTCTCATGCAATTAGATTCCTGCCCTCAGTTGATCCTATGTGAACATAATTCTGATCGTCATGAGCAATTACAAACGCAATTTCCAACAGCCACACTCATCACTCAATATGATCAGTGTCACACAGCACCTGATATTGTCATCCTCGCAATGAAACCTAAAGACATTAAAAGTACTTGTCAGCAATTGGCAACAGAGCTCCCTAATGATACCTTGATACTGTCGATTGCTGCTGGTGTTCCAAGTGTAGCAATACTCTCATGGTTGGGAGAACAGCACTCTGTAATTCGCTGCATGCCAAATACGCCTGCTAGCATCGGTGTAGGTATGAGTGGACTTTACACGCCGACTCAAACATCAACACAACATAAAGCGCTAGCGCAACAAATCATGCTAGCAACTGGGAAAGTTCTGTGGCTGGATAGTGAAGAAAAAATTGATGCATTAACTGCCATATCTGGAAGTGGTCCAGCTTATGTTTTCCACTTGATGTCTTGCTTACAAAAAGCTGGCGAATCACTGGGGTTTAGTCAGGACGAAACACGTCTGATGGTTCAACAAACGGTGCTGGGCGCCGCGCAACTTGCTCAAAATGATGTGCCATTTTTACAATTACAAAAAAATGTCACTTCTAAAGGTGGCACTACGGAAAGTGCACTTAATATTTTCCACCAGCATAATCTTGAGAGCATCGTGCAAGAAGCTCTCGATGCAGCCTACCGACGTGCTGCTGAAATAAGTAATACCTATAAGGATAAATGATGGCAGCCACCAATAATCTACTTATCTTTCTCATCGATATTTTAATTTCTATGTATGTAGGCGCGTTATTGCTACGCGTTTTATTGGCCTACACTCGTGCAGATTTCTACAATCCAATTTCCCAGTTTCTAGTGAGCATTACCAATCCTGCACTCATTCCTTTACGCAAAATCCTGCCAAGCATAGGCAGTATAGACACCGCAAATTGGATTTTAATACTTATACTTCAGGGGTTTAGAATATATTCACTCGCTCGACTGAATGGCTTTGAACTTTCAATCAGTACCCTGCTAATTGCCTCTATCCTTCAAGTCCTTTCAACAATACTGACTATTTTGATTTACGCTATTTTGATCCGAGCCGTTTTGAGCTGGTTCCAAAACCCTTACCAACAGGAAAATCCTTTAGTTTCTGTTGTTTACTCTATTACGGAACCATTATTACGGCCGGCAAGAAAAATTCTGCCGCCAGTAAACATGATCGACCTATCTGCATTTTTTGTGATACTTATTTTGTATTGTTTGCAGATAATTATACGTTCTTTTTAAGCCATATCGTGTGGCCCAAATAAGCTAGAAAATAACAAAACAACACAAATTGCATTCTCTAAAACCTTGTGTACAATTCCACATTACTAAGAGAACAATACGCGTTATATAGCTAAACTATAGCGAAGCAATAATAAAATACACACCACACCACAAAAGGGAAAATACTTCATGGCTGTTAAGAAAAAAGTTGCAGCACCTGCTGTAAAAAAACCACCCACCAAGTCAGAAATCTTAAATTCTATCGCCACTGAGACAGGCTTAACACGTAAAGATGTAGCATCGGTGTTTACAGCACTCGAGGGAGTTATTGCTAAAGAGATGAAGCCAAGAGGCTCAGGCTTATTCAATCTAGTCGGATTATGTAAAATCAAAGTTGTCAAGAAACCTGCAACAAAAGCACGCAAAGGCATCAATCCATTCACTGGTGAAGAAACAGTATTTAAAGCTAAGCCTGCGAGAAAAGCGGTTAAGATTCTACCTCTCAAGGGCCTAAAAGATATGGTCTAATGACCTCGGCTCCCACCAAAGCCTCTCTTGTCTAGGGCCTTGGTGGGATAACTTACTCACCCAAGTCCCAGCTGCTTCGCAACTGTCAACTTGCTGCGTATAAACTCTGAATGCGATATGTATAGCCAATCAGCTATCTTACGAATCGAATATTCCTCATATTTATCTAACACCGCATCACTCAACGCTACATGCCATAAACCTTCCATTAAGATCTGCTTCTCATCACGCTCTAAGCCTTCATTTAAAAGTTTAATAAATGGATGTGCTGAGGTGTATTCATCATGTTCAGATAGTGAGTGCTCCATCAAACTCATGACCTGTTCATCATTGAGTTTGAATTGAGATTTTAGCACTGCAGTCATCGTGTCTTTTTCTTGTTGTGAAGTCTCAAAATCAGCCCTACCAACTTCAAGTAATAACATAGCTGCTGCTATGTGCAAAGGTTCAGGTTGCTGACTGTTATCATCATCCTGAAAACGACTTTTTAACCATTCTTGGAGTTTTGTGATCATTGGGCTTGTCTATGAATTAATAAATATCGTCCATCAATGAAGTCTTCGAAATATACATCAATCAATGGATGTTGAATAACTGAACAATCATCAGCAATCTGTAAATGTCGCTCTGCTACATAGGTAGTGATATCACTGTTATCAACCATGACATGGTACCAAGGTCGATCCTTGGGTGGCTTTGATGTAGCTACGTTATCATACCATTCTGAGGTGCTGGAGTACTCTGCATCAACGTCAAATATTACACCACGATAGTCAAATTTCGAGTGCTTGATAATCTGTCCCAGTGAATACTCGGCTGATTGATTTACATCATTCAATTAAGACTCCTTTCACTCTTGTGATATTTTATCTTATGTACTGGAGATGGCTAATACGAAACATCGGAGAACATGCTATGCTTGCGATCTAAGTGAATAGTAAACAAATCAATTACTTTATGTCTACCAACAAAGAACCTTCAGTCGAGCAGCGTACACTACTGATCATGCGCAAACTATTGACAACAATAGTGCGTGAAAGTACCACACAACCAGGAATGAAGCACATCTTAAGTGATGATACACGTCAAGATATTCGTATGTGTCTAGGTTTAATCTCTTCACGTGAACGTGAACTTGCCGAGGAATTAGGTATTGAATTGAATGAGCGCCCCCACTATGCAGACACTCCTAAAAAATCATCTGTCGTTTCGATTGATGCACTAAAGAAAAAACCCACAACTGACTAGGGCACCAATTTATGGCATCTGATCAAGTAGTGATCACACAAATGACTATGAGGCTGATGGATGATTGGGGTTTGGAGGCCAAACAAATCATTAAAGTTTTAGGTCTACCAAATAGTCTTCGCATCCGTCACTTAGACAAATTTCGCAATGGTGATGCCTTCCCCCATAGCGAGGACACACAAAGACGCATTGAACATATTGCCGGTATTGCCGATGCATTAAGAACCTCATATCCACGCAATATGCATATGGCATCTCGATGGTTAAATACACCGCATAGACGCTTCAAAAACAATACCCCACTGGCTACAATGATCGCAAGTGAAGCAGGGCTTTTAGAAGTTCGCTCTGAGCTTGATTGCGCTTATGCGTGGGATAGGTCTGGCTCATAGTTTACCCTATTCCGTTTTATCTACTCATTGATGACACGCTATGTTACGACTTAAAGATATTAAAGTTACCCTAGATCCTGACGTGCAAATCACACCTGAGAACAAATGTGGATTTTGTACCAATACTATTTGTTGTACTTATATCACTCAAGAAATTGATACGCCGCGTAGTAAAAAAGAATTTGAATATCTACTGTGGCAAGTTTCACATGATCACATAGAAATTTATCAAGATGACGATGGCTGGTATCTTCTCATTCAAGGCTCATGTGCACATATTCAAGCTGATGGTGCTTGTGGCATCTATGATGTGCGTCCGCAAATCTGCCGCGACCATACTAATGATTATTGTGAATTTGATTCGCCATCTGAAGAGGGCTTTGATTTATATTTTCGCAATTATGATGAATTGCTTGCTTACTGCAAAAAACGCTTTAAACACTGGAAACGCGGCTAATCAAGCACAACTTATTTTTAAACCACATTATCCCATTACGGGTAATGCTGCCTAAATGATGCAATCAGATTGGCAAAGTTATCCATCGATTTAAAATCTTGCGTATCTTGATTTTTTAGAGAAGTATCTGGTCGATCGACACATAAAAGATATTTCAACCCATGACGCTGCGCTGCTCGCAACACATCAACATTATCATCAATAAATAGTGTATGGTGTTTCTGATAATCCTCATCTATTGCTAATTTTGGCCAGAATTCAGCTTGCTCTTTTGCATACCCATAATCATGTGAACTAATGAGGCGATCAAAAAAACCACTGATTTTTGTTTTTTCCATTTTGACATCAAGTATATCTCGGTGAGCATTAGTCAATAACACCACTCGCTTGCCACTTGTACGCATTAATTTCAAAAACTCTACAACATCAGGAAATAGCTGAATACGATGCCAGACCACTCGTTTGTGTTCTGCGATGTTTACACCCAATCGCTCTGACCAATAATCAGTACAATACCATTTGAGACCACCTTTTTCTTCCAGGTACATAGATTTGAGTTGGTTAACAGTTGCCTCATACTCAAGTTGATTTTTATTCGCATATATTCTTGGTAAATATTCATGCCAAAAATAATTATCAAAAGCCAAATCCATTAAGGTGCCATCCATATCTAAAAAAATAGTCTTTACCTGTGTCCAATCTATGTAATTAGTCATATCATAGTCCCCTAATGTCTCGCTTCTCGGATTTATTTTTATGGTGCCTTGATGATTGATCTGCATGAACTTAAACAATTAATGTATGAGGTAAATTCTATCAGTCATCAAGCTGGAGAGATCATTCTTGAATATTACAATGCTACCTATGATATTGATATGAAAGACGATCGGTCACCAGTTACTAGTGCTGACTTAGCCGCTAACCAATTTATCGAGCAACAGCTCCAGCGACTTACACCTGATATCCCCCGTATTTCTGAAGAATCACACCAAAAGCCCTATGAGGAACGGAAACATTGGCCTTATGTTTGGCTTATTGACCCACTTGACGGAACTCGACAGTTTATCAAAAACAAACCTGACTATAGCGTCAATATCGCACTGATTTATAAACAGCGCCCAATTTTAGGCAGCATATACTTACCTGTAGACCAACATCTTTACTATGCATGTCAGCATGGACATGCTTATAAAAAAGTCGCCCACGAAGATAGTCAAATCATTAATGTTAGTGACCCTGCCTATAAGACTTTACGTATTTGCAGTAACCAAAAAAATCATGGTGCTGCCATGAAACATTTCTTTTCCAAATGTGATAACTACGAATTGATCACTCGCGGTAGTTCTATCAAATCATGTTTAATAGCTGAGGGATCCGCTGATATATACCCCCGCTTTGGGCCTACGTGTGAATGGGATACTGCTGCTGCACAGTGTATTGTTGAACAAGCTGGTGGCGCTATTATCACTCTTAAACAAAAACCTCTTCTTTATAATAAACCTGACTTATTGAACCCCGCTTTCATAGTGGTGGGCGAGACAACAAAAAATTGGACTCACTATTTTAATTAGCCTACTCCACTTGGCTAACAGAAGAAAAATAATCGCTCACTAGCCGATCTACACTCACATAATCACATTTGCCACTACCAAGTTTGGGCAATTCTTCAACAACTATAATATCATCAGGTAACATAATCTCTGTTCCACCTACGCTAATAATATAGTCTCTTATAGAGGCCTTATCAGCTCGTGGATTATCCGTTACTAATACTAATCGTTCACCTTTTCTATCACTCTGTATGGAGCATACGCAATGCTCATGCTCAGACCACAACTCCTCTATCCATAGCTCGACTCGCGCAAGCGATATCATTTCACCTGCGACTTTTGCAAATCGTTTGGCTCGACCTATGATCGTCATATAACCATGAATATCCATAGAGACTATGTCACCAGTGTCATACCAACCTTGATGAGGTTTTTGAAGATTCTGATTATCTCCATTTTGCATATAGCCTAACATGACATTATCGCCCTTAACCCAAAGCTGGGCACCCTCAGCGATACCTTCAACTGCACGAAGTTGAAAATCTATTCCTGGTAACAATCGACCCACACTTCCTTCTTTAGTGTAGCTGATATTATTTAGACTAATGGCTGGAGAAGTTTCTGTAACCCCATAACCCTCTAAAATACGCTGACCAAACTGAGTCAACCACATCTGTCGCGTACTTGCCTTAAGTTTTTCTGCGCCGGCTATAACATAGCGTAAAGTATGAAAATGATCAGCATCTGCATGCCGCGCATAACCCTGCAAAAAAGTATCTGTGCCAAATAAAACACTAGCTCGTGTGTCATAAATGTATTCTGGAATTGCCTTAAAATGTAAAGGTGATGGGTAAAGAAAAGTTTTTATCCCTGATGTGACTGGCAGCACCATACCCACCCCCAATCCGAAAGAGTGAAATAGTGGCAACGCATTAAAAAATATATCTTGGCTGTTAAAATCGATACATGCTTTTACTTGCGCACTATTGGCTAATAAATTTTTATGACTAAGTGCTACTGCTTTTGGTGTGCCAGATGATCCAGAGGTAAATAAGATAACAGCAATATCATCCGCTGATGAATTATTTTCAGCTCTTTTATCAGGCAACTTGGATTTAACCACCGCCAGCAATTTATCTTTTAAGGACACCCGATCTTTAATATCCTCAAGAAATACGATTCGACAGCTTACCTCCAACTGCTTTAATAAATCCTCCAAATCTGCTTTCTCTATGAATTTTTTTGAGGTAATAATTGTTTCAATACCTGCAGCATTGATTGCCGAGCGAATATTATTGATGCCTGCCATGTAATTCAACATAGCGGCAACCCAACCCAATCGTTGCAATGCATAAAATGTCACCACGGTCGCACTGACATTCGGCAATAACACACCAACATTGCCAGACTTAATACTCAGTTGTTTGAACGCTTCACCCAAAACTATACTACCGATATGCAATCGTCCAAGATTCATCGCCTCACGTTGCATATCCTCAATAACAATTTGATCGCGTCCATATAGTGTTATTGCTTCACGCATCGCTTGTGAGAGTGTCTTATGGGTGTTTGCAGTTGCATACATAGTCTGCGTCATAAGATCATACATCTCCAGACGTCTTGCTGCTTTATCCTGTTTATTTATGTCCTTCGGACAATTAGTCAAACTCACAGGCGCACAAAATGTTAACGTGATTTTAGGAAAAAAACGCTGTCTAACTTTCCCTTGCAGTCGGCCAAAGCGCGTGTACTGAGGCCCATCAATACGTATTGGAATAATTTTAGCATCACCTAATTGAGCTATCTTAGCCGCCCCCTCATACACTCTCATGATAGTGCCAGTGCTGCTAATTCTTCCCTCAGGAAAAATCACTATGCGTCTTCCTGCACGTAGCATTTTAATGAGACCTTTCACTGCCATGGGCTGGTCTGAGGTTAATGGATACATTTCAAAATGACGGGTAAAGATACGTGCCCACCATTTCTCATTCACTTCTGCATTAATCGCAAAAATTGGTAAGTTTGGAACAAAGCTCATTAATAAGGGCCCGTCTAATAATGAAATATGGTTTGAAATAAGTACATATCGTTCATCATTTAACGGATAATGCTCTAAACCACGCACCTCAACTCGGTACAGCAGTTTAAATAAAATTTGAGCCACCCATCGAATACATTTTCGTTTTATACTATTCATAAATCTAATAGTGCTTGAGCGCTTCTGCCTTTACAAGCATTGACCAGCACTAGCCAAAAACAACACGGTTTGAGACACTCTCAATATCGACTTTTTTGTAAAAGGTTTATCTCATGCATATCGTAACAAATAGAGTATTTGTGCATCCTGATTGGCAACAAGAATTTGAATCACGCTTCAAAAAAAGAGCAGGTCAAATAGAATCTCAAAATGGCTTCAAACAAATGCAAATTCTAAAGCCAGTGTCAGATGATTCGCCTTATGTAGTTTATACAGAATGGGAGAATGAACAAGCATTTCGACAATGGATAGGCAGCGAGGATTTTAAATTAGCCCATCAGAACCCCATGCCTGAAGAAGCCTTTACTCAGAAGGGACAGCTTGAGCAACATATATCAATAATTCGAGCTAGCGCAAATTCTAAATAGTCGTCTGACAGCATCCTCAGTACTAACTAAGCGCTAGCGTGAATGTTGTCGCAAGAAAGTAATCACCTGATTTCGTAGCTGCTGATCAAATAGTAAATCATGCTCATACGCTAACTGACCCTCCTCAATAACTATCGATCGGCTGCCATTATCAGAGTTGATGAATGGGCTACAGTCGCCACGCGTATATTCACTGTCAAACCAGGGATCATGTTTTGCCACTAAAGTCATGACAGGTTCTGACTTAGGCGCTTTAATACCACTATACTCCTCCCAACCGATAGCATGGCAAGTCCAACCTTCAACGACTCTGGCATTAACCGCATGGTCCTGACTTGAACTTGTCATTGTCGCCGCCGTTATACCACCTTCACTATGTCCAACCACAAAAATATTTTTTGGGTCCACCCACTTTAATTTCTTAGCCTGTTTAATTGCGTAAAGCGCATCTTGCTGTCGCATAATAAGAGTTTCACGATAGAGCCCACCTTGAAGACGATAAGGATCACAAGATTGTGGGTATTTTTCTCTCGCCAAACTGTCAGGTCCAATTACGCCATATCCCTGTTCAGCCAACCACTTCATGCGTTGAATACTGCCTGCAATATGTCCTGTGCATCCATGCAAATAAATTACTAGAGGTAGAGGTTGTTCTGGTAATTCACGTACGCTCAAATCCTTCATGAGTGCATAAATAATTTTACCTTCCTGTGGGAGTCGAACTACACTATGCTGCCATGCCCTATCCATTTCATCGAGGCTATACCAATCACTCGACTGCATGTCTTCAGCCAATGTAAAAGCCCGATATACTGTCGACGAACCCATTGCTAATGCTTGCTGTGCGGACATGCATAACAACCATACCATAAGTATAACTTTCATTCGTTGACTCCTTTTAACCATAACGTTTTAGATCATCATCTCGTATACTTTGAGTAACAAAAACTTTTTAAAATATGAATGAGCCTAACCACCAAAAATTTCCTACTCATCACTATCGGCTGGATTAGTGTCGGTCTGGGCGTTGTTGGTGTTGTTTTACCCTTGCTACCAACAACGCCATTTATTCTATTGGCTGCCAGTTGTTTTGCCAAATCTTCACCACGATTTCATTTTTGGCTCATTAATCATACTTTCTTTGGACCCATCGTTCGCAATTTTAGTCACAATGAAGCTATTCCTCGTGACATCTGCATACGCATTGTAATCTTTATTATCTGCACACTAGGTCTAACAATTGTCATCATGAATCAACTCTGGGTCACTGTGACCTTGACAATACTAGGCATTATTCTTTGCTCATATTTATGGTTTTCTAGTAAATCCACTTAGATAAACACTCTATGAAAAAATGCATGGTTTTATAAAAAGTCATCTATAAACAATAGCTTACAAAAAATTATTAATAATAATTATAATTAATAATAATTATTTTTTAAAATTTTTGTAAGGAATTCTTGTTATTCACTTTCATATACAAAGTCGGGTAATTTTATTTTTGTGAAAAATATATTTATTACTCAAAGGAACAATGACAGACAATAGCAAAGAAACTAAATGAAATTACAACAATATCGAAGATTAACCAATCAGCTTTTCAGTGCCATACGAAACGTTGAGACATGCATCACAGAGCGAGAACGTCTATATACATTATCACTGCTCCATCAATGTAATTGTGAGGCATGCGTTTCATATTGCCTGGATGCCAATCAAGATGACATTGAGAGTATGGATCTGGCGCTAAAATCTGGATTAGAAATAATTGAGACTCACTCTAGTAGTTGTTTACTGGAACAATGGCATCCTGATTATCAAACAAGTAATCATGAGTTACATCAAGCATCTTTGAAGAAGTCCCTACATTAATCATTCAGCATTAATTACTCGGACACTTTAAGCGACGCGAGTGCATAAAACATACTTATCACTTTGATCAAGTCAGAAAATGATAAGGTCATGAACTATGTTGGTAAGGACTGGATAATTCAGCCAAGCTAGTGGGCCAATCTATAATATCAATCTGCTAAACAAATACACGCTCATACAACGCGTCAAGCAGCTTCCGCCTAGCATTCATGTTAATATTAATACCTTGCATGAATCTATTCTGTTGTGATGCGGTCTCCAAGTGTGGCAATACTGCCTCTTCAATCATGCGAGAATGTTCAACATCCAGTGTCACGTGACTAGTGAATAACTCTAAATCTTTTTCTTGAATATTGGGTATTTTTCTAAACCCTTTGAGTAACGACGTATAATATTTGGGAATAGGCCACTCACTGGCTATTCCTACTGCGGCAACAGCAGATAGCCAATCTCCATTACGCGTTAACTCTTCCATTTCGCTGATGTATTTTTTCAATTCAGGAATAATTTCATAGTTTTCAGCAGCTAATACTTCACACCCTACACCCTGCATAAAATTTCTGTATAACTGCATATGAGATTGTGCTTCATCGCCCAGTCCGTATTCATCATGAACTATTTCGGCAAGAACAAACTGAATCTTTTCATCTTGAACTATGCCCAGTGTACTGGCTTGGTACAGACGAGTGCGTAATATATGTGGATAATACAATTCGGCAAACATTTGCGCTTTGGATCGCTCAAATATGTGCATACCCTCAAAGTGTTGTATGAAGCGATCACTGAATAAAATATGTGTATCCAGCTGATTTTTTACATTTTGCAAAAACTGCTTCGCTTCCATCCGAATTTCAACCCTTAATAATGTTTGCACAGCATGGGGAAATTGCTGTAAAGTGTTATGTTGTAACAAACTACATATGTATCTTAACATGCATGACCAACACCGCCATAAACAATGCATTCAAAAGGCCTTAGCCAAAGCAAACAAACTATGTACAGAAAAAAAGCTCAGGCTAACCCCTATCAGGGAAAAAGTGCTGGAATTAATTTGGCAGAGTCATAAACCGATCAAGGCCTATGACCTTCTGGCTCAACTCAGTGATAAAAACCACATTGAAAAACCTCCAACAGTATACCGGGCGCTCGAATTCCTATTAAACAATCACTTGATTCATAAGATTGAGAGCTGTAATGCATACATAGGTTGTGAATTTGAACACACAGAAGACACCTGCCAATTCCTGATTTGCGATGAATGTGAAGAAGTGAAAGAAATAAAAGAGGCAGCATTAAGAGACATGTTATTTCAAACCAGTGAAAATGAAGGTTTCACTCCCCACCAAACTCATGTAGAAATTCATGGATTATGCGCGCATTGCGCCAAATAAAACTATCATGCTAAAAAATCTTGATCACTATGCCATTATTTTATCTGGCATATGCGCTGTGCATTGCATCGCGCTGCCTCTAGCTATCAGCTTGTTACCCTTCTTATCATTAAGCATGCATCATGGCGAAGACAGTCACAATTTGCTATTCCATCAACTTATTATCTTTATCATCATACCCATCACTTTATTTGCTTTAACGAGCGGATATCGTAATCACAAAAAATGGCTACCCACCCTTATTGCTAGCATCGGTCTGATAATCTTACTCATCCCTGCACTATTTTTTGACGAGTTAATCATGCACCAGCTCATAACACACGATGACGAAGTGTTGATCACATTGATCGGTGGCTGTATACACGCCGTTGGTCATATTTTAAATGTGCAGAACACGCGTCAAATCCAACACATACACACTAATAGTCTCTAAGCGATTCTCAATCTGACAACATTCATCACTTCCATTTCCAATCCAGCAATATTTTTGTTTTCAGCATAATAGGTAAGATTAACGTACTGGTTTTTTAGACTCTTGTATTGCTGTTTACGCTTATATTGAAATGGTACGTGGTATCCCTCAATCATAAGAGTGTTAAGCACCCAATCATTATGCGGGCGTTGCACATGTGAACTCACTCTCATATATTCAGAATGCACTAACTGTCGGTGTCGTTTAAGTAATTTTTCAGGCCCATTATTTTTAATCATCTGTGTTATTGTTAATCGCTTAAGCGTATTATCTAGTCTACTATTATGCACGGGCAATCAACAGCAATCATCAACCAAAACATTGGAAGAGAATTAATCATGGCAATGAAACATTTTAAGAACGCACAATCCAAAGATATTTCATCACTAGGAATTGAGGGTATTAATGCATCACTTCAAGACTTGGTTTCATCCTCGAATGAAACCTCGCCTATAAGTTGTGGTTTTTTCAAAATGGAAGCAGGCAATCCACTTGAATATACATACAGCTATGACGAGTGCAAAATTATGTTGGAAGGTGAGATGACACTCACTGAGGCTGGCGGTGAAACAATCACCTTGACTCCTGGTGATGTTGTCTACTTTGATAGCGGCACCACGATTACTTTTTCCTCTAGTACCAGCGGCACGGCATTTTATGTGGGCCAGCGTGAATTCGGAAAATTATAATCCAGGATTGACTATATTCTCATTGATATTTGGTGGAGAGGCATATGATATGTCTCTCATCTGATATATGTCTGTCCATCAATATTCATCAGTTGGATCTCAAGATGTAAAACCCATAGCTGGTCTGCATATCCGTCAGGCTGTTTCTGTATTCTCCCATATTCTTTGCTAATACTTATACAGACATTTCATCCATTTATTTCTAATTCCATTTATCATATAGGGCTTAAAAAAACCCTAGACAATATTTTAACAAGCCACTCTGAATCTGTTTTCCTACGCAACTTATTGACTATTTTTTTATGCATATAGTTGAGTCCTCTCATCGATTTAAAGGGGATACTCTCCCATAAAAACACACAAATTTTCTGTATGAGATTAGGGTTTTGATAATGACTAGTTAAAATGATATCTCGCACAACACGTCTTAATAGAGCTTTTTTGAAGGAACTAATTTTATTAGATTCTATTTTTCTGTCAGTTCTAGAAATAATAGGATATGGATTTTCAAATAAAGTTTATCGACCTAAAAACGTCTTAGCTACTTTGCATTCCAAGGGATAATGACGATCGCATAATTGTTTCAACTGTTGATCATTAAGTGAATTTAATATCGACTGTTTGGAGCCATGCTGCAAAACGAAATCATAATCACAAATTAATATACCACTTAAACAATGTCCTACAATTCTATACGATAA
>Ga0181591_10000174_pt1 | contig 44719 bp, 38 predicted proteins | sample 071ome_33_FD_133757 | JGI IMG/M metagenome (GOLD analysis project Ga0181591, IMG submission 133757) | Coastal salt marsh microbial communities from the Groves Creek Marsh, Skidaway Island, Georgia - 071412AT metaG (megahit assembly) | ecosystem: Environmental > Aquatic > Marine > Intertidal...
AACCGCAGCCAGGCGAACCGTGTTGTGATTGCCCTTCGCGGAGAAAAGACCAATCGCTATGGTGTCGGCGCCGAGATCATTGCGCGAGTTGGAGATCGAAAGTTGCTCGGCCAGATGTATCCAACAGGTGGTTACAAGCAATCGAACGATCCGGTCTGCGTGTTTGGTCTCGGTGCTGCGGAAAAGATTGATCGCCTTACGGTCCGCTGGCCATCCTCGGGAGCCCTGACGACCCTGACAGATCTGCAGGCGGGAAATCGATATGAGATCCGGGAAGCTTTCAGTATTGCCCCAGCGGTGGTCCGCGATCTGCCGACACGTCCAATTTTTCTGGGTTCCAATTTGCTCGAATCGGCGGGATACCAGGAGCCACCGTTCGATGATTACACCGTTCAACCACTGATCCCGCGTGGCGTTTCGAGGACCGGACCGTCACTCGCTGCCAGCGATCTCGATAGCGATGGAGTGTCGGAATTGTTTTTTGGCGGAACAAAAGATGTTCCAGCCCGTTTGGTGGCTCAGTCAGGAAAATTTCTCGGCACGACGGACCGGATCGAACAGCACGCAAGCCGGGTCGACGGAGCGGTGATTTTCTTTGATGCGAACAATGATGGGAATCCCGACCTTTTCTCTGCCAGCGGAGCGGTCGAAACTTCCGGAGAGGAAAGTCGTGACCGCCTCTATCTCGGAGGCAGTGCCGGGTTCCAGCCGGTCGCTTTCCCGAAAGACGCAGAGTCGAACCCGCCGATCAATTCGGGTCCCGTAGCAGCCTGCGATTTTGATCGCGACGGGAACGTTGATCTTTTCGTCGGTTCGCGTTTTGCGGTGGGGCGATATCCGGAGTCTGGCAGCAGTCGCCTCTATCGAAACGACGGGACCGGAGCTTTCGAAAATGTGACCGAGCAATCCGCCGCGGGACTGAGTCAGGCCGGGGCTGTCACTTCTGCAATCTGGACCGACGTCGATGCGGATGGTTGGCGCGATCTGCTCGTGACAACGCATTGGGGACCGATTCGGCTATGGAAAAACAAGGAGGGAAAACTATTCGAGGCAACGGCAGAGGCTGGCCTCGCGGAGAGGACGGGGCTCTGGAATGGAATCTTCGGTGGTGACGTTGATAATGATGGTGACATCGATTACGTGGTTACCAATGAGGGGCTAAACAGTTTCCGGAAAGCCCCTGCGGAAATGTTCTTCGGTGATTTCCTGGGAATTGGGAAGCCGCACCTGATCGAGACAGTGACGGAAAAATCGGTGCGCTTTCCCCGACTGGGCTGGCTTGATCTTGCCGAACTGCAGCCAAAAATCCTCGAGGACTACCCGTCGCCGGGTGCCTTTGCGAGTAGCGGAATCCCCAAGCTCTTTTCCGAGGAAGCGTTTTCCAAGGCGACCCGATTCGAAGCCAACACCTTGGAGGCCAGCTGGCTCGAAAATGATGGCAAGGGCGTCTTTACTTTTCACGCCCTTCCTCGGATCGCCCAGGCCTCGACGTCCTACGGGGTTGTTCTCACAGACATCAATGCCGACGGCCGATGCGACATCTGGATGATTCAGAATCGTTCTTCAGCGAACCTGCGACAGCCTGACCCGGAGGCCACCAGTGTTTCCCAGCTCTTTATGAACACAGGGCGCAAGGCGGATCCTTTTCTTCCGCTCTCTCCGGAGGCAAGCGGCTTGCTCGTCTACGGCCCCGGTCGCGGAGTTATCGCCACCGACTTGAACAAAGATGATCGTGTTGATCTTGTCGCGTCGATTCAGAATCACGCGCCAGCTGCTTTTCTCAATCGTTTCACGCCCACGAAAACGAGACCCCTCAAGGTGCGTGTCGAAGGAAAAGGCAAGCATCCCGCCGGTGCGAGAGTGACGGTGAACGTGGACGGCATGGAAACGCAAACCGCTGAATACTACGCCGGCGGTGGATACCTCAGCCAGTCCCCGACCGTTCTCTTTTTCGCCGCTTCTGGTGCGGAGAAGACCAAAGCTGTTGTGCATATTGAATGGGCTGATGGGACTCGGACGAAGCGAACGGTTTATTCGGATTGAATCAGGCTCGGGAGCTCCAGCGGCCTTCACTTTCCCTTCTTTACACATTCTCAACTCACCCTACCATGGCGACACGCATGGTAGTTTCGCGACCGATCTTCTCTGCAATCTGGTACGTCCTCTTGGTCGCGGTAGTTTCCACGATCGCAGACGAGGCTATTGATGTGGGCGCAGAGGAAAGTCACCAACGATTTGTCGAAACCGTTGAAGAGTCTTCGGAGTCGTGTTTTTCCGAAATTGTAAAACGCTACGACCGATACCTGTCAGCGAATCCGAACGACCCAATCGCTGCAACAGAGCGATGCCATTTCATTACCTACTTTGTCTACTCCGAGGATTTTTACATCGATTCAGCGGAGGAGTTGCTGGAGAAAAGTGAAGCTTATCTGGATCGATTCGATGACGATCCCTTCGTTGAACTTTATCGGCTTGGTGAACTTTATGGAGAGGATGCGATCTCCAGAGCCGAGAAGTTGCTGAAGAACAAGAAAGTGGATTGGAGCGACGAGCAATTGGCGGAAATTCACCTGACCCTTGCTCGACAATACAGCTACAACAAGGAGCCGGAGGCTTCTCGCAAGCATGCTGAGCTGTCCTTTGAAAAACATGCCACTGCCGACACTCAAATTATCTGGGGCGAGGCGCTGAAGGACGATTCGCGAAGAGCTGCTGCGATTGAAGTGCTGAGCCAGAGATTTCCTGACGAGGGGATTTACCAGAAACGAAACCGTATGAATCTCCTGTCGGAATTGGGCGATGAAGGTTCCGCGATGACCCTGCTCGACGAATTGAGTGAAGATGCAGATCATTTGGTGAACCAATTCGAGATTGCCCAGATCTACGCTCGCGGAGGTAAGGTCGAAAAAGCGAGGAGGGCATTCTCCAAGGCGATGGAGAATGGGTGGAACAAGGCGGAAATCGCGAGAGAGGCCTTCGCCCTCGAAAAGAAGTATGGTGATGGGGAAAGCACGCTGGCGGCCTACAATCAGCTTCGGGATCAGGGTTTTGGAACGGATCCTTTGCTTCGCTATCGCCTGGGCTTGGTAAACGACTATCCCAAACTTCCGTGGAGAGCATGTGATCTTCTGGGTTTGTTAGCGCTGGCAGGATGTGGAATTGGGCTGATCCTCTTTCCCTTGCTGTTTCTTGTTCCGATTCACCACTGGGGATTGATACGGGAGAAGAAAGGAAAGACCGGTCTGGAATGGGATCCTGCCTGGGGTATGCGTCACGCCTGGCTCGTGCTTGCGATGTATCTCGTCGTCACCACGGCGATGAATTATCTTTTTGGCTACGAGGCGCTCATTTGGAGCTTCAGCGATGACAGCAACGAGGAGTTTCCCGGATTGCCCGGTATTTCACTGGCACGGATTTTTCTGGTCGGCGACATGCTCGTTTTTCTTGGATTGATTCTCTGCCTCGGATGGGGCTTCCATCGCGCAATTCCAACTACGGAATGGTCGACGAGGAAAGCAATCGGGCTGGCATTTCTTATTGTTTTTCCCGTAAAAATTCTCGCCGGTATAAACGAATCGTTTCTAACCGTGTTCCAATCAACACCGGCAGCAGATGCCAGCATCCTGACAGAAATGCTAAGCGCAGCATTGGAGCATTACGGTCCGCTTGGACTCATTTTCGGAGTCGCGATCATGACTCCCATTATCGAGGAAGTCATCTTTCGTGGCGTCATGCTTACGGCGATCACAAAATACATTCCCTTTGCCTGGGCCAATGTCTTGCAGGCTTTCGCCTTCATGGCAGTGCATGAGAACTTAGAGTTTTTTCCTTTTCTCTTCTGCTTCGGGCTGATCTGCGGCTATCTACGAAAGGCGTCTGGAGGACTGCTTCCCAGTATCCTTCTTCATGCCTTTCACAATGGCTCGATCGCTCTCAGCTTGATTTTCTTTGCGTGGTAAAAGGTGAAATTTATTGCTGTGCCCCGCGCTTCCGTAGGGGACACCTCCTGGACCTGCAAATTGGGAATCCGGTTCATTGGAAGCCAGTTGATCGAATTGGAATGGAAAGAAAGTGCTACGAAAATCCATGCCTTTCAGGATTGGATTCCCTGCGAGACTTTGAGAAAGGTGCATCCCTACACGCAGCAAGGCCCGAAAACGTTTCCGCGACATCATCCAGCGGACTGACGGAGGCGACCATCTACCCCAGTGACTCGACGTGACTCAAGACGTCTTGAAACGGCACTTCTGCCAGAGCTCCAAAAGCTTCGTTTCTTTGCAATCGTGCCGCCGACGTCGCGGGGCTGGTGAGGCCGCAGAGAAAGCGAGTGAGTTGGCGTGGCTGGCGTAGCGCAGCATGTCCAAGCGCGTGCATTTCGCGAATGATGTCTGCTTTTTCGAGATCGATGGAAACGCGTTTTCCTTCCGGCAGTTTTCCTTGGGAGTGATCTCCTGTGCAGACATTGCAGGCACCGCATGGTTCGGACTCTTCGCCGAAGTAGCGAATCAATTGCTGCGGGATGCATTCACCGGTTTCGCAAAGGCTGGTCACGAGGTGAAGGCGCTCCACCTCGGCAGCTTCGCGCGACTCGAATTGCTCAACAAGCTGCTTTGTCAGGGAGGAAACGGTTTTGTCCTGTGAGTTGACCAGCTGATAGGAATGACACAAGCCCGATGGCTGAATCACGGCATCGCCGATGTCGGCGAGGTAGCCAATCGCTTTTCGGATCCGCTCTTCCGTTTCCCCAAGTTCGAATGCGGACTCAGCGATGTCGAAGGTGTGCCACTTGTATCCCTTCTTCCCGGTTTCAAAGAGATGCTTCAGGAAACGCTGTCGATCTGGTGTGTGACCGGCGAGGACATTGTCGAGATCCCGCAGAAGCTGGACCTTGTAACCCCCGTAAAACGGGCCGCGCGAAACAAGAATGCCTTCCAGCTCCAGGTAGGTTATCGCGGTATTCACAACGATGGGACGAATGTCCTTGGAGCGGGAGAGGTCGTAGCGGGATATCGAAAAATGCTCGCCCTGCAGCAAGAGATGTTCGACGAGCGATTTAAGAGCGGTAGCGGAAGGCGTGTCACCGTAGATGAAATTTTCCAGCACGGTCAAATCATCGGCGCAGGCAAGAATCTCGCAGGTCGACTTCTCGCCATCGCGCCCGGCGCGCCCGGATTCCTGAACATAGTTCTCCAGTGACTTAGGAAGATTGTAGTGAAAGACGTGGCGGATATCTGCTTTGTCGATCCCCATCCCGAAGGCGATGGTCGCGACGACGACTTCGATGGATCCATCCATGAATCCGTCTTGCACTTCGGCGCGGTGGTCGTCCCGCATTCCGGCATGATAAGCCCGGGAGTTTGCTCCTGCCTGGGAAAGCATTCCGGCAACGCGCTCTGCGGTCTGCTGGAGAGTGACGTAGACGACAGTCGAGGCCCCGGGCTCGCGCGATTCGACGAGTTCGAGAAGTTTCTTTTCCCTCTCTGTCTCGGTGACCGGATGAACTCGGAATACCAGATTGGGCCGAGCGAACGGGGTCTGGGTGTGATCTTCCTCCGCGATATGGAAGCGTTCCCGGATTTGTGCTGCGACTCGAGGGGTTGCCGTTGCCGTTAGCGCGAGGACCCGCGGGATTTTCAGGTCCCTCGCGAGGAGAGCGAGCTTGAGATAGTCGGGCCGAAAGTTGTGTCCCCATTCCGAGATGCAATGAGCCTCATCGACAGCGAGCATATCGATCTTGCAGCGGCGCAGTCGGCGGAGGAAGCCCTCGTTGGCGAGGCGTTCGGGAGCGACATAAAGCAGCTTGAGCGTTCCATTCTCCATCTCATTGTAGATGTCGCTGATTTCACTCCGCTCCAGGGTCGAGTCGAGTCGAGCTGCGGAAATAGATCGTGCCTGCAGCGCTTCGACCTGATCTTTCATCAGGGCTATCAGCGGTGACACCACCAGAGTCAGCCCGTCGAACATCAGTGCGGGCAGTTGGTAGCAAAGGCTCTTGCCGCCACCCGTCGGAAACAGGGCCAGTGCCGACCGGCCCGCGAGCAGGGAATCGATTACCCGCGCCTGGCCCGGACGAAATTCCGAGTGGCCAAAGTGCTCGAGCAGAAGAGTTTCTTTCTCCATGAATTCAACGACTTGGTGTGTAGCCACGCCAGAATCTGGAGCTACTCTCGCAATGTTCTACGATCAGCTTATTTTTTCTGAAAGTCGAAACTCTCGACTTCAATGCTGATGATCTTGGCTTTGCCGGGCTTCTTCAACTCGACAAAATTGGCGGTTATTTCCGCTCCGTAGAAGATGTTGGAGTTGCGAAGGCTCCGGAATTGAATCGATCCGCCGACACCCAGCTTTTCATTGACGGGAGCACTGGAAGTAAGGTCGAGCGGCCCCGCAGTGCCACGGTCTCCGAACAGGGTTACGTAATCACCCTTCCGCAAAACGTTCTCTCCATCAACTCGCAACGCATTGTCGTAGCCAACTGCCTCGTTGACTTCTGCATTGTCGATAAAGTCGACTAATTCACGGCGACTCATGTAGACATAGGGATGGATCACGCCTTTGAGAAATTCGATTTTTCCTCAATTTCAGCGATCCGCTTTGCTCAGGATTCCGCTGCGCTCTTTGATTTTTAAATCGTGCTGCATTTGCTCTGTTTTCAACTGGCCTTTCGAGTCGTGTGTTGCTTCCAAAATATCCACGTAGAGAAATTCGCTACCCTCCATCACTGCGACCCTGTATTGCCAACTGTATTTCGAAAGTCGGTCTCGGTTTTTATCCAGATTTTCCGAGTAGATTAGCGCCCACTGAGCTGGATCCTTGCTCGATATTGCGGTTTGGGACCAGCTTTTTCCCGTGTAGATGAGTAGGAGAAAAACAGTAAGGAGAATGGATACAGATTTCGTCATGATTGATTTTCAAACCTTAATTTCCTGTAACCGATACGACAACTGAATTTCCTTTGGACCTGTCAGACCCCCTGCAATTACCTCACTTATGTTTCCGTATAGTGCTTGCCGCAAAAATTTAATCCCCATAAACTCCCGACACGATGACACAAGATAGACTTTTCCTCCGAAGCGCCCTCGTCGCCATCTTTTTTGCGGCGACTCTTTCCGCAGAAGCTGAATCCCGATCCTGGACAAATGATGCAGGGAAAACGATTCAGGCTGAATTGGTCGATGTCGAAGGTGATAAGGCGGTGCTGAACATGAATGGAAACAACTTCCCGGTTCCGATCAACACCCTTTCCGAAGCCGATCAGGAGTTTATCAAAAACTGGAAAAAAAGTGCGCCAAGCGACTCGTCTGGCGATGCAAATATCGCAGGCAACTGGGATAGTGAATGGCCCAAAATCGTTTCCGCCGATGTCAGCCAGGATATTGAAATCCTTAAAGAGGACGAGGCTGAGGGGGAATACATCTACGCAAGCGACCACTACGAGTTCATCTGCGACGTGAAGCTGAATGCCTCCGTCGTGAAGCGTTTTTCTCTTCTCTTTGAAGCGACAAATCAGTTCATCCGCGAGCTGCCGATCGGAATGGTGAAGCCTTTCCGCGAAGAGCGTCACAAGATTCATCTATTTGAAAGCTACACCAGCTACACTTCCGCAGGCGGGCCAGCTGGCTCTGCCGGGGTATACATCAGTCGCGGAGGTGAGGGAGACATTCTCGTTCCCCTGACCAGTCTTGGAGTGAAAAAGGTCGGCAGTAATTTCAGTGTCGACTACGATAAGGAAAACACGACCCTCTCTCATGAGATTACCCACCAGATCACCGACAAGGAATACTACGCGCTCGGATCACGCGGATGGTTCACCGAGGGGGTTTCGGAATACGTCGCACAGAGCGGCTACCGTTCTGGAAAATTCAATGTGAACGATCTCCAGAAACTGAAGGATTACGTGACTGCTTATGGCGAGGATGGAAAAGGCGGGCGCGCACTCGGAGAAGAATTCGAGGCGCCGAACCTGGAAGACTTCATGACGCAGGATTATGGGCGCTTCCTCGAGAACTCCATGTTCAACTACGGCTTTGCTGCTTTGGTCGTGTACTACTACTTCCACATGGACCAAGAGAAGGACGCTGCCAACATCAAAAATTTCCTGAAAGGCCTCAAGGAAGGGAAGAAAATCCCGGAAATGTATGAGCCTCTCCTCGCGGGTCGCAGCTGGGATGAAATGGAAGCCGATATCACCAAAGCCTGGCGCTCTCGCGGAGTGCGCATCAGATTTCAATAACAAAACCACAAAAGTGACAGAGTTGGATCGAGGGCTTGACCCTGTCAGGTGTTTGACTAAACCCTGTTTGGCTTAATCATATGAGCAAAGAAATATGCCGTTGGGGCATTCTGGGAACGGCGGGAATCGCGCGAAAAAACTGGCAGGCCATACGCTTGTCGGGCAACGGGGAGCTTGTTGCCGTAGGTAGCCGGACGGAAGAGCGCGCTGCGGAATACATTGCCGAGAATCAAGCGCAGGTGCCTCATGATCCACCGCCGCGTCCGATTGGCGGATACGAGGAGATGATTGCTGCGGATGATATTGACGCGCTATACATCCCTCTGCCCACAGGTGTTCGAAAGGAGTTCGCGATCAAGGCGGCGCAAGCCGGAAAGCATGTTCTCTGCGAAAAGCCCTGCGGAGTGAATTCAGATGAGGTTCGCGAGATTGTTGATGCCTGTGAAAGTTCGGGCGTGCAGTTCATGGATGGCGTTATGTTCATGCACAGCGATCGTTTGGTCGCGCTGCGCGCGGATTTGGATTCGGAGGAAGCGGTTGGTCAAATCAAGCGGATCGCGACGCAGTTCAGTTTCATGGCTCCGGATGATTTTCTTGAGGAAAACATTCGCATGCATTCCGAGCTCGAACCGCTCGGAAGCCTCGGCGACCTCGGCTGGTATAACATTCGGATGATTCTCTGGACCCTCGGATACGAGATGCCGATTGCGGTTCGCAGTCGCATGATCCGTCAGGCGGGGCGCCCCGACAGCCCTGATGCGGTGCCGATCAGTCTTTCCAGTGAACTGGTTTTTGCGGGTGGGGTGACGGCGAGCTTTTATTGCAGCTTCGAAACCGAGCACCAGCAATGGGTGAATATCAGCGGAACAAAAGGCCACATCACGATGAATGATTTCGTGCTGCCTTACTTTGGTGCGGAAGTCGGATTTAACGTGGAGCAGGCGGAGTTCGAAGTCGATATCTGTCAGTTTCATATGGAGCGCCATTCACGGCGAGTCGCTGTTCACGAGCATGGAGACAGCCACCACACATCACAGGAGACGAAATTGTTTCGGTGCTTTGGCGATCTTGTATTGGGCGGCACGCCTGATGCTCACTGGCCCGAGATTGCACTCAAGACGCAGCAAGTCCTTGACGCCTGCCTTGTCTCAGCTCGCGACGGCGGACGCGAGGTAACTCTTTGATATGACAGAAAATATTCTACGCGGTTTGATCGGGGTGATCGTTCTCCTTGGCATTGGCGTGTTGATGAGCAAACACCGAAAAAAAATTAACTGGCGTCTCGTGATTGGCGGGATCGCCCTGCAGGTAATTCTTGCGGTGCTGATTCTGGCAACTCCCTTCAGCGTTGTCGTAGAAAAAATCTCGGCAGCTTTTGTGACCCTGTTAGGATTCAGTGATGTCGGAGCAGAGTTCATGTTTGGCACTCTGATCGATGCGAGCACCTATGGTTTTGCTTTTAAGGTTCTGCCGACGATTCTCTTTGTCGCCGCGCTGACTTCGCTTCTTTACTATCTGGGGGTGCTGCAGTGGATTGTTTTCGGCTTTGCCTGGTTCATGAAACGGCTCATGAAATTGTCGGGGGCAGAAAGCCTTGCCGCAGCAGCGAATGTTTTCGTTGGCCAGACTGAAGCCCCGCTCGTCGTGAAACCCTACATCGATCGCATGACAAGCTCGGAGCTGATGGCTCTGATGACCGGAGGGATGGCAACCATTGCTGGAAGTGTCTTCGGCTTGTATGTCGTCACCTTGGGCGGAGGGGATGTGGAGGCGCAGGTCGCGATCGCGAGGCAACTGCTGACGGCGTCGATGATGAACGCACCAGCGGCTCTGCTCGTCGCAAAAATTCTCGTGCCCGAGCGGGAAGAAGTTTCGGAGGATCTGTTCATTCCCAAAGAAAAGGCAGGTCGAAATGCGCTCGATGCTCTCGCCAAGGGAACAACGGAGGGACTCAAGCTTGCGCTGAATGTCGCGGCAATGCTGATCGTTTTCGTCGCGGTGATCGCGATGTTCAATGCGATTTTCGGTTGGGTCGGGGGATGGGGAAAAGGGGAAGACGGAGGCTACCTCGACGATCTTGTTGTCTATGCCAGTGGAGGTGTTTTCACAGGCCTCTCGCTGGAGGCTATTCTTGGATTTCTCTTTGCTCCTGTCGCACTCGCAATTGGAGCGGAGCAGGGTGATCTTTTGCAACTGGGTCAGCTGCTCGGAACGCGGATGGTGTCGAATGAGTTCGTTGCTTATCTCGAACTGGGAAAAATTAACGACGCGGGTGGCCTCAGCCCAAAAACCATGTTCCTCGCAACTTTCGCACTATGTGGATTCGCGAATTTCAGTTCGATCGGAATTCAGATTGGCGGGATCGGAGCTCTCGCACCGGAACGACGAAGTGACCTCGCTGCTCTTGGCTTCAAAGCGATGCTCGGTGGAACCATCGCGAGCCTGCTTACTGCAAGTATTGCGGGAATGTTTTTTGGGATTGCGTGAGGAAGAATGGTTCCCTCTGAATCCATAGGTTTATCTAAACGAATTCATTTACGGAGACAAAATTCGCGCCCATTCGCGAATACCCGCGAATGAAAAGAATCTGACGGGCTTCGAAAATTTGACCCGGAGTCTTCTGGACGGGCAAAATTAAGGAGGCGCTATTTCTTCGGCACCTTGATCTGTTGGCCGATTGCTAGCTCACGAAAATCGACGCTTCTGTTCAGGCCCATGATTTTCTGATGGTCGACTTTCAATGCCTTGGAGATTGTTGCCGGACTTGATCACATAAGTTTGAGTTACGGGTTTCGCTTTGGGCTTCTCCGCAGCAGGTGGCTTCGGCTTTTCCCTCTTTTCATCGACCGGCTTGATCAGAGTCGTCTCTTGCTCTTGTCCGAGCGAGTCGTTGATGCAACAGGCGGCGTAGAAAATGCAGAAAATGGCGGTGTGTCGTCTCATGATCAGATATCCAAGACTAGCACAATTCCAACGGTTTATAAAAGTATTACCCAGCTATGAGATACTTGAGACCAATCAGGAAAATGAGGGCGAAAACGACCTTCTTCAATGTTGAGAGAGGCAGGCGATCGAGAGTGAGCTTTCCGAGCCAGACGGCAACTGCGGCCGCGGGAATGGAGATTCCGACGAGAAGAAAGAGTCGCGGAGTGAAGTCCCCGTTTCCGAGCATGAGTAAATTTCGGACGACTACTCCTGCGATGAAAACTGCCTGCAAGGTGGCAACCATTTCGACTTTCGACCACGATCGTGAATAGACATAGGCGACGACGGGTGGTCCGCCAACGTTGTAAGCTCCTGCGAGAACTCCGCCGATGACTCCAAATCCGGCTCCGGCTTTTTTCGGAATCTTCCACTTAGAAATTCGGTCGGAGAGAAACTCGGCGATGGCGATGAGCATGAGAATGATTCCGAGCACGCGGACGACAAAGGTGTCATCGAGTTGTCGCAGAGAATAGTAGCCGATTGGAATCCCCAGCATCATACCGAGGCAGAGAGGTCCGGCATTTTTCAGGGAAAGGCCGGACCGGTTCGCGAAGACGATCATGAGCGTGACGGCGAGACTGGCCATCGTGACAAAGTTCACTGCGTCACGAACCGATATGACGAGCGGGAGAATCGCCATGCAGAGGATCGCACCGCCAAAGCCGGTCGCCGACTGGAGGTAGGCAGCAGCGAACAGGGTTGCCGCTACCACGATGACTACGAGGTCGAGATCCATCAGTTGGTGGAGTCGACTTCTTCGATATCGAGTTGCAGGGACGTTGATGGAAGGGCTTCGCCCTTTGGTGCGGAGACGAGCTCGGTGTCTCCGCGCTTCCTCCATTTCTTCAAAGCGAGTTCGCCCGAAAGTCGGCCCAGCTTGCTATCCGCGTAGCCGCTACCGACATCAAGAGAGGGGACGGTCCGAAGTTCGAAGTGGAGGTGAGCGAGGTAGTTGCCGTTTGCGGTCCCGATTGTCCCAAGTTTATCTCCTCGCCTTACCTGTCTTCCAACTGGGACTGACATGGAATCGAGATGGGCGTAGAAAGATTGGATCTGTGTCCCATCGACGAGTTCGTGGAGAAGAATGACAATGTTGCCCCAGCCATCGACAGGCCAGCCCGCGTAGATAACGAGACCATCTGCCGTGGCATAGACCGGATCTCCGAGATCAGAATTCCAGCCGCCAATCCCATTGAAATCATCGCCCAGGTGTCGGTTTGTCAGGAAAGGCTGGGCGTTGTAGGTGAGAGCACCAAGTCGACTTCCTACCGGTGATTCAAAATGGTCGGCAGTCGGAGCGGTGACCATCTCGATCGGAGAAGGGACGGCGAATGCAGGATCAAAAATGGCGTCTTCGCCGGCGCGGATCAGACCGATTCTGGCCTGATTCTCCGGATCCCAGTCGTAAGCAGGAGATTTGTCGCTGGTGCGCGCGACGAGGAAAAGGATCATCAGAATCGCTGCCACAACGATGAACAGTGGGAGCACAAAACGATGCCATTCCCGGAGGTGCAGTTGGATATCGAAATAGGGAATTTTCTTCAAGGCGTTTCCGGGGCTTGGTCGTGGTAACCGACCATGGCCTCGCGGACTTGAAGTTGTCAAGTCAGGGTGACATCGTGAGTCCATGACCTCTCGGTGTTTGCTACAGCTATTACTTTTGCTTTTTTCTTTCGGTTCCTTCGGAAGAGCTGGCGATAATCCGAACATTCTCATGATCGCTGTCGACGACCTTCGTCCGATGCTTGGTTGCTACGGAGATTCGCGGGCGAAAAGTCCGAACATCGACGAGCTCGCGGGACAGGGCCTCGTTTTCGAGCGGGCCTACTGCAACTACGCGAAATGCGGGCCGTCACGTTTATCGTTGATGACGGGACTGCGACCGGGTGCCGTCGGCATTTTTGGAAACCGGGAAACGGACGTTGTGAAGTTTCGGGAAAGGCGAGGGGATGCGACTCCCATGTCGCGCTGGTTTCGCGAAGCAGGATACGAGACGCGGTGCTTTGGCAAGATCTACCACGATGGCTGGGATGTGCCGGATGACTGGAGCGCCCCGCCTCGACCGGGTCGTGACCGGGAGATGTGGGAGGTAGCAGGAGAAGATCCGAAAACAGATCTAACGACAATCGCGGAGCGAACCGCGTGTCCGATTATCCAGTCTCCAGATGTCGACGATGAATACTTTTTCGCTGGTCGCATGGCGAAGGAGTTTTCTGACCTCCTCGAAAGTCGAAGCAGCGAGGAGCCATTTTTCTACGCCGTGGGTTTTCGGCGCCCCCATCTTCCCTTCATCGCACCGAAACGATACTTCGACATGCACCGACCCGACGAATCGTGGCTCGCGGAAAATACTGATCCGCCCAAGGGTGTCCCGTTTTTTCCCTGGTTTAACTCCGACGGCTACGTTGGCATGGCGAAGAAAGTTGGAGAGCCCATGCCGGAAAAAATGACTCGGGCTGATGCGATCGCATTCAATGGATTTGAGATGAGAAGTTATCTCGATGTGCCCTATCGCGGAACCATTGCGATGTCCCGACAGCTTGAACTCCTGCAAGCCTATGCCGCGTGCATTTCCTACGTCGATGCACAGGTCGGGAAGATTCTCGCGGCATTGGAAAAGACAGGGGAGCGTGATAATACGATCGTTCTCCTGTGGTCCGATCATGGTTGGCACCTCGGTGAAATGAGCGCATGGGGAAAAATGACGAACTACGAAATCGCAAATCGCATCCCGCTGATCATTTCCGCCCCCGGCGGCAAAACGGGAAACACAAAAAGCCTCGCAGAACTCGTCGACCTCTATCCGACGCTCTGCGATCTGGCAGGCGTGAAAAAACCCAATCACCTGGAAGGGGAGTCGCTCGTGGACACAGTTCGTGAAGGGAAGCTGGAAGAAGATCCCGTTCGCCACGAATACGTTCGCTACAATGGTCGTTATCATGGCCGAGCCCTGCGGACGTCGACTCATCGGTATGTGCGGTGGGTGAATCGCGAAGGGGAACTGGAGCTGGAAGAGCTATACAATCTGGAGACTGATCCGCATGAGACAACGAATCTCGCGTCAAGTCAGCCAGCGGAGTTGGAAGAACTGCGAGCCACTCTGCTGAAGCAGTAAAGACTCAGTTCACCAGTTCCTCCTTTCGCAAGAGTCGGAAACGGCTCGTAGCGTTTTTGTGTCTGGTCTTCGCTCGTCCTCACCTCAATCCCAAACGCGTCTCCAACTCTCCCCGCCACTTCACCGTTTCCTCGTTCCTTGCATCAGCATTGGCGGAGATGTTTCGTTCGTAGAATGTGATGAGCTGTTCGTGAAGTTCTTTTCGGATATCCTCGGAGAGAACTTCCGGCTGGGCAAAGTAGCTGGGCTTGGGGCTCGTGTTCTGGGCGATGCAGCGATAGAGAAAGATGCGGTCGTAGGTGCTTTTTAAGGGCAGCCGATCCAGCTCGCGGAATGTCTCTCGCAGGACTTCCTGGTTTGCATCGAATTTGCTGAGGAGGTGGGCGAGCTCGATTCCGTAGACCCAATTAGGGTTGCGGTAGCGATTCGTGGGATCGTACATTCCTGCGGTTTCTCTGGCGACTATGCCAAGGGTCTGCCGCACCAGGCTAAGCAGGTAGGCATCCATCGCTTTCTTACCGAGTTTCTTGCCGCCCTTCCAGATCAGTTCCGACCCGGCAATCCAACCGGCGGCGAGAAGCGGATTTGATGTGAGCAGCATTTTACCTCCCTGCCAGAGATAGCGCATCGGCTTGAGATAGGGCTGCAACTCTTCGTACTTCTTGTAAACGGTACTGGCCTTTCTCACGTTGTCGAAGGCCTTACGCAAATTCATCTGCTGGAATTCGACGACAGGAAGTTCTTCCAGCAAAAGGATGATCTGGATGGAGGCTCGGTTTACCGCCTTGAGAATGTCTTCGAGGTTCAGTTCGAGCAGAGGGCGGTCGGACTCGGGCTGGTAGATCCGGGCGATGGACTCGGTGAAGGAAACGAGATCAAGCAAGAGGGTTCGACTCTCGAATTTTCCTTCGCTCCAGTATACTCCGGAGGAAAAGCGTTGCAGCATCAGGTCGGCTTCGTCGTCGAGCAGCGTAGCGACGCGGTCGTCCATTGTCATGTGCGCTTCGTCTTTCCAATCGACTGCGTGTAGCAGTTTGTAGTCGGGAAACTCCATGAACTCTCCATAGGCCATGAGAACCTTTTCGAGATCCGCTCGCTTGCTGTCGAGTCGGCTCGCTTCGCCCTGGATGGCACGCCTCGCGATCTCGACGACGTCTTCTTCCTTTGGCTCTTCCTCTTCCCGAATGCGGGCGAAGCCGATGACCATCAATCCTGTGAGTGAGCCGATCACGAGAACCCAGCGCAGCCACTCGGGATCCGTTGTCGCAAAAAAGCCTCCGACTGCTAGAAGCGAAAACAAAATGCCCGCAGCGAGCCGTCCTCCACTGTTCAGGAGGGACTGCTTTCCAAGGGAGTTGGCGTAAGACTTTTCTTTTGCCTGTTCCTCTACCAACTCGATTTCTTCCATGGTCCTGAATCAGGAGCTTTTCACAGCTTCGTAGATCTCAGCCAGCTCAATGAGAAGCGGTTCCAGCTTCTCGTAGTAGGCGTCTTCCTCCATCTCGCCCTTTTTCCGGCGCAGGGCCTTTACCGAGCGTTCCAATTCGTTGCGTCGAGCGCGTTGTTCAGGAGAAAGGAGTTTCTCTAATTCGCTTCTGACGAGGACACGCTGCATTGCAAGTTCTCCATCTGGTGCCGCTTCTTTACTGGGAGTCTGGGTGGCGGTGACACCTTCATACCATTCGGCGCGGGACCCAAGCTTGTCTCCATTGTCATCGAGAATGGCGTGCTCGGTGGCGAGGCGGCTTTTGTTCTCGTAAAAACTCGCTACCTTTTCCGACGCGTAGATGAATCCCTCAAGAAGAGAAACTTGCTCGTCGTTGTCGACATCTGCATCGGTGAGGCCGCCGATTGCTTCCGCAAAATAATCGCCGAAACGGGTGTAGAAAACTTCCGCTTCATTCTTCGTTGCGGTTATGATGACGCGCTGTTCCCGAGATAGCTTTCTCACAAAAGAGCCGCTCGATGAAGCGGTATTGATTACGGTGAGTTCCCCTTCGTAGGCGTCGACCCATTTGGCCAGTTCGTCGTCGGTGAAATCAGGGCCGTGCAAATTGAACTTCACGGCGCGGCTGTCAAAACTGCCATGCCCGATCAGCACGATCCAGAGAGAGGGTTCCTCCACTTCTGCGATCGTTTTCTCAATTTGCTCGACGGGGGTGGAGCCGCCTTTTTCTTTTTCGATCCGCGTGAAGGCAGCGCCTCCTCGTTCTGCAGCTGTTTTCCAGAGATCGGCATTCTTGGAAAAGACTTCATCGTATTCGTCTGTTCCGGCAGTACCGACTACCACGAGAACGCGTAACTCTTCATCAGCGGTCAGGCTGAGATGAGGAAGCAAAATGGCGAGAGCCAAAAAGAAAAACCGGTTCATATCAAAGAATGCCCTGCTTGCGACGAATGATCCATTCTCCAAGGAAGAAGGCGAGCGCGAGGAGAAAGAGCCATGGTGCGTGCCATAGCGGGCGCTTTCGGACTTCCGTTACGGGCAGTTCAAGTCCTTCCAGCAACTCCGGGAGACTGGCAAGAGTATCGAGGGTGAACACTTCTCCGCCTGTGGCTGCGGCGATTGCCTCAAGGCGTTCGCGATCCGGACCGAGATGGGCAAACTCGCGCGCTTCCGGATTGAAAGATCGAGCTGTTTCGGCAGTGCCGATTTCTTCTCCATCTCCGTCAACGACTGTTGCCTTTACCAGATAGCCGCTCCCCGCATCAGAAGCATGCGCGGCGGTAAACAGGCCCGGTTCGTCGAGTGAGGGCTCTGCCGTAATCTGGGTCGTCTCTCCCGCATCATCCGTCACGGAGAGGACTACGGTCGCGTCATCCTGCTCTCGGAAATTCTCCTGCCGAACTCGGACGGAAAGTTTTGTCAGGGGAAGTCCGCCGGCATCGAGTTCCTCCTTCTCCATTTCAACGCGGCTTGGAACTTCGGCGACGCTCCAGCGCAGCAACTGACGCCATGTCTTCGCGAGCTCGCCCTGCTGCTCTGAGTCCTTCATTGCCCAGCGCCAGAAATCCGCAACCGGGACAGCCGCTGCTTTTCCTTCTCCATATCGCTGCGTCACGATGGCAGGGAGGGTGCGATCCTGGGCGTCTTTCACGGTGGCGAGCAGACTCGCTCCGGGCTTGATCGCGTTGAGTTGGTTGACGGCAAAAAACGGAGGCATGTAGGCGAGGCGAGTCACTTCTTCCTCCTTGCCGGCACGCAGACGCATCCATGGGGCGAGCCATCCCTCACGAGTGAGGTTGTAACTTGCTTCCAGGGCGGGCTCGCTCGGGGCTGACCTTTCGAGGTAGACTGGGAGGATGCGGGCAATGGGGGTGTTGTTCCACTGACCGGGCTGAAAGGATTCCTGACCTCCGAGCATGATCAATGTTCCGCCACGGCGGGAAACGAATCGTTCGATTAACTCCTGTTGCTCGAGAGTAAAGAACTCCGCCTCGATATCATCGAGAATGATTGTTCGATAGTGGGGAAACAGTGCTTCCTCGGTAATGGGAAAACCATCGCGTAGCTCTTCAGGAGCAGCGGTATTCAGGCGGACGAGGACAGGCTCGTCGTAGCGCTGAGTCTCTTCCGGAATGTCGCTCTGGAATCCGCGGAAAAGAGGATTGCTCGATTCACCGGTGCGTCCACGCCATTCGAATTTTGGTTCCCGCTTTGCGATTCGAATCAACCCTACCATGTCGAGTTCAGCATCTTCGGCGATGGAGCGTCGGAGAAATTTGTATTCCCAGTTGGGTCGACCGCTCACATAGAGAACGCGGTAGGGGCCGCTTCCCGGATTCACGACGACGCGTTGCTGGTTGTTGGCTTCTGTCGCCTCCGCAATCGGGTTTTCTCCTTTCTGTCGAATCCCTACGGTGAGGAAGGACACCCCGGGAGGAATCGCTCCCAGTCGGATACGAACCCTCCTCTTGTGGGCACCTGGTTCATTCGGAAAAGCGACGGACTCTTTCCCGAGTTCGTTGCCCTTGTCGTTGGCGACAAATATCTCAACGGGTTTCGGGAAAACACCGAGCGCTCTGGCATCGATCGTCAAAGTGACGCGCGCGTCTTCGAACTGAGTTGTCTGAGCATCGACGCGAAAGATCGAAAGGTCATTCGCGTCAGGTGCTTCTTCTCCAATCACGATGGGAAAGATCGGTGTTTTTTCCTCTGCGGCATTGGCTGCCTCGAGCCAGGCTTCCCATTTTTCCGTATCGGTTGCGTTGCCATCGCTCAGCAGAACCGAGGCGACATGGGGGCGATTCTGGAAGCGAGATTCGATGCTGTTGAGAGCAGCGACGAGATTCGAGCCGGGGCGGGAAAAATCGAGATCGCTGTAGTCGTCGGTGCGGCGAAGAGTTCGGTCGAAGAGAAAAGTCTGCAGGCGAAAGGTGTCTCCGATCTTCTCCAGCCATTCGGGAAAGACTGCTGCTTCATCGGTCGCCAGAGCCGCTTTCAGTTGCTCGGAGGGAGCGGGTTGTTGCTTTGTCAGGGGAACGTTGATTCCTGAAGAGTTATCAGCCACGATGACGACATCATTGGCATTTTTCTTTGGTTGCTCATCGAGATGAACAGGCTCCATGAGCGCGAGCACGAGCAGAACGAGCCCGACAGCTTTCAGGAACAGAGCGAAAAACTTCGCCCCTCCGCGGAGAGGGGAAGAGCGATAGCTGAGAAAAATAATCAGCAGAGCAGCTGCTCCCAGGCCAGCCGCAGTCCAGCCCCACGACTCGCTCGCAAAGGCGATCGAGGCGAGTGTTGGGGAAAAGCTGGAGGAGCTGAGAATCATAGATGAAGAACCGAAGGTGGGCGCGAATGATCGCCACTACCAAGTCGCCGCGAATGATTGAAGAATCTTCTGCGAAAGTAAATCAGTGAATATTCGAGTTAATGAGTGGTTCGTTTTCGCTGCTTTAGTTTCCCGCGCCGAGCTGCTCGTAGTATCGCCGAACCAAGTCACGAAATTCCGAAGGCACGGGATCGCGATCGATGGGGGCGAGTGGATTTTCTTTGTTCAGCTTGGCAATTTCTTCACTGATACGCTGGCGCAGTTCGACCAGCGGTTCCGTGATGCGCTGATCGATAGCTCCTGCTTGAGGAGCCTGATTGTCGCGGGAGAAATCGATTCTCATCTGGCGGGCGTTATCGGCGACACGTCTCGCGTCGTCCCGGAGATCCTGCTGCTGCAGCATTTCACTGATCCGGCCAAGTCGGTCACGGAAGTCTTCGTAGTCCTCACCCGTGATAGCACCCTCTTCCCGCTTCTCGGACTGCTGGTTAAAAAACAGTTTCTGACTGCTCAATTGTCCGCCCGTAGGCATCTGCCCGCCACGTCCGTCTCCACCCGTGCTGAGGGCGCCGCGTCGGTTTCCGGAATTGCCTGCCATCTGTTGCTGGCCTTCGCCTTCGCCCGGCTGAGGTGCCCCTGGCTGAGGCTGGGATCCGGATTCCTGGCCTTTACCTTTACCTTTACCTTTGCCCTTACCCTTGCCTTCTGCTTTGGCCTGTCCTTTCTCGCCAGCTTTACCCTGACCCGGCTGAGGCGCCCCCGGCTGCTGACCTTGAGCGAGGCCTTTCTCGCCCTTTTCTCCTTTACCTTTTCCGGCTTTTTCACCCGAACCTCTCTCGCCGGCCTTGCCTTCTTCCTGTCCGGGGCCTGCTTGCGGAGTTGAGCCTTCTTCTGGGTTCTCTCCCGAACCAGCATCTGCTAAATTTTGTTCGCCTTTTCCTTCGCCTGCTTTCTGACCTTTTTCGCCAGCCTTGCCTTTACCTGGTTGTGGTTGTCCCTTTTCCCCGGCCTTTCCAGCCGAGGCCTGTTCGCCAGGCTGCCCTTCGCCAGACTTGGATTCCTGTCCTTCCTGACCTTGTCCATTCTCTGCCAACTCGTTCGGCTCACCTTCTCCGGTAGCGGGATCTTCGGTCTTTTCTCCGCTTTCAAACAGTCTCTTTGACTCAGCTTCCGTCTGTTCGATCAGTTGGTCCAGCTCGGAGCGGGCAAGACGCAATGCATCGGCTTCGCTACCGAGAACGCTTTCGGCGGCTTGCTCGATGCTTTCTTTGAGTTCTTCAATTCCACGCGAGGCGGCTTGCTCGGGCTCGATTGCCTGATTGGGACGATTGTAAAAGGTGTAGTCCCGGGCATCCTCGAGTGATTCCTGGGTCCCATTCATCATCGTGTTGCGGACGGCTTCGTAGAGGGAATCTGAGAGAATCGGTTCGGATTCCTCGGCTTCTTCGCTGAGACGCTTCATCTCCTCGATCACGTCGCTGAGATTGCGGGATTGATCGGAAAGTTCTCGAGCAAGCTCGCTACGCGCTTTCTGCTCCTCTCCCGAGTCGAAAGGATCGTCTGATCGGCTCTCCGAGAGGTTCTCTAGTTTCTCACTGATCTGCTGCTGATTTTCAGCCAGCTCCCGAGCAGAATCCCGGATGCCGCGCATCTCTTCGGCGAAACGATTGGAAGTCCGCTGCCGAAAGTCTTCCTCCATATCTTCCAATTCTTCCTGCGCGCGGGTCGCCGAGTTGGCCGCGTCTGCGAGGTCGCCTTCCTCCAGTTTGTCGGCCGTCTCCTTAATGTTCTCGCGTGCCCTATCCAGTTCCTCTCGTTCTTCGGCCAGTCGCGTCTGATTTTCCTGGGAATCCATGCGCTCGGACAGGTTGTCCGTTTCGCGGAGCAATTCCCGCTGCTCTTCCTGGAGACGTTTGAGCTGGCGTTCGATCTCTTCTTTTTCCTGCTGGTTTGCGTCCTGCAGTTGTTCTTCGAGTTCCTTGATCTTCTTCGCGATCGCTTCCTGACGTTTCGCGAGCTCCTTCAATCGGCTGAGAATGGCTAGATTCTCCTGTTGCTCTTCTGACTGTTGCTCCTCCTGGGCTTTGGAGTTTTCCTCGTATTTCAGCTCCTTCTGCTCGAGCTCGAGATTCATGTTCTTTTGTCTCTGCTGCTGCGACTGGCCTTTCGAGGGCTCCTTCTGCATGGAGATTTCTGACTCCCGATTCCGTGCTTCGATGAGTTTGGCGAAAACGGAACGCGCGGTCTGGTGGGCGGGAGAAATCAGATTCCCGTCCCGCTTTTCCGCCACTTCAGCGAATTGCGTCGCGGCGTCACCCATCAGTTTCAGTGCTTCGGTGTAGATCTCTTTCAGCTTCGCGTCCTCCGCTTTTTCGATGACCTCGCCGGCTTTATCCGCAACCACCAGTTGCGACTTAGCGACGACGTCGATGTCACTGATCCATTCCTCGATCTTCTTTCCGATATCGAAATCTCTCCGCAACTTCCACGCGGCGTTGATGACTTCTTTCTGCAACTCAAGCAATTTGCCGGAGTCTCCACCTTCTCCGCCTTCCCCACTCTGCGGCTGGCCTTCGCGGATGATTTCTTCAAAAAAGCGCACCTCGGCGAAAAACATGTCACTGGTCGTGCGCCTGATATCTCCCTCGCTGTTGCGATCTTCTGCCCAGAAGTAGTAGGTCAGAAGCTGCTTTGGCTCGGCGTCCAGTTTTTCCATCTCCACGCTTGAGATTAGTGGGTGCTGTTTGCCGCCTGGGAGTGGCGTTTCGGTCAGGGTTTCGGAGACTTCGTCGCCGATGAACTGGTAAGCGAAGCCAGCCTTTTCAATCTTCACGTCGTCCTGAACGGTTGCTTCAATCGGCAGCTCCTGAACGGCTGAAATCTCGAAATCCTTTCCCGGAAAGGTCAGTTTCAATTCCGGTGGCAGATTTTCTTTCACATTCACCGTGAGCCATGGCGGACGTTTGTTGGAACGATCTGCTTCGTCGATGAGGTGAACTCGGTAGCGCTGGCTTTTCAAGGGCAAATGCGAGGCGACGAGGATCGTGGGGTCGGAGGAATCAGGCTTCAGTGGGATGGAGACTTCGTCTTCACCGTAGAGCTCGGCGAATGCGAGCGGCTTGTTGACCTGCAATCTCCATTCGACTTCGGAACCTTCCATCACGGTGATTTTTCGCGTGTCGGTAATGGTCTCCGGCTCTTTCTCAAGAAATGCCGGGGATGTGATCACGGCATTGGCATGTTCCATTTTGGGAAATTCAAAAACCTGGATCGAAAAGGATTTGGATTGCGTGTTGTCGAAGCGGACAAAATATTCCCCGGCGAGGTCCACCTTAGGAAGGAGGGCGGAAAAATCTCCGTCCTCGAGGCCAATCTGCATCGGGACGCGTTTTTCCCCATCGGCGTTTTTCATGACGAGCATGGCATCCGGTGGGGCCTGCTCAGGAAACGTGGCTTCGACAACGAGGCGCGAGCCTTTCTCCAGTTCCACATCACCAGGTGAAACTTCGATCACAATTTTTGGAGCTTCGGGAACTTCCTCTTTGACGAGGTCCTTGGTGGCAATGTCAGGGCGATTCCCGGGACCCACTCCGAGCAACAACCAGATCGATAGGCAAAATGCGATGACGGCAGCAAACTGCGTCCACGCCGCAGCGAGGAGGCGACGAGCGGAGACTTTGCGCACCCACTGGTTTTTCACAGCGTGTTCCGAGACTTCGGAAAAAAGCTGTTTCTGGAGATAACCCAGCTCGCCATTCTCGTCGGGCTTCTGATCCATCGCCGCGAGGAGCGCCGAGCGGAGGTCGGGGTGATTTTCCTCCACTTTTTGCGCGAGATACCGCATGTCTGGCTGTCGCGATGCGCGCGCCAGGCAAATTCCGGCAAGCAAGGTAAGAACACCGAGCCACCCAAAAACCACTTTCCATGACCACCAGTCGCGAAAGATTGCCATCGCGAGAAGGCCAAAAAAACCAATCGCACCCAGCGCGAGAACGAAAATCACGACGCGCCGGCGTCGAAGCGTTGTCTCCGCATCCAGAATAGGATTGAGAATTTGGGCGAGAAGTTTTTCGATCATTTCAGACAAAGTTGGTTACGCCGCAGCGGGTTCCTTGGCGGATGAGGGCCGTCCCGCCAACCACGATTCCGCGATCAGGAAGATCAGGGCGGCAAGGATGAGCCATTTCCACAGCTTCTGAGACTCTTCTTTCTCCTCCGATTCTAGACGTTCCAGCTGGGTTTTTGTTAGCTTGCTGCGGTCGGCTTCGACGGCTTCGTTGATGAGGGGAATGTTCCATTCATGGAAAGAGGCAAAGGGATCGATTGGGGCTGTGTTGCCCTCGGTGGGATGAAGATTCACAGCGACGAGTTGTTTCGACTCTTCTTCGGAACTTTCCTTCTCATAGAACCCCGGCTTGCTGTGTTCGGTTTCGCCGACATACAAAGTCGCTGCCGAGCGAATGCTGAATCCGGTGTGCTCAAGAATCGAGAAAAGGAGGGGCACAAATTTCGATGAAAGCGCGAGTTGGCTTTCGCTGGGCTCCCAACCTGAAAGAAAAGCGAAAACCGTTCCCTTTCCAACTTTCGTTTCCACCAGGGCGGGGAATTCTCCGTCAAAACTTGCGAGGACTCGCGTATCGTCTTCGAGATCCTTGGGCAGGGAAAGGATGCGGTGCTTCCAGAATCGAATTTTGGTGAAATCTCTGATGCGTGCGCGGGCGAAAGGCTCGAGTACGGAGTGCTCGAAATCGAGATCAGCAAAGAGAGCGTAATCATCAACATCGGCTTCGCTGATTTCCCAGGATCCTTTTCCTGTAATGGCTGCGAGCGCGCTGGCCTCGGCATTCGAAGAGGGAACGGCGATGACGAGCCCGCCTGCTTCCGCAAACTTCTGCAATCGTGCCCCGGCTTCTGCGGACCACGACCCGGCGGCTACGATGACTTCGGTTTCCTCAGGCCATGGATCGCTTGGATTTACTGCGACGGTGACAATGGGATTCAAGGTCGGCGTTGGTTGCAAGGCGCGGCGGAGGTAGAAAAGCGGCGACCCTGCAGACTCGGCCGGAGAATCCCCCGCCAGAAAATGAACCCGCAATGGGCGAGCGCGGACTGGAGAGACATAGATCTCGTTGTCGAAGAGGTGATTGTCACCCTCGACTGCGAGAATGCCGCGTTCCGCAGCATCCGGTCTTGGGGTGGATGTCAGGATGCGGCTAGAGCCCGGAGCGATTGTGGCTTCGACGGCTGTATCGGGGAACCCTTTCCAGGAAAAAACGGCAGAAGCACTTTCTGAGTCAGCCGCGTTCCGAATCCGGACGCGGTATACTTCCGCTTCTTCGATGTTTGCTCGTGGAGGTGTCGCGGCAAGATTCGCGGAGAGGTTGCCGGGAGCTTTCACTGTCAGGGCGACCGGTTTTACCTCCACTTCCTCGGGCCAGGCTCCCGCGCGGAGTCGATCAGTTTGCGCACCCTCCTGAAAGTCACTGATGATAACGAGCTCGCGCGTTCGAGCCGGGCTGTCCGCGTCGGCCGCGAGCAGGAGATCGGCAGCTTCGACCATCGCCCCTCCGATGTCCGTTCCTTTCCAGGTCAGGGAGTCCTTTTTCAGAAAGCCGTCGATGGCGGCGGCTCGGGCGCGTTCTCCGAGAGCGGCCCACGATGGCAGGTCCGCCAGCACTGTGAGTTCCTCGTCAAAAACAGCAAAGGCGACTTCGTCATTGGTGCCATAGCGGGATAGAGCATCCTTCGCTTCAGTGAGGGCTCGTTGCCAGAGATCCTCCCGCTGCATTGACGCGCTTTGATCGACGAGAATAACAGCCCGGGTCTTCGCGGCAACTTCGTTGGGGAGAGTGAGCGATCGGAAGAAAGGTCGGGTAAAAGCAAAAGCGAGGAGAAGAAGCGCGAGGCAGCGGAGCGCAAGAAGCAGCCATCTCTCCAGCCGGGTTCGGCGTGTAAGGCGCTCCGGCGTTTTCTCCAGAAACATATGGGAGCTGAACGGAATATGCTCCTTTGGCGGACGCCTCCGCAAATGCAGCAGAATCGGCACCGCAAGGGCGGCGGCTCCGAGGAGATAGAGCGGGAAAAGAAAACTCACGACAAAGAGAAATCTGGCATGCTTTCAAATGCCCGGCGAGCACGTTTTCGCGGGGCGATGGGATGAATCCGTATGCAGAAACTCTTGCCTCTGCTTAGGAATTTACTCGCGATCGGACTTAACCCTCTTGAGTGCAGGACCTAGCAGGGTTGATTGGCTGGCCCAACAGGGTCAGGTATCAGGGGTCGAGTTCTCTTCCTGACTTTTCGTTTCGCTCACGACCTCTGCATCCACCGTGATCACATCGGGGCGATTTACCGTTTCGGGTGGTGCTCCCATGGCTTCTCCTGCCACGCGGATTCGGTCCTTGAGTTTGGTTTTTACGACCGCTCGGACGATGTCGCGCACGTTTGGAATCAGAAGAGAAAATCCGATCGCGTCGGTAAGAAATCCGGGAGTCAGCAGGACGGCTCCGGCGATTAGAATCATGAGCCCATCCATGACTTCTTCATGGGGCAGCTTTCCGGACGAAATCGCTGCCTGATACTTGTGCAGTGCCTTGAGTCCCTGAGACTTGGTCAGATAGGCTCCGAGCACTGCGGTTATGACAATGATCGCCAAGGTGGTCGGAATCCCGATGCGATTGCCGAGCGCCATAAAGATGCACAGCTCAAGAACAGGGACGCCGATGAAAAGTAGTAGAAGTCGGAGAAACATGGTTTTGCCTTTTGGTTCCTTGTAACTGATACGTGTAATTGCCCCGAATCATACAGTGGAATTTCACCGTGATTTTGTAACGCTTTGACAGCTTTTGCGATGATCAGGTTACACTGGGGCTATGAAGAGGTTAGTTACACCGTCCGATATTGGTGGTAGCAGAAATTTGCCACACGGTTTCGCCGAGGCACTACGCGGTCTCTTCGGGGATATCGCGGCAATGCTTGAGACGATACCCGCCATCGACGGGCAGGATCGTGCCGGTGATGTAGTCAGCTTCGCGGGAGCAGAGATAGGCGGCGGCATGCCCGACATCCTCCGGTAATCCGAGCCGTCCCCAGGGGAGTTTTTTCGCCTCTTCGGCCATGGTTTCGTCGTTGTAATGATGACGTTCGCCCGGAGTATCGATCCAGCCGGGTTCAATCGAATTGACGTTGATGTGGTGCTCGAAAAGCTCCACGGCCATAGTCTGCATCATGGTATTTACGGCGGCTTTGGCAGCACTGTAGGCGACGCACCGGGCGTTGGGAATGCGGGCGAGGACGCTGGTGATGAAGACTATTTTCCCCGTCTTTTCGTTTTCCACGAGATGCTGGCAAACGAGTTGGCTCATGTTAAAGGCGCCGAGAAGAGCGGAATCGAGAATCGCCTCGAAGTCTTCGGGCTTGTAGTTGAGAAAGCTTTCCCGGCGATTGAAAGCGGGGACGTGGACGAGGCAATCGACCGTGCCGAATTCGTCGAGGGCGGACTGAAGGGTGTTTTCCGACCCTTCGCGGGTGAAGGCATCAGACTCGACGCCGACACACGACACTCCGAGATTCCGAATCGTTTCCACGCCGCTGGCTAATTCTTCGCTGCCGGGTCGATCGGATAAAACAATCGATGCTCCGGCACGCGCCAGCTGCTTTGCACAGCCGAGGCCGATTCCGCGTGCTCCTCCGGTGATGATGGCGACTTTTCCTTCCAGGCTCATGTTGCGGAGTGTAGCGGATCAGGCGCGATTTGCGAAAGACTCTTTCACGTGAGTATCGATCGAAACCGACTCTTGACCGATGCGGCTTCTCTGCTGAGCTTGCGCCGTGACCGAAGAACAAAAACAGCAATTGGAAAGTGGCATTCGTGATGTCGTGGATTTTCCCAAACCAGGGATCGTTTTCAAGGACATCACTCCTCTATTGGCTAACGGAGATCTTTTTCGCCTGACCACGGAACTCTTTATCGAAACTCTCAATGGGCAGGTGCCGGACAAGATTATCGGGATCGATGCTCGGGGCTTCATCTTCGGTGCGGCGATCGCAGATCGTTTGGGCGTAGGGTTTATTCCGGTGAGGAAAAAGGGCAAACTTCCCTGGGACACGACAGGTGTGGCCTACTCGCTCGAGTACGGCGAAGCGCATGTCGAGATTCACAGAGATGCTGTTTCCGAGGGCGAGAAGGTGATGCTGGTTGATGATCTACTCGCGACGGGAGGGACAGCCGGTGCGGCAATCAAGTTGGTGAAGGAGCTCGGCGGGGACATTCTCGGGATGGCCTTTTTGATAGAGCTGGCCTTCCTCGAAGGGCAAAAGAATCTGGACCCTGACGTTGATTTAACGTCTCTGCTGACCTACTGAGTGTGTTCGTTAGTATTCCTTCCTATGAGCTACGAAAGTGACGTCCTGCGGGATTGGTATCTGCTATTTCACTACGGAACGCCGGAGGAAATTCTGGCCGATGCTGGTTTCGATTTGGCGGGTTTGTCGAAAGGCTGCACCCGATTTCCTGTCGCGACGGTTGAGGCTGCGAATGTTACCGAGCCTATCGGACGAGCACTCGATATTGGCTGTGCGGTTGGGCGGTCGACTTTCGAACTGTCAAAAGTTGCAGACGAAGTCATCGGAATCGATTTCTCACAGAGTTTTGTCGACGTTGCGGAGGAAGTCCGGTCCGGGAAAGAGCCGATCTATCGACGTTATTCGGAGATGCATTTGAGCGAGGAACTTAAAGCTCAGATTCCGGAAGGAGGAAAGCCGGAGGGGGTTTCTTTTGAGCAGGGCGACGCCATGAATTTGCGCGCTGACCTTGGTTCTTTTGATCTGGTCCATGCGGCGAACTTGCTTTGTCGCTTGCCCGAACCGCTGCGCTTTCTTCATCGCCTTTCTGATCTGGTGAATCCTGGGGGCACGCTGGTTATGGCAACTCCGGCAACCTGGATGGAAGAATACACGCCCGCAGAAAATGCGCCGAAAGGGCGAACACTGGATTTTCTGCAGGAACATCTCGCCGATTCCTTTGAGCTTCGCGAGGTGAGTGAAATTCCATTTCTCATTCGTGAACACCAGAGGAAGTTTCAGCTCAGCACATCGCAGACGAGCGTCTGGGTGAGACAGTGAGGCTACGCAAATCAGTCGTCGACAGAGGGGCGCAGAGCGATGAGGCTGGGCGCCTCATGAAAAATACGATTGTCTATCTTACGATTCTCTCTGCAGGTCTTTTTCTCGGTTCCTGCGAGAAAGATTCCGACGGTGGTGCCGCTGGCGGTGACACCAAAAAAGCAGACGGCTGGGTTTCTCTTTTCGATGGGAAAACCCTTAACGGCTGGAAGCCATCCACTCTCGGTTCTGCCGAATACTCTGTCGTCGATGGAGCGATTCACGGCGTTACAGTCGAAGGCAGTCCGAATACCTTTCTTCTCAGTGAAAAGCAGTTCGGCGATTTCGAACTGGAGTTCGAGGTGAAGGTTCATGACAGCCTGAATTCCGGATGTCAGATTCGCTCACGGGAAAAGGCAGAGGCCGACCTTGCCAACACCGGTAAGAATGGAAAGCCGGCGAAAGACCTCAACCGTTTCTTCGGTCCCCAGGTTGAGATTGAAGCGTCTCCCGGACAAGCAGGATATATTTACGGCGAAGCAACTGGTCGCGGTTGGCTTTCTCCTGAACCACAGGACAAAGAGCACTCCCATGATTTCATGAAAAATGGTGAGTGGAACAAGTTCCGCATCGTAGCTAATGGCGTTCGGATTCAGACCTTTATCAACGGCAACGCTGTCGCTGACCTTTCTGATGAAGGAATCTACGAGACGCATCCCAAGGGCCACATTGGCTTGCAGGTGCACGGTATCAAAAAGGGAACGGGTCCTTTTGATGTTTCCTGGAAAAACATTCGCATCAAGGAACTGAAGTAAGATTTTTCTCCCGAATCAAAACGCGTTGGTGCGAGCAATCGTGCTAACGCGTTTTTTGTGCCCTTTGCTATTCGCCCCAGATACTCACCAACTCAGGAGCGATACCTCCAACGATGTTGTTGTGCCCCGCTCCGCGAACGGAGATAAACTGTATCTTTGATTGCGATTCATCCGAGGCGGCCAGGGCCCGTCCCATCGAGTCGGGGATAAGCTTGTCTGAATCTCCGTGAAAGATAGTCACCTCGATCTCGCGACCGGATGCGAGCAGGCCGTCGATGGATTTCTCGTTGTCGTATCGATGACGGAGAAAGGGAACGACTGCAGGACCCATCTGCTGGCGCGCCATTGCCGCCATCGTCGTGAAGGGAGCGATCGCGATGACACGATTCAGTTCGTGACGATGGGCAAAATCGAGCGCGACGGCGCAACCCAGCGATTGTCCAGTCGTGCTTGAGCGCTCCAGGAGTTCCTTCTCGGAAATGCCAAAACTTTCCGCGAGCGCGGGGATGGCAGCATCGATGGATTTAGCGATCCGGTCCGGACTGGGGCTGCCCTCGTTGAATCCGTATCCTGGATAGTCGAAAAGAACGAATGCGACTTCAGGGTTTTTGACTGCCTCGACCAGTCCGAGCCAATCCAGGCCAACAGAACCATTCCCGCAGAAGATCCACCAGATTCGTTTCGGTGGGGTGCTGCTTTCCCGCTTGGGCAGAAGAAGATATTGCTTCTTCCCATTGGAAAAAAAGGAAAGTGCCTGCACACGATCGAGCCCTTCCGTAGACGAGTGGTACTTTCGTGGAAAGTAAATGAACCGCCCCTGACAAAAATATAACACAGCGATAAAGAGCAGAGCCAGTCCAAGGATGGTGATGACCAGCCCCTTCATCCGGATTTACTTCTTTCTTTTGAAAATCGCAACATGGCGATCCACGGATTTCCCTTCCGTTATCAGTTCCCGGGTCTCGGAGTTGAATTCGGAACTAATGAGTTCGCCGCCGAGTCGCTTGATCGCTTCCAGCGCGAGCTCGTGCTCCTTATCGAAATAACTCGTGATGATGAGACGACCTTCGTCATCCAGTTTTCCCAGGGCCTGATCGTAAATTTCTTCCCAGGTCTTTGCGCCATTCCAGTAGTTCTGGTGGCGCATGAATACGAAGTCGAAGTTTTCTCCCAGTTCCGCGTGTTGATCCAGCTTGCTTGCGTCTCCAGTGAGGAATTCGCACTCGCGAGTGCCGGGGCGGTTTTCCAAATCCCGCTTTCCGCCGAAGCGTCGCTGGGCGTCTTCGATTTCCCGCGCCCGGACATCCATTCCCGTGAGACGAACTTCCCCGTCTTTGTTGCCACGGAGGTCAGCGATGAAGTCGGTTAGCACCTCAGCTTCCCGACATTCCCCGCAGGCGATGTCGAGAATGCGAGTCTCGTCGCGGCTCTCGAGTCGCCGACGAACCTGAGCCTCATCGTCTCCGAGCACCTTTCGGAGCATCTTCTTGAGACGGATGAGGTCCTCTTCGTCTTCGGATCGGAATTTTGCCGACATGAAAGGCTTGCCCTTGGATTATTCAGCCTTTTTGTCTTCGTGGTGCTTCTGATAGTGCTCTTTCAGCACATCGCGACCGAAGTCACCATCGAAGTCACGCCAGACCGCATGAACATGGTTGGCGTCGTTCTGTGTGTTGGCATATTCGAGAAGGAAGGTGGGACCCTGGACGCGGTAGTAGTGGGGATCTCCTTTTTCCGTTCCACCGGCCCAGGCGAAAATGATCTTGTCGAGCCCGGCTTCTTCAATCTTGGCGAGCTCGTCTCTCGCGACCTTGTCGCGGGTGCGCTTTACGTAGACGCGAATGAGTTGCTGCAAATTTTGCTGCTGCTCCTCATTGAGAGCGGACTGGGCAATGCCAGCGTCGCCTAGGGACTCCACGGTCGACTCGGCTGCGGTGAGAATATCGCGCGGGGCTTTTTCCTCAACGATCGCTTTGGCGCGCTGTTCGTCGTTCAGTGATTGGACGAGGCGGCGGGCGACATTTTCTTCCCGAGCGAGAACCTGGAGGCCTTTGCGCTGGCCCTTGGGAATTTTGCCGGGGTTCGATGCGAAGAAACTGGGCGTAACCGAAGTGACTTTTCCATCGGCGATTGTGAAATTGAGCGAAAGGTGGTGGCCCTCCATTTTCCATCCCCAGGCCTTTGCGCCGGGTTCACCAAAAACGGTGAAGTAGTACATCTCCGTATCGCGCTTTGCATCCTGCTCCATCTCCCAGAGGACGTGCTCGAGGCTCATGATCTGCGTGCTAGTAAGATACCCTCGGTGGCTCAGGCCCGTGCTGAGCAATGCATAGGCGAGGTGGCGCTGCTGGGGCTCCATATCCTTGAGGGTGAGACCAATCCGCATTTCCTCACCTTCGAAAGGCTTCGGAATGAAATGCCAGTTTTCCCGTTCTTCAGCGGTGAGCTTGTAGGTGGCCTGAGCTTTTTGTTCCGCAGAAAGCGCCTGTAGCCAGACTTTTGCGGCATCAGCCATTTCTTTGGCTGCCTCGTGAGCGGAGAGTGTGGAGCTGCCAAAAAGAGCAACAAGGGTCAAAAAGGAAAACAATGGTTTCATGGTCGCGTAGTTAGCCAAGGATTTCGGGAAAGGGCAAGGGGGCAATTCGCGCCTCAGTCATTTCTATTTGTGCCAAAAAAGCCTCTCATCTCTGTAACGGAGCTTCTCCCGGCATCGTCTTTCCCTGTGAATAACCTTGGGAGAAATCCCAAACTTTCGCTATCTTCTCATAGATTGGGAATCGCCCGATGGGGAACTGGTAGACCATGTTCTTTTTTGAAACAGCCCGGACCAAGTATCACGTGGAAACCGAAAATACGGAGACCAGACCTGATGAGTCCGAATTGGTAGGCCTCGCGCAGCGTGGAGACGAAGACGCGTTTGTCGAGTTAGCGAAACGCTATCGTCCCAAGGTCTGGTCGACGGCATCCCGGTTTGCTCGTTCGCGGGCGGAGTTGGAGGATCTGACGCAGGATCTCTTTCTGAAGATCTGGAAAGGAATACCAGGCTATCGCGCGGACTCTCCGTTCGAGAATTGGCTGATGACGGTGACGGTTCGGGGCTGCTATGATTTTCTTCGCAAGCATCGCCGACGCCGCGAGACAGAAACCCTGGTAGATCCGCAGGAAAGTCGGGAAGCTCGCGATGAAACGACTGAGCGTGACCAAAACCGTCGCGATGCCTGGGAAGCTGTTCAGGTTTTGCTATCCCACCTGAATGCAAAAGACAGGACGATCATCACATTACTCGATCTGGAGGAACGAGGAGTTAGAGAAACCGCGCGACTCACCGGTTGGAGTGAATCCAATGTAAAAGTTCGGGCTCATCGAGCGCGGAAAAAGATGAAGACAATTTTTGAAGAACTGGGAATGGAATCATGAAAGAAGAAAATTCTATGGAACACCTGTTTGAAAAGGCAAAAGAGATCCTGCCCTTTGGCGAAGCCGGAGAATTCGGATTTGAGACGCGGCTGCGAGCCGCGATGGCAGATGCCTCGCTGGGCTTTTCCGAGACGATCGCACGGTTTTCGTGGCGGTTTTCTTTTGCCGTATTGCCGGTCGCGATTGGTATCGCTGTCTTTCTCGCCTTTCAGCAACACGGAGTTTTGCCGGAGGGGCTCGGTGGGCTCATGGTTCAGTGGTCTCAGTATTTTCCTGTCGAAATCTAGGTATGGCTGGAAAAACCAAACTGAAAGCAGGTTGCGGCGTAGCCTTGGTATTCGCAGGAGGATTTCTCTGCGGAGTCATCGCGCTGTTTATCCTGATGGTGAAAGTAATTCCCCTCAGCGAAGGATGGCGCGACGAGGAATCAAAGAAGTTTGTGGTAAACCACCTCGCAAATCAGCTGAATTTAACGGAAGAACAGCTCGTCAAAGCGACTCCGATTATTCACGAAGCTTTGGATAAAAGATATCGGCATCGCAAGACCTACGTAGAGGCCGATATCGAATTGACGCGGGCGGCATTTGAAAGCCTCCGGCCTATTCTGAATGAAGATCAGATCGAAAACGCTGAACGGAAACTCAAGAATTGGATAGCGGGTAAAGAGCGCTTTTTGATCGGCGTTGAGAGTGAGGAAAAGATAGAGAAGGGCGCTGTGCTGAAGGAGTGATATCGATCAGCCGTCCCTGCTATCGCGCGTAAGCGGGAGCTTGCCCCTCCCCGCTTCGCGCTGGCGATGCGGGAGAGAGGCATTTGAAATTAGATCATTGAAGCAATCACGAGCGCCACGACGCTCATCAGCTTCAGAAGAATGTTCAGCGATGGTCCCGAAGTATCCTTGAACGGATCTCCGACGGTATCACCGACAACGGCTGCCTTGTGAGCCTCGGTACCTTTTCCAAGCTGCTCACCATTCACTTCGAAACCTTCTTCGATCATCTTCTTCGCGTTGTCCCAGGCGCCACCAGCGTTGGATTGGAAGAGGGCGAGAAGAACTCCGGTAACGGTGACTCCGGCGAGCAGTCCACCAAGCATTTCGGCTCCACCAATGAATCCAACCAGCACAGGCGCAGCAACAGCAAGCAGTCCTGGTTTGATCATTTCGCGAATCGCGGCCTTGGTCGAAATCTCAACACACTTGCCATATTCGGCTTCGGAAATGGCTTGGTCGAAAATGCCACGATCCTCTTCGGACCATTCATCCATGGACTTATCTTCGTTGCGATTCATCGCATCGAGACCGGCTTTGAGTCCGGGGATCTCACGGAACTGACGGCGCACCTCTTCAATCATGGACATGGCAGCGCGACCGACGGCTTCCATGGAGAAAGCCGAGAAAAGGAAAGGCAGCATGCCTCCGACAAAAAGGGCAGCGACCACTTTCGGGTCGGTTACCTCAATGCTTAACTTGGCATCGTGCGTTGCCTCCCAGGTTGTTTTGAAGGCCGCAAAAAGTGCGAGAGCAGTAAGCGCAGCTGATCCGATCGCGAATCCTTTTCCGATCGCGGCTGTCGTATTTCCAACTGCATCGAGCTTGTCTGTGCGCTGGCGAACTTCCGGCTCGAGTTCGCTCATCTCTGCGATACCACCGGCATTGTCCGAGATGGGACCGTAGGCGTCGACAGCGAGCTGGATGCCGGTATTGCTCAGCATGCCGACCGCTGCGATTGCGATACCGTAAAGACCAGCAAGGTGATACGAGGCGAGGATTGTCGAAGCGAGAACAATGATGGGCAGAGCGGTGGAAATCATTCCCACACCGAGTCCGGCGATGATATTCGTGGCCGATCCGGTTACAGACTGGCGGACAATGCCGATGACAGGCTTCGTTCCGGTTCCAGTGTAGTGTTCGGTGATGTAACCAATCGCGATTCCAGAGACGAGACCGAGAGCGATCGCTCCGAAAACACCCATGGAAGTGAATTCCTTTCCATCGACGGTCCATTTATCAGGAAGAACCTGTCCGATGATGATGAATGCACCGATGAGGAGAATGACCCCGGCGGTAATTTCTCCAATATTCAGGGCGCGGTGTGGACTGCCGCCTTCTTTGACACGGACGAGGAAAGTTCCAATGATGGAGGACACGATTCCGAGAGCCGCAAGCAGGAGGGGAAGAACTACGCCGCCAAGTGGCAGTTCGGAGTATTCCGGAAGAACCATGAAGACACTTCCCAGGACCATCGTTCCGATGATCGATCCGACATAGGACTCGAAAAGGTCAGCTCCCATACCGGCCACGTCTCCCACATTGTCACCCACGTTATCCGCGATCGTTGCGGGGTTGAGCGGGTGATCCTCTGGGATTCCGGCTTCCACTTTTCCGACGAGGTCGGCGCCGACGTCAGCCGCTTTGGTGTAGATACCGCCACCGACACGAGCAAAGAGAGCGATGGACGAAGCACCGAAAGAGAAACCGGTGATGATTGTCATCAGCTTGCCAATGGAACCAGCATCGGTTCCGATCATGCTTCCGAAAATGAGGATCAGTGATCCGAGACCGAGCAATCCGAGACCGACAACGCCGAGTCCCATGACCGATCCGCCGGCAAAGGCGATCTTCAGACCCTCGCCAAGACTGACTCGGGCACCGTTAGTGGTGCGAACGTTCGCTTTTGTCGCAACCCGCATTCCGATGAATCCAGCCAGAGCCGAGCAGATCGCTCCGACGATGAAGGAGACCGCAACCAGCGGAGAATTGTTCTCCGGATCACGAAATCCCATGAAAGCGAGAAGGACGGCGATGCAGACGACGAAGATCGCAAGGACCTTGTATTCGGCCCGGAGGAAGGCCATGGCACCGACAGCAATATTGTCGGCGATCTTCTTCATCGTGTCAGTTCCCGGATCTTGTTTGCTGACCCAGGAAGAGCGCCAGAAAGTGAAGCCAAGAGCAATGATTCCGAAGATTGGTATGAGTACCAAGAGAGTGTTCATGAGTTCGGTAGTAACGGTGGGGGTTTGTAAAGTGTGAATTGGAATATAAAATTGTATACAACGCAAGACCCGTAATTAGCAAAATGCGTATCAAAAGTAGTGGGCCTGATTGATATCAGGGGAGTTATCTCACCCGCCGCTCGTTCTGAAAACGGTTCTGCCGAATTCCTTTCGGAGCCTCATTCGCCTCGGCAATACGTTGGTGAAGCTTCTCAGAAAGTTCAGAGATTACACCGACGAAATCTTCGCCACCGGAGTGCGCGAGATTTTTCAGTTCCTCCGGATCATCCTGACAACCATACAACTCGACACCTTCTGCGCCTTTTTCGCCCCATTCCGTGTAGCGAAAGCGCTCTGTGCGAATGGAGTAGCCCTGCATGTATTGGCTCAGGGCTGACTCCCGTGGCTTCACAGAGGAATTATCCATTGATGCCGCGAGGCTCACCCCGGAGAGGAAATCAGGAGCCTCCAGTCCGCTCAACTCTGCCAGCGTCGGATAGATGTCGACCATCTCGACCGGCGAAGTTACAACGCCGCCTTTGTCTCTCTGGTCGGGAGAAGAAATGATCAGCGGAACGCGGGTCGCATTTTCAAAAAGCGTCGTTTTCTGCCAGTGACCGTGCTCGCCCATGTGGTAGCCGTGGTCCGAAGTGAAAACGACTACCGTGTCCTTCGCCAGTCCCGTAGTTTCCAGTGTCTCTAACACTTTACCAACCTGAGCATCGGCAAAACTGATCGTAGCGTAGTAAGCCTGGATCGCCTGCTTTGCGAGGTCATCAGCGAGATTGATCTGTTCCTTTTTTCGACGAATCGATTTGAGAGCCGGCTCAGGAATCGTCTTGTCGTATCCCTCCGGGACTTCGGGCACGACGATCTGATCAAGAGGGTACATGTCGAAATACTTCTTCGGGGCGACATATGGCGTGTGGGGACGGAACAATCCGACGGCGAGAAAGAAGGGGCGGTCTTCACGGTGGTAGCGTTGCAGTTCTGCCACTGCCGCGTCGGCGATCATGCCGTCGGTTTGCTCTTCGTCAGTTCCTTCTGCTGCAAGCCAACTCAGCGTCGCGCCGAAGGTGCCGGGCTTGAGAGTGAAAATTTTGGACTCCTCTTCGACATCACGGCCTCGCGGATTGATCGTGTAGTTCCACGAGTAGGGATCGTCGTGGCCACTCGTGCCGATGTGCTTCGGGACGTTGTAGTGATAGAGTTTTCCGATCCGTGTCGCAAAAAAACCGTTGTTCCGATACATCTGAGAAACTGTCGTCACATTGGGAATGTGCTCGCGAATGTAAATCGCATTTTTGTGGATCAGGGTTTGGTCTGGATACAGGCCGGTGAGAAATGAAGCCCGGCTTGGGCCGCAGAGAGCGTACTGACAATAGGCTCGATCGAAGCGAGTTCCCCGTTCAGCGAGTCGGTCAATATTCGGGGTCTTTACCAGCGGGTGGCCGTAACTCCCGAGGTCGCAGTTGAGATCGTCACAGATGAGGAAAACAACGTTCTTTTTCTCCGCTGCTATTGCCGGGAGAAGAAATCCAATGAGAAAGAGAGATGTAAGAAAGCGATTCATCGCTGCGAGAATAGAAGCCCGATTGCCGACAAGCAAGACCCACGATTAGACAGGGTATGGTCGGTGATTAAACAGGGCCAGGTCATCCACCCAACCCTGTTTGGTATCGCAGGGGACACAATCTGATTGCGCATCCCCATATTTTTGTCGTTAGATGGCGGCATGCTGAATTGGATCTGGATGGGAATGATCGTCGTCGGAGTGATCGTGGCGGCGTTGCTGGATCAATTGACCGGCTCGAACGGAATTGTGGAGGGCATGTTCTCCATGGTGAAGGTGGGGGTGGTAAACATCGTCATTCCTCTCAGTGCCATCATGATGCTCTGGTTGGGGATCATGCGCCTCGCAGAAGTATCGGGTGCGATCCAGGCCGTTTCCCGGTTTGTCAGGCCAATCATGACGCGGCTTTTTCCGGATGTTCCGAACGATCACCCTGCCATGAGCGCGATGGTGATGAACATGGCAGCGAACATGCTGGGCTTGGGTAATGCAGCGACGCCCCTGGGATTGAAGGCGATGCAACACCTCGACGAGCTGAATCCGGAAAAAGGCACGGCTACCAACGCGATGTGCACCTTTCTTGCGATCAATACCAGTTCCGTAACATTGATTCCGGCAACGGCGATTGGCTTGCTAGCTGCCCAGGGCATTGCTGAGCCCTACGCGATTGTAGGAACGACAATTGGAGCGACACTTTTCTCCACTATCGTTGCGATCCTTGCGGTGAAGACTTTTGAGAAGATGCCCATCTTCAATCGAGTATCGGCTGTCTCGGGCGGAGAGGCAGATGCAGGAGGTGAGAAAGAATCGATTGCGAAAGATCGAACCATCTCCGGGCGCGGCAGAGTAATTCTCGGGCTGATCCTCGCGATCTTTCTCGGGATCGTATGGTTGGAGATGTTTCCCGAGAAACGCGTCGCCTTGCAGGAAACCCTCGGACTTCGGGAAATTGCGATTCAACTCGATGCCGATGGAGCGACTTTGGAAGAAGAAGACCTCGATAAAACGCGATCGGGTTTTCAGCGGTTTCTTTCGGCGATTTCCGTTGCTGCGATTCCTTTCGTGCTTGTCTTCTTTGTGGTGTTTGCCGCTTTGAAACGAATCCCCGTCTACGAAGAATTTGTCGAGGGTGCGAAGGAAGGGTGGAACGTCGCGGTGAGGATCATGCCGTTCATTGTGGCTATGTTAGCTGCGCTCGCGATGCTGCGAAATTCAGGTGCATTGTTCCTCTTTCAGAATTTGCTCCGGCCTGTGCTGGAGTTCGTGAAGTTTCCACCCGAGCTTGTGCCGATGGCATTGATGCGACCCCTCAGCGGTAGCGGAAGCCAGGGAGTGCTCGTCGAAATTTTGACCAATGAAGGGCTTTCCGAGACGATCAAGTATACGGCGGCAACCATGTTCGGTTCTACCGAAACGACGTTCTACGTCCTCGCCGTCTACTTCGGCTCGGTTGCTGTGCGCCGCACTCGCCACGCGCTTGCAGCGGGGCTTTGTGCGGACCTTGCCGGTGTGATCGCGGCGGTCGTGATTTGCCGCGCGATGTTCGGGTAGACTGCCTGCCAAAAGGAATTCACTCTCCGGTTCGCGTCAGCAGTAATGGGCCAACGAACTAGTGGGCGCGAAAGAAATCCATCATCGCTGCTACTATACTGCCTCGACGAAAGAAGCGTTACCCCGGAGGATTTCGCTACTCGTCCAACACCAAGATTTCCACTTTCCGGAATTCAACGGGGTGGCTCTCTGACTGCAGAGAAATCGTCCCGGAGCTCAGCTCGATTTTCCCGCCGGCTTTCTCGATCATTTTCTCGGATTCCGGATGAGTGCCATCGAGGACTGGCTTCTGATACTTGAGAACGGTTTCGCCTTCGATGATGTGGTGGATTACTTCATGCCCCCGCACTTCGACCTCCGCAGTGACCCACTGATCGCCATGATAGGTTTTCGAATTCGACTTCGTGCAGTGGGGTTTGAATAACTTGCCATCCATAAAAACATGCGTTCCCGGAGTGCAGAGGTTTCCCGTTGTCCGATCTGCTTTGCCGTCCCCTCCGAGAAGCTGGACTTCGATTGAAACCGGAAAGTCCTGGTCTTCAACCATCGTCGCTGGATCCTGACCGTGCACCATGATCCCGCTGTTCCGATATGCCCAGCCCGGCCCTCCCTTTACCTGATCACCGGTGAAGCGATACTCGAGACGGAGGCGGTAGTTGGAGTAGGGAGTCTTGTAAAAGAGATGGCCAAAGGTTTCGTTGAACTCCTCATAGTTCTCGTAGCCCGCCTTGAGGACTCCATCCTCGACTCGGAATGTTTTTCGCGAATCTTCCCCGTACTTTTCATAACGGATCTTCGGCGTCCAGCCGTCCAGGTTTTTGCCATTAAACAAGGATATCCATTTTTCATCGGATGCCTTGTCATCAGTGAGGGCAACGGTCGTAATAAACGCGATAGCGAGTAAAGCGATGAGTTGGGGGGTAAAGGAGAAAACTTTCATGAGGATATTTCTAACTCATACCGGGGAAGGCAGGCATCTACCAGCCCGAATTAAGCCCAGGCTCTTTGCCTGCTGATTGCACTAATCAGGTTTTCGGGGATTTCTAACTCCCCCATTTCTTCGAGAGCAAGCGCCGCCGCAGGGAATGCTTTTACCTTGTGGCGCAGAACTGGTCGACCGTCGGTCGGTCTACAATGTCCCTACCCCGTCCGGCATCGAAACCTGGTATCCACTGGCTCATGCCGGACTAATCTATGAAGTCGAATCGCAACTGCGATCTGCTGGCTTCCAACTCACGGGGGAGCATCATGCTCTTTCTCACGAGGGAGCCGGACACTCACGGCCAACCCCTCTTTTCTCTTGTAAATTTTCGTTTTGGATTTGCCTGGAATAGCGGAGATGTATAGCAAGATGGGATGAATCAAAAGTTGACGGAGTGCATCAACTCAGGCTGAGCAAGTATAACTTTTGCCACGATGCAATAGCTTCCGGTGGCTCTGGAAAGAATCCGGTCGGCGTTCTTCAGCCGGGATTTGTTGATCCTTCAGTGCCCCTCATTAGTCATCTCCAACCTGGTTCGTTCGCTGCAGGTCATAGGCGCTTTCCGGCCCCGCTCCTTTTCGGGAAAACGCTCTCCGAATCTCAGCGGCGATCTCCTCAGCCCGTGGTGCGAAGTCTTCGTTCCATCGGGGCGGAAAATCTTGAGACTCAAATCCTCGTGGCACCTGCTGCCGGTAAAGATGCAAAAACAGGAAGCGATAGGCGATGTGCTCGTCGGAATATGGAGTGCGATCCTCACCGCCAAATTTCCCCAAATACCGCTGAAGAGCAAAGAAGGCGAGATGGTTTAGACGATCATCTTGGTGAAGCCGGCGTTCCTTGACGATCGGATCGACGTAGAGACTGAAATCACCAGTGTCTTGGCCTTCGACTTCCTTGAGCAAACGCCAACCGTCCAACCGCAGCGCGCACCACCCGAGAGCCTCACGTTCCAGCTCTGACTCTTCCACGTAGTCCGGGTAGGCCTTCATAGCTCGTTTACCTCCAAATGCTTTTTCACCTCACTCTCCCCGCTCCTCCTCCCGCAGGATATCCTCCATCGGCGCTGCGAAATCAGCGGCGTTCAGTTCCTGGGAACGCATCGCACTCACCTTGCGGTTGAAGGCCCGCGACGAGGTGCGGACTCCTCGAGCATCGGCTTGCGCAGTGGCCGCATTGCTCCGCTTGATATTCATCTGTGCTGCCGTCGCGATTGCATCCTGGTTCGCGGCGAGGAAGAGAAACTCCCAGCCATCTTTGTCCTGGCGCTTGCGAATCATCTTCGCGATGTCCTGCCAATCATGCTTCCGCGAGGCATTTTCCAATCCGTCAGTGAAGATAGCGAAGATGACCTGATCGGGACGGTCCTTTTTCGGTAGATTCTTGATCCGCTTCCGGAAGTTCTTGATCGTCTTCCCGATTGCGTCGAGCAAGGCGGTGGTGCCAAGAGGACGATACGTTTCCTGATCGAGGCAGGTGACCTCGCTCACCGGGAGATTGTCGAAGGGAACTTCATCTTCGTCATCGAAGAGCATCAGGGTAATCCGGGCGATGCCATCGACCGCCTGCTGTTCGCGGAGGAATTCGTTGAATCCGGCAACGGCTGCCTCAGCGTGGGGATTCATCGATCCGGAGCGATCGAGAATAAAAGCGATTTCGGTGACGGGTGACTTTTCGGATTTCTTTTGCGGTTTTTTACTCATGCCGACAGACTCGCACATGGGGTCGGACATCGGCGGGGTGATGGCCGGCGATCCTGCAAAAAAGTAGTCAGAAAGATGACACACCACCCCTTTCACTCCGGGGTGCCGCGCCTGTCAGCCACCTTGATCCCCGCTCTCCTCGCTTCTCGAGCCATGGATTCGGTCCCCCTCCCGCCCGGGAAGAGGATCACCTCGTCTGCATACTCCGCCATTTTCCGGTTCCTGACGGGGCCGGCACCTCGCCCGTAACGCCCCCAGTCAGCATCAAAGCGCACCACGGGGATATCGCGTGACCTCGCCCAGGCTTCGCCCTCAGCGTCGGCTCCTTTGGCTCCACCCGAAACCACCTCTCCAATGGCTTTCCCGTCCAGCAGCTCAATATCTTCTTTCGTGAACCGATAATTACGTCCTCCGGCAATGATGAGCTTCTGCATGTTGGCTTTCCAGTAGGGGTTTTCTGCTTGGTGTGGTTTGTGTGACTTGAGAGAAACCTTAGTTCCGTGTTAGTTAAGATCAGAGGTCGATTCAAGACAAGCCCTGGTTGATACCCGCCTCCCCATATAAGAGAGGTGTAGGACCACTGTTGGGTGTCCCCTTGAACTACGATCAGTTTTTCCCGCCCATGAAGAAGGCAGCCACCAGGAAACCAGCCAAATCCACCCGCTCGGGGGAAACGCGCCGTCCCCTCGAGCGCATCTTCACGATCCACGGCACGGTCCAGCGGGGCCGTTTCCCCAACTGCCGGCAGCTCGCCGAAGAAATCGAGGTGACCCAGAAGACAATCCAGCGGGACATCACCTTCATGCAGAACGAGCTGGGACTGCCCATCGCTTATGACCGGGTCCGGCATGGTTACTACTATGAACGGCCAGTGCATGAATTCCCGCTGATGCGCTACACGGTCGAGGATGTGGTCGCCCTCTTTCTCGCACGCAAGGCGCTGGAACCGCTCCAGGGGTCACCCCTCGAAGCGACTCTACGGGACAGCTTCAAGCGACTGTCGGGAGCACTCCAGGGAGAAGTTTCCTTCAACTGGTCTGACCTCGACCAGGCATTCTCGGTCAAGGACACCGGCGTCGTCCCGAGCGACGTAAGCCTCTTTGAAAAGCTCTCACGCGCTGTGCTCGACTGCCGGGAGCTGCGCTTCGACTACCGCAAGATCGACAGCCAGGAATGGGAGAACCGTGCTCTTCGCCCCTTTCACCTCGCGGAATTTGAGGGCGGCTGGTATGTGATCGGGTATGATGAAGATCGCAAAGCGAGACGAACCTTTGCCCTGCAGCGCATGAAGGCAATACGAGTGATGAAGAGCAAATTTCTCCGCCCCGCCGACTTCGATCTCAAGGAACATCTCGGGGGAAGCTTCGGGGTTTGGCACAATCCCGGGGACACAGGAAAGCGTCAGCGAATTCGACTGCGGTTCACCGGCTGGGCTGCGAGAATGGTTTCCGAGCGACGCTGGCATCCGAGCCAGCAGACCAAGTGGCTGGGTAGGAAGGAGGAGGTTCTCGAAATCGTCTTCGAGCTGAATGGCTTCGAGGAAATCCGACGCTGGATCCTGAGCTGGGGGCCGCAGGTTGAGGTTCTGGAGCCGGAGGAGTTGCGAGACGGAATCGTCAGCGATCTCGAAAAATCCAAGGACCTTTACCAAAGCTAAAAGAGAACTGAATCGCCATCCTCATTTTTGTTTCCAACAAAATCCCGCTGCACCCATGAATCCGTCATGTCCCCAATGTGGTCTTAAGATCGAATCGGCGAGCGCAACTTTTTGCCCGAAGTGTGAGGCCCCAATCCGGAAAAACACAAACGGCAGGCTCTACCTTGTCGACGTGGTTCACGCCGGTGAAGATCGCTACCAGGCACTGAACAAACTGGAAAAGGCGATTGACGAGGCCGTCTATGGAAACTTCCGGGGAATCAAGGTGATTCATGGCCGTGGCTCCACCACTGGGATCGGTCTCCTCAAGCCGCATCTTGTAGCGGCGATGAAGCGCGCTGCGGTTCACTATGGAGGGAAAGTCGTTCCCGACCGCGACAACCCCGGTGCTCACCTGCTCTGGTTTGAATGAGGGTGGTCTCGAGCTTTCTCCTTTTCATGCCTCTCTCCCTGACATGAAGCATCCCTTCCCCAACTCCTACTGGCTCGAACCGGGCCACATCCTCTGCGGCGAATACCCCCGCGACTTCGACGATCTCAGCAAACGCTTCGCTGCATTCTGCAGGCAGGAATCCTGCACTTTGTCAGCTCCGCTCTCTACCACATGATTTTCCTGAACTGGAATTCGGAGTGGGCCAGGCCGGGCATGACAAGAGGACAGCACGTGCCAGATCGCAGGGGCGATCACGTGGATACTCTATCGACATTTCCGTCTGCAAAGTATGACACGGAAACAGGCCGGTATGACAGCGACTCCCCTTTCCCTGATTCCTTTCTCCGTGTTTGGTGGTGGAATGGAAGAAGAGATTGATATCAAGGTTCCAAGGGTAGACATCCTCATCGCCACGGTGCGGGGTCGTTTCGATCACCCCCGCCCCACGAACTCGTAAACTCGCCACCCGGCAAGCGCATGCTCCGATCCATCCGTCACATTCCCCACAGCAGCACGGAAATTCCGGCGCAGTATCGGGAGCCGTTTCTGCTTTCCGACGCCGGACTGGAGCGGGAGCTCCTGCGGATGACGGATTCCTACACCGATGAACTCTTCGGCGGAGACGCCGAGGGTGCCCTCGTGTTCCCAGTATCCAGGCTGCTCGTGGACGTGGAGCGCTTTGAGAATGACGAGGAGGAAGTCATGGCCGCACGGGGAATGGGAGCACTCTACACAAGAACGCATGAGCTCCAGCCCCTCCGACGTGACTTGATTCCCGAAGCGCGGGAAGAGCTACTCTCCCGCTACTATCGACCGCATTACGCGAAGCTGGAGGCGATGGTGGAGGATTCCCTGGAGAGATTCGGTCAGGCACTGATCATCGATTGCCACAGTTTTCCATCACGACGTTTGCCCTACGAGATTGCAGCAGAGGGAGACACACGACCGGAAATCTGCATCGGGACCGATTCGTTCCACACGCCTGAGTGGCTCCGCGACGCAGCAGTGGAATGCTTCGCGAAGGCAGGGTTCACCGTGGGGATTGATACCCCCTTTTCCGGCGCACTGACCCCGGCCAGGCACTACCGTCAGGAGAAGAGAATCTGCTCGCTCATGATCGAGGTGCGGCGGGACCTTTATATGGATGAGGAGACCGGGGAAAAGTCAGCACGCTTCTCAGGTGTTAGAAAGATTCTCGAGACAGTGATTCAAAGGCTGGAGGGGGAAATCCCAAGCTAGTTGCCCTCATCCGTCTCGGAGCTCCGTTCATTCCAATCCCTAACCACTCCGTCATCCAAAGCCTCCGAACTGGATTCGGATCCGAGCGGATTGGATCTATCCTCTCCTAAAAGGCATTCAACCGTGGAAAGGAGTGATGCGTGAT
>Ga0181591_10000176_pt1 | contig 44210 bp, 48 predicted proteins | sample 071ome_33_FD_133757 | JGI IMG/M metagenome (GOLD analysis project Ga0181591, IMG submission 133757) | Coastal salt marsh microbial communities from the Groves Creek Marsh, Skidaway Island, Georgia - 071412AT metaG (megahit assembly) | ecosystem: Environmental > Aquatic > Marine > Intertidal...
CATCTGGCGCTCATTACGCACTAGCGCGTTCTGAGCAACGGTTGCGTTTACATTTGTATTAACGACGGCCATGGCGGTCTCCTGATCTTCTTTGTTTGAATCCTGTGCGTTTCGGCTTTGGGATCTCCCCAAGCCCTGTTGTCCTTGACTCAGTTATCGGCACACGTCCCTGATCCTTTAGAAAAAATTGTGTCGCTCTGGTAGAAGAGAGAGGGTTTTAAAGGTTTGGCCTGATTTTTGCTTGATTTATTGGAGCGGCATTTATATCGCCATTTGACGCTTTTCAGAATCTCAAGGCTTCTGCCGACCGAAACGGGAGATAACACATGTACTCAGCCACACTCGAGCCGTTGCTTCAGCAATGCAATGAAGCCATTGAAATGGCCAAGCAAGGTGCCATCGATGAGGCCAGAGTGTGCCTGGACAGAATACGTTTCCTGCGATCATTGCTTGCTCACAGCAATGTGTCCAACGATAGTCAGCTTGGTGCGACGGAGGCGAATTTCCCTTCAGGCGCTGCAGATCTATTAGGCCATCACATATCAATAGCAACCGCTGTTAATCAACGGCTTGAGACCATTCATCAGTGGATCAAAGAATCACGTGCAGCATTCTCGGTTGAAGAGTTGCGGCAATCTAATGCCGGTATCAACTTATTTATCGATGATGCGCTGCCGGATATCTGGGATTTCAAACAGGATCTGGTGCTACTAACCGATTTGGACGGTTATGAAATTCGTGAGGTATTACGCGCACGTGGACAGGCAAAATTTATCTGGATGACGGAGCACGTCATTTCTGACGGGAGTGGTGATGACTCTCGTGATTTGGACACTCTTTACGTCGTTGCGGGTCAAGATCCCGAGAAAACTGAGCTTGAACGATTTTTGAGGCGGTTCTCAGTGCCTCGAGCGGCCCTTATCACCACCAGCGTCGGTCCTCGGGACGAGCAAAATTTTAATGCAGTCGCTCGAGCGATTGGGGCTGCAGTGATTGCGGGTTCTACCACGCAGTGGTTGCCTCAGGCGACTGCCGAACAATGGATCGGATCAACCCCAACACTGGCAAATTGTGCTTCGGCGATTGAGTTGAGGCCTGAATTTGAGGACGCAGACGTGCTGGTCGTGTCCCCGGGACCCTCCTTAAAACATGACCTTGAGCTTCTAGCGAAGGTACAGGACCGTTTCCTCATTTTTGCAAGTGTTAAGGCGCTATCGGCACTTTTTGACGCGGGCATAAAACCTGATTTGGCTATTTGGCAGGATCCTAGGGACCACAGTCACGCCATCCCCGACAGGCCGGAAATCTCTGAAGTTGGGTTAGTGCTGAGCGAGGGATGCCATCCTGCTTTCTACCAAGCTAATTTTGCTGCTCACTTTCCTTATCCGGATCCTGGTTTTGTAGGAACCGAGCTTTCGACTGCCTTGCATGGGCCGTCTGTACCTAAGCTTGGCGGTACGTCTGTCTCAACCCTGTCGGCGGTGCTAGCTCTTGAATTTAATGCCCGGTCGGTAACCCTGCTGGGACAGGACTTGAGCATCGGTGAGGGCTTGTACGTCTCAGGGGGTGCTCCTACCGAGGAGGGAGCGTCAAGTCACGGAGATCATCTCTCGTGTATTGGGATAAACGGAGAGTTGCTACCCACGTTACCCAATTACTATGCTTTTATCAGCGAATTCCAAAACATCGCGCTTCACTTCAAAGATCGAGTGCCACTATACAATGCTACGTCGTCCGGGGCTTATCTTGAGGGATGGACTCATACGCCGCTTGAATTCCACCCGGTAGTAACCAGTAATGAGAGCGGTCAACCCAAAAGCGACATAGCGGCCAAGTATTGCAACGCGCGTCCAAAAATTCGTGAGGTCACTGAATCACTTGGCCTAGTAAGTAATCGACTGGAGCATGCAGCAAGAATCTGTGATGAAATAAAGCTTGAATGCTTGGATAAAGTTAGCTCGGGAAGCAATGACTGCACCGTGATTGATCTGTTGGAGCAGCGGTTGAAGCTTATTTTTGACGAGGAGTGTCCCCTGCTAAAGTACTACACATCTCGGCAATCGATGGCACTCAATGCCGCGACGGAGTCCGTGCAAAATCTAGAGGAGAACTTGAGGGTTTCAGCTGATTACTATGAGTCAGTCGCTCGAGCATCGCGTCGACTCCTAATGCTGTGCCGCGACGCGACAGAGCAGCTGAACGCCTCGCCCAAGTTGTCGAGTGAGTGACGTATGGCCCAGGAATGTGTGGTCTGTAAGATAATTCGGACATACCTACTGTTTGCGGTGCCACTCTTGGCGTTAGTGGGGGCGAGCACCATGGACGGGGGGATGAATGGGACCCCGTGGTTTGCCCGAGTAGAGCTGATTGATTTGCTGTCTTGGGGATGCCTGGTGGCGCTGGTTGTTATTGTTGTCTACCGAGCTTACCAAGAGTACTACCTGCCCGCGAGACGACAGCGGGCGCTACTCGAGGCTAAAGCTCGGTTTGATGAGATAGCGGCAAAAATGGAGGACGAGGTTGATCGTTCTTCGGAGGAAGCTGCCCCGTGAATATAAGTCGCGAGCCAAACTGCTGGCAGTGCAGGTATTTCCAGATAACACACCACAGGGCCTTCCCATACGCCTGCACTGTCATAGGGTTTAAGTCGAAACACTTGCCATGTTACGAGGTACGTATGGCTGACGGGGCTAGCTGCAAGCGTTTTATGCGCAAAAGTGGGAAATTGCCTGAACCCGCATCAAATCTGGCTTAAATAAAGCCTTTAACGAAATTCATGCGCAAAAGACGTGTTACCGGTTTCAGTCGTCTTTAACCAGCAAGAAGGGTTGCGGAATATCCCTAGACTGCCGACAGAATACGCGACCCTGATAGGTGTAGACCGAGCACCGAAACTTGTCTTGGTGAAGACCTTTCGAGGCTGTCCAGAAATTCGCGACCTCTAGATCCGGGAACACATAAGGATTTACTGCGGGATTAATGCAGCTGCTCTCCAGAATGTCAGGCATTTCGCCTTTCTCCGGCAAACGCCAAGGCTCACCAGTTTTTTCTCGAACTTCAGCGGCATAGTCCATGGCCTCATCCCAGGTCATTTTAAGCGAGTCACCTCGACATCGATAATTGCTCATTCGTTGACCCACGGCGCATTGCGTTACCGTGAGGCCTGTCGGAATATGTAAAGCCACCCCCCCATCGAATATCTCGAAGTCATCCTTTTCGAGACGGCTTTTGTAAACGTCGCGACATTCGGGCTGATTACGTTGATCGTTACAGCCAGTGAGTAAAAATGCCGTCACAAGTGTGGCCCAGAAGGTTATCTGAATGCTTTGTTTCTGCTTTGCCATCCCCTGTGTCCCCAAAATTGTCGTCGACGGGCCGCCACAGATCCGAAGGACTGTGTTTGATCCGCTTATTCACGTTTGACCCTGTCACTATCATTTGATCAAGGTCGCTATCAGTCGGACTATCGGTCGATCACGCCGCGGCTTTATCCTCCGCTACGCTAGCACATTTTTCTAACTGAGACCGAAAGCCAAGACCGAAAGTGTCAGGTCTGAGCAGGCCTTCGAATATTGCCTGAGACCCGTTGGGTAGTATCAAGCTTTTTCGGGGAAAGCCGATATTTATCCCACGTTGATGTCTAACTGTCTTAGTTGGTGGGAAAGCCGGCGGAGCGGTAACACAGCATTGATTGTGTCGCCCTAGGAAAGCAACAACCGAGCTTGCTATATTTAGCAAACCGAAACATATCGTATTTGATCGTTTGAGGAGCAGTTTATGGACATTGCAACAATCGTTGGCTTGTTGGCTGCATTTGGCCTGATTTTTATGGCTATTTCAGAGAACGCGCCGGCTTTCGTCGACACCGCTTCTTTGCTCATCGTTGTTGCTGGGTCGATAGCCGTCGTGATGGCTAGATGCTCTCTAGGTGAGTTTCTGGGTGCCATCGGCGTGATGGGTAAGGCCTTCTCCAGGAAAATCGATGACCCGGTAGATCTGATTACACAAATCGTTGAATTGGCCAACATAGCTCGCAAGGACGGCATGATAGCTCTTGAAGGGCAGGACATTAGCAACCCGTTTATGGCGAAAGCGGTGTCGATGCTGGTTGACGGCACCGATGGCGAGATCATAAAAAGTTCGCTCAATCGCGACAACGACATGATGAAGCTTCGTCACGAGATGGGGGCAAAAATATTTAGTGCTTGGGGTGAAATAGCACCAGCCATGGGCATGATTGGAACTTTGGCGGGTCTGGTCATTATGTTGGGAAACATGTCCGACCCCAAAGCTATCGGACCGGCGATGGCGGTTGCCCTGCTGACGACGATGTACGGCGCCATCCTGGCTAACGTAATTTGCTTGCCGATTGCACAAAAACTTGAGAACGCGTCAGCACTTGAGTCGGCCAATAATGAGCTAATTATTGAGGGTGTTCTCTTCATGCAGGAAGGTGGCAACCCCAGAGTTCTGGGTGACATGCTGGCTTCGTTCGTATCGCCAAAGAGCCGCGAAAAGATTGCGGCAGCGTGATCTGGGTTCTTCTTCATTTTTGAGATAGCGCAAGATGGCTGATGGCGAAGACGCAAAACCCGATGCCGTAAGCAGCGAAGCGGGCGCCCTCGACACCGAGGTTGGCGAGCCCGGTTCTGCGCCGCCGGAGGAGCAAGCGGGGGAAAATGAGCACGCCGGCGAGACTGATGAGGCGACTGACAGCCAGACTGACAAATCTGACGACGCAGATGATTCTGGAGAGGGCGAGGGGTTGGTGGATGCCGATTTACCGCCGCCCGGGCCTCCACCGCCTGAAGAGCCCAAAGATGATTGCCCAAAGTGTCCTGGTGGTGGGGCACCTGCTTGGATGGCCACGTTTGCCGATATGGCGACTCTTCTGATGGCGTTTTTTGTTCTGCTCCTGAGTTTTGCGGAAACTGAAGTCCCCAAGTTTAAACAGGTGGCGGGCTCTCTTAAGCAGGCCTTTGGTATCGAAAAGATCGTTCCCAAGGTAACAATTCCAATGGCGCGTAGCATCATGGTAGAGAATTTCACGCCTGCTGTAGCTGAGCGCTCGGTTATGGACGTGAAGGAGCAGCAATCTGATTTCGTCCGCGGTGATTTTATCGAAAAGAAAACTCAAGAGGGCGAGTATGAAGACCCGCTGGATGACGATTTCGAGCAGGTACAAGAAGCCCTTGAAGAGGAACTAAACAAAGGGATGGCGGACGTTCGAATTGAGAACGGTGAAATAAAAGTGACCTTGCTCGAGCCTGCCTCTGCTGGTGGTCAAGAGGGCAAAGACGGTGAGGGAAGAGGCGGTCAAGTGGCTCAAGAGACTCTTGATGCAGTGGCCAAAGTAGCGGAAATTTCCGCAGAGCTGAGCACAAAGGTAGGGGTTCATCTCGCTGATCAAGCTCAGGGCAGTCAAACGGGTGCCAACTCAAGTCGACGTCAGTCTCGAAGCAGTGATGCCTCTGGTATGTCTAAGTATGACCGCCTCCGCGCCGATTTATCTGACGAGATCGCGGCTGGTTTGGCCGAGGTAGAAAAAGACGGCGACAAAATCATTGTTAGGCTGGCGAGTCAGGGAAGTTTCACCTCTGGTTCGTCAGACTTACGACAGGCGTTTACGCCAACTTTGACGCGTTTGGGTAACAGTCTCGCAAAATACCCTGGTAGCGTCATGGTCGAGGGGCACACAGACAACGTTCCCGTGGCCTTCAGCGATCGATTTAAATCCAATTGGGATCTATCCGCTGCTAGAGCAGCTTCGATTGCAGATTTTTTGCTTACTTCAACCAGTTTGGAGGGAGGAAACGTGCAAATCGCGGGGTTTGCTGACACCCGACCACTAGATACCAATGATACGGCGAGTGGCCGCGCCCGAAATCGCCGTATTGAAGTGATTGTTGACGATAATTGAACTGTGCGGAGAGTGTGATTTTTGGCTGAGGAAGACGACAAACAAGATATCCAAGGTGCAGGAGACGAGGAGTCCGAGGCAGTTGATGCAAATGCACCCGAAGACTCCGAGGCCCAAGCTCCGGAGGAGGAGCCTGTTGGTCCGCCGCCCGAGCCACCCGAGGAGTTGCCCCCCGTCGAATGCCCTAAGTGTCCAGGTGGTGGCGCCCCTGCGTGGATGGCGACCTTTGCTGATATGGCTACTCTCCTTATGGCGTTTTTTGTTTTGCTGCTTTCTTTCGCTCAGATGAACGTTCCGAAATTTAAGGAAGTCAGTGGTTCTATGAACGACAGCATGGGCGTACAGCGTGTGGTACCGGTCGTAGAACCCCCGACAGCTGACAATATTATTGCCGATCAATTTATGCAGGCAAAAGTGGAACCTACGCCCTTGCAAACAATAAGTGAGCAAACCACCGACGAAGAACAGCCACCTGACCCTGAGTTAAAGATAACAAACAGACCATCGGATACGCCAAACGCAACGGATCTAGAGAAAGTCCGCAGTGCATTACAAGAGGAAATTACTCGCGGTCAGGTGACGGTGGCCGAAACCGACGGAAAGATCACGGTCCTCATGACGCCGAATCAGAAAGATGGAGAAAATCAGGGTGATGTTGGTTTGGACTCTGGACAGCGTTTGGATGAAGACACCGTTGCGATATTTGCTAAGGTCGCCCAGGCTCAGGCCGAGGTGGTCTCTGAGGTTCAGGTACTGCGATCGGCTTCAACTCAAACCCAATCTTTTGACAGTACCTCACAAGCTGAGGATAGCGCTGGCGAGGAGTTGGCTCAGAGCGAGTATGAACAGATAAGAAGTCGATTAACCACTGAAATTGCCAATGGTCAGATCAACGTAGAGCGAATCAATGATGAAGTGAAGATTTCACTTGCTGATCAAGGGGCGTTCGTGAGCGGAAGCGCAGATTTGCGTAGCTCTTTTTTTGCCGTGTTGACTAGCGTAGGGCAGGCCTTGGCTCAAAGCCCGGGGGAGGTCACCGTGGCCGGTCATACAGATAACGTTCCGGTAGCGTTTAGCGAGCGGTTTCAATCCAATTGGGATCTCTCAGCAGCGCGCTCTGCATCGGTGGCTGATTATTTGGTGAATGAGGGATTTATTCAGCCCAGCGCGGTTACAGTGACTGGGTATGCCGATACCGTGCCGATTGCTTCAAACGATACCGCTGCGGGTCGCGCGCAAAATCGTCGAATAGAAATTACAGTTAAGGGGAGAGCGGGATGAAACCAGGTGTGATCTCTCATTTCGTGGCAGGGTTTATTGCCGTATTCATGATTGCTTCCATAGACACAGCCTTGGCGGAATCAAAAGCGCAAGAAGCGTTTCTGGAAAGTATCAAAGCAGTTTCCACTATTGATGACGCCCATATCTCTGAAAGGGCACTTGTCATCTGGCCCTCTCCACCCGTACAGGGTGCACTTGATTATGACGTTATGGCAGAGAAGCTGTGTCTGGAGTACAAAACCTATGGGTATCTGGTAATTTGGTTTATGGATTCTTCGAAATACCGCCGCAGTAAAGAGATGGCTATGCTTCAAAGCCACGTGTGTTTGGAAGACGGACAGTGATAGACCCCCCTGCATTGTCCGAACGTAAAGGCAGATCTTCATGGCGATTTTTGCAGACCATGGCGCATTGGATGTTAATGGTCACCCTAAGTGGGTGCGGTATCGGGTCGGGCGGCAGTGATGACCCAAATAGTAGCTCGGGCTCGCAGAATGTAGTTGACGAGCAGCAGCTAGCGATTGAACTTTCCGGGGATACTCGATATCGCGCAGATCAGAGAGTTTCTCTTGCGTACGTGCTAAGCGGCGACAGCGTCAGCGGCGCATCAGTTTCGTACCAGGGTCCGGTTGAATTGATACATGATCCAATAGCACAAACATTAAAGGCAGACGCGGTACCGCCCGGCGTTTACACGGTAACCTTAACTGCAAAGGCAGATAAATATATTGCCGAGGCTACTCTTGAGCTTTTCATCGACGCAAATTTTGGCGGACAGTACGTCAGCTCCGACGAGCTGAAAATTCTCACCATGGGGCGAGGAGAGATCTCAGACGCTACCGATTCTGCAAGCACCGGCGACGACTCTCTGCCAGAGCAACCTCAACAAAGGGCAACTATTTTTTGGTACGTCAAAGCAGACGATTCGACAGCATTCATAGAATCGTTATGCACTGCAGATATCACTGTAGATGGCGATCAAGCCATCGGCAGTGGATTGTGCAAGCAGTCGGTCGGTGGGCAAAAAAAAGTCTTTACCACTTTGGACGTTTTGGTGGTTTACCAAGACACGGGAGGTGTACAGCTGACGTATTCCTTTGATGGCGACGGCACATCGTTTGATTTTAGTCTCAACGAGATCAGAGATAACTACATAGCAACTGATCTTGATCTCTCGGGGGTTTATCGCTCCGTGCTGACGGAAGGCTTGGATTACCTTCTAGTATCTGGAGTTGCTGGCGCTGGAGAAAGCATGTCGGCGGCTGACGATGGTTCAGGAATACAAAGATGCAGTATCACTGGCAACCTGTCACGCTATGATGCCAGCTTCATCGCCGCAACAGAGGGTGATGGATCGATCCTGAAGATTTCGGATATGGTGATCGACAACTGTGACCTTTCCTCAGAGGCTGGCTATCGAATAGCTGTCGGTGAGGCAACGGGTTCAAATCAGTCGGGTCTGCTGTCAGTACTACAAAGTGGTATCAGTGATAGTGTCACTCGATTCGATATCTATGCCTACAGGGGGGCAGACTATACCGATCCCCTGAGCAAACTGCGGTACGCGCGAGTTTGCTTCAACGGCGCCCCAACTTCTCTCGCAGCGGACTACGACGTGTCCGAGGCAATGTGCGAGTCACTATCCGGCAGCCTCTAATTGCCTAACGACTAGATGGTTTGTAGGGTTTGCTTTGACAACGGTCGTAGATCTATTATGGCGGTGAGATAAAGCGCTCGGGTCAGTTGGGGGGTAGCACACGCAATGAAGCTCTTCGGTATGTTTGGCAAATCGGCAGAGGACCAGCCTGACAGTGCGTCTGCGGTGCCCGACTCGGATGAACCTCCTGCTGAGGATAAAGCGGTACAAGAGCAAATTTCTCAGGAACCTGAGGAAGAAATTGATAGGGGGGCGACCATGACTGATGTAATACAGGCAGTGACAGATCAGTTCGCTTTGATCAACGCTGAAAGCGACGCCGATCTTGAAGCTGTGGGTGCTGCATTGTGTCAAATCCCTGAGCAGATGCCCTCTCTTGACAATGAGTTCGCGTCTTTCCGACACGAGGTGCTACATGCCATCCTCACGGCGGGCGATGAGGCAGGTATGGCTGATCGCGCAGTAATTTTGAATCGGTGTCTCGTTGCCATCGAACATGTGCCCGACCTGGCGGAGCATGTCAATTCTCTCAAAGCAATCGCAAGTGAACTTCGAGCCAGTTCCGCCTCCTCTGGTGCCGTGCACGCAGAATCTCCAGAGGTGATTGAGCCGCCGGAATTCGATAATCCAACTGAGATTTCTCAAGCCACCAACAACTCACCTGACGTTGCGGAAAATGCGGAACGGGCTGAAGCTGACGCCACAGAAGCGGGTGAGTCTTCAGCAGAATATTCACCAGCTTTTCAGGTCATTGATGGTGCAAATGTTGTTGAGGAGGGCCGCTCAAGTGAGTCCTCTGAGCAGGGTTCAGAACAGTTGGAGCCTGACGCTCATGAGGACATTATTTCCTCGGAGGATGCGATGCCGCCTGAGGGCCATGGGCAAGCCTTGGGGACCGTTGAGCATGCAGACCGCTTAATTACAGCAGCCCAGTTTGCGCAAAATGGTGTCCGAGAGGAATTAGATAGCAACACCTCTGAGTCAGCAGAGGGTCATCAAGATGACGACATGTTTGAGTTCGTGAAATCGCTGGCGAATGTTAGGATGAGTTGCCTAAAGGCGCTGGAATCCTGTTTCGATCGCGAGCTCGCCACGCTTGATCATTATCGAGACGTTTGTGTTGAGCTTGAGCTCAGCGCAACACGGCTCGCAGAGTCCAAGCGCTGTATTACTTTTATTGATGCCGGGCTTCGCGGCGAACCCCTTGGAGAGGATTATCTTGACACGCAACATCAATGGTTGTGTTCACTTACGGCACAGCTGGCCAGCGTAACGAGAGAGCAGGGCGCAATAGCTCTTGAGAAGGCTGAGCAGATCAAGGGCCAGATTTCGGAAATCCAGCTCGAGGCTGATCAGGCGGCTGAGCTAATTAAAAAGTTGGGTGCAGAGACACTCGAGCCGCCCAGCGCTGTACTGCAATCGTTAACCAGCCATGACTTTGGATCTGAAAACAGCAGCGACGAAGTTGATTATGAAGATTCGATAGACCAGTACATCGATTGGATGAAGAGGCAGCGAGAGGCGATAAGAGAGCAGCGTCGGCGTATAGAAGAGCTGGATAAAAAAATGGCGGATGCCGAGAGAGCCTCAGACGGTCAGTATTCTGGGAGACTGGAGCCTATCCAGCGTCGAAAAGATGAACTTACTCGCAACTTGAAAGATGCTCTACAAAGTGCAAGCAAAGATGCGGAGGAAACCGAAGCCCGGCTGGATGTACTCTCGCAGGATGCCTCTACGTTGATGGTGGAGTATGGTGCGGTGGTAGAGAAGCGCATGGCTTTCGCGGCGAATGTTGAAGACTCGATGGCGAGTACGATGATCAGCTTGGGGAAAGTTCTGGATGAGGCTAATTTCACACAACCGCAGGAGACTCCGCAGATTCATGACTGATGCCTTTGGGCGTTTAGTCTGCGCTCTTGCGATAAAGGGCTTCGTGCTATTGAATCTGGTGGCCTGCGCCGAGGAAGAGCCTACTGAAGCTCAGCGCAAGCAGTGTTTTGACAGCTACATCAGAGAGCATCAAGCGGAGTATCCGGTTGACACACTTAAAAAAACCGCTGCATTGAAATGTTACTCATGAATACTCCTCCAAAAGAATTGGGCCTTGAGTTAGTACGGGTTCTCTTCGTGGGGGTGTTGATTGGTGTTCTCGGGGGTCTTGCTGCCAATCTTTTTGTTCTGGGCGTTGGAGCCATCGACGGGATCGTTCAGAGTCAAATGGAGGGTCAAAGCACGTTTAGCGCTGGTCTTATACGATGGGCGGCTCTACTTGTCGGTGCCTTTTGTATTTATGGACTCAAACTGGCTTTTCAAATGGACCGATGGCATGGACCGGCCGATGCAATTTTGGGTGCTCACCGTCCGGACGCTGATTTCCCGGTTAGGGAGGGGTTTCTTTCAACTACAGCTGCGTTTATATCGGCGAGCGCAGGGGCTTCGGTCGGCCAGTATGGCCCCGTACTGCATTTTGGTGCTTCGGTAGGGGCCCAGATTCGAGCGCTGTTTCCCACCCGGCTGACTTCGGATATCTATGTTGCCTGCGGCGTTGCAGCTGCCATTTCAGCGGGTTTTGGTGCCCCCATTGCTGCGGTCGTGTTGGTGTCCGAGGCGGTTTTACGGCATTTCGCCATCCGCGCTGTAGCACCAATCACCGTATCAGCTATTGTAGCTACGGCCATAACGCCACTCTTCTTTGATCGTATATCGCCCTATTCCGTAGCGGCTAGCCACACTGACTGGGGCTTGTTGCCAATTGTGCTAGGTCTTGGCGCCAGTGCCGCAGTTTTGGCCATCGTCTTTATGCGTTCACTGTTGATGACAGCGGCTTGGGCCAAGGCACGTAACAATGACCTTGCCATGTTACTGCTTGCTGCGACCCTGATGGCTGTGATCGGAATGCTGGTGCCCGAGGCGGTTGGATTGGGAACCCAGTCAGTAAATGATTTACTTGCTGGAGAAAAGCTGCTCGGCGAGGCGGTTTTGATGCTGTTTGCCAAGCTTCTGGCGACGGTGGTATGCATTGGGATGGGCCTGTTTGGTGGTGTTTTTTCACCTGCCTTATTTTTAGGTGCTTCTTTGGGGTATGTTGCTGGTTTTGTTGCCGTTAGCCTCGGTTATGACCCGGCCGCAATTATCATGTTGACCGTGGTGGGTATCGCAGCAGTAGTTGCTTCCGTGATTGGAGCTCCCATTGGCGTTGTCTTGATCGTCTTTGAATTCACTCGCAGTTATGAGTTCGCCGTGGCAGCCATCTTGGCCGTGTCGATGTCGTCGTTTATATCAACCCGCTTATTTTGCTATTCCTTTTTCGATAGACAACTGATTATGCGCGGTTTTGATCTTCGTCAGGGTAGAGAGTTTTTGTCTCTCAGAGACACCACGGTGTCAGACCTTAATGTTGAGCGAGTCATGCCGGTTACCAAAGATGCAACAGGTGAAGATATCGTCGCACATCTACAGAGTTCCAATAGAACAGAGGCTTACGTCGTGGATGACCAGGGGAGGTTGCAGGGTGTCGTTCCAATCCTAGTGGCACTTGGCAACAGAGAGTCGATTGCATCATCGCTGATGGCCACAGATTACATAGTTTTAAGCCTTCGTGACGATTTACAGCAGGCGCTCAGTACCGCTCGTCGATTTGTGGGCGAGGCGATACCAGTGATAGATGATGCAGGCATACTGGCTGGTTGTATCAGCGAGGGCGCGATCCTCGGAGGGACTCTTGATCGTCAAGAGGAGGTTAAGGGTCGTGAGCGCAATTAAGCACGGCATCATATTCCTTGTTGTTCTTGCAGGTTCAGTGAGTAGCGCCGCACAAAATCGAGACGATCAACTCAAAGCCGGGCTCGCAGCGATGGATCGTCAGCACTATGCCACGGCAATGCGCGCTTGGAGAGATCTCGCCGTGGCTGGAGACCCTCAGGCGCAGCACAATATTGGGTTTCTTTATGAGGAAGGCCTAGGAGTGACGCAACAATACGATGTTGCAATGGACTGGTATCGGCGCGCAGCACAGGGTGGCCTCGCAGAGGCGCACCATAACCTAGGTATGATGTACGTAGAGGGGCGCGGCGCGGCTAAAAGCTGGTCACAAGGACTCATCCATTTTCGGAAAGCAGCAGCTCAGGGGCTTACTGAGAGCCACTATATGATTGCACTGAGCTATTTTGAGGGTGAGGGGCAGATTCGTAATCGACGATTAGCTTACGAGGGCTTCAGGGAAACGGCTATAGAGGGCTATGCTGATAGCCAGTATATGCTTTCATTTATGTTGCTGGACGGGACTGATGTGAAAAGGCGCTCGAGCCAGGCGTATGTTTGGGCTTCACTGTCATTGGTTCAGGGGCAGCAGCAGTCCCAAGAAATTAGGGATGCAGCAGGAATGCGTATAAGTGAAAAGGAAATCAGCGACGCCCTTTTTGTTCTTTCTCAGTGCGAGGCGTCGGGGGTGTCCGGTTGCTTGCCTGCTCTAGATGCCCTGCCGTAGTAGTCCGATCTCTGTTGTTCCCGCATCACATGGGCTTGGCGGTCGAAAGTATCAGATCAGGCTGGTTGAAACGCCATTTCAGACGCCATGCACCAATGCCCTGATAATCGAGGTTAAACCGCCATTAGTGTGGTGGGCTTCGACAGGTCCATGTTTTTCCATGCCTCCGCGATTGGTTCTAAAAGGCTTTTCACCTCTGAGACGTGCTCTGGGGCAATATCAATATTGACATTAGCAGCGAATAGCTTGCGAATCGAATATCCGTAAAGCTCTCCTAGATTTACAGCGATCTCTCCACCTCGGTCGTAATCCAGGCTCCCCTGTAAGCCGGCCAGAATGCGGCATGCCTTGGTAAGATACTCCCGAGTTTGCTCTGTATTGCCATGATGATGGTGCACCTCCACGCCAGCGAGAGCTCCAATTAACGCATTAAATAACAAAGTTATTAGTTCGTGCTTGTCTGCTGATGCAACGGCAGATTCTAGATCGATCCGCTTGTATGCGGCTGCGGCTCTTACACGCGTCATAACGTACCTCGGGTAGCTTGAAAACTGTTCTATATGAATTATCGGCAGATAACGGAAAGACTTTACTGTTTGCTGCCTGCTCTTTGAGCTATTGGAATGAGTGTTTTTGGACAGTATCTTCGGCAGGTTAGGATGATGGACTGACTTCCAATACCGACACTGGTATGGAAGGCTCGCTTTGCATCCCCAGGGAGAGGTATTTTATGAAGAAAGCGCCGCACCTAGAGGTTTTTTGCAGGCTTATCACTAATCTGGTTTTTGTTATGTTTGCGTCCGCCAATGTCGCTGCGAGCACTCTACTCGCGCCAAAAACCAATACCAGCCTTCCGAATATCCACATGAAAGCGGTGAGATGTGCGGAGGTTGGCGTTTGGTCCTTCGACATAGTCAACAACGCTTTTGCGCCTGCCCATGTTGACTATTTTTTTTGGCTGGAGGACGGCGACGCTGACGCAATTAGAGGTGATGAGGGACAGGTTCGACTGGGATCAAAGAGCCGTCAGTCAGTGAATTTGACGTTCACCTGTGACGTTCCTTTCACCGAGTTAAGGCATCATTTCCAGTGGGCTCCTTCGGGATTTTTGGCGAAGTGAGCCGAATAAGCCCCAGTAAGGCCTAAAGTCAGGCCAAATAACGGTATATTTGGAAGTGTTTACTCACTTTAGCCGAGCGCTCTCAAGAATGCGACGTCTTCAAGATAGCCGCGGTGAAATTATGCCCCCGGAAAATCTATCCCTGGGCACAGGAATTTTGCCTTTGTGCCGCCGTGTCTAACCGTTCTCGGATTTACTTTCATCCGTTTGGGGCTTCTATGCTACCTGAATACTTGAGTGTGATGTTTGAGTGATCGCCTGATGCTGGATGCAGAGCCGTTTGCGCTGGCAAAGGCGGCGCTGCGGGGGTAGGCTATTAGCTGCTTTCAGCAGGCTGCTGTTTCGACTTCTCAATTCAACGTTTAGCGGGAGGACATTATGAGGTCGGTGACTCCTTTACTGTGCACCTTGTTTCTTTCTTCATTACTCTGCCAGACGGCAGGAGCAACGTACTACAGTGGTAAAGGAGTAGTTGCCAACTGTTCAAGTGATTCAGCTTATGATAACGGTTGGTGTGCGGGTTACCTGGGGGGATGGGCTGATGCGGATATCGATCAGGTCAGGCGCAAGGCTTGCATACCTCCGAATACCAAGCTCGGGACACTCAAAAGGGTGTTGATGGACTATGCTGCAGCTCAGCCCTCAGAAGTTGAGGAAATGAGTGGCGGGGAGTTGCTCGAGCGAGCTTTCAGCAAAAAGTGGCCCACGAGATCAACTGATGACACAGAGTCAGAGATTTATCGCCACGTTTGCTAACCGCCCCCGTTTTCACGCCTTTTCGGAAAGCCTCTATCGACCTATGCTCACTCGCCCACTCATTGGGGCACCTAATTGGCCCGAGCGTTGAGTCAAACACTAGGTTAGGCCGCCCCCATACTCCGCAGCATTCTGTTGGCATGGCGCTCAAGACGATCGAGTTGGCGCCGAGAGGCTAGCAACTGACATGCCAGTTTTGATGCCGCATTGAGGTAAATCAAGTTACCCTCGCGAAGGTATTCCGTGCGATTGGAATTTGGTTTGGCTGCTTTCACCAGCTCTTGCTTTGGGTTTCGTGACATCTTGCTGGCCTAATTTACGGGCTAGATCTTGTCTATCGGATAAATTTGCGAAAACTTGACGTCCGGTGCTGAGTTGCACCCTCCTGACGGCGTCACAAAATACTCACATCGACAGCTGGCTGAAGAGCTCGGTTCCAAGTTTCTGTTCGCGGTTTCCCAATACAATCAGTACTTTGCGCGCCCTTATCCCGTTATTTCACGCATACACAGGCGTGAGTTCTAAACACAGGCGTGCTTTCAAAAGAGCTGGATGGAAACCCTGGTTGATAACAGTTTCCTATAAAAACACTTGTCACCACTAAAAATTGCAAATAGAATTTCGTTTTAGGACTTTAAACGCAAGGATTGTCGAATGATTGAGAGACCCCTCAAGCCGTTATTGCTGTCACCTGAGGAGCGAAAAGCACTTGACGAAGCGATTGAAGATATCTGCAACTCTGACTCAGCCTCGACTGTGACCCATTCTCGGGGTGCTGGTCGATTTTTTGGATTTGGGTTGGCGTTGACAACAACGGCAGCCATTTGTGGTTTTGCGCTGCTTTTACCGGCGGCTAGGGCGTTAGTCTTTTGAGGCGACTACCACGCCCACAATTTGCGCCCCGTGTCCCTTCAGTAACCTACACTGGTGATATTTCCACTTTTGCGAAGGATCCTCACCAGCGTACACTCAACATATTGTGTTCGCGACATTGGTGTGAAACTAGATAGGGTGCTTTGTGATGTTATATGAGACTAGTACGGTCCAAAATCCCAGACAATCTCTAAAGGCTTTGCACTCCGATCTGGATCGGATTGAGCAATTACTGCAGAGAACTGATAAAGATTTTATTGAGACCAGAAGCAGCGCCTGGGAGCGAGCCAGAGCCGCCACCGCAATTTATATTGCAAATTTCAAAATTCACAGCCGTTTTACGTTTTGGCTGCTGCCTGACTGAGGTTGGAGTTAAGCCGCTTCTAGCCATTTGATCGCAGGCCGGTCAACGTCTCTACTTTTGGCGGCTAACTTCATCTCCGCGTCTGTCTTCCGTTTTTATCCATTAAAGCGATCGGGGGTGGATCCGATTATCTCCTAGAGCCAAGCAGAGTAATGGAGGTCGGGTGTATGTCGGCGAGCGTGATCTCACTAAGCGATTATCGCACCATGAGGCAGCAGTCAATCAGCGACCGCGAAGTACATCGTATCAGCGAGGAGGTTGGTGAGTCCGCTGTGAAGCTTGTTGATCAATTTGCGCAGCAGTATCCGGACTTACCGGATACTTTTTTTGCGTTCTTGATAAATCAGCAGCTTCTATCTACTGCCTGTAGCAGCGCCGAAAGAGGTCACGAGGGCTCGAAGAGGTTGCTAAGCCACGCCATGCGTTTACTTAATGTTTATGAGGATTACCTGAATACCAAGGGTCAAAGTTTCAACTCCAACCCTATCGACTGTACGAAAATCGATCCTCAAGATCCGGAAACCGAGCTTCAAGAGAGGCCTCGTTGACTGACCGAATCACTGACGGCGCTGGTACTTGCTTCAGTACTTAAAGCAGCAGTTGTTGGTCGAGTGCTGATACCTAATTCAGGGGGGTATCAGGATCAGAGCCAGGTTTCTTCTTTTTGAAGCCTTTAAAAACAGTCACAAAAACAAAAACAATGGTAGCCATAAAGGCTGCAAATACACCATTGAACCAGCCGCTCGCCATGCACCCAAGGTAAGTGCTCACCCCGAGCAAAACAGCAAAAAATGTTCTCATGTAGAAACTCCTGTGGGGTTTCGGCGGGCCGCTAGATTAAAGCCAAAGCGTTTTCTGGCGCATCACTGGTTGCTGGTTCTTTTGCTTTGGACCAATAATGTGCCCCCATACTAACCAGCGCTCGCGTGACATGCTACCTATCAAGGCGCTGGTGTTTAGTGCGCCCGGTGAACATGAGTTCAACTGGTCCCGCTCGGTCCCATACCGCTCATGAGGTAAACATGCGATATTTGAGGCGGTGTAGGCGTTTGAGATCGTTATTTTGGTGGAAAACATATTTAAATCGTGCAGAATGTGCGCTACACGAGCGTTCTACGGATGGAAAAGCACCTCGCGTGAGGTAGTATCAACTTTGAAGTAAGGCTAGACCGTCAATCGTGGCAGCACAGCAGCACAAAGTGAGCTGAACACATCAATCGAAATAATGGAGTGAGACCATGACCATTGCTGTAGGAGACACCATCCCGAATTGTACCCTGTCCGTTATGGGCACCGAGGGTCCGGCCCCCGTATCCACCGCAGACCTCTTTAACAACAACAAGATACTGATGTTCGCTGTGCCCGGCGCGTTTACGCCGGGGTGTTCCATGACACATTTGCCTGGCTACGTAGCCAACGCGGATAAAATCAAAGAGATGGGTGTGGACGGTATCATCTGTGTTTCAGTAAACGACGCTTTCGTGATGCACGCGTGGGGTGAGGCCCAAAATGCCAACGACTCCATTGTGATGCTTGCTGATGGTAATGCTGAGCTAACCATGGCGCTTGGCTTGGAGATGGATGCGACGAGTTTCGGAATGGCCACGCGGAGCCAGCGTTATGCCCTGATCGCTGAAAATGGCACAGTGACACACCTCAACGTCGAGGACGGTCCCGGGGTGGACGTTAGCGCGGCCGAAGCGATGATGGCTCTCTTGTAATAGATAAAAGCGATGTCGACAGCGCTTTAGTAGAAGGCGGCGGCTGATTAGAGGGTGAGGCCGCCGTTAGGGATGCTGGGCACTGTTACACAAGATGGCTTTCATAGTCCTCAGCCTTAAGGTTACGTGTCCACGACTTATTAACCCCTTGCAGGATGGTCCGGCGCCATCGATGGCTAGTTGTCGATATTTTTGGGGCGCCTGACTGACTCTAGCCCGCCCTGCCTTGATGCTTGAGGCAGAGTAGTGGTGCGGCTAAACTTGTAGGCCTAATCACGGAGGCACCGATATGTCGTTGATGGTACAAACAACGTACAGAGTTAGAGAGGCACAAAAGGCCTCATTTCTCGCCGATTTTTCTGTGGTGGCTCAGGCGACTATGGCAGCCCCCGCATGCGACTGGATATACGTCACTGAGGACTTGGAGAACGGCACCGTGATAGCCATGTCCTACTGGCAATCTGAAGCCGGATTTGACGATCACTTAAGGTGGCGGATTGGTACCAGTCGGTGGACAGAAATGGAACAAAAGTATCTTGAATCGGAGCCGGAGTTTAAGTTGATGCCGGTTATGTTCCGGTTCAGGGACAGATAAAGGTAAGCAGAAGCTGCTTTTGCTCTCTGCTCCAGTGACGCCATCCCCACTAAGTACGTTTTGACTCGATCAAGTGATTGGCGAGCTGTTCAGCTTGTGTTTTTGATAGCCCCATTCTTTCTCGCAACTCTTCAATCTCGCCGGCCTCTTCTTCGGAAATGATTCCGTCAGCAAGTGCTTCAAGAAGCTTTTGTTCAAATTCAGCATGCTGCTTGGACAACTGTTTTGAAAAACCCGCGCCGACAATGCCTGTGAGTAGTGCGACCGTACACACCCCCATCATGGCAGTGAGTGCGCCGATCAATTTGCCCACGCCAGTGACAGGCGAGACATCGCCGTAGCCCACGGTCGTTAGCGTGACAATTGCCCACCACATAGTTTCAGGGATGGACGGGAAGGCCTCCGGCTGAGCATCATGCTCAGCCACATAGATCATCGAGCTCGAGAGAAATAGTGCAACTGCCATTAAATAAGAGGCGGCGCCAAACGCTTGACGCTCCGAGTGAATAGCAGAGACGAGGTCTTCCAGCGCCGTCGTGTAGTGACTTAGCTTGAGCAGTCTCGCCAGCCTCATGACTCTCAGGAGGCGCAGATCAGCACCTACCCAGATGAATTGTAATAACGTCGGAAGAATAGCAACGAGATCAATCAACCCAGTGAAGCTAAAAATATAATTAAGGCGCTTCCGCGCAGGGGTTGTACCTTGCAGATCACGATTATCTGGGGCTGACCAAATGCGCAGGATGTATTCTACTGAAAACACCATAACAGACAAAAATTCGAAAATCAGGAGTTGGAAAGACCACTTGGCGCTAACCGATTCGACAGATTCGAGTGTGATAGCGGCAAGGTTGAGCGTGATAAGCGCGAATAAGAATGCGTTGAGCCTGCGGGCAGCTTTTTTTTGCTCGGAGGAACGCTCAAAGAGCGACCCGATATATTGTCGAGGGGTCAAGTTCAAATCCTCTCTGCTAATTCAATGCGACTATAGTTGCCGGGCTGTAGGGCATGAAGTATCTTGCCACTCTAGAAGGAGTAAAGTAAGTGGTAAAGAGACGGGTTTGGCGCTGAGTTTGAAGCGCCCAGGCTGGGGGGCAACATTAGATACATCGTCACTGCTCCTTCATTTGGCAAAGTGAAAAGGACTGGAGCTAATGGTGGATACAAAATGGTGTGCGGGGTTCTTGTTGGCTGTTTACACTCAGCTCTCTCTGGCAGAAACGGTAGCAAGCGCGTCGTACAAGGACGTATGTAACAAAATGCGTCAAGAGGGCGTGTCCAGTCGAACCCAAGCAATGCCCAATACGACGTCACCTACGGATAATGTAGTGGTTTTTGTAGAAGCCGGGTCGCGTGCAGGCCCACGTAATAAGGGTTCCGTCTCCAATGCTGAAATTTTAGTGGGAACAAATATGACTCAGATTTCCACCACCAACGCTCAGCCTCAAAGAGACGAGAGGGGTTCGGCTCCCTCAGCAAATCCATGTCGCTAATTTAGGGCTCCCGATTCAGCATGAGATCTGAACAGCAGCTCATAGGCAGTAGCGCGGTCACTCGGGAGCTCTTGGCATATCTTGGAAAAATTTCTCCTACAGACGCGCCTGTGCTTGTGCGGGGCGAGACTGGCGTAGGGAAAGAACTGGTTGCGCGAGAAATTCATCGTCTCTCAGGCAGGGCGACCCAAGGTCGGTTTATAGCGCTGAACTGTAGTGCAATCCCTGCGGAGTTGCTTGAAAGTGAGCTCTTCGGCCATGAAAAAGGAGCGTTTTCCGGTGCGGTGAGCAGCTATCAGGGAAGAATGCGCTTAGCAGACGGAGGGTCTCTTCTTCTTGATGAGATAGGAGATATGCCCGCTGCCTTGCAGGCCAAGCTTTTGCGCACTGTTCAGGAAGGTGTTGTCACGCCGGTAGGGTCAGGTAAAGAGATACCGGTAGATGTGCGTATTATCTCGGCCACACATAAACCTTTGGAGGAATTAATTGATCAAGGGAGATTTCGTGAAGATCTTTTTTTTCGTCTGAACGTCATTCCCATCATGGTGGCATCTCTGAGCGACCGACCTGAGGAAATACTAGAACTTTTTGATTATTTCAGTGACCTCTATGCGTTGGATGGTGAGTCAATAAAGTTAAATGCGCGCTCGGTTAGCCTTCTGCAGTCCTACCGCTGGCCTGGGAACGTGCGTGAGTTGGAGAATTTCTGCAGGCGCTTGTCGGCTATATATCCAGGGGAGGCGCTTAGTCTTTACGATTTGCCGTCTAGCTTTTTACCGCCGGGCATGGTTGATTTAATGGGATCTGACTCGCTTCAGGATAAAAAAACTGCCAGTGATGCTGTGCTTGGTCAACAAACTGAAGCGTTGCTTTCTATTACCGACCACGACGAGTACGGAATGGGGCGAGTGCTGGGAATAACAGCGGCCGAGACCCCAGCAGATTTTACCTTTACTGATATAACTTTGAAGGACAGAGTGAGTGACTTTGAGCGACAGCTCATTGTAAAAGCCATTGCTGGCGCGAACGGCAATATTTCAGAGGCTGCCCGGTCCCTAGGGGTCAAGCGAACTACCTTGATCGAAAAAATGAGCAGGCTGAATATTGCCAAAACCTGACGTTTGCCTGTCATAATTTTGACGGAAGTGTCAGTTTAGCGTAAATCTTCTTATCTGAAATACCATAAGCCACTGTTTTTATAAGAAAAATAAAACGGTGGCTTGGCGCTTGCAATTTACCCTGCAGATGATCGCGTCGGGAAAACAGGTCAGTGCCAACAAACGCTCAACCAGTTGCTAGTTTGAACATATTAGCGGTTCGCGGAACAGGCTTTCCCGAAGAGCTGTTGCTGGATCAAGATGCAGTGCGTCTTCAAATAACCCAGGCCCCCGATACTTTTTTGACCAGAGCCAATGAGGGACTTCCGTCGTGCGTCGCCGTTGGACCTGCATGGTCGCTGGAGGAACGTTATCTGCAGCAGGTTTTACAGCAGGCGCCAGTTGGTGTTGTTGTTTTGACGCCACGTGATGACGTAAGGCTGGCACATCGTATCGGTCTGCATGGCTTCTCTAGACTTGAGAGTTATGAAGAAGACGGTGACTGGTTGCAGGTCGCTGAGGCCGTACAGACCGCTGCGAGGGATGTTTTGGCTCAGGGAGCTGCGGCAGAGCAGCCTAAATCCAGCCCTTCAGTGTTGGCGAGGGGCCAGCGTAAACAAGTTGTTTTCAGTGATCCTGCCAGCAAAGCTATGCTTGGCTTGGTGCAGAGAGTCGCACAGGTCGACGTCACTGTTTTGCTTTCAGGTCCCTCGGGTGTTGGCAAGGAGGTCGTTGCCCAAATTCTTCATAATGCATCAGGCAGGGCAGCCGGTCCTTTTATTGCACTAAATTGTTCTGCAATGCCCGAGCATTTGGTCGAAAGCATTCTCTTCGGGCATACCAAGGGCTCCTTCACTGGCGCTATAAAAGACCAGCCAGGTATTTTTGAAGAGGCACACAATGGCACCTTATTTCTGGATGAGGTTGGTGAATTACCTCTTCATATTCAGCCAAAGCTACTGCGAGTCATTCAGGAGCGAAAAGCCGCGCGTATTGGTAGTACGAACGAGGTCCATTTTGATGTTCGCTTGGTTGCAGCGACAAACCGCAATTTAGCGGAGCTGGTCAGGTCAGGAGAGTTCCGCGAGGATTTGCTTTATCGGCTCAATGCCTTCCACATCGGCATACCCTCGCTCAGAGAGCGTCCTGAGGATATTCGGCAATTGGCAATTACCTTTGCAGCTTCAGAGCAATTAGCCGGTGTCAGTATGCAAATTGAAGAGGCGGCTATCAAGCTGCTAATGGCCCACGACTGGCCAGGTAACGTTCGTGAGCTTGATAATGTTATTTGTCGAGCCAAGGTTTTGGCTATTCACAATATCATCAAGTCTGAACACATTTATTTCGATGCGCTGGAGTTCTCAGCAGATTCGTTTGCTGCAGTGCAGAACGAAGTTTCAGGCTCTGCTGTTGCAAGCTCAGGGGAGGGCGACTACGTGCTCCACTCAAGCCAAGATTTAATGTCGGCCAAGGAGCAGGCCGAGTGGCATTTGATTCAGGCAGCGCTTCAGGAGACGGACTCCAAAAAAGAAGCCGCGGAACGGTTGGGTATCAGCCCTAGGACATTGCGGCATAAGCTTCAAAAATTGAAGGCATCCGAGATAGATACTTTGCAATCCATAGGTGCACCATGATTGATAGGACGAACATGCAAGGCGTCATGAATGTTATTCGGCAGGCAGAATTGGCGAACAGTAAGGCAGCTGACGCATCTCTTCGAGTTGGAAGTGAGCAGCAGCAGTCGCAATTTGCCTCTGACTTATTGGCAGCCATCAGATCTGTCAACGCAAGCCAGATGCAATCTGCAGAGACAAAGACCAACTTTGAAGCAAGTGGCGACGTCAGTGTTACGGATGTGCTTATCGACTCTCAGCGTGCATCGGTGGCGTTCGAGGCAACACTGCAGATTCGCAACAAGGTTCTAAAAGCCTATCAAGATGTCATGAGTATGCCGGTTTGATTCGCCGGATATGCCGACAAAGAGGTAATTAATAATGGAAGCAGCGCTTGAGCAAAGACCCTTTATTGAAGGTACAGCTACCGAGATCGATGAGGTTGCCGATACCCAAGAGCAGCGCAGTAAATCGGTAGTTCCTGCTGATGAAGGCGGGGCGGGAAATACAGGAAAGCCACCCGGATTACCTGCTGTAAAAGACGTTATGTCACAACCTGCAGTGAAGCGGGCAATGCCGGCGATTGTTGCAGTGTTGTCGCTGCTCTTGGTGCTTATTTTCTGGTCAATTATGACGTCTACACCGTTTCGAAGTGTATCCGATGGGTTCGAATCCGCAGACGTACAGCTTGCTTTTGAGGCTCTTCAAAGTGCTAATTATGATGTCCGCATCAACGAGTCCACTGGTCGTCTGGAGGTGCCTGAAAGCGACTTTCAGGCAGCGCGTATTTTCTTGGCATCACAGGGAATTCCCCGCGCAGCGGCGGAAGGTGGGATGGGGGCTCTTGCTGAGGGTAGCTCCATGACGACAAGCCAGTTCATGGAGCAGGTTAGATATAACAACGCGGTTGAGATCGAATTGGCCCGCACTATCACTGAGATCAGCACGATCGAGTCTGCCCGTGTGCACTTGGCAGCACCGAAACAAAGCGTGTTTGTCAGAGATCGACAACCTGCGAAGGCATCGGTCATCGTAAAACCCTACCGGGGCAGAGTTGTCGACCCGGCACAAGTACTTTCTATCGTGCACCTTGTCAGCGCGAGTGTGCCGTATTTGGCAACTCAGGACGTAACTGTCGTTGATCACTACGGCAACCTATTGACGGGGAGTAATGCTGATAAAGACGGCACGCCGGCGCTAAACAATGCTCGGTTTGAGGCAGAGCGTGAGGCTGAGTTGGCTGAGCGCATCCGCGAGCTGCTAATCCCCGCACTCGGTGGAGGCAATGTGCGAACCGTCGTGAATCTTGAGATGGACTTTACTCAGCGTGAGACCACACGCGAACAGTATCTCGATTTTGAGCCCGAGAGAGCTGAGGTTCGATCTGAGGTTGTCACCGCGGACACGCAAACGGGTATCGCGGCATCCGGGGTGCCAGGTGCAACCACAAATATCCCACCCGACCAACCCGAGGTTGTACCCGAGGGAGAGGTGGCGGCTAACCCCACCAATACTCAGACGGCGACGACTGAGCGTGAGCAAACCACGCGTAATTTCGAGCTCGACAAAGAAATCACGTTCATCAAAGAGCAGGCAGGCCGTGTCACATCGATGACAGCTGGGGTTATTGTTAATGAGGAGTCTCTCAGGGACTTGGCAAAGCGCCGATATTACGCCTCGCTTGATGAGCAGCCCGCGGCGAGTGCCGATACCCTTGATGACGTTGACGCCGAAGGCGAGGGGCTGGAGATTGCCGCTGCATCCTTGGCACCTATTCCAAGCGAAGAACTTCAGCGCTTTATGGCAGATGAGGTGGACCGTTTGCGGTCGCTCATTATTACCGCCCTCCCCTACAATGCTGGGCGAGGGGATACGGTCACTCTGACATCGGCGCCTTTTTTCACCGACCCGCCGCAGGACTATACCTTGCCATGGCATAAGGACCCAGCCATCATCGAGTGGGGTCGCCATGGGATGACTTCCATCGGCTTGATAGCGTTCTTCTTGTTGGTAATTGCACCGGTCTTGAGAGTGTACATGCCCAAGATCGAGGAGAATGAGGCACTGCTGGCTGAGCAGTTGATTGACGGTGAGCTCAGCATGGAGGACAGAAAAGCGCTGGAAGAGGGTGAGTCTCTTGATGAAATTAAGGCAAAGCTCAAACCCAAGAAATCGGCAATTTCTGCAGATATGCTCGATACAGCCAATAGTTACGATGACAAAGTGGCAGTCGTGCGGCTACTAGTTGCTGAAGACGCAGGTCGAGTGGCGAACGTTCTTAAAAAGATGATCAAACCCGTCTAAAGGGGGATTCAATGGCCGAAGCAGCAAAGAAATTAGGTGTTGGTGACGACGAAAGGGAGCTCCCAGAGTTTGTAAGAGCGGAGCTTGAGATCATGACCTCCACCGAGCGAGCAGCAGTCATTATGCTTTTAATGGGGGAAACGCAGGCGTCGGATATTATCCGGTATATGAATCCCAGAGAGGTGCAGGCGCTAGGCTCGGCGATGGTTGGGGTAGTTGATCTTTCACAGGAAACAGTAAGTGCAGTGCTCGACGACTTTGTCGGCACCATTAAACAGCAAACCAATTTGGGGTTGGGAACCACCGACTATGTCGAATCGGTATTAAAGCGGGCTCTTGGAGACGATAAAGCGAGTACGGTACTCAGCAGAATCTTACCCGGAGGCTCTACCAAGGGCTTGGAAATTCTTCGTTGGATGGATGCGCGAGCTATTTCAGATATGATTATTAATGAGCATCCTCAAGTGGTTGCCATTATCTTGTCAGTGCTCGAGTACGATGTTGCGGCAGATGTCCTGAGCTTTCTTCCCGAAGAAAATCGTGGTGAAGTGATGCAGCGCGTTGCGAGTTTAGAGACTGTTCAACCTTCTGCAATGGAAGAGCTTGAGAGAATTATGACGCAACAATTCTCAAGCAACTCGTCGGCGCAATCCTCTAGTTTTGGTGGCGTGAAGACGGCGGCCAAGATTATGAACTTTGTCAAAGTCGATCTGGAAACATCGGTGATGCAGTCGCTGACTAATCTTGACGAAGAACTAACCCTGCAGATTCAAGACAACATGTTCACCTTTGAAAACCTTTCCATGGTGGATAACCGTGCCATCCAGGTCATGATGAGGAATATAGAATCGGATCTGCTGATGGTGGCCTTGAAAGGTGCTAGTGAGGAGACCCGGGACAAGTTTTTCGACAACATGTCGCAACGTGCGAAGGCGATGTTTATTGATGACATGGAATCCAAGGGCCCCATGCGGATCTCTGATGTAGAAGACGCGCAGAAGAATATCATGCGAATTGCCAGAAAACTGTCCGATGCTGGCGAGCTGGTGCTTGCCGGTCGTGGAGATGACTTTGTCTAAGGTGGATAACACGGTCGTATGGGAGTTAAATGAGCTCCTCGCAGCCGATCGCCGTGCCAAGGCATTCTGCGAGGCCTTGGCAGCAGGTGAAATATCTGACGCGTCCCCAGGCTTTGAAGCTTCCAAATGGCAGGACCTGAGCAACGATTTGGTGGAGCCTGCCGAGGAGAGTACTGACAGTAGCGAGGCTGATCTTGCAACCGACGATTCCGGTGACAAAGATGTAGAGGACCCAGTTGCCGAAGAGCAAGCGTCCGAAGATATTGAGTCTCTGTTGGAAGCCCGCTATCAAGAGGGACTTGCGGATGGAATTCGTCAGACTAATTTAGAGAGTCAGCAAAGAGAGGCCTTGTCACAGCAGGTGCTGGAGGCTATTCAGCGAAATATATCTGAGCTTCCGAAGATTTGGCCTGTCGTTACGGACTTATCACTGGACATAGCAAAAACAGTGTGCCTTGGTGCTTTTCGCATCGATCACGCACTTTTTCGCGAGTATTTACATCGAGCACTTAAAGATTCAGATCTTCCACAGAATATCCCGATTGAAATAAAGGTTTCAGAGGCTATGGCGGGTTGGATATCCGCAGATGCATTGTCGGATATGCTGCCGGAGCACCAGCTAACCGTTACAGTAGACTCAGAACTGTCTGACGGAGATCTGTCGATAACTTATAACCACATTGCGATTGAGCGACTGCTAGAGGGTGAATTCTCTCAACTTCGCGAGCAGTTGGTGGCGCAGTTCCCAGATCGTTTTATTGAGTCATGAGTAACAATATGACGGGTGACTGTGCCGAATCTGCTGGGCAAAATTGGCCGAATCTTGTTGCCCCCGATGCTTGGATATGGGCAAAAATACGCCACGTCTCTGGACATGTTGTAGAGTGCGAGGGTTTGCAGGCTCCGCTTGGGGCCATGTGTGAAATAGAGACCGATGATCCCTCGGCACCAAATGTACCTGCCGAAGTAGTGGCCTTCTCAGATGAAACCCTCAAGCTAATCCCCTTTTCAGATACGGTCGGTGTATCCAGAGAGAGCCGTATCCGCTTGGTCAACCGCAGGGTTGGACTGCCAGTGGGTCCACATTTGTTAGGTCGCGTCATAGACCCCTTGGGAAAGCCGTTGGATGGATACGCCTTGTCTCACCCAAGATTTACCCCTCATTTTTTTGGCCGTTCCATCCCCGCGTTGAAACGACAAGCTGTAAAAAACCCATTGGATGTGGGCGTTCGCGCGATAAATGGTGTGCTTACTCTTGCGAAAGGTCAGCGCGTAGGACTGATCGCGGGTTCAGGAGTAGGAAAAAGCACGTTGTTAGGAATGATGACTCGCCACACGGCAGCCGATGTGGTGGTTCTCGCTTTGATTGGTGAGCGCGGTCGAGAGGCTGGAGAATTTTTAGCAGAGAGCTTGGGAGCCGAGGGGCTTAGCAAAGCTGTTGTTATCCTGGCCACCTCTGACTGCGCCTCGGTGATGCGGAGACAAGCAGCAGAGGTTGCGCATCTGGTTGCGGAGTATTTCCGGGATCAGGGCAAAGACGTGCTTCTGCTGTGCGATAGTCTTACCCGTATCGCCCACGCGCAGCGCGAAATTGGACTGGCAACTGGTGAGCCACCGACAAATAAGGGGTATCCTCCGTCGGTTTTTAGTGATTTGCCCAAGCTTATCGAAAGAGGTGGGCCGGGAGACGGTGAGGGAACCATCACAAGCGTTTATACCGTTTTATCCGAGCATGATGAGGGCATGGATCCCATTGTTGAGGTAGCCCGAGCGTCTCTTGATGGGCAGATAATGTTGTCACGAGAGCTAGCGGACTCCGGTGTGTACCCGGCGATTAATCTCAGAGGATCGATTTCAAGATTGGCGTCCAAAGTGTCAGGCCAGCATGAATTAAAAATGGCGACAGAGTTTAGAAGGCTCTGGTCGCTCTATGAGGCAAATCGAGATCTTATTATGGTTGGTGCCTATGAGCAGGGCACTGATCCTGAATTGGACAAGGCTATAGCGATCAGACCAATGATGCTGGACTTTCTGCGTCAGGCAGATTTCGAATCATGCTCCCTCGACCAATCTGTGGCAGGTGTTGCCCAGATAATTGCTCGGGGGCAGCATGGCCACTAAATGGGATCCTCTAGTTCTGAAATATAGACGCCGTAGTCAGCAGGAGTTAAATCAGCTCATCGCATTGCGGCATCAACTAAAGGAAATGGAGTGCAATCGCGACAAAATTTCCGAGAGACAGCAGTATTTCCGTCATCGTTTAAGTATGAATTCAAAACAGGAGATCGGCGATTGGCGGGTTATGAAGGCGTTTCTCGCGGATTTGGACTTCCTGAGAAACAATTGTGAGGGTCAACTCATCGAGCTACGCGGGTTGTTAAAACGCGCCCAAAGCGAAAATGAGAAAACCCTGCAGGTTTTGCAGAAATATGAGCACTTGCAGCAGCAAACCGTCCGTTCACGACGCTCGCAGCAAGAACGCAACGAATTGGATGCGATCGATGAGTGGGCGGTTCAGAGCCACACTAGAAGTAACTTGGCACGTGATTTGCTTTAGTTACTCGTAGTGAACAACGTGATGAATGGTTGAATTGTGGAATCTCAGATCGGATCAGACATAGCCAAGCTGCTAGGAAACCTAGGTAAATCAAAGGCTTCCGCTACCCAATCTGGCTCGCAGAGCGAGGCGGGTTCCTCATTTAAGCGTGCTTTGGTGGCCTCTGAACGGCTTCAGGCAAAAGACGTCACCGGCAAGCCCTTGCCGGGTGCCTCCCCGACAGAAGCTGCCTCCCCGACAGAAGTAGCCACGCCAGCTCCTGACACTGGACGTTTGAAGGAGCTACAGCCGTCAGCCGGTGCCCCTGCAAGTCAGTCTAGGACCACCACCCCGATGCCCGAGTTTGATTTAGTCGTCACGGGTGGTCCGGCCGAGCGCCCTGTCATTGTCGATCTGGCACGGAAGAGTGGATTTTCGCCCGCAGCGGTTGAGAATATTTTTTCACTCCGTGTCAACGATAGTGAGACTGGGACATTGCCTCAGAAGTCTCTGACCCTTGCGGTTGCACAGACACTACTTGACTGGTCGTCCACCAACTTGAAGCGGACCGTCGATCCGTCTCAGGTACAGGCGACCGTCGATCCGTCTCAGGTACAGGCGACTATCGATCGGTCTCAGGTACAACAGACCGTCGATGTTTCTAAGGTACAGCAGACTGTTGATCTGTCTCAGATGCAGCAGACGGTTGACCTGTTTGCATTGAAAAAGGCGATGAATGATGGGTTGAAAGATGTCTCGGGTAGCGTCCTCTTACCTGATGAATCGGTAGATCAAGCTAGTATTGCCGAGCTCGTTAACGCTGTGGCTTCGGTGCTAAAACCACTGTTATCGCAGTCAGCAGATAAGGGAGAATCTCCGGCAGCACCCGCGAGCGGAACAGCGGCGCACGAGTTGTCAAGCAAGATTCAGGTGGCAGTGGGGCCCGCTGTAGAGCGATGGGTCGCTAGCCACTTACCCGTAGAAGAAGCCGAGACCTCACGCGAGTTGCTGCTCTCTCGTTTAACCACCGCAGTGACCCCACTGATAAGCGATTCAACAGCTGCGGTCGACCGTGTGGTCGCGCAAAATCCACTGGAACAGAATTCACAGGAAATGCTGGTATTGACTCGGCAGCTGCAATCAACGCTTGCGAGCTGGGTCACACAATCTATGCGCACCGAGCAGGGAGCGGCGGTTCCGGAGCAATGGGTGCGTGAACTCGCCGGATCTCTCGCACCTGAAGTCGCGGGATGGGCGGCAAAACCCTCAGAGGATCGACCTGGTGTTATGCAACTGGCTGCCAGGATCTCTCCTGTAATTGAGCAAGCAATGCAAACCGTCCCTGCGCTCGCCCAAGTCGCGTTGTCTGGTGCAAGTCAGGAGTCCTATAGCGGGACGGCGATATCGGAAATCAGTCCTCGCCAGAGTGCCTCAATCATTTCTGCTCCAATTATGGGGCTCTCGGGCGTGACCCAGTCACAGTTGAGCGCTGCCAAGAACGCCGCTGTATCACAGCCCGAGCGGATTAGCCTTACCGTTACAGGACCAAGCTGGGAGATTGATGGTGCTGACTCGAAGCGTGCAGTAGCCCGGCTCATGCAGGGTGTCCTGCCCAGCAAAACTCCCAGCCCATCCGAAGTAGCGGGTGTCTCGCAGGGAACCTTAGAGAGGTTCGCCGTTCGAGGCGCGGGCATGGGTAGCGGAGATGGGACTGGCCCCGTGAGATCTGACCTAACAATCGGGACCGAGAAAGGTAAGACCGATAAGTCTTTAGATATTAAGGGCGGTAGTCTTGAAACAGCGACAACATTGCGTAACGTTGTGACGGCAAGAAGCTTAGAGCTTGCGCGAATGATCCCTCAGGTGGCAAAGCCATTAGCAGGTGCTCCCGAGGTACCGTCTCAACTGTCGTCAGCGGGCTCTATCCCAAGTGAAGGCACCGATAGTAGTGCTCCTCGTTTGGCGGCGCAGAGCGAGCTATCCTTCCGTCAAGCGATGACTACAAATGAGAGACCCGCGCTTTCTGACGCGGCGCGTGCGAATCAGTTTTCTCCGAGTCAGTCCATGCCTGGGCGCGAGATGGCGAGCCGCGCCATTTCTGAAGCGCTGGGTCAGCGATTGGCCGCTAACATTGCGGCAGGCCATTACCGCCTAACATTCAACGTAACTCCCAAGGAGTTGGGTGCAATTGACGTAGTGATGGAAATGCGGGACGGCCGTCTCGACGCTCAGATCAGCGCCAGTAACGCGGTAACTCGAGATTTACTGGGGGACTCGTTGCCCAGACTGCGAGAAGCTCTCCAACAGACTGGTATCAATTTGGCCCAATTACAAGTGAGCTCAGATGCGCAGCAAAACGGCGCACATGGTGGCGATGGTAAAGATGAAATGGCTCAGGAGCGGTTTGGTAATGAGGGTCTCCTGGCGGAAAGTTCGGAAGAGTTAATATCGGAAGATATTGAGCTGGGCCTCGACCCAGCTTCAGTGGATTTTTGGGCATAATACGCCCTCTTATTAAGGACGGAATAACACCATGGCTGAAGAAGAAGTAGACGCAGGCGAAGAAAAAAAGAAGTCGCCCATCCTCGGGTACATCTTGATAGGTGTGGGCGTACTCGTTGCGTTGGCTATTACGGTTTTGGCGACTATGTATTTTGTGGGTTATTTCGACCCGGATTCTGCCGAACGCATAGAGGCAACCGTGCAGCAGCTGGAGATGGATGCTGAAGAAGCTCGTCAGAAGGCAGAGGAGTTGGCGAAGGGACCGAGCAAGGAAACGCTTGATTCACCTGAGTTGACGCGATTCGAAAATACTTACATGGAAATTGAGCGTCCGTTGGTAGCGAACATCGTCAACTCTCGAAAGGTGATGCAGATCAAGGTGGCGATCATGACCCACTATGACGATCGAGTGGTGGCAAATATGGAGAAGCATGCTTTTGCAATCCGTTCTGAGATGTTAGATGTCATGAGAAAAATTGACGAAGGGAAGCTTGCCGAGCCGAATTTTCGATCAGACCTGGCAGAGCAGCTGAAAATCTCAGTTAACTCGGTATTAGAAAGGTACGAAGATTTTGGCGGCGTAGAAGAAGTTATGTTCACTGAATTTGTAGTGCAGTAAAACTGGTGTTCGGGTGAGAATGAGTTATGGCAGAAGATAGCAGCAGACTTTCCGAAGAGGAGCTTAATGCGCTGACTTCGGAAGAGGGTTCTGACGAGGAGTTTTCTTCGGCCGTGCACGCGGACGGAGCACTGGGAACCGCTGTCAAGCCGCATAATTTGGTGACTGAAGATACGACTATTGGCATAAACCTAGCCGCAGTCGATATGATCACCGAGCGCTTTACACGAAGACTCCGGCTCGGACTGTTGGAGGTGTTGCGTACTAGTCCGAGAATTACTGCGGATCGGGTAAAGACGCTTCCTTTTTCAGAGTATCTTAAAGACCTTAAGGCTCCATTATCGGTCAACACTGTACGTCTATCGGGGTTGCGTGGAACATCCATGGTAGTGATTGACCCAAGTGTCGTCTTTGCCTCGCTGGACAATTTTTTTGGTGGGTTTGGACGTGGAATCGACGGATTGCCCCCCGGTCGTATGTTCACACCCACTGAAACCCGAATTATCAATATCATGCTCGAAGTGATATTCGCCTCGATGCATGAGGCGTGGTCGCCAATTATGGAGATCTCTTGTGAGCACGTAGGTTCGGAAATAAACCCTGCGTTTGTTCAAATTGTCGATGAGAATGATTTAGTGATCGTCTGCCATTTGGAGGTGGAGCTGCCAGGGCAAGAGCGTGGTGCTATCGATGTCGTTTACCCATTTGCCACACTCAAACCTATCAGGGATGTCCTGAGAGGACGTGTTCAGGATTCCGAGGATCCATCGGTAGATCATGACGTCTGGGCTCGTGAGTTGGCGGGGGCTGCTTCAGATGCCGAATTGGAGCACCGCGTTATTTTAGGTGAGATAGAACTTACCCTTGGCGATTTTAATAATATGCAGGTAGGCGAAATTCTAGACTTGAAGAAATTTGATTTGGCCCGAGTGTTGGTTGATGACATTCCCCTGTTTAATGCAGAGGTTGGCACCGCCAATGGGTATGCGGCTGCTCGCCTGTTAGAAGCCGTAGAATTATCTGAATAATGAAGCGAGCAGGGACTACAAGAAGGGACGTCATGGCAAAGGTTTTCCGCCTGATTACCCGCTTCAACAGTGCTAGGAGATATAAATGAGTGATGAACAGGAACCTGGGGATGTCTCCTTGGAGCAACTCGCTGATGACGAAACTCTGGCAACAGGTTTTGAAGCTATGGTCAGCGCGGACGTATTACAGAGCGTACCTGTCACGCTGTCGGTCGAAGTTGGTAGAACGCGCCTAAAGATTCGAGATCTGCTGCGCTTAAAACAGGGGAGCGTAATCGAGCTAGAGCGAAACGCGGGCGAACCCCTCGATTTACTCGTCAATAATACCGTCGTGGCGCAGGGCGAAGTCGTTTTGGTTAATGATCGATACGGCGTGCGCTTGACGCGAATTTTGCCCTCAGAAGACCGCGTTGAGAAGCTGTGATTATCGGAGCTCTCTGTGGCTGAGGAGCTGAGCTGGGTCCGATGGGTTACTGCATTCTTTGTCCTGGCGGTCGCCATGGGTGCGAGTTTCCTTGCTTTGCGAAAAATTCAGGTTTCAAATAAAAGTTGGCTGCCTATCAAGATTACGGGGCGAGTGAGGCTAAGTCGCTCAGCGGAGCTAGTACTGGTAGAGGTTGAGAACGAGAGGTTCTTAATCGGCGCGACACCTGCTAACATCAATACCCTGGCTAAGCTTTCGGGCGAAGCTCCTGTAGAAGACCACTAAGAAGCGACGGCGGCCCTGCCACCGGGCAGCGGATGTACCATCGCTACAGTGACCTCTTCTTTTGTGAGTTGCTATACGCCGGGGCCTTTGAGGGGAGGGGTATGCTTAAATACTTGGTGCTGGGGCTCATGACTCTCTTGGCTACGGAAGCTTCGGCCCAAGGGACAATCCCCATTCTGAGCGCAATTCAGGATTCGAGTGGAGAAACCGAGTATTCGGTAACGCTCCAGCTTCTGGGCCTCATGACGGTCCTGACCCTGTTACCCTCCATCCTACTGATGATGACTAGCTTTACTAGGATAATCATCGTTCTGTCACTGCTTCGTCAGGCTATGGGCACTGCTCAAACACCGCCCAACCAAATTTTGTTGGGAATCGCCTTGTTTCTAACGATTTTTATAATGGCACCTGTTTTCACGCAGGTATATAACGAGGCAATTACACCATATAGCAACGACGAAATAGGCCTTGAGGAATCCCTTGAGTTGGCGCAAGTTCCGATAAAGGATTTTATGTTGCGTCAAACGCGGGAGAAAGATCTGCAAACTTTTGTGAGTATTTCTAATAATCCCGACATTTCGGCGCCGATGGATACACCGTTGTCGGTACTGGTGCCTGCCTTCATCACGTCTGAGCTCAAAAGTGCCTTTACTATTGGCTTCATGCTTTATATTCCATTCATCATCATAGATATGGTCGTCGCGAGTGTGCTGATGTCAATGGGTATGATGATGCTTTCCCCTATGATTATTTCGCTGCCATTTAAACTCCTTCTCTTTGTTATGGTGGACGGGTGGATGTTGCTGATGACCTCATTAACCGGTAGCTATGTTTAAGGACTAACGCGTGGAAACTACCGAAGTTATCAGTATAGGAAGAGAGGCGATCTGGACGGTGATCTACGTGGCCGGGCCCATTCTGCTGATCGCCCTTTCGGTGGGTTTAATCATTGGTGTCTTCCAAGCGGCCACATCGATACAGGAGATGACCTTGAGTTTTATCCCTAAGTTGGCCGCCTTGGTAGCGGCCCTCTTAATATTTGGTGATTATCAACTGACAATGCTGTCTGATATGTTTGTCACGATTTTTGACATGATCCCGCAAATTTTTACGCGATGAACTTTATCCTTGATGATGTTGTTGCGATTCTCACTACTGGGCTTATTCCTCTTCTTCGAATATCGGCGTTATTGCTAGCAGCACCTTTAGTTTCTCTTAAAGTTGTCTCGGTGCGGATTCGGATTGCAATCGCACTTGTACTCACCATTTTTGTTTATCCCACGTTAGAGCTGCCAACCATTGATCCTGTCAGCGCTGACGGATTAATGCTCATTGTTAGGGAACTATTAATTGGGCTCTTGTTTGCCGTTTCGTTACAGGTTGTCAATGCAGCTTTGGTCGTCGCCGGACAGACCTTGTCCATGAGTATGGGGCTGGGGATGGCGCAAACTGTTGATCCAAATATTGGAAGGGTGCCCGTGCTCGCCTCATTTTTGGTGGTGATGTCTACCCTGATTTTTTTATCTATTGGTGGCCATTTAATTCTTATCCAGCTTATCCTGATGAGCTTTGAGGTTATGCCGATTGGTGGCGAGATCAACCTTGTCGAGACCACTGCTAATCTGATCGAGTGGACGGCAATGGTATTTCTTGGCGGTATCCTAATCGCGCTGCCTATTATGTTAACTATGATGCTAGTAAATCTCTGTATTGGTATCGTCACTCGTGCGGCCCCGGCCCTGAATATTTTTGCGGTAGGTTTTCCCGCAATGGTCATAGCTGGTTTGGTTTTGCTGCTGGTGTATTTGGTTAATATAGGGCACAGGATCGAGTGGTTATGGCTTGAAGCGTTTTCAATGGCGCAAAATATGTGGGTCGTTAGCTAATGGCAGACCAGCAAGACGACAGCCAGGAAAAGACAGAAGAACCGACCGCACGCCGTCTGAGTAAAGCTAGAGAAGAGGGCCAAATCGCCCGGTCCACAGAGATTACTATCGCTGCCTCAGTGATTAGTGTGGCGATATACATCTTCTTATTTGGCAATTCCTTGTTGGGAAACGTCGCTAATATCTTTGCGAAAGGGTTGGTTTTTGACTCTCTGGCTGTTCTTGAGCCTCAGGTGGGGCTTGGAAGGCTGAGTGATGCGGCGGTAGAGGCATTGCTTACGATTTTGCCTATCTTGATTCTCACAGGAGTGGTGGTTCTAGTTTGTTCCGGCTTGATTGGCGGTTACAACTTCAGTTGGAAGTCTATCCAACCGAAGGCCTCCAAGTTTAACCCCATTTCGGGCTTTAAACGCATGTTTGGAACGCAAGCTCTGGTAAATCTCGCCAAATCGATTGCCAAATTTTTATTAGTTGGCGGAGTGACCTATTTTTTGATCGACGCCTCAGTCACTGAGTTTGCCCAAATTTCACTGATGGCCTTGGAGCCTGGCTTGTCTGCTTCGGCGTCTATTTTGACCACCGCATTTTTGGTTGCCTCCAGCACGCTCATCATCATTGCTTTGATAGACGCTCCTTATCAGGTCTATCAGCATAATCAAAAAATGAAAATGTCATTGAAAGAGGTCAAGGACGAGCAAAAACAAACTGAAGGATCTCCGGAAGTTAAGCAACGTATTCGTCAGAAGCAGCGCGAAGTTTCGGCGGCGCGAATGCTGGAGGCGATCTCGGAGGCGGATGTGATCATAACCAACCCGGAGCATTTTGCCGTCGCTCTAGCTTATGATCCTTCGTCCGACGATCCGCCAAAAGTGGTCGCCAAAGGCGCGGATTTCATTGCAGACCGTATTAGAGAGCGTGGGGGCGAAGAAGGAGTACCATTATTCCAGTCGCCGGTCTTAGCCCGAGCGCTCTATTTCACTACGGAAGTTGATGGTTTTATTCCTGAGCCACTATTTGAAGCGGTGGCTCAGGTAATTGCTTATATCTTTAATATAAACAGTATTAATCGTGCGAAAACGCAGCAGTCTAAACCGGTGCCGAGAGTTCCAGATGATATGATTTTTGATGAAGATGGCCGTCAGTCACAAATTTTCGACAGCTGATCGTCGATCTGCTCGAACCGATACTTATGCTCGTAAGGTGCGATGACCTGTGAACAACGATTCATTAGACGATTCTCAATTAAATTTTCTCCCGCATCCTGATGATGGGCGCATTTTGGACGCCGCTTTAGAAGCGCTCGTCAGCGGTGCATCTAATGTATTTATTGTCGGTGAGTATGAATTTCATATTGATGCATGTTTTTTAGCGCTTTACGGAGAGCTAAAGCTTAACCCCTCTCTACAACTGCATCGTATGATGTCCCCCAAGGTTGACGACATCGTAACCCTCTTTAATGAACTCTTGGCCAACCTATCTATCGATGAAGCACGGAATTATGAGGCGGAGGGGCGTCACATCATTATCATGCCGGACTTTGGTCCCAATGCTGGGAAGGAATGGCTAGCCTGTGAGTCTCTGGTGAATACGTTCCCCGGCGCAAACGTAAGTATGCTAGCTTTCTCGACCCTTGCTAATCACGACTCATCGGACTTACGTCAGTTATCAATAAAATCCCGCAACGTGGTCTTACGTTTGTCAGAGTTGAATAACGAATCGATGGAAAACTATCTCAGCGAATGTTACGAGCGTGGAGTGCTTTCTGACCTATTACCCGCCCTGACTGGTTCAATTTGGCACGAAGCAGCGCTTGCAATGTTGGGTTTGAACACAACCGAATTGCCCAAGCAAAGCGTTTCTGACTATGACGATTTAATGTCTTCCGAACAGGAGGGCCTATCATTGGAGCCGCTTGTGGTTGACACCTCGTCTGGTGATGATGACTTAGAAGAGGCCAGTGCTGAAGCTGTCCAACATACTTGGCGCTCATCGCTTGCTGCAGTGTGTATTACGCTGGCGGCATTCTCTCTGGTGATAGTGGTTGCCGGGCTAGTGCACCCCCCGCTCTGGAGCAGCATTGAGATGGTTGTCAGTGCGTCGCTTGAGCTAGCAAATTCGCTCCGTGAGGAAGCAAAATCATGGCTTAGTACCGTAATGAATCAATGGAACAGCTAAAAATATTGGCCGACATACCGATATCGACTTAAAGCGAGGTGTGTAATGACAGACGACGACAATCTTGATCCGGGCGAGGACTTGGTTTTGCCCAGCAACCGAAGCACAGCGATAAGTGCTCCCAGCAGTACTCCTGCAGATAATGGATCTACAACAACACTGGGCGCAGATACACAGGCAAGATTGGACAGGGCGCTGGACTCGGCACATGCAGTGAGCGCTAAAATGGAGACATATGCCAAACGTTTGGCCGGTGGCGCGGCGGTAGTCGTATTTCTGTCTGTCATTCTTCTCATGGTGGCTGGCGGCCGACTGTCAGGACAAGTGGACGCATTGCAGGCCGCAACGCTGTCCATTACCAAGCGCGTAGTCAACATGAATTCGGCGTTAGATCGAATGGTCGTCTTGGAACAGCGGCTCGCTCTACTTGATGAGGGACATGCTCAGATGGTTGAGGCGGTGGGGCAATTGGACGCCAGGGGTATGAGTTTGGCAGAACAGGTGGAGTCCTCGATGTCTGCTGTACAGTCTACTGTAGTTGATACGAGTGACGTTACGAGAAGCGGTGTGGAGTCCACTAGGGCGATGATCGCGCAACTGGATCGGCAGGCAGAGCAGCTTGGGACTCTGACTCAGCGTATCGCAGAATTAGAGCTGGGTTTAAGAGACGTCGCAGCACTCAAACGTGATGTGGCAACGCTTGTAGAAATAGAAAGGGATAATCTAACTGAACTTTTTGAGGCCCAATTGGCCTTAGAACAGGCGCAGATAAGTGAGCAAATGGAACAGTCCACCGGCAGTACGCCTAGCGCTCCAGAAAAAAGCTATTCAGAGGACGCTATCGTCTTTCCGGAGCCTGCATCTAGACAGTAGTTTTTACGGAGTGATTGCTGGCAGGTCGGGACTTTCGCTTGATTGCCTGCCGGCCACGTCCCGTATAGCACTTTCAACGAAAGAAGAGCCAGCATCGATAGCCATGGATATCGCGTCTATGACTTCTTCCAGCTGCGTGACTAGAGCGGCATGCCGGTCGCTATTGTCCTTAACGCCAAGTTCTTTGCTCAAGGCGTAAAGTCTCTCGGCTTGAGAGGAGGGTAAGTAGGATTCAAATTCCCCCCGAAGCATTTTTATTTTGAGAGGGTTCGATGGTGGTTCAGTAATTCCTGCTTGCCCATGTTCCATTCCTGTTTTAATAACAGAGCGTACATGGAGTTCGAGCAGGGCTAGAAATCGTTCTTGATCGCCCTTGATCTGATACTGATCTTCTGCGCCATTGGCCATGGCCACCCATTCATCCCAAAGTTCTCGCCCACTAAGACCCGCAAATACTTTTTGGCGAGCAGGTTCGACACTGTTAGCGGTGTCGCTAGGCATTGCGTTCGAGAATGCTCTGGCTTCGAGGTCGTTCACTCTGCTAATCAAATAGATAATAAGGATGAGAAGGACGATTCCAAGAAGAAGTGAGATAGCAATGATGGTGCTTTCAAGGGACATAGTTTTTATTCCGTTCTTAGGTTGCAGCTTCTATTGGCTATTCATCTCCGTCTTCTGAGTCTCCGCTTCTGAGTAGACCTAACAATTGAATGTCTTGACTGGTTTGCAATTCTTCAACTAGGCACGCTGCAATTTTGTCGGCTTGTTCTAATGCTTCATGAGCACTGACTTGTTGAATCTGGTAATCCGCGCCCAGATTGAACATCTTGTCCGCCAATTCTTCAGGAACCCAGGAAACGACGGCACCTGATACCCCCTGTAGTTGGTTATATCCCTCGTGCTTCATTCTCGCCGGTAGCTCCTTGCCTGCTTTTAGGGCTTCCGCAAGGTCTGTTTGCCGTTTCTCTTCTGTTTTGGCGCCCTGCACGAAAATCTTATCAAGATTGAGGCGCGCTCTCTGCGCAATCCTGGCCGAGAACATGCGATGCAAGCGATCCTCTGGGTCAAGAGTACTGCACTTGAGAAAGTCGGCTTTCGCGTCAGCTTTTATGCGCTCTAGTTTTGATTTTTTTCCAAACATGCTACTACCAAAATATTAAATACCCACTCGTTTACGTAACTTCTCTACCACTTTAGTTAGTATCTGACTCACTCGAGATTCACTCACGCCAATGATCGCGCCAATCTCCTTCAGATTCATTTCGTCGTTATAGTACAGCGAAAGTATCGTTTGCTCGCGTTCCGGTAATGTAGAGATTTCGTTGGTCAACCAATTGGCAGTTTCTGCGGCTTCTACGTCATCTTCTGGGCCTGCGTCCTCAGAAAAAGCAGACTGGCCGCTCTCTTCAAGTTCATCAAGGGAGCTAGTACGAAATTTTTGTGAACGACTTCGTTGTTTATGATATTCGTCTACCGACGTGTCTAACTCTTGGGCGATCTCATGAGCTGTCGGTTGCCTGCCATACTTGGTTAAAAATTTATCTACTACCTGTTCTTCAGCTTTAATATGTGAGTTGTCAGCCCTGGATAACGGTGATCTTTTTCTTACCTCGTCCAGAATCGCGCCTCTGATTCGCTTGCTAGCGAATGTACCCAGATCAGCACCTTGGGAAGCGTCATAGGATTTTGCCGCCTCTAGCAGCCCTACCATGCCAATTTGGACCAGCTCCTCTAGTTCTACATAATCAGGCAGTCTTGCTTTGATGTGTAGAGCGGTCTTATGTACTAGCCCTATATGTTGAAGCACAGCGGAGTTGTCTCCGCTACCCCTGGAGGTCTCTAATGCATCAGCATATGCTTGATAACCTTTGGACATGGACTAGCCTCTAGCACCTACCGATATCCTGGTATCACTTGAGCTGGCGGGTTTGGAAGGGGACTTTGTGATGACGTCCACAAGTCGCTTGATATCCGTTGCAATATCACTTTCAGGTGCGTGAAGGATTGCCGGTTGACCTAATCGCGCTGAGTTCAACACTACTGGGTCTTTTCGGATACCCGCAGCGTACTCAAGCGATAACCCAAGGAACTGTGCCGTCACTTTGTTTATACGTCTGTGAATGTTTTCTGATTCTTTCTCGTTACTGACCTGCACAGGCGTCAGCATGATGTCAGTAAGATTAAACTCCTGTTGAAGAACTTTGACGGTAGCATAGGCGTCCGCAATCGAAGAGGGCTCGTTCTGGATTAACAGCAGTTTGATGTCGCAAGCGCCGAACAAAACAGTGACGTTATCAGTAATACCAGCCGCAGTATCGACCACGAGATAATCGCAGTCCTCCAAAGCGGAGAGGGCATGAATCAGCCCCAGGAGTTGCAATCGAGTTAGGCGAGCCAGAGCAGATGATCCACTAGATCCTGGGACCAAAGTCACCCCATATTCTGATTGAACCATAATTTCTTCGAGAGTCTTTTGGCCAGACAGAACATGGCCATAACTGTATTCCACCCTCGCATTCAGTAGAATTTGAGCGTTGCTCAGACCTAGGTCGCCATCTAGCAGGACGACTTTCTTACCTCGGTTAGCGAGCTCCACAGCAAGGTTTACAGAGACAGTTGTCTTTCCAACGCCCCCCTTACCGCTTGTTACGCCAATTACTCGCATGGGTACCCTCTTACTACTTTGATTACCGCCCTTTGTTATCAGGGCCAGAGTGTTTACGCCCAACCTACCCCTAGTTTACGCTCACTTTTCTCAGAAAACGACAGGGATTTGCTTGCCTTGGATATGCACCCTAGCAGAAGAAGGGAGAAGTTCTCGGCTTCCTCAGAGGTGCAAACCCGCGGTATAACTGCATCGGTGGATGCGTTGCCAGGCTTCTCATCAGGGGGCAAAACGCTGTTGAGCCCATCGACGGAATTCAGCGGGGTAGTTGGAAGTCGTGCAGCCAGAAGCGCCGTCTCCTCATGTGGTGCTATGCCCACTTCGCGAGAGCCAATCGAGATACTTTCATTTGCCATGTCGTGATCTTCACTCTCATCGGCGACCACGTCTGAGAGCACCTCGGAGAAAATCGCCGCCCTGAATTCATTAGTTTCAGGTTCCAATATGGCCGGTTTCGGCGGCTCTTCCAGTGCTCTCAAGCGAGCCGCCAGTGCCACCAAACCCGAGTGTACCTCGGGTAACGGTTCGTGGACTCCCTGGTCGCTTGGCCCAGCTACCTGCGGAGTGTCCATTGCTAAATTGGCCGATCGGTTTTTGGGCTCATCCACACCGCCTCTTTCGACCTCTGCAATGAGGTGATCGGGAGCTACCACTGGAGAGATAACGTCTTTCACGCCATTTACTTGTGAAAGGGTAGATGACTGCTCAGTAAAAGTCTCTAGTGCTAAAACGATGCGATAGTTGTCTTCAATTCTAAAGCTGTGCACGACTAGACAGTCTGCACCGTACTGCTTTCGTACTTTCTCCATGCAACTCCCATGATCGGCTGCCTGTACTACGACTAGTCGCATGCTGACTTACTCCTTCTCTTCTTCAATGGCGGATTCGCCACCAATACTTGATTGAACCTGAATGCGCTGATCATCTGGTATCTCGGTATAAGATAATACTGTTAGGTCGGGGACCCTTACCCTGACAAAACGAGACATCCAAGTCCTAAGGGTGGGGGACACCACTAATGTGGCTGCGGCCCCCAAGTCTTGAATTTTCTCCGCCTCGCTTCGCAAACTTTCAATCATTGAGTTGGCGAGGGTAGGATCCAGCGTAATGTGGTCGGTCTCCACGCCCGTACGACTGCTCTCTAATAGTTTTTCAAGATCTGGAGCGAGTGTGATAACTGTTAAAGTGCCGGTGTCATCAACTAACGGTTGACAGATTAACCTGCCAAGTTTTGGCCTCACTGCTGAGGTCAGATGACTTGCATCCTGATTTTCTTTTGCATGAGCGGTTAGCGCGTCAATTACGTTGCGCATGTCTTTTACTGGAACTGACTCTGCCAGCAAGTTTTGAAGCACTTGCGTAACTGTGGATAAGGGAAGGAGATCGGGGACAAGGTTACTGACTAATTTGGGATAGCGAGTAGCCACCTTATCAAGGAGGAGTTGAGTTTCATCCTGACCAAGCAACTCGCTGGCGCTATCGCGAATGACCGCGTTAATGTGTGTGGCAATTGCTGTCGGTGCGTCTACAACCGTATAGCCCAGTCCTCGTGCGAGCTCAGCTTGTGACTGTTCAATCCACAAAGCGTCGAGTCCAAATGCCGGTTCTTTAGTGGGTTCTCCATCAATGGGTGCCGGCATGTCAGAACTGTTAATGGCCAAGAGCTTTCCAACTCGGACATCACCGCTGCCTCTAACAACACCGTGTAGCGATATTTGATAGACCTCAGGTTTTAGATCGAGATTGTCTCGAATACGAATTGGCTGAATTAAAAAGCCGAGTTCCGCAGATAACTTTTTGCGAATCCCCCTAATCCGGGTGAGTAACTGACCGCCCGATTGAGTATTTGCGAGGGGTACTAGGCCGTAGCCGATATCCAGCGCGATGACTTCTACTTGATCGATATCTTCCCAGTCGAGCTCTCGATTTGCTGGTTCTACTTCGGCGATGGCTTCGGCATTGACCGCCTCACGCTGTTCCTCTTGCGCTTGTTGGCGCAAATAGAACCCCAGACCAATACCGGCAGCACCCAGTGGAAGAAACACAAAGTGTGGCATCCCGGGTATGAGTCCAAGCACGGTTACAATACCGGAGGCGATAAAAATGGCGTTCGGATCAGCGATCTGGCTCGAAGCTTGCTCAGCCATGCTTTCTTCTGTTGTGACCCGAGTAACAAGGATGGCGGTCGCTAGTGATAATAGTAAGGAGGGTATTTGCGCTACTAATCCATCACCAATGGTGAGTAGCACGTAGATCCGTCCAGCCTCGCCGAGGCTTAGTTCGTGTTGGGTAGTGCCAACGATAAGCCCGCCTACAATGTTGATAACGAGAATGAGGATGCCGGCAATGGCGTCGCCTCTTACAAATTTTGAAGCTCCATCCATAGAGCCAAAGAAATCTGATTCCTGACCCAGCTCGTTTCGCCTGGTCTTTGCCTCTTCTTGATCAATGATGCCTGCATTGAGGTCCGCATCAATAGCCATTTGCTTTCCAGGCATGGCGTCAAGAGTGAAGCGCGCGATTACCTCCGATACCCGTCCAGCACCCTTCGTGACTACGATGAAATTTATAATCATGAGAATCAAAAAGATGATGAAACCCACCACGTAATTTCCCGCGATCACGAACTCCCCGAATGATTCGATAACTTTCCCGGCGGCATCGGTGCCGGAGTGGCCCTCGACCAGCACCACTCTGGTAGAGGCCACGTTGAGTCCGAGTCTCAGGAGGGTCGCAATCAGGAGAACCGAGGGGAAGGACGAAAATTCCAGAGGCTTGCGTGTATTGAGGGTGATCATCACCATCAGCAGGCCCAGCATGATGTTGAATGTAAACAAAACATCCAGCAGAAAGGCAGG
>Ga0181591_10000179_pt1 | contig 44006 bp, 63 predicted proteins | sample 071ome_33_FD_133757 | JGI IMG/M metagenome (GOLD analysis project Ga0181591, IMG submission 133757) | Coastal salt marsh microbial communities from the Groves Creek Marsh, Skidaway Island, Georgia - 071412AT metaG (megahit assembly) | ecosystem: Environmental > Aquatic > Marine > Intertidal...
GATGCTAACAACGAAGGCCTAGGAGACATGTTTAAGAAAGATCCTACGCTTGGCATGAACAAATATGGACTTGCAGCAATACACAAGGACGGAAAATTCTTCAGCATTAAGGATAAAAAAATTACGGGTGAGTTTGATTCACTTGATGAACTTAAAAAGCATCAGGAAGAATTATTAAACAACGAAGACAGTGTAAGTGAAGGCGGAAATGCTTGGGACTTGGCTGTAACAACAGGAATGGAAATTATTCAAGATTCAAACGATGAAGACGAAGCAATTAAAAGACTTGAAGATGAAATTACAGGCAGTAACGAACCCGATGAATCATATGCAGATATGGTAATTAAGGACTACATTGAAAGAATCAAAAAAGAAGGATTTGATAAAGTCAGACATGATATGGATGCACAAGACTTTATGGGTGATCCAGTTGATTTAGAAATGGAAGGTAATGAATTTAGTAAAAAGGTTCAGGATCTTAAGGCACAGGGTGCTAAGAAAGGCACTAAGTTTAAGACTTCAGACGGTGAGGAACACACACTAGAAGGATTGGCAGAATTTATCAATTCATTCTACGACAAGAACACAGGAACTTTTCCTAAAGGACCAGAAGGCGTTTGCACAATGGTAGGCAAGAAGTTTGGAGAACAGGCTGAACAGGTTGCTCGCAAGTTTGTGGAAAGAATGGCTCCAGAACAGGAACAGGGTGCTGAAGATCTAGAAGAACTAGAGCGCATTAAATCACTTGTTAACTTTTAATGATTTTACGTATTGATCTTTTACGTAAAGATGTTTAAATAGTATAGTAGACTCAAGCGGGACTTGTTATGCAGTCTCTCCCGTGATCTGTTTACATAATTTTAATCTAATAAGGAGAAACATTATGTGGACAAAACCTACAGCAGAAGAAATGCGTTTTGGTTTCGAAGTTACAATGTATGTGATGAACAAGTAGATTACATGCAGCGTCTTTTGGAAACACAAGACTGCGAATAACGAAAGGATCTTCGGATCCTTTCTTTTTGGTTATATAAAATCAGAAAAAGTTAAAAATTCTGTTGACAAGATAAATAACATTGCATATAATGTAACGTATGCATTAGGCATAAATGACATTTTTTATTAGGCAAACAAAGGAGGCTACAAAATGGCATCATTAGCAGAAATCCGCGCAAAACTAGCGGAACAACAAAATCGCTCAACTGGTAATTCTACTGGTGGCGGAGACAACGCAATTTACCCACATTGGAATATGCAAGAAGGCAAGGAAGCGGTAGTCCGTTTCTTACCAGACGGTAACAGTGATAACACATTCTTTTGGGTAGAACGTGCAATGATCAAATTACCTTTCGCAGGTATTAAAGGCGAATCAGACAACCGTAACGTAATTGTTCAAGTTCCATGCGTGGAAATGTATAATGACGGAACACCGTGTCCAATTCTTTCAGAAGTTCGTCCTTGGTTCAAAGATAAATCATTAGAAGACATGGGTCGTAAGTATTGGAAGAAGCGTTCATACATCTTCCAAGGTTTCGTTTCAGATGATCCTCTAAATGAAGATTCTAAACCAGAAAATCCAATTAGACGCTTTATCATTGGTCCACAAATTTTCCAAATCATTAAGGGTGCATTAATGGATCCTGAATTGGAAGAATTGCCAACAGACTATATGAAGGGTGTTGATTTCCGTATTAAGAAAACATCCAAAGGTGGATATGCTGACTATTCAACTTCACAGTGGTCACGTAGAGAACGTGCTTTAACTGATGAGGAAAAAGCAGCAATTGATACTCACGGACTGTTTAATCTAAACGACTTCCTACCTAAGAAACCAACTGAAGTTGAACTACAGGTAATGAAAGAAATGTTCGAAGCATCTGTTGATGGCGAGGCATATGATATGGACAAGTGGGGTCAATACTTTAAGCCAGCAGGCATGGGCCAGGCTACGGGTGATCCTAACAAATCTACATCAACTGCGGCACCAGCGACTGCGGCACCAGCGGCTCCAGTAACTGAAACTGCAACAACTGAAGCGGCACCAGCAGCAACTGAAGCACCGGCGGAAAGTTCCGATAGTGCAAACAGAGCTCAGGACATTCTTGCAATGATCCGTAACAGACAACAGCAGTAAACGAGTTTGTGTGTGAGTTCCGGCAAAAACCTCCATTCGGTAATCAGCGAGGTCTCACACACTTCTTAACAAAGGAAAGGATATTATGGCAAAAGCATTTGACGTAACTAAATTTAGAAAGAGTCTGACAAAGAGCATTGACGGACTAGGTATTGGATTTAATGATCCTACTGATTGGATTTCAACAGGAAACTATGCTCTAAACTATTTGATCAGCGGTGACTTCCATAAGGGTGTTCCACTAGGAAAAGTAACTGTATTAGCAGGTGAATCTGGTGCGGGTAAATCGTATATTGCAGCAGGTAACATTGTGAAAGCAGCACAGGAACAAGGCATTTTTGTAGTCCTTGTTGACTCAGAGAACGCACTTGACGAAGCATGGCTACATGCATTGGACGTTGATACGAGTGAAGAAAAATTACTTAAACTAAACATGAGCATGATTGACGATGTTGCGAAAACGGTATCAGAATTCATGAAAGAATACAGGGACATGGCTGAAGAAGACCGTCCTAAGGTATTATTTGTCATCGATTCGTTGGGTATGTTATTAACACCCACAGACGTTGACCAGTTTGGTAAGGGTGATTTGAAAGGTGACATGGGTAGAAAACCCAAGGCACTAACAGCACTTGTAAGAAACTGTGTCAATATGTTTGGTAGTTATAATGTTGGATTGGTAGCAACCAATCACACATACGCATCACAGGATATGTTTGATCCAGATGATAAGATTTCAGGTGGTCAAGGATTTATCTATGCATCTTCAATTGTTGTTGCAATGCGTAAATTAAAACTAAAAGAAGATGAAGATGGTAACAAGGTAACTGATGTGCGTGGTATTCGTGCAGCCTGTAAGGTTATGAAAACACGTTACGCAAAACCATTTGAAGCAGTTCAAGTTAAAATTCCATATGAAACTGGCATGGATCCATACAGTGGACTAGTTGATCTTTTCGAAGCGAAAGGATTAATCAAGAAAGATGGAAATAGACTTAAATACACTGACCTCAACGGCGAAGTGCATTTAGAATACAGAAAAAACTGGACTGGCGAAAAATTAGACATGGTTATGAAAGACCTTGCTGATAAACCCGCTATTGCAGATGAAGCCGAAGAGGAAAAAGAAGTAGAATCTGTTAATGGAGAGTAAGGGTATGAATCAAGATTTGCTCGCTGATATTTGGAATGTCATGAGTGAACACATTCCTGAAAAGGATAAAGAAGGTGTAGCACAGGAATACATTACAACACTATTGGACTATGGTGTGAATGAAAGTGTGCTAGAAGGCATGTTGGGAATAGACACGTATCTGGACGGTGCAATCGAATACGCAATAAGCGATGAGCCAACAGATGACGAGGACGAAGATTGGGGTTAATATGATTAATTGGTATGATAAGGTATCCAAGGATATTTCAACAATACCCGATGCTGTAAAGTATTACGAGGATCAACTGATTCTTGCAAAACAGGAAACAGCAATATCTGGTAGAATTGAAAAGGCTGCCGCAATGATGCCAGCAAACGTAGAAACTCGATTTGGCCAACTACAAGAAATTGAAGCCATTCTTGAATATCTAAACATCGAACTTCGTCGACTGCGTGCTTCTCACTTTAGAAAATATGTTGAAAGTTATCAAAGACAACTAAGTTCTAGAGATGCAGAGAAGTTTGTGGACGGCGAAGCCGATGTTGTAGATTTTGAAAAAATCATAAATGAGTTTGCACTGTTAAGAAACAAATGGTTAGGAATAATCAAGGGACTTGATATCAAACAGTGGCAACTATCAAATATCGTAAAACTAAGAACAGCAGGATTGGATGACGCAACTCTTTAGAGTTTGCCGTCTTTTCTTAACTGTTCTCTAATCTTTGTAGCACTAATGTTGTGAATTTCCTCACCTAACTCGTGCTGTGTGAATGTATAACCCACACCACGACCATAACTTATATCAACAATGTTAGGAACTTTCATAATGATATAATCTTCATTTTCACGAAAGTTTTCCTTCCACAGTGCATCAATGATATTGTTCCTTACTTGATCCCAATGAAATGGATTATCATCTTGATTTGCAGTTCTTCCTGCGCCGGCATCTTGTCCTACTATGCCGCCCACATCGCGAACCATAATTACTACCTGTCCAGTTTCAGCAAATGCTTTCTTAAACAATGCTGTATGGCCTGGGTGCCACGGCTGCCATCTACCTAACATCTCCGTAGTTGGCTTCTTCCAGTCAAACATGTTTACCTCTTTATGTATTTTTCAATAACTTTTACTAGTTGTTCATGTGTATCGTTAAACCATTCTGACACATGATAGTCATATTGGCCTTTTTCTAAAGGAACAAACATTTTATTTGTATCCTCAAATCTGCCTTCCTTAATCGTGTCCATCCAGACAACATAGTCTGCACTAAACTCGTTACGTGCCTGTGGTGTTGGAGCAACAAAGTCTGCCACACAAATCTTGCCAGCCTTGACAATTCCATCTGCTAGATAACGCATTCTTTGTGCTTGCCTTATTCTGCCTTCGGGACTAAAATCCCAATCATCATATTCGGTTCTAACGGCGTCAGCATTGATCCATACTGCACCAATAAGTTTGCTAAAAGGTTCTGCCAGTGTAGTCTTACCACTCCCGGGTAACCCACATATAAGAATTTTCATAGTTATTCCTTTGTCACTTCTATATTTACCAAATTAACTGCGCATAAATATAAAGGAGGAACACACATGACTATAAGCAAAGAATACCAAGACGCATTAAAAGAAATGCACGGAAGATCACAAAAATGGGGAGTTAGAGTAGAGATACCCGAAAAAGTAAAATGGTGCATTGAAAATTATCCAATCAAGTCAATACTAGATTTTGGTTGCGGAAAAGGAGCGGTAGTTGAAGAACTCAAAAGACAATATCCTCATTTAGAAGTCCACGGTTACGATCCTGCATTTAATGATGTCCTCCCTGAAAAAGTAGATATGATCATGAGCACAGATGTGCTAGAACACATAGAACCTCATGAATTAGATAATACTATTAATGATTTAAGATCGCGAACAAATATACTTCAATATCATTTAATTGCGTGTCATTTAGCAAAAAAATTATTACCGGATGGAAGAAATGCACACTTAATTATTGAAACTCCAGATTGGTGGCAACGAAAATTAGGTGAATGGGAATGGAATTTTGTTCACGAAGATATTATTTCATATATGAAGCACAGAAAAAAAGGAAATCGTCCTTTAGCGGTAACAAAATACGAAGCAGTCATGGTAATGTAACTATGCTAAAAAATTTTGTTGAAAACAAAATTATAGGCTTAGTCGGTAATGCTTCTTTAATTTTAGAAAAAAATTATTCAACGCATATTGATGATAACGATACAGTATTAAGATTTAATAGAGGAATTCCAACTCATCCATACCAAGGTAAAAAATTTGATATATTGTGCTGTTCAGGAAAGCCAATTATTGAAGATTTGTTAGACCAAATACCACCCAACGTTATAATACTCTACGGTAAAGATTTACAAAACAAATATCTACAACAGTTAAGAGAAAAATTAAATTTAGTTACAAAGAAACAAAAAGCGTCTACAGGCTTATTATTTTTAACACATGTAATTTCTTTAAAACCAAAACAAATTAATTTATACGGTTTTGATTGGAACAAAACAAAAACATACTACGAAGAAGAATATCGTAAACGAACTGATCTAGTATGGACTTCTCATATCTATGATAACGAAGAAAGATTAATTAGAGATGAATACTGTAAAAAATATAACATTAGGATATTTGAATGAAATGTTTTATCATCAGTTTGCCTAAATCAGGAACATACCTTTTGAGTAATTTAATTTCTCAGTTTGGTTTAGAAGAATCATTATTACACATAGGAATAAACAAATATCAAAAATATGATCCAAATAACTTGTCGGCAGGAAGAAAGGATCCCTTAAAGTATACTCATGAACTACCGATAGAAGAATCGATTAACTTAGTAAAAGAAAATCAAATTGTGGTTGGTCACTTACCTTTTAATGAAAACATATACAACATACTTAAACCTTTTAAAAAAATATTATTAACAAGAGATGTGGACGACATAAATCAATCGGCAAAAAGATGGCAATCTCAAACTGGAAGAGGAAATCCAGAAAGGACTAATGTTAAACAAAGAAAAATAGTTGCAATCGGTGAATGGACTAATGCTCAGGATATTTTTAAGATAGAATTCGATCAGATAATTAATAGAAACAAGAAAGTTTTAGATGATTTACAAATGTATCTTTTTGGACAAATTAAATCAGATTCTTTAAAATGTGTCGATGCAGCACTATCATCTAATACACTTACAAAGAGTAATATGAGGAATAAAAATGGAAAATAATCTAATTTATCAATATTCAGACTACGACTCAACAGATACATTGTGGACAAAGTCGTCAAACTCAGTTAGTGCTTATGCTAAATTTTTTACTCACGAATACAAGTTAATTAATGGCGGTGCACCTGATAATAATCGCAACGGTATATTCGTTCCATTTTTAGAAGGCTGGCATGAAAAATACGATTTTGTAACCTATGTGGAATGCGATATTCTTGCAACAGATGTATCCAATAATATCGTAGGCATGTGTGATGATACTGATATCAATGCATGTCATGCAAATTCAGGACTATTGGTAGTAGATAAAATCGAATCAGGACATCCTTACTGGCATCTTGGTCCTGTTGATGACGGTGTTGTTATTATTCCAAGATCAAAATACGAAACATTTATGGAATATGTAAATCACTGTAAGGAGAATGATGCTTTTCCCAAGAATGGAAATGTCATGCAGGATTTCTGTAAATTCCAAAACAAGGGCGTTGCCAATCTTCACTATAAATTCAATTATAGAATGGATCGTTTTGAACCAAAGAAAAAGTTTTGGCAAACATTTATTCACTACAGAAAAAATCACGACCAAATGGAAAAAGATTATTCTCATCCAAAATTTTTGAAGTAATTAACTGGGCATATAAATATTAGTATGAAAACAATAGTTTTAGTAACAGGTGGCTTTGATCCACTACACTCGGGACACATTGCTTATTTCAAAGCAGCGAAAGAACTCGGAGATGAACTCTGGGTAGGACTTAATTCGGATGAATGGTTAACCAATAAGAAAGGAAGACCGTTTATGCCGTGGACGGAAAGAGCAAATATTCTTGCTGAACTTTCTTGTGTTGATAACGTAATTGATTTTGATGATTCCGACGGAACAGCAAAAGATGCAATAACAAAGGCAATAATTGAAGCAGGCAAAATTTCTGCAACAAAACTTATTTTTGCCAACGGTGGTGATCGAGTTATAGGAAATGTTCCTGAAGAAATTGCATTCAGAGATAGTGCATTTGTTAAGTTTGAATACGGTGTAGGAGGCGAAGATAAAAAGAATTCAAGCAGTTGGATATTGGATGATTGGAAGGCTCCTAAGACTGAACGCAAGTGGGGTTACTATAGAGTTATACACGAATATGGCAACAGCGTTAAGGTAAAAGAATTAACAGTTGATCCAGGAAAAACTCTAAGCATGCAGAGACACAGAGAACGTGCAGAGCATTGGTTTGTTGCTAAAGGAACAGCCACAGTTTATACAATAGATAAACAAACAACGGATTTTGAATTACATGGCACATACAAAGAGCATGATTCCTTACACATTAATACCATGGACTGGCATATGTTAGCGAACGAAACTGATAAACCATTACAGGTGGTCGAGATACAATATGGAACTAATTGTATCGAAGAGGATATAGAAAGAAAATGAGGAACTGGATATTTCTCAGCAAGGGCCTAGAAGATCCATACATAAATGATTTTGCTAAAGGCTGTGGCGTAAAGCCTAAGGATAGTAATACATTTGATTATGATTCATCTGAAGATCCTATTGTTCTAAGAGGAATATTAAAGAAAAAGTTTATACACAAGTGCTGGGAAGATAATAGAGATTTTTATTATGTTGATACAGGATATTTTGGAAATGAAAGAACACAATCAAATCCAAATGGTTGGAAATATTGGCATAGGATAGTAAAGAATAATCTACAACACAATGATATAATTAAAAGACCTCCAGATAGATTTAAAACATTCAACAAGAAATTTTCTCCTTGGAAAAAGGATGGAAGAAAGATTTTAATTGCAGCACCAGACGAAAAGCCTATGAAATTTTATGGGTTGGAACTGGATCAATGGTTAAGTGATACCATAGAAACAATTAAAAAATATACGGATAGACCCATAGAAGTAAGGAAACGTGACAAGGTTAGATTGGATAGAATGACCACTAATACATTGGAACAAGCATTAAATAACGATGTATTTGCTCTTGTAACATTCAATTCAAATGCTGCTGTTGAATCAGTATTCCAAGGAATACCGGTGTTTACACTAGCACCAGCATGTGCAGCATCGCCTGTAGGGTTAAAGGATATAAGTCAAATAGAAAGACCATACTATCCAGACCAGGATAAATTATTTGAGTGGGGCTGTCATCTAGCATACGGACAATTTCATATTAGTGAAATGAAATCCGGTGTTGCCAAAAGGATGTTGGAGGAACAATGAAAGTATTTGTAGGATATGATACTAGAGAAGACATTGCATATCAAGTATGCAAGCACAGCATTATCAGCAAACAACCTAATGCTGATGTGCAACCATTAAAACAACAAGAACTAAGAGATGCGGGCTGGTATACACGTCCCGTTGATAAACTAGCGTCTACTGAATTTACGTTTACTAGATTCTTAATACCAGAATTAACCAACTTTGATGGTTGGGCGTTATTCATGGACTGTGATATGATATTAACAACCGATATTAAAAAACTTTTCGATCAAGCAGATGACAAATATGCGGTAATGTGTGTTCATCATGATTACAAAGTTCAGGAAGGTGTTAAGATGGATGGACAAAAACAAACAGTATATCCACGCAAGAATTGGTCAAGCGTGGTGTTATGGAATTGTGGTCATCCTAGCAACAAGGTAGTAACTACTGACTTGATTAACGATCCTGAAACAACTGGAAAATACATGCATCGCTTTAGTTGGCTCAAGGATGAAGAAATCGGCGAACTTGATCATACATGGAATTACCTAGTAGGTGTGTATGACGATTATGAAAAACCAAACCTAATTCATTATACGGAAGGCGGACCGTGGTTTGAAAATTACAGAGAATGTGAGTTTGCTGATCTATGGAAAAAAGAACTTTTTGAGATGATGTCCTAATATGAAAGACTACTCATTAGAAGAAGCACTTGTTATTGGATCAGGAAATAAATTAACCACGGATCCGGATGATACTTCAAAACCTTTGGTAGTAAGAGGAGTTATTAAAAAGGATCATGTAAACAAGTGTATTGAAATGGGGAGAGATTTTTACTACATTGATACAGGATACCTGGGTAATTTTCCGAGCAAGGGCAATCCTGGAGGTAAGAAACTTTGGCATAGAGTAGTCAAGAATGAAAATCAACATTCTAAAATTAGAGAAGTTCCTGCTGATAGATGGCAACAACTATTAGAACAGGATCCTACACTAGAATTTAAGGGTTGGAAAGATCACAGTAAAAAAATATTACTTGTAATGCCTAATCCTAAAGCCTGCAAGTATTATAATGTAAACTACGATGACTGGGTCAAGGATACACAAGAACAGATAGCGAATACAACAAAAATGGAAGTTGAAGTTAGGATTAAAGGATCTAGATCAGAAAGAAATAAGGGTTATACAATATTTGATGCACTAGATAGTGGAGTTCATACTACCGTAGCATTTAATAGCATAGGTGCATTGGAATCAATAGTTCATGGAGTTCCTGCTATTGTATCCGTTCCTTGCTGTGCAACACCATTAGCAGGAAGCACCATAGAAAATATTATTAATCCTCACAAGCCGGATAAGAAAACAATAGAAAAACAGTGCATGAGTCTTGCATATGGCCAATTTACTATGGATGAAATTTTAAATGGCAAGGCATACGAATTGACGGAAAGGTATTCATGAAACTTCTAATCAACGATAAAGAAATTGCCCATTTCCTAAATTATCATATGGAAATTTTTGAAAAGGTAAAGTTAAAAAAGACAGTAACTTGGACCAATCTTGAAGCATTCAAGGAAGATTTTTATGAAAAGATGAATAGCAAAAAGGTGCAAGGAAAGAAAGCCAAGCACTATTTTAATGATGATCAGAAAGCAAAATTTGCAGATAAACTTAGAAAGGCAATTATAAGAGACGTAGATCTTTATCGAGAAGAAGCGAGAGAATACATTAGATCAAAGAGAGAATACAATTTCCATAAGATACACAATAACATTGAAACTATTATTGAAAAAATAGGAATCGACAAAATATTTGATTTGTATAAAAAAAGCAAATATAAAAATTTTGTAAAAGGAACTGGCCTAACACTTGATCCTAACGCACAAATGATGCGCCGAAAGGATTTTAATTCTTATACTGAAGATGCTCTCATAAGAAATACTGTGGGCAATGAAGAATTATTAGTAACCAAGGTAGACAATAACTATCCCATGTGGTTCATTGATAGTGGTTATACAAACTTCTTGGAACCCAGCAAAAAGTGGCATAGACTAGTTAGGAACCATTTACACTACGGAGATTACTTTGATGCTCCGGCATATAGATTAGAAAATTTTGCAAAGTTTCCTGTGCCTTGGAGAAAGAATGGTGATACCATCTACATCATAGAACCAGGGCCTTTTGCTGCTGGCATATTCCATTGCGATCTTGCTACATGGAAATATGATGTGGAAGCAGAATTGAGAAAATACACTGACAAGAAAATTAAATTCAGAGAAAAGAAACCACTAAGAGAAAGAACAAGACTGTTTGACGAATTACTAAATGAGGATTATCATTGTGTTATCAGCATTAATAGTAATGCAGCAACCGAAGCAATATGGGCTGGAATACCTGCAATTACACTAGGCAAGCACATTACTAATCCGGTGACTAGAAACAAGTTAAGTGATATAAATGATTTATATTATGGTCCTTTGGGTCAATGGCTATGCATGCTAAGTTATTCACAGTTTACAAAAGAAGAACTAATGAATGGAACAGCACACAGAATAATTAAGAAATATCATGTCTAAGATTACAGCAGTAGCATATTACGGAGGAATACCAGCAAGGAATAATAATCCTGAAAAGCCTCTAATACTAGATAACTTTTTAGCAGGAGTAAGATCCTGCGGAGATGAAGGAATCGCACATAGAGAAATGCAGGCTATACCGTGCGATGTTGCCCTTATACAAGGATTCGTTCACGAGGACGGTAAGAGAGGAGTTCCACATCTTACACTAAGACAAAATGCAATTGAAATGCAAAAAAGAAATGGTAAGAAATCATTAATAGTTGATAGCAATCTTTTCCTGTTTGCAGATCCAGGTAACACAAAAAGATATTTGCGTTATAGTTTTGATGGAGTTTTTCCTACAACAGGATTTTACTTTGACAAGGACATAGATCCTTTAAGATGGCAACAGATTAGCAGAGATCTTAATTTACAACTAAAGCCTTATAGAACACAGGGAAATCATATTGTTGTATGTTGTCAACGAAACGGTGGTTGGTCAATGAAGGGAATGCCTGTTGTTTCCTGGCTGAGAGATACTCTTACAAAACTAAGAGCATTTACAGACAGACCGATCATAGTAAGAATACACCCGGGCGATAAAAAATGGCGAACATGGTTTGATTTAAAAATACTAAACGAATTTAAAAATGTTACACTGAGTCAAAAGCATATCAGAGAAGATCTTGTAAATGCTTGGGCCAGTGTAGTTTATAATAGTTCTCCTAGTATTGCTAGTGTAATTGATGGTGTTCCTACGTTTGTTACTGATCCGGATGTAGAAATAAGCCAATCCAATGGTGTTTGCAACACCAATCTAAAAAGAATAGAAGATCCAAAACTCTACGATAGGCAGGAGTGGGTTGAAAAATTATCAATGTGTCATTGGAACTTTGACGAATTGCGTGACGGAAGAGCCTGGAAATTTTTTAGGCAGTATGTCTAGGCCTTAAACTGTTGCCAATATGGTTCGGTTCTTGGAACCTTCAAATCATCTCTTTTACTCATACCTAATTGTTTTCTTCCACCCTTAAGATGATCTAGCCATGCTCCCCATTCGCTGTTGATGAGTGGATGACCTTCTCCTCTGCTCATACCAGGCTTGGGTCTTAGGTCCTCTAAACTTGCTGCCCAGTTGTGTTGATTCATTTGAGGAAATTTAATTCTTACACAATCAAAGACAAAACTGTCGTGCCATTCAGCCATTGTAAATATTCCTCCTTGGCTTTCTGCTTGATCGTATACTCTTTGAAATTCAGCAAGAAACTTTTGTGTTTCTGGTGAAGTTAAATGCATTGCATACAGTCCACACTCTGAATATTTTCCTCTTCTTCCTAGGAAACATAGTTCTTGTTTTCCAGGTAACATTCTACCTAATTCTTTTTCACTTATTGCACTATGGCAAAATGTATCAGCATCCATCCACATTAACCATTCAGTATTACATTCCTTGGCGCATGCAAATATGGAATAAACTTTATGAGCAAATCTAATGGCATGCCATTTGAAACCCTTACCTGAATCTTTTCTTTTGCTTCGTATAGGATCAGAACTAACATCGCCGTTAGCCTTGGGAACATTCTTCCATCTTGTTTTAAATTCAACTAGTTCAGGACTTGCCTGATGAAGATCTTTTACTATTAGATTGGGTGCAGTTTCCTCTACTTCACAGTCTTCTGCATACACATATAACTTTACAGTCTGTGGCCATTTTTCTAAAAATGATTTGATCATTCTTTTTCCATACAAATCATAACCTGCCTTATGAAATGTTGTTACTACTGAAACACTCATTAAATTTTACTCCACTGATGGCAATCACCTAATTGAGCAATTGCATTGTAACCTAGTTGATAGAGCCTTGCTGTATCTGTTCTCGGTATCACTGTATTTCCTTCAATAAACAAATCAGGTCCAGGATTAACCAATAAAGGAACAAAGTCTTCGAAGGTATTTACTTTATCTAAATCAAAAAATATTGCACTTAATTTTCTTAAATCATATGTTGATTTGACTGTAGGTCTATATATTAAATTTTTTGCCCTTAGGGTATCTTCTTTGTATCCATTCCAGAATACTGTGTTAAAAATTTCTAGTATACTATGCATATGACCAAACCCCTCTCCTACTACCAGAGCATCTATTGGAGGATTTTTCATATTTTTGGCAATTCTTTTTTGAAATTTGTTCATAATAATTCATTAAATACTACTATATTTATTGAGGATTCTATGAAGTTTAAAATTTTTCGCGAACACGGTGCTCTTAATAGTCCGGAAGTTTTTGATGCGTTTGAAAAGGGATTAATTGCAGCAGGGCATCAAGTCGTTAAAGATGGCGAAGATGTCGGAGTTATTTGGTCAGTGTTGTGGAACGGAAGAATGGCTCCTAATCAACAAATTTATGAAAGATATAGAAAATACAATATACCAGTCATAATCATAGAAGTCGGAAATCTTAAGAGAAATAAGACATGGAGAATTTGTCTAAATCATATTAATGGACTTGGTGTATTCGGTAATGATACTGATCTAGATACTGACAGGCCAAACAAGTTAGGCATCAAACTAAAGCCGCTCAATACCAATAGAAAGCAATCAATACTCATAGCAACACAGCATAATAAGAGTTTGCAATGGGTAGGAATGCCATCAATGGACATATGGTTAACAAGGTTAATAGATGGTATTAGAGAAAGGACGGATATGCCCATATACATTCGACCGCATCCTAGATCTCCAATGCCGGGCATCGAACACGAATTTAAAAATGTATATAGACAAACTCCACAGAAGATTAACGGAACCTACGATGATTTTGATATTGGGTATGATTACCATGTTGTAATTAATCATAACAGCGGAGTTCCCATTCATGCAGCCATTGCTGGCACACCCGTGATTTGTGACGAAAGCAGTCTTGCTTATCCAGTGTCGGATAATATTGAAAATATTTTAAATCCAACATTACCAGAAAGAGACGATTGGCTGATTAGGCTCACCCACACCGAATGGACCTTGGGAGAAATATCCAAGGGAATACCTATAAAAAGATTAGAATCTCTAATAAAAAAGCAAGTTAATTCTTGATCTTTTGCCCTAAACGTAGTATACTGTATTAATGAAAAATAGTTTTTACATCGAAGATATATTTTTAGAATTTATGACCTATGTGGATCATAATACATTTCGCATGCAGTATCAGGATAGATCCGCAGCATACAGTTTTTACACCACCATAATTAATAATGGTGACCTAACACAAAATCAAGGAAACTATATTCTTAAAATTCTATACAAGTATAGAAATGTTGTCAAGCCACACATGGAATATGAAACTGAATTAGAAAATCCAAACTGGAAAAAACCATTTAGGGTGATTGACAATACCAAAAGCATATGGATTGAAGAAGATAATGATAAAGCATTATGGGTATGCTTAAAATTTCCTTATCAATTTAAGGACACGTTCGATGTTGAATTTAAGGGCTGGCAAGATTTTTACGGATCAAAGTCAGTATGGGATAGAGAACGTAAACTTAGAAAACTGTATCTCTATGATTTCAATATCATACAGATTAATGAATTTGTTAAGGAACAGGGATTTGAAATCGATGAAACTTTTTCAGAAGCAGTTTCATCGGTTGAAGAGATATGGCAAAATTCAGAAACTCTGCAGAAAAGATCAGTAATAGAAAATGGTGTAGTATTAAAGAATGCACCCGAGGATGCATTGGAATATTTTGAATCCAAGAAAACTGGTAATGTTGCTAATGATTTGTTTTTGGCAAAATCCATGGGATATCTTTTGGATAAAAATCCTCATACCATAGTTGAAAAAATTGCTGCAACCAACTCAAATTCTTTCTGGATAAAAACTAATAAGGAATTTTTGGAACTGTGTTATTCCGTTGAAGGAAAAATTTGTATCATTCTCGATAGAACATCGGACAGTCTTAACTGGATTAAATCACTAGCAGAATCAATAGATCAATACGGTTTTGAAAGAACGGACTTTAGGGTATGCTTTAGAACGAGTAATACTAATGACGCAGATTTTAATAAATGGGTAAGTGAAAACAAGTTTGGAGGAAAAATCAAGGATGCTAAGTTCTTGATCTTCCAACATAAACCAGCAAAGTGGTTGTTCAAAGACAAAAGTGATGTTATAATATATGCAAGTAATAATTTGTATCCTGCTACAAACTCTACTGCAAGGGCACTTATACAGTATCATCCTTGTGTAATTTTTGTAGGAGACATACAACCAACTAATAGTAAGGAAAACACAGTTGTCGAATTGTAAGTTAATAATAAAGGATGAAGTAAACGTTAAGTTTGAAGGACTTGCTGTTGAAACACGCAGGAAGATAGTTAATAAACTTAAATATGATCTTCCCTATGCTCGACACATGCCTGCATTTAAATTAGGAAGATGGGATGGCACAGTAAGTTTCTTTGGCATTGGTGGTAATGGGTTTCTTGCACATCTTGATGTTGCTCTTCCGATAGTTGAAAACGATGGATACGATATAGAAGTTATTGATCAACGAGAACATCATACATTTGATTTTAAGAAGATAGGTGAAAATTATTGGGCAGATCAAGGAAAGGTATGGCCGCAAGGGCATCAACTTGCTGGACAACCTATCGTGCTTAGAGACTATCAGTATGACGTTGTTAATCAATTCCTAGAAAATCCACAGAGTCTACAGGAGGTTGCAACCGGTGCTGGTAAAACTATTACAACTGCTACCCTTTCGCATTTATGTGAGCCTTATGGCCGCACAATGGTTATTGTTCCGAACAAGAGCCTTGTTGTTCAAACTGAGGAAGATTATAAAAACCTAGGGTTGGATGTTGGTGTTTACTTCGGAGATCGAAAAGAATTAAATCACACACACACCATCTGCACATGGCAAAGCCTTAATGTTCTTGATAAGAAAAGTTATGACAGCGATACCCTAACACTCGCAGAGTTCACGGAAGATGTTAGAGCAATTATAATTGACGAAGTGCATCAAGCAAAAGCAGATGTTCTTAAAAAACTACTCACGGTTAATTTTAGAAATGCTCCCATACGTTGGGGATTGACTGGAACTGTTCCTAAGGAGAAATGGGAATTCCAAGGGATACTTGCCAGCATAGGACCCGTAATTAATAATGTGTCCGCACATGATTTACAGGAAAAAGGTGTGTTGGCAAAACTTGATATTCAGATATTACAAACAAAGGACATTGAAGAGTTTAGAAACTATCAAGAAGAATACACTTGGTTAGTGACTGATGAAAAACGATTGGAATATATTAGCAAGCATGTTAGCAAGGTTGCCAAGAATGGTAACACACTTGTGCTAGTAAACAGAATCGATACGGGTAATAAACTGCTCAAGAATATACCCGATGCAACGTTTATTAAGGGAGATGTAAAACTTGACGAGCGTAAAGAACAGTATGACGAAATTAAGACATCGGATGGAAAAATTATTATCGCAACATATGGAGTGGCCGCTGTGGGTATTAACATTCCGCGTATTTTCAACCTTGTTCTTATTGAGCCTGGCAAGTCTTTTGTCCGCGTCATTCAATCTATAGGAAGAGGAATACGTAAAGCAGAAGATAAGGATTTTGTTCAGATTTGGGATATAACATCAACGTGTAAGTATGCCAAGAGACATTTAACAGAGAGGAAAAGATACTACAGGGAGGCAAAATATCCTCACACTGTAACTAAGGTGGATATATGAAAATAAGTAACGAAACAAAAATCAAACACAAAGTAAAATACACATCTGCTACCAGCGGAACACGAGAACACTTTCTAAGTGATATTGTAAAGAATAATAATTTAAAACTCGGTGCCGAAGTTGGAGTTAGGACAGGCAGAACAACATTTCATATTTTAGATAACAATCCAATGTGTGAAATGTATGCCATTGACAAGGACATCGCACAATTTTTTAATGACACGGTAAAAGAAAAATACGGACATAGATTAAAAGTATACGAAGTTGACAGCAGGGTGGAACCTGAATTCGTTGCAGATCAGAGTTTGGATTTTTTCTTTATTGATGCATCACACACATACAAGAATGTTGTAAAAGATATAAACGCCTGGATACCAAAACTAAAGGACGACGGTTGGATGATGGGTCATGACATAGACTACCCATCTGTTGAAGCAGCAGTCATGCAAACTATTGGCTTCTATGAAGTTGGTCCTGATAATGTTTGGATTGCAAAAAAGGATAAAATTTATCCAGGTTTACAGGAGAATAAATGAGAATACTTACTTTAGAAAACAAAGCATTTGACCTAAATGAATTACCGGAAGAAGTATCGGAAGATGCTAGATTTAGTGTCCTTGATAATTCGGATCCAAAGAATCCAGACTTCTTTTTTCAACCACTAATCTTTTTGGAATCATTTAACAGTCCAGCAATACTAATGAAGATAGGCGGACACGAAATACAAATGCCACTGGATTGGTCAATACTTATTGGTGATAGCGACAGTGGCGGAGATCCAGAAATGCTGCCTCTTACTTCTATAAATGAACGAGGGTTTGAAGCATTTGTTATGAACCCAATAAAAGGTTTTAGATGTGATTTTGCACCCGTAGAAATTATTAATGTCTATCAAGATGTTAGATGGTATTTTCCAAAAATGAAAAATGGGCAAATACTAACAATACCACTTCACGAAGATGAAAATCCTCCATGTGCATTTTTTGTGAAGGACATTAGTAGGCAATCAGAAGTCGTTGATTTGGCTGCACTACTATGATAACTACATATATTACTCAACAAGAGGAAAGGAATAATGACAATGAAAGCAGGTAAGATTTGGGGTCAAACGGAATTGATCCATGCAAACGGTGTCCTAGAGTTTCACCGTATTGAATTCAAGAAAGGATATAAATGCTCTGAGCATGAACATCGATATAAATGGAATGGCTTCTTTGTAGAGTCAGGAAAGATGATTGTCCGTGTTTGGCAGGATGCTGATCAAAAAGGTTTAGTTGATGAAACTATTCTTGGTCCGGGAGAGTTCACACAGGTTAAGCCAGGTAAAATTCACCAGTTTGAGGGTGTAGAAGATGGTGTAGCATTTGAACTATATTGGGCAGAATTTAATCACGACGATATCGTTAGACGCACTATTGGCACAAAGGCAAAATAAATGAAAGTCGAAGTAGTATCCACTTTTAGTCCGGCATACTATGATAGAGTCGCAAAATATTTTGTCGCAAGTTGTATAGAACATTTATCTCCTTCTATCAAACTAAAATTATATGTTGACGATTTTAATATACCAACAGCCGATCATTTTGAACTCATAAACTTAGAAGAAACGGTTGTTGATCTTAAAAACTTTAAAGAAAGAAACAAGGATAGGCCGCAAGATGACTGGAGGCATGCAGCAATAGTTTTTAGTCATAAGGTATATGCAACATGCCATGCAGCAAAAAATACAGATGCTGATGTTTTAATTTGGCTCGATGCTGATGCAGAAATAAAAAAACACATAGACGAAAAATACTTGTTACAATTTTTATCTCAAGATTATGATATTGGATGCCTAAAAAGAAAAAGATCTACAGAAACAGGTTTTTTAGTTTTTAATTTAAGAAACAAGAACACTCACATGTTTTTAGAAAATTATAAAAAAATCTACGATACTGACGAACTCTTTAAACACAAAGAGTGGCACGATGGTTATATTTTTGACAGAGTCTGTGAAGAACTAGAAAACAAAGGAATGTTATCTACAAAAAATATTTCTCCAGAAGGAACAAGAAAAAGTCACTTCAACAATCTTCATAAGGGATATATCATACACCATAAGGGTGACGATAAGGATAAGCGTAATGCACAATAAAAAAAGATATACTTGTGTTACATCATTGAATCAAGGAATTTATGATCACTTGGGTTCGTTTATGATAGATACATGGTTAGAATTTTGGCCTGCTGATGCACAATTGATAATATATGCTGAGAATGTCGAAATAAAACAAAAAGACCCAAGAATAGTAATATTAGATTGGCACGAACACTGCTTGGCAGATCAAGAAGAGTTTGCAAAAATATTACATGATGCTAGAACACTTAGATTTAGTAAAAAGGGATTTAGTTGGCTGCACGCCATGGAAAACAATCATAGCCATAAATTAGTTTGGTTAGATAGTGATTTATTATTTTATAAAAATATAGATTATAAATTATTAGATAGTTTGTTACCTTCTCATAAATTAATTGCCTTATTTGATTGTTTTTATCAGACCAATCCAAACTATACTCCAGAAGAATACTTAGATTGGAGGAATAGAGGAAAGATGGCCGCTGAGAGTGGATTTGTTATAATGGATACTTCACATGAAAAATATCCTGAATACGTAAAACAATATAGGCAACTTTATCTTAATCAAGAAACACATCAATCGCTTGCAAGAAGATATGATGGCGAAGTTTGTGTTTGTGCAGCAATTGATTTTTTAGATTTAGTGGAAGATTTAAGTTCTTTACGAACATCTAATAAAACGCAAACACCATTAAACAGAAGTAAACTATCAGAATATTTTCAACATCATAAGGGCAAAGTCAAAGACGGATTTACTGAAAAAAGAATAAAAGAAATATTGGATATTAATAAAGAGAACTAAAATGATTATTAGAAATGGTTGGCATTTTCCTGATATGGATGAACATTTTGGAAGGTATCAAGAAACCTATCCTGAATCAAGTTATCAACAAAAAGCAATCGATGCTGCATATAGTTATGTTAAAAATTTTAATGATGTAATAGATGTTGGAGCAAATGTAGGACTACATACCGTTAGATTTTCTAAAAAATTTAATAACGTGCATTCATTTGAGCCTGTTACTAGTAATTACGAATGTCTTGAAAAAAATACATTAAATTTTAAAAATGTTCATCTATATAAATTAGGGTTAGGAGATAATAATGAAACTAACGAGATATCTATACCTTCAGAACATAATAACTGCGGAGCATATAGTTTAGTAGATTTTAATCAAGAATCTAATTTAATAAAAGAATCTATAGAGATTAAAAAATTAGACGACTTTAATTTAAATGCAGATTTTATTAAAGTAGATGTTCAAGGTTTTGAAGATAAATTTTTGTTGGGATCTTTAGATACAATTAAAAGATGCCAACCAGTAATTATGTTAGAAGTAGAATATAAAAAAGCATTTATCCGACTTAATTCTATACTAGAGCCACTTAATTATCATTGTGTAGAATCTGTAAAGAAAGATAAAATATGGATACCAAGGGGGTAATATGAAAATCGAACTATCACACAATGTAAGACACTTAGAAAGAACGATTAGGGCAATGGTTGCTTTAAACGTAACCAATGAAAGCGCAACTTATATCGAAGTAGGTGCTCACAGAGGAAGAAGTATCGGAACTATAGGAAATTTTTTAAAAGATAAATGCAAAAAACTTCATATCATAGGTTATGATATTTTTGATGCTGAAACTAGCAGTTTCCATATAAAGGAAGATAATGGTAAAGGTGCAGGAAATATTATAAAATGTAATAAAGCACTTAGCAAATTGTGTAAACGCAATCCTCACGTTACATATGAATTAGTTGAAGGATATACTACAGACAGTTTAAAACCAAGTATAGCAGAATGGGCATATATTGATGGCGGCCATAGTTACGAAACGGTTAAATGGGACCACGAACAACTTAAAGATTGTAGTGTTATTGTTTTCGATGATGCAGATCTACAAGGTGTTAATCAATACCTTTGGGAAATAAAAGATCAGTATAACATATACGACTTAGAATCAACCGAAGATGGAGCAAGACAGGCTTGTATTGTTAATGATAAGGAAAATTTTAATTTTGACGCCGCTGGATTTATTCCTTTTAGAGGATGTGATCCTAAAGAGTGGAAACCTATTAGATGAGTAATACTCAAAAAATAAATGATTTTTTTGATAATCTTACGCTTGAAGAAGAAAATCTTTTAGCGGCTCGACTAGCACCTGCTATTTCTCGTTACCAAAAATCTACTCCTTTTTATTATGGAGACGAAGCAAGAGTTCATGTTTCAAAAAAAGTAAAATTAGTAAACACATTTTTTAATCTGATTTCAGGAAACGTATACATCAAGTCAGGAACATTTTTTGGAAATAATGTTTCCGTTCTTACAGGAACTCATGATATTAGTCTAAAAGATGGATTAAGGAAAAAAGCACCCACTAAGGGTAATGATATACACATAGGGTATGGAGTTTGGATTGCAAGCAATGCTACTATTTTAGGACCTTGCGAAATAGGAGATTATGCTGTTATTGCTGCAGGTTCAATTGTTCTTCCTGGCAAATACGAACAAGGATGTTTATATGCAGGAGTTCCTGCAAAATTTAAAAAGCGTATTGAATTTAAAGAAATAGATTAGGAGAATAACTTGAAAGTTTTTTTAAAATTTCATAGAACTGATCCAGCCGCAGTCAACTGTTTAAGATACTGGTTAGAAGTTTTTAAGAACTATGAAACTTTTATCTTATGTGATAGATATGATCCTAGTGAAGAACCGACACCTGATTATTTAAAATCGTCGTTGTTAGATTATAATGTAAAAGTAATAAACAGCGACTATTCAATAGGTAAAGAATACTGTATGAATTTAAAAGGTGCAAAGCGTAATATGGCTTCTGCGAATATGACAGGGTTTAACCATATATCAAAAAAGCAAAAAGGTTTTTGGATTATAGATGCAGACGATACATTGTTCTTAACTAGGAATTATGAAATTATAAGAAACAAATTAAAGGCTGCTGAAGAATATTTTTTAAGTAATAATCTTGATGGCTTTAGTTTAGATTTTTATAGAAATCAAAATAACTGTTGGACATTTGGAATATGCTTGTTGAAGTCTACTCTAGATTGGAAAAAAATTAAAGATATTACAAACGAAGAAATAAGACAGACTGGGTTTGCACAAAATATCGATACTGTATTCAATCTTTTACGAGAGAAAAAAATATTTAATTTGAAAAATTTTATTTTTTCAAGAACAGCATTTCAACATCAAGAAAATAACTACCCTGAGATGCCTCACGGTATATATGTATGGCACGATAATAAATTATGGGATAAAGATTTACAATCGGATGTTGTTGTTTTATAATGAGTGTAAAAATGAATATCATAGTTCAAGCAGGCGGAAGAGGAAGCCGATTACGACACCACACTTGGAATAAACCAAAGTGCTTGGTTAGTGTGAGAGGTAAGCCTTTATTATATCATTTATTTGATAGATTTCCAGAAGCAAACTTTGTTATTATCGGTGATTATGCTTATGACAAACTTGAAAAATATTTACAGGTCAACCAACCTAAAGTAAAATATACACTAATTGAATCTAACGAAAAAGGCACTGCGTCTGGTATTGATATCGCACTTGAAAGCGTTTCCAAAGAAGAACCTTTAATGATTACATGGAGTGATCTTATTATTGGCAGTCTTCCTGAAATGCCAGAGACAGACCTCCCGGTAGTAGTAATAACTAATGCCTTTACATGTAGATGGACATATAATGAAACACTAAAAGAAACACCAGGTCCAAATGGAATTCCTGGAATATTTTATGTTCGTCAAGCAAAAGATTTTCCTACACCTCCTTCTAGTGGAGAGTTTGTAAAATGGTTTAGTAATACTATAAAACATTTTGTAACTATAGAAGCAAATGATTTAGAAGAACTGGGTGACTTTTCAACTATAGAATTACAAAATGACAGAGCAGGATTTAGTAGATTCTTTAACGAAGTTAAAATACTAGAAGATACTGTAGAAAAGCGTGCCATAGATCCTGAATATAGTCATTTAATAAACAATGAAATATCTTGGTATAATAGCGTAAGCGATTTAGGATTTAGAAGGATACCTAAAATACATTCAACTGATCCGTTGGTAATGCAACGTGTGAAAGGCGAGCAAGCCTACCAAATGAGCGATTTGAGCAACAGAGAAAAGAGAGCAGTTTTAGCAGATTATTTAGATGCTTTAATTTCACTGCATGATCTAGGAAGCAGACCTGCAGATCATCAAGATGTAAAGGACACTTATATTAGTAAAACAATAAGTAGGGTAGAAAGCGTTTCTAGTATTATTCCCAACTTTGAACAAAAATCTGTAACAATTAATGGAAAAAAATGTAAAAATGTTTTCCAAGATAATATTTGGAATGATATATATAAAGAACTTTTACCTAAGATGTTTTCACCAATTCACGGTGATCCTACATTTAGTAATAGTTTAATTGATAAAAATTTAAGAACTTGGTTTATCGATCCTAGAGGATATTTTGCAAAACAAGGAAGCATATGGGGAGACCCTATGTATGATTTTGCAAAAGTTTATTACAGTGCAGTCGGAGGATATGATAGTTTTAATAGAAGAAAATTTAAACTACATATAGACAATGAAACTGTAGAAGTGTTAATGGAACAACCATTATTCTATGACACAGGTAAAGAAATATTCCAAGAATATTTCGGTAAGGATTTTTATAAAATAGAAATACTACACGGGTTAATCTGGCTTGCTCTAAGTGGTTATGCAAAAGATGACATTGATAGTGTTATAGGTAGTTTTTACTTAGGATTATATTGGTTACAAAAAGGGCTGGAGGATATTTAATAATGCAACAAGAAATTTTACCTTTGTTTTCATCACCGGTAATGATCTCAACAGAGACATATCCAATGGAAAAGAGTCTTTATGATCATATCATGAATATGCCAAAGGAAGAAAATACAGGTGGTGGAGAAAATTTAATTACCGCTGATAGTAGAGTATTGGATAACCCTGAGTTTAAGAATCTAAGAGCATTCATAGAAAGATATCTAGGGTATTATGTAAAAGATGTAATGAAGGTCAATGACAAAAACGAAATATACATTACACAATCATGGATCAATTATAATAAAACAAATACTTCACATCATGTTCACTCGCACCCGAACAGCATAATAAGCGGAGTATTTTATATTGAAGGCGAGGATGCTCCGATTGAATTTCACAGGCAGGATAAGTTACTGGATCTAAACTTAATACACGATGAATGGAATATTTGGAATTCAAGCCAGTGGAATTTGGATATGATTAAAAACAAATTATTTTTATTTCCATCAAAACTAATACACGGTGTTGCTCCAAATGAAAGTGAAAAACTAAGAGTCAGCCTGTCATTTAATACATTTGTCAAGGGTGAAATTGGAAGTGTAAAACAAAAAACTTGGGCACAAATATAATGTTTCCGTTTGAATTATCAAAAAATCTAAGACATACGTGGTTCATAGATCTCGATGGAACAGTAGTTAAACATAACGGTTATCTAACAGGTGATGATGTTTTATTACCAGGAGCAAAAGAATTTTGGAATGAAATTCCAAAAGACGATTTCATCATAATAACAACAAGTCGACCGAGCATAGAAGCGAGAGTAACAGAAGATTTTTTAAGAATAAACGATTTAAGATACGATAGGATAATATTTGATTTGCCAACAGGTGAAAGAATAATTGTAAATGATATCAAACCAAAAGGATTAAAAACAGCAATCAGTTGGAATATTGAGCGCGATAAAGGGTTTGACAAATCATAAAATTTATACTATAATTGTATAAAACTAGTAAAGGAAAAAAACATGCTTCATAAGATTAGTCAACTGTGTGATAAAATCGACGGAATCAAAAAAGATGCTGATCGTTTAAGAGAACTAAAATACGGTCCAAAAAAAGGTTCAACTATAGAGATTGATAATCTAATTGCACAAATACAAGCAGAATGTTATTTGGTATCGCAAGATAGAAGTTCATACGTTAAACATGATACAAGTAGTTGATAATTTTATACCAAAACAATATCAGGAAGAAATTAAATCAACTCTTTTAGGAAGACACTTCCAGTGGTTTTATGCATCCGATGTAACCTATCGTGATGATAATAATAATCCTGCAATGTTTCATATCTATAGAGCAGATAACGAAACAAAGAGTAATTTTTACGATTTTCTGAACCCAATGGTGTATAACACGAACATGGAAGTCAGAGAAGTTATACAGGCAAGATCCTTTTTACAGTTTCCATTGGCAGGGGAAAGAAATACGGACAAGTTACATGTTGATTTGCCATACAAGCACACTGTTTTACTATACTACGTCATGGACTCGGATGGTGATACAATTATTGTTGACAAGAAGATGGAAAATAATAATTCCCAAGACAATCTTAGGCTTGAGGATTACGAAATAGTAAAAAAGATTACTCCCAAGCAGGGTAGAGCAGTTATATTCGACGGAAGATACTATCACACTGCTGAACAGCCTAAGAAGAACATGCGTTGCATCATAAATTTTGATATGTTAACAGAACTTGATTAAATTATGCCTAAAATTTACGAATCGCCAGATGGAGGAAAAACAGTTTACGAAAGAGACACGAAAACTGGAAAGAGAATATGCATAGAGAAGCCAAAATATCCAGCATGGTGGTTAAACGAACACGAACTTTCCGAAATAATGGAAATGGCACAAGACGGAAATCAGCCAATTCAAAAAATTTTGGAAAAGTTGAAATTAATTTACACAATGAATAAGGAACACGAAGAAAATTGGTGGAACGATTAAAAAAATCCTTGAAAATTTCAAACTTTGAGTGTATACTAATATCATGAGTCAGGAAAAACTAAAACTTAACGAGGTCCTTGCGGCAGTGGACATGAATGCAAAGCATCTGTGGGACGAACTCACAGAGGATCAGAGAAAAAGCGTGGTCTTCTTTACGCTAAACAGATACATTAGCAACGTTAAGGGGTCAAGAGAAGATAACGAGCACTTTGTGCTTCTCGGAAATGAAAGATTTAACAAGAATCTATTTTTATTGTTAAACAAGCATCCAAAATTGCTCTGGCAACTGGCGTGCAGTTGTGGTCACGAGTCAAAAAAGATTTATTTTCATCAGTGGCTCAAATTATTAAAAGAAAAAAACAAAAAGGAACAGTTTTTAGAAGACCTATTTCCTAATATGAAAAAATCTGACATAAAAACGCTGGCTTCCATTACCACAGATAAGGAAATTAAGCAATACTGTGAAGAACTTGGTTGGGACAAGAAGCAAATTGCGGGTATAAAACTATGAATAAGCAATCAGACATAATTCCTGCTTTTCCCACTCCAATTTCCATCGGTGAATTTTCCATTTCCGACGAAAATAAACAGAAAATTATCAACGTTGAATACAATAGACTGAACGCAGATAACGGAGACATGAGCAAGGACAAGTATGTGCTTGATAGACCAGAACTTGCAGAAGTAAAAAAGGAAGTGATGAGCCATGTCAACGGATTTGTAAGAAATGCATTGCACGTTACACCGGAAATTGAGTTTCATATTACTAATAGTTGGGTAATGAGGCATCATAGAGGTGATTGGGCACCAAGACACTATCATAACAATTCATTAGTATCAGGAATTTTCTATATCAAGTGTGATGAAAACTCGGGTGATTTGGTATTGTCAAGATCGTCAACGCACATAAATTTATTTCCACCAACTTTTCAATTTAAGTTTACGGAGAACAATTTATTCAACAGTGGATACTGGGAATTTACACCACAAGAAAATCAAATTTTTCTTTTTCCAAGCCACTTGGATCACGAAGTGAAACCTTCAAACTCCGATAGAGAAAGAATTTGTGTTGCATTTAACATATGGATTAAGGGAACACTTAATTTTAACACAGATAATGATGATGAACAGATAGGAACGTTGGATATTAGGTAGCGCCATGGATCAATTTGAATGTAAATATTGTGGTAAAAAGTTTGCAAGAGAAAAGACTCTTACTGTTCACGTTTGTGAGCAAAAAAGAAGGCATCTTAGCAAGAATGATAAACACGTTCAGATGGCATTGTTAACATATCAAAGATTTTATGAACTAACACAAACACACAACGGTAAGAAAACGTTTGATGAGTTTGCTAAGAGTCCTTACTACAATGCATTCGTAAAGTTTGGCAGTTTCATGAGCAATGTGAATCCAATATATCCTGAAAAATTTATAGATTTTGTGATCAAGAGTGGCGTTAAGTTAGACCACTGGTGCCGCGATGAACTGTATGATACCTACATCGAAGAATTATTAAAAATTGAACCAGCAGATGGTGCAATACAGAGAACAATACAAACAATGATGGATTGGGCAGACGATAAACAAGCATCATGGAATCATTATTTTAGTTACGTTAATTTAAATAGAGCAACACACGATATTAGAGATGGAAAGATCAGTCCTTGGTTACTGTTGAACAGTAAGACTGGTAAGGAAATGCTTAAAAAATTAAATGATGAACAGTTAGAAATTATAGGTCCAACCATAAACCCACAATACTGGGTAAAAAGATTTAAGAATCTTCCTGCTGATGTTGAATTGGTCAAGGAAGTAATTGCGGAGGCAAAGATAGATGCCTGATATCGATATAGATTTTATAGATAGAGAAGAAGCACTTAGCCATTTCAAACACATAAAGGCAAGGCGTGTCGATGAAGGCAAGCCAGTGAAGCATAACACTGGCGTATACATGCATGACGTTCCGTATGATCCTGAGAATGATTTATGTTCGGTTGAATATGATCAGGCAGAAGAGCAAGGATTATTTAAAATAGATTTTCTTAACGTTTCGCTCTATAGGGGAGTTAAAAACGAAGCACACCTAAAGGAACTAATGAACAAGGAGCCACTATGGGAATTACTCACTCACAACGAATTCAGCGACAAATTGTTTCACGTAGGAGGACACTCTACCGTCCTACAGACAATGAAGCCACAGAGCATAGAACAACTGGCAGCAGTTCTGGCGATGATAAGACCTGCGAAGAAACATTTGATTGGCAAGTCGTGGGATACGGTGATGAAAGAAGTGTGGACGAAACCTGACAACGGAGAATATTTCTTTAAGAAGTCTCATGCAACTGCATATGCCGTTGCAGTTACCGTGCAGATGAATTTATTATGCGAAGAACTTGCAAAGGGCAATACAAATGCTGTATAAAGTTTTTCCTACACTAATATACGAAGAAGTATTAACGGATCTTGAGAAGCATAATGATTATCTCGTAAACAAGGCATACTCACTAAAGGATAAACTATCGGACAAGGTAGAAACTGAATGGAGATGCGATACATTTAATACTCTTGATGCATACAATCATGCCGAGGACAAGGATCCTATAATTGACGAATTAATTAATACCTGCAGAGATAAGACCGTGGACTTTGCAAAGGAGTATGGAGTTACGAGAACTGATCTAAAGTGTGTTGACTTTTGGTTTAACATATCACAGCCAGGAAATTATCAGGAATACCATCAGCATGCAAACTGTCATTTTAGTTTAACATACTATCTAAAGGCTCCTAAGGATTCAGGTAAGATAGTTTTTAAATCCATGGACGCACTAACTGACATGCACCAACTACCGGTTGATTATTATACCTATTCATCCTTTAAAACTTTTACGTTTGAACCAAAAGAAAATTTGTTATTAATATTTAGAAACAATCTCTTACACATGGTTGAAAAGAACATGAGCAACGAAGATAGGATTGGTGTAACAATGAACTTCGAATACAAAATGTAGTATGACAAACTACGAATACAAAAACTATAAAAAACCAAATTTAGGTTCATGGCCCTTTTGGACCGTTCCAGTTCCGTTGGTGCCTACCTACATAATTAGAATGGTTTTATTTGTAGTATTGATACCCGTTGCATTTGGAGTATCATTATCAAGCATAGGTTTGCTAATTAATTTTCTTATAATAGATTATGTAATTTATTTGGGGATTAAGAAGGCTTTCGGACTAGAGTAATTGATTTTCTCTTAATACGCTTCATAATAATATTGTTTAAACTAGTAATAGGACCCAGCGTTACTTTTACATCCTTTGTTGTAAAATTCCTAATAGCATATTCAAATGCCATGATCTCATTTCTTAGGAAAATATTAATGGGGATCTGTCTATTTGATTCCCACCACCATGCTTCTCCTAGTTCTAGGAACTTTTTGCGATCTGCTTCCGTTTTCAGTATTTCATAGTCGTAGAAACTCGTTACGTTGGAATCCTGATTAATGATTATTCCAACGTATTCCTTATCAGCATGCGTAAGAACGCTAATAAAAGGGAAATTTTGCTGTAAATTTTCTGTTATTCTCATCGATAAATAGTATAAAGGTTCATGTTAACAATATGCAAATTAACTCATTATATTTATATCCAAATAAGTTGGATCTTTACACAAGTGATACCGCTTCTTGGACATCGGAGAGATATAGAATGGTCTACAACCGCACACTAAAAATTTATAGAAGCGTGGATAATCGTATCGATATCCAACTGCGAAATAGCGATCAAAAAGCACTTAATGCAACAGGTAGTTACATAGTTTTTAACCTTGTTTCCAAGGAAAATAACGATCTAGCACTACAAAAGGACTGCTCGATAGATGATCTAGCGGTTGGAAGAGTTTATGTTACTCTTACAGAAACAGAACTACAGGGTTTAGAACAGGGATATTATCAATACAGTTTCCACAAGGAAACGAGAGAAAATATCGATTCAGTTGAATACAAAGTTCTTACAAAGATGCCTCTGTATATGGATAGCCAATATGGAGCACTGGGTGATTTATATATTGAGGGAGATCTTGAAGGCAATCCTTATGATACCAAAACCATAGACACGTTTAGAAAAATTACTAACTTTGATGTTGAGACTGAAAAGGACGAAACGACATCACCTCTTCAATATCCTAGACCAAATTTTTCACAAAATTACAACACAACAGGATATGAGGAATACTTTATCAGCAGTATAATTGATGCCCAACCAAACGTATCCAAACCACAAAGTTTGCACACCTTCCAATTTTTCTACAAGGGATACACGGGTGAAGTTGTATTGGAAGGAACTTTGGGCAAGGGCGGAAATCCAATCGAAGGCTCTTGGACCACTGTCCAAACTTTCAATATTACTACCAGCAATGTTAATGAATACCATAATGTGACTGGTAAGTATAATTGGTTTAGAATTAAGCATACTCCGGACACAACTAATACAGGAACAGTTGACAAAGTATTATATAGATAGTATAATACTAGTATGACATTTGTAATTGATAAGTTCCAATCTCTGCTTCCACCCCGAGCAAGATCCAATCCAAGCGGCTGGACTTCGTTCAATGCGCCCTGCTGTCATCATAGAGGACATAGCCAAGATAAGAGAAAACGTGGTGGTGTAAGATTCGATACGGGTGTGGTATTCAACTGTTTCAATTGCAAGTTTACAGCAAGTTGGCAACCTGGTAGACAACTTTCTGAAAAGTTTAAATCCTTATGTAGATGGATGGGTGCTTCGGAAGACACAATCAACGAAATGATATTCGAAGCATTGAAAACTGAATCACCAGACTACAAGCCAAGAGAATTACCTGCAAGGATTACATTTGCAGAAAAGAAACTTCCTGATAACAGTCTTCCAGTTTCGGAATGGCTAGAAGTGGATTTTAAAGGCAACGAAGTCATAGAACAGAATCTTGCAAGGGTTGTTGAATACATCTATGACAGAGGGTTTGATCCACTAAGCAAAAATTTTTATTGGACACCGGAAGAAGGTTATGCTGATAGAGTGATTGTTCCTTTTTACTATAAAGGAAAGATAGTTGGTAACACAGCAAGAAAAGTAAGAAGTGGAAGGCCTAAATATCTTAGCGATCATCACTCACAATTTGTGTTCAATGTTGATGAACAAAAGGAAGATCAACGATACATATTTGTAACAGAAGGTCCATTTGATGCTATGTCCATAAATGGTGTTGCTTTGCTAACAAACAATATTTCCGAGCAACAGTATAGAATTATACAGGGACTAGGACACGAAGTAATTGTCATACCGGATCAAGATGAAGCAGGAAGCAACCTAATTAACAAAGCAGTTGAGTATGGATGGAGCGTTGCATTTCCTAACTGGGATGATGATGTAAAGGATGTCGCAGAAGCAGTAAATAGATATGGAGAATTATTTGTCATAGTTGATGCAATTAAGTCAGCACAAAGCGGATCTATCAAAATTAACATGGCTAAAAAATCCTTCGAAAAGAAACTGGAGAAGAATCGTGAATTGGTTAGTTAAAAAAATTAAGGAACTATACTACGGTTATAAACTTAAAAAGAAGATAAAGGAGATGAGGAAGAAAGATCCTTTTTTATACAAATGATTTTACAAAACACATATTACTATTGGCAGGAAGCAATAGATAAGGAAACTTGCGAAAAAATTATAAGCCTTGGCTTAGGCAAGACTCCTGAAGAAGGTTTGATTCATAGAAAAGAAAATAAACCAATGAACGAAGGACTGGCTTCTAATTTAGAACAGAGAAGATCCATGGTATCGTGGTTGGATGAACCTTGGATTTATGAATTACTACAGCCATACATACACACGGCAAACAAAGAAGCAAACTGGAACTTCCAATGGGACTTTACCGAGATGTTACAGTTTACAGTATATGACGAAGGACAACACTATAATTGGCACCCTGATCAAAATGCTTATCCATATCATCATGATGATGGAGAGAACCTAGAAGGAAAGATTAGAAAGATAAGTGCCAGCATTTTATTAAACGATCCTTCGGAATATGAAGGAGGAGAGTTGGAATTTGATTTAGGTCGAATAGATGGAAAACCGGCTTCCGAAACTTGCGATCAAATTAGCAAGCAAGGTTCGATTGTGGTTTTTCCTAGTTTTGTTTACCATAGAGTAAAACCGGTAACCAAAGGAACTAGATATAGTTTGGTAATGTGGAATTTGGGGCATCCTTATAAATGACCGAATTTAGAACTGGTATATTTAAACTGCTCGAGAAACTCATTGGAGGTAGCAGTTTAGGGTTAGCAATAACTTATACCCTTGGACACATCATAATTGCTATGATCGTTGTCAAACTAATAACAGGTGCAACACTTGAAATGGCAGCATTGGATGCCGTCATAGAACCAATCATTAATGGTGTTTGGTTTTATATATTACACAGAGCATATAAGAAGTATAAAGGTATAGAATAGTGATAACATGGGGAATTTCAGCAAACAGCCACGACGGATCATTAGCCGTTTTTGACGATGACGAATTAGTATTCGCGAGTCATACGGAAAGATTCAGTGGACTTAAAAATGATCCCCATCTTAACAAGCCGATAATCGAATATGCAAAACAGTGGGGTGAACCACAGGAAGTAATATGGTATGAAAAACCATTTAAGAAAACAGTAAGACAAGTAGTTGCAGGACAGGGATGGAATTGGAATGAAAATAATATCAAGACCTACCTCAAACAATTTAACATTAATGCACCCTTAGGTTACAGTAGCCATCACGAAAGCCATGCAGCCGCAGGATATTACACAAGCGGATATACCGATGCTACTATTATTTGCATTGATAGCATAGGGGAGTTTGAAACGCTAACCATATGGGAAGGTAAAGGAAACAAAATTAATAAAGTATTCAGCCAAGGATATCCTAACAGCATAGGACTATGGTATAGTGCAATGACCCAGCGTGTTGGATTAAAACCCAACGAGGACGAATACATTCTAATGGGAATGTCAGCATACGGTGATGCAAGAAAACACTATCATCACATGAAGGAAACATTTTTTAAACTAGGTCCTCACATGCATTGGCAGTTTCCTAGTGTTGAATTTAAATCTAACTTGCACAGGGGTTGTAGATGGTATTTGGAAGGATATAATAGATGGACTGACAAATTAAACATTGCAGCAGCAACACAATCCTTATACGAGGAAATTTTTATAGGATTGATAGAATATTGTCGTGCAAAATTTAAGAGCAAAAATTTAATTGTAATGGGCGGGTGTGCATTAAACTGCAAGGCAAATAGCAAGGCATATAGTTACTATGATAATGTTTGGATAATGCCAAACCCGGGTGATGCAGGAAGTTCCGTCGGTGCTGTATTAGCAAAGAAACAAAAACACATAAAATGGACTGGACCTTATTTGGGTTATGATATTAAACAGGAATATCCCGTTGATAATTTGTTTAGAGAACTAAAGGACACAGGCATAGTAGGAGTTGCTAACGGTAAGGCAGAGTTTGGACCAAGGGCACTTGGTAACAGAAGTTTGTTGGCAGATCCGAGAGGAAAGAACATGAAGGACTTAGTGAACACAGTTAAGAAAAGACAAAAGTATCGTCCTTTTGCACCTGCAATTCTAAAAGAACACGTGGAAGAATATTTTTACGGTGAGGTAGGACCATACATGCAATATACTGCAAAGTGCAGAAAGCCTGATGAGTTTCCTGCCATTATTCATGTAGACGGAACATCAAGAGTCCAAACTGTAGGAAAAAATGACAACACGGGTTTGAGAGAACTTTTGGAAAGATGGTATGCCAAAACAGGTTGCCCAATGTTATTGAACACTAGTTTAAATATCAAAGGAAAGCCTATGGTAAATGATGAAAAGGATGCAAAAAAGTTTGCTCATAAGTATGGTGTGAGTGTATACTAATAAAATAATTAAGTATGAAGGTGATAAAGATTAATGGCAAATACTAAAAATTACGATTTCGAAGTTCAAAAAGTATATCTGGAAATGATGCTGGCAGATGCAGAAACATTTGTTCGTTGTCAGGGTATTTTTGATCATACACTTTTTGATAGAAAGTTACAGGATGCCGCACAGTTTATAAATGAATACACAAAGCAATATAGTGTTATGCCAGACTATGAAACAGTAAATGCAAGTTGCAGAACTGACTTAACAAGACCATTGGATATAAAAGACGGTCACATGCAATGGCTAATGGATGACTTTGAAAGTTTTACAAGACACAAGGCACTTGAACGTGCAATTATTAATTCAGCAGAACTATTAGAAAAGAATGACTATGGACAGGTAGAAGCCATGGTTAAGGATGCTGTGCAGATTGGATTGGCACGTGATATGGGAACAGACTATTTTGAGGATCCACGTGCTAGATTAATGGGTTTGAAAGACAAGAACGGCCAAGTTAGCACTGGTTGGGAAAGCATGGATAGAAAACTATTTGGTGGGTTCAACAGAGGTGAACTAAACATTTTTGCAGGTGGTTCGGGTGCAGGTAAATCTTTGTTCTTGGCGAACTTGGGTGTTAACTGGGCACTACAAGGTTTGAACGTTGTTTATCTAACACTAGAACTTTCAGAGCAGTTGGTTAGTATGCGTATTGACAGTATGACCACTGGAATTACAACAAGAGATATTTTTAAGAATATCGATGATGTTGAAATGAAAGTTAAGATGATTGGCAAGAAGTCAGGTGCATTCCAAGTTAAGTATATGCCAAGTGGTAAGACTGCAAATGATATTAGGGCATATCTAAAAGAGTTTGAAATCAAGACAGGCAAGAAAATTGATGTATTGCTTGTGGATTATCTAGACTTGCTAATGCCAGTTGGAAAAAGAATTAGTGCAGAAAATTTGTTCGTTAAGGACAAGTATGTATCAGAAGAATTAAGAAACTTGGCAATGGAACTACAGTGTGTGTTTGTAACTGCGGCACAGTTAAACAGGGGTGCAGTTGAGGAAGTAGAATTTGATCATTCACACATTTCAGGCGGACTGTCTAAGATTCAAACTGCTGATAATGTTATAGGTATTTTTACAAGTCGTGCAATGCGTGAGCGTGGTAGATATCAATTGCAGTTAATGAAAACACGTTCGTCAAGTGGTGTTGGTCAAAAAGTAGATTTAGAATTTAATGTTGAAACTCTTAGAATTAGTGATCTTCCAGAAGATGAACAGGAAGCATCAAACGGAGCAAACAGAGGAAGCAGTAGTATTATAGATTCAATCAAGAGAAAATCTGAAGTTCAAAGCACCCAAGAAAATGATGATCCGACAAAAGGAGCATCAATAGGCAAAATTAAAGGTAAGGTAGAATCTACTAAACTTAGAGAGATTTTGAATAGCATGGGTGACAATGAAGAACTCTAAAGTTACACTAATGGAATTTGATAAGGCAAGTGGTCCCACCGAACACTATGATATTCCGTGGCCAAAGGTGCAAAAGGAATTAGGTGTTGATCATGTTGACTGGTTATACAAACAACCCGTTGACAAATGCCAAATGATACTAGAACTTTCTCCTAATGGATGCATGAAACTTGTAGCAGAGTTTTATGATAAAGAACTAAGTAAAACATATCATTTGATGTGGGCAAGGTAAAAGATGATACACGACTTATTTAAAACACTAGCATACCAATACGATATCAAGGATTGGGGAAATAAAAAATCTAAACTCAACAGTCTTATAAACGCTAACAAGTTTACAAGAAATCCATTGCAGAATTTTTCCAGCGATAGAAACGAAGATAAAGTTTCTTATGTAAATGAATTTTGTGAAATATTCAAGGATGAACTGGATCAGTTCAAGCAGGAACTAGGAGTTACTGGTTTTGATGTTACTGATGCATGGACAGTAAAATACGATAAGGGCGATTTCCACGTTCCGCATAATCACAGCGGAAACGGATTTAGTGGAATTGTATATTTGGATTTTGATCCAAGCGAACACACTACCACTTATTTTGTGAGCCCCATAAATGATCCAGTAACTGATCAGACCCAGATAATGGAATCGCCAGGTGCTGAAGGAATGATGTTAATTGTTCCTAGTTGCATAATGCATTATACAATACCTAATAAGTCTGATATTCAGCGATCAATAGTAAGTTTCGATATTAAGTTTTAGTGCAATAGTCAGATAAATACTGATATGCGCATTAAAGATTTATTATTCGAACAGGCAGATTTTGTAACAGTCAATCGTAGACTGAATCCTAAGTTGTGGGAAAAAGACGAATTAAAGCCTGAAATCAAAAAGCAATTAGTCAAGATTGCAGAAGTATTCCAAGAGTTCATAGGCATTGATCTTGATGTAATAGATTTTACTATTACGGGTTCAAATGCAAATTATACCTGGACAGAATACTCGGATCTTGATCTACACATAATTGTTAAGGGAATGCCGGACGAAAAGGAACGCGAGTTATTCAACGCAAAGAAAGCATTATGGTCAGAAGAACACAACATCACAGTAAAAGGCCTGCCTGTAGAGTGTTACGTGCAAGGCGAAGACGAACCTCATCATTCAACAGGGGTATACAGCATACTGGCGGATCAGTGGTTGGAAAAGCCAAAGAAGGTGAAACCAAAGATTGACGATGCGGCAGTAAAGGCAAAGAAAAACAGTCTACATCATGATATAGAAACTGCACTGCTCAGCAAGGACATAACAAAACTAAGAGCAGTGAAACAAAAGATTACACAGATGCGCAAGGCAGGATTGGAAAAAGCCGGAGAATGGTCCACAGAAAATCTTGTATTTAAGATCCTTAGAAACCTAGGAATGATAGACAAACTTGCACAGGAAATCAGAGATCTCGAAGACCAAGAACTAAGCCTGGAACAAGCAGATATTCTTTCCTAATCACAATAAACAAATCAAAAAAACAGCACAAATAAATATTCGTATTAATAGGACTTACGAATGATTTTAGTTGGAATTGCAGACAACGCACACGACTCTAATATTTCTGCTTGGATAAACGGAACGTTCAAGTATGCAAAGTATGAAAGAGAATCAGGTATAAAACATGGCCGTGCGCCTGCAATATGGTTTTGGAAAAAACTGGAACAGTGGGGAATAGAGGAAAAGGACATAGACGCATTTGCCTATGTTGAACCACACACATATTACGACAGCGAATTCGGATACATGGGGCATGATCCAGCACCCTTCTACGGAGAAATCTATCTTACAAAGTATAATGTTCCAAATGGTTGGAATGGTATTTGCAAGCATCTTCCGGACGATAGATATTTTCTCTTAGACCATCATTACGCACACTTCTTCTCTAACACAACCGTTACATCAGGTGACAAGGCAGTAATAGCAGATACTGGCGGATCAAACAATAACAAGACACTGATTGTAGGTAGTGACAGCAGTGAGTTTATAAGGCCCAATAGAGATATTGCATCCAGTGGAAAACTCCTATACAAACTAGGACAGAAGATGGGACTGCACGGTGACGAATCCGATGTAATAGGAAAGATAATGGGCCTACAGGCATTTGGAAAGGTTGACAAATACTTTGTTAGAGAATGGACAAGCAGAGGAAGAAGTGATGCAGGTGATTTGTATGACTACATAGATAATCTTGATATAGGTGCATCACCTGATAATCCATTCTGGTTAGAAAAGGTAGCAAGTGTATTCGAAGTGGGCAGAAACTATCAAAAGCAAATGTTTGATGTATTAGGACAGCAGGATTCAAAGATACACTACAGTGGTGGCATAGCACTTAACGTGAACTGGAATAGATATATCAAGGATCAGGGTTATGACATTGAGATAGAGCCACACGTTTATGATGGTGGCCTGTCCATAGGTTGCGTTAGATTTTTAGCCGAACAGTTCGGACAGCAGATAGAAATAGATGACTTCCCTTACATTCAGGATGATGAGGCACCTGAACAATTACCAAAGGATTCCTTGATCAAGGAAGTGGCAGAAATGCTCGCACAAGGTAAGATAGTAGGATGGTATCAGGGCCATGGAGAACTAGGGCCAAGAGCATTAGGAAACAGATCAATACTAATGAATCCAACAATTGAAAACGGAAAGGATATTCTGAATCAGAAAGTTAAGAGAAGAGAATACTGGAGACCCTTTGGTGCGAGTGTTAAACAGGACAAGGCATCGGAGTATTTTGACATGGATTATTCTCCATACATGCTATACACTTCTAAAGTATTAGATGATAGATTAACTAGCGTTACACACGTTGATGGAACATGCAGGCATCAAACGGTTAACGAAAATCAAAACAGTTTATACTACAGGCTACTGGATGAGTTTGAGAAACTGACAGGTTTGCCAGTATTATTAAATACTTCATTAAACATTGGCGGTAAACCAATTGCCGGCAAGATAGATGATGCGATAGAATTATTAAAAAGATCGGATATGGATGCAGTGTGTGCCGGCGATGATCTTTATACCAAGAAATAGGAAATTTAAAAATGTTAGTAAGAATTGATACCATAGACGATTGGGTTAAGGAGATTATCAAGGATGATCCGGTAAGATCAGAAATTCCCATTGATCATAGAATAAACGAAACTGCCGAAATGTTTGCCCTATGGAATAATACTGAACTAGGTGCGGTGGTCTGCGTGTCATACACTGATGGCATTCCAAGCAGCGTTGAGGAAATGTATAGTTACGGCAGTCCGGAACCAAACACGGCAGTATTCTATACCATATGGAGTTACACAAAGGGCAGTGGTAGGCAGTTAATAATCGAAGCATCCGAGGCTATACAAAAGTTAAAGCCTACAATAAATAATCTAGTGACACTGAGTCCTAAAACGGAAATGGCGGAGCGTTTTCACATAAAGAATGGTGCTTGGCACTACAGAGAGAATGATGAAACCATAAACTATGCCTACAAACTAGATGAACAAAAAACTTGAACGCAATATAATACTGAGTCTAATACTACTGCTAATTGTTATAGGATTAACAGGTTGTGGTCGCAGCATACAGAATTGCGAATTCAATCCTGGTGTAACGGTTGAACAGAAGAAAGAATCCAAGGAAGGTGAAGTCAAAAAGGAATCCGAATTGGAATCCAAACTGCCCGTAAAAGTATCTCCAAAAGGTGAATTTAACTGTAGTTTCTAGTTGACATTCAATGAGTTATCCTATATAGTAGATAGTATCTGCTTGTAGCTCAGTTGGATAGAGCGTCAGTTTGCGGAACTGGAGGCCGAAGGTTCGAATCCTTCCAAGCAGGCCAATAACAATAACAAGAAGAGGCAAACATGGTAGAAAAACAATTCAAGAAGGCAGTTATAGTAATAACAATATTATTAGTGGGACTATTCTTTGGTCTAGTAACTGCGAGCAATGCAGATGCTAACACCAATCAAGTAGTTCCAGAACCAAAACCATTTGAAATGAAACTCAAAAATTGGGCACAGGAAGAATGGAATGATATTAAAACATATCAGGCTGAAAATTGGGAGAACGGAAAGGCTCAATTGAACAGAAACAAAGAACAGGTTTCCAATCTATTCCAAAATATAGCAGATGCTATAAGCACAATCATTACACCAGACAAACAGTAGTCTAAACACTTGCTAAACACCGCCTTAAACGCATTTTAAGCGTCATACAGCGGTGTTTAGTATAAACTGCACCACAAACACTATCTAAGAATTAAACATGCATATAACGCTGTTTTACGTTAGGCTTATAGAACTAGCAGCAGCGTAAACACCAACCAAACAGCCAGAAAAATGGCAATGCTTGCCAACGGTCCTTGTGGTTTTGGATTAAGGACTGGCTTGCTACTAATCTCGTATGGATTCACTAGGCACGGTTCCAATGAACGGGTTTTCCCTGTTCATCCATCACCATGTCGCCTGTGTCCTTATACTGTGCCACCATTATGCCTGAACCAGTCTTGCCAGCAAAATACTTGCAGGGTTTTATGTCTCTGCCCGCATGCTGTCTCTGGATGTGATTGGTTATTATGCCTTTGGATTTCTTTACAGCCATTATGGTCTCCCCTGTCCAACGTTAAATTTGTGACTGCGCTTCTTGTGCTTGTTCATGCTGCTCATCTTGCACTTCTTGCGCTTTTGGGCTTGGCTGGTCTTCTTTGGAGTCGCTATGTGTCTTACATACGACTTCGCTAGTTTTGCCATAACACTCCCGGGTTAAGGGTTTGATTTAAATTATAGCAGTAGTTATCTCTTTGAGTTATTTTTGGCAGGATTGAGGGGCAAATACGCAGCCAAGTGCTTCACCTATTGTCTTCATGTTGGCTATGCTGTCAGTGTCAGTTTGTGTGGTCTGTTCCTGCTGGTCCGCATGCTGTTCAATCACCTTGTCAGCGAGAGGAACCTGTCCACAGCCATGGGTCAGAAAGATGATGCCCACCACTAGGAGTATCCAAAGGTATTTGACGAACTGTCGTTTCATGATAGTAGTTATCATATAGGGGTTCAATCATAAACAGGCGTGATAAAAGCGGCGAAGCCGTCAGCGATTTTTTGCCGCGTAGCGGTTCGCGATTTTAGAGCTGCGAAGCAGCAAGCGGTAGCGCACGAAATTTGTAAGCAGAATTTCCCATGGCCGGCAAGACAGAGTCGACCGGGTGTTATCGTTTGATGGGGTGATTAAGCAGAAACTATGCCAGGCGTGTATTCTTCCACCCTAGCAGTCCAAGTCTCACCAGTTCTTGCAGTGAGTTTGGCAGCATACTGCTCCGCAAAGTCCTCGGCCAACTTGCGCTGTTTTAGCGTAAACTTGGCTTCGCTTAGATTGCGATGCATGAGCGTTTGCTTGGTTACCGTGTTCTGTGCTTTTGCTATTAGATACTTTTGCATGATATACTATTTATCCTCTAGTATAGAAAGTAGAACCCGTTTGTTCATCTACACACTGTGCCTAGTCTAGCATGCTCCAACGCAGTGCAAATGTTCTTACTTGATTGTGTGTGAACACTAACAAGTTCTTAATAGTATTTACTGTGTGTGTGCATAACCACCATGAAATAGGCTATTTAGACAGTATTTTAACACTGTATGCTGACCTCGAGCCTAGCAGTGCCAGTGCAAACGTAAGATCACGTGTGTCATGCAGTATAATGGTGTTGTGTGCGTTCTGCGAAGCGTGTATGCCGTGAGTGAACAGATCTATTACTGCACAGTGCGTAAGGTTGTCACAGTATTGCACTTCCTTTTGTTCCGGGTATTCAAGCAGAATGGTATACATGGTGTCTAGACTCCCAAGCCGTGGTTGGTCTCGTGTGTTATGTCGTGTAGCACGTGGCTATACCGTATGTATAACTGCATGTGTGATTTGGAGTGTGGATCCAGCCAAAAGCGTGTTCTATTAACGTGGACTTCATAGTGTATGTCCAATTCCTGCAGTGCTCCAAACACTCCCGGACTGGTTCTCATGTCACGTGTGTATATGCAGTAGTGATTCATACAGTATTTATGAATGGGTCTACAGGTCAAAAAAATTTAGTGCGCGGTTTTTTAAAATCCCAAATGGGTCCTAGCGTGGTGATTTTCTGCTGCGCAAATTTTTATATATCAGGAAAGTTTATCACCTGCCTGGTGATTTTAGACCACTAGCATTTCAAAACTAGCACTTGCGCATACGCACTATAACCGGTCGCCCTAACCGGCCACCATCGACTCATCACCGATCACGAAAAGAATATTGTCGAATCGATCTCTCACCTCAACTCTCTCCGCATCATAATCGGAACTCGCCTCCATGGCAACTTCTTCTGCTTCTTCTTGTGTTTCGTAGAACCCCTCGTAGTGTTCCACGGTGTCCGCGTAGTAGTATATCCTATACATTCTAGCACCTCCCTGTCTGGTGTGGCTTGCGTTGCTCTGGGGGAATGTGGCCCGCACACACCTTGCGTGCTTCCCCTTCCCAATTGGGTATTTGATCGAACAGGGTTTCACCCCGGCTTGGGTCAGGATCGTATGGACGGTCCATTGGTCCGTGTATGGAGCAGCCTGCCAATACTATCACGAACATGCCCACCAGTATGTTGTAGGCTGCGACTGCTATTGCCCTGCCAATGTTCTTATCTTCCATACTACCTCCTCCCTAACGGTTGAATCCTTGTATATGTTATATGCGTTCGTGGTGTGTTGCACGTCTCTCCACGTGGCACCACAGCCCTGTAGAAGAACTGTGGCACATAACATTAGGAGTAATAAACCCTTATTCATTCGCATTCTTTAGTAATACCATGGCACCAAACACGAACATGGTCAATCCAATGCTCGCATACATGATCATCTCACCAATGGTGTTGGCCTGCTCCATGCACTTGCCATCACAGTCACCCGCACTACCAGCCATCATTATGAGGCCCAATACTAGTAGAAGGCCTGCTATTGAGTTAATAATCGTTTTCATTGTCGCTCCTTTTGTTTGTTTCATATTATTATAATACATTCTTTAGAATAAAAGTCAACCAAAAAGAGTGTTGCATTTCTGCAACACCCTCTCCGTTAATACTAGTCTGCACGTGATCCCATGTGCATGTTGATGCCATATGATCGGAACACGTCAGCATATGCCTGGGCACCGATTTCCTTGCAATCCATGCTCTGGCCTCTGTGGTTAGCAGGATCCCAAAGTTGGAGAACACCACCCTGCCATGACTTCTTGAAGCCCACTGCCTGTAGCGCCTTGCCCAATTTTGAATTAGATCTTACCTTCACGTCAACCCACGCAAAGCCACAATACATTGGCTCGCCGTATTCGTTGCCGCCCGTTTTGCTGTTCCAATCATCCAGGAACTTGCTCACTGCTGCCTTTGCGGCTGCGGTTGCTTCTGCGTGGATCATCTCAACCTTTACTAGGTCGAATGTTGGTTGCACTGTTACGGTTTCTTCTTTAAACATGTTCGCTCCTTTTTCTAAGTTTGTATTATTATAATACGTCCAAAAAGGGGATCTGTCAACCCCTAAATTGCTCCGTCCAAGCCTTGAATACTTCGTATGATTCAGCCTTGGAAAGTCCAAACTCTTCACGCAATACTGCCGGCGCACCAAACATATTGATCGAACCCGTTTCACGCAACTCATCCAGAAATTTGAAATACTGTTCCATCTTACACCCCCTGTAGAATTGATCGTTCCCAGTTGGCTCTACGCTCTGCCTTAGCCGCGTCAGCCTCGTCTGCTGAACGAAATACTCTACGCTCTACTGGTTGTTGTGAGCAAAATATTTTGAATAAGATCTCACGGTCCACATCATCGAACACATTAAGCATTGATGTGAGTCGATCTGTTTGAGTTTGATCTAAATGTAAATGTGTCATGGTCGCTCCTGCTTTTTTATTATTACTTACAGTATACAGTCATTTTGGACGGCTGTCAACCACTATCGGCCCATGAGGACCAACAGTATGTAGAGGGCACAGGGTAGGAATACCCATGCACCAATTGTGAGTATTTGCATGATGCTGTCCACTATTGGTTCTCCATCATCTGCAATTTGTCAACCATCTTGAAGAACTGATCAAACATCTCATCGTTCTTGTCCTCGCCCTTGGGGATGCAGATTGCCTTGGAATCCTGTGCCTTCACCTCTTCCAGGGCCTGCCTGCACACATCCTCTGTGGGATACGTGATCTGTAGGTTCAGAGCCGCCGCTATGAGAATGAACTTCATTACGCCACCTCCCTTTCCTTGTAGGGCACTCTCTTGGTGCCCGTTTGTGGAGATACCCTGTGGGCACACTCCAACTTGAAATTACGATATTCCTCGTCGTCCTCCTCCAGAGAAGCCAACCATTGCTCCTCGGTCTCCCACTGGATTGGAAACTCCTTCCAGCCTAGGCCGTTGTCCGAGAACGCCGCCATTACGAACGCAACCGCATCCTGCACACGGTCCAACCCACTAACGATGTAGGTGTCGCCACCCTTCATCTTCCAATAGTGGTTGTTAGAAGAAAACTTACC